>JAEEGH010000896.1_pt1 | contig 90833 bp, 68 predicted proteins | sample 9134181 | NCBI WGS metagenome assembly JAEEGH01 (sample SAMN16246544, study PRJNA631951) | gut metagenome | biome: gut microbiome; feature: rumen; material: DP-attached | host: Bos | place: Iran: Karaj | collected 2018-10 | reverse complement strand
TGCTGGGTGGTCTGCTGGCTGAGATCATCTTCACCTGTGTTTTCGTACTCGTAGTGCTGGGTGCTACAGCCAAGACCAATGGTGCCACCAACAACTTCGCTGGTCTGGCTATCGGTCTGAGCCTCGTATTGGTTCACCTCGTTTGCATCCGCTACACGGGCACTTCGGTTAACCCCGCCCGTTCGCTGGCTCCTGCCATCTTCCAGGGTGGCACCGCATTGGCTAACCTCTGGATCTTCATCGTAGGTCCCTTCGTAGGTGGTGCACTGGCTGCTTGCATTTGGAAGTTCATCGAGCCCGCTGAGAAGTAATTTTTGCAACGCGTAGTTTGCATTTTCCCTGGCACGGGTCACACAGACAGTACGGAAAAACTTAAAATCCGTGAAATCTGCGTAATCCGTGCCTTTTTATTTTTTCTTTTCCGAAAGAATTTACTAACTTTGCGCTCAGATAGATTTTCAACTAACATTTAATATTAAAACAATTATGGTAAATTACAAGGATTTAGGTCTCGTTAATACCCGCGAGATGTTCAAGAGAGCTGTAGCCGGTGGCTATGCTATCCCCGCTTTCAACTTCAACACGATGGAGCAGATGCAGGCTATCGTTCAGGCTGCTGTAGAGACAAAGTCTCCCGTCATCATGCAGGTTTCTAAGGGTGCCCGTAACTATGCTAACGCTACTATTCTGCGTTACATGGCCGAGGGTGCTGTGGCTTATGCTAAGGAGCTGGGTTGCGCTCATCCTGAGATTGTGCTGCACCTCGACCACGGTGACAGCTTCGAACTCTGTAAGGATTGTATCGACATGGGCTTCTCTTCAGTCATGTACGATGGTAGTTCACTGCCTTACGAGGAGAACATCAAGATTTCTCGTCAGGTTGTAGAGTATGCTCACAAGTATGATGTTACTGTAGAGTGTGAACTCGGCGTACTCGCTGGCGTTGAGGATGAGGTTGTTGCTGAGGAGTCTCACTACACCAAGCCTGAGGAAGTTATCGACTTCGCTACCCGTACAGGTTGCGACTCTCTGGCTATCTCTATCGGTACTTCTCATGGTGCATACAAGTTCAAGCCCGAGCAGTGCACACGTGATCCGAAGACTGGTAAACTCGTTCCTCCCCCATTGGCATTCGACGTGCTGGCTGAGATTGAGCAGAAGCTTCCTGGATTCCCCATCGTTCTGCATGGTTCTTCTTCAGTTCCTCAGGACGAGGTTGACACCATCAACAAGTACGGTGGTAACCTGCCCGACGCAGTAGGTATCCCCGAGGAGCAGCTCCGCAAGGCTTCTAAGAGCGCTGTTTGCAAGATCAACATCGACTCTGACTCTCGTCTGGCTATGACTGCTGCTATCCGTCAGTATCTGGCTGAGCACCCCGATCACTTCGATCCTCGCCAGTACCTGAAGCCTGCCCGTGAGAACATGAAGAAGATGTACATCCACAAGATTGTGAATGTGCTGGGCTCTGATGGCAAACTGGGCTAATTAACCTTATTATATATAGAAAGGCTTTCCAAACTGGAAAGCCTTTATTTTTTTCCCTTTTTTATGGGTGTATTCCGTAATCTGTTATTCTTTCATTCCGTAAGATAGGAGTTACTTACCCATATCGGCGTGAATTTTGTCGACTGAACCGGTGGTTGGGTTCAGCGTCATGTGGGTGACGTAGCGCTTAAAGAGCGAACCACTACGCAACTCGACAAAGCCAAACTGAGCGGCATACAAGTCGAAAGAACCGAGGAAGTGGTTGTCACGGTGTAGCGTCAGTTTGATACGACCGGGGACATTGACATAGAAACCGCCCTCTTTCTTCTTTTCGTCGACTTCATACTTCTGGAAGGTCGTGCGGTGCATGTCTTCTATACTCATATAATAAGGTACGCCCGAGAGATCGTCTTTGTCAACCAGGCCGACCTTCTTTGATATGCGGAAGATAACTTCACGTTCTACCTCCTTCTCAGGACAGACGATGAGCTTCTGCTCAACCGTGTCGCGGTGGGTAGTACCCGTAAAGAGCGTCATCAGAATTTCACGCTGCTTGTCAATCTCGTCAATCATCAGTTGCAACTGCTGCTCGTCCTGTGGGATATCTTCAGCCTCGCCTGTGATGAGTGCCTGACGGTGTTCCTGGAGTTCGATGATCTGTTCTACGGTAAGTTCAGCCATCTTGGCTGTGCTGCCAGCTGACAACACCTCGGCATTAAGGTATTGTTTAGGATCTGGCTCCTTGACAGGAGGAGCAGGCTTGAAAGGTACGTGGGGCTTAACCTCTACAGGGTCTGCGTTGATAGACTGTAGCACACCATCGTCTGTCAGATGGAACTCGGCATTCTCGCATTTACCACCTTTAGTCTTGACGAAATAGCACTTTGTAGTGTCGATGATACCAATGGAGGTAAGACCGTAGCTGGCAATGCTATAGGTTACTTCTTCCTCTTGCTTGATGCCTCGCAGACGCAAGTACTTTTCACCATACTTGGCAAAGATGCCTGGCGTGTAGGTCTTCTTCTCAATGAGCGAGTTGAACTCAATGGAAGTTTTAGGCAGATAATAGACGATGCCTTCGGCTGTCTTGCCGGGCTTCATCTGCGTTGTTTGCTGTTGTGCCATTGCTAAGATGCTACTTAATAGCAGGGCTGCAAATAGTAATTTTTTCATGGATCTATCTTTTTTAATCTTTTAATCTCTTAAATGCCTGTGGCAGGTAACGGATGATATCACTGGCAAGAAGACTTTCCTCGCCAAGGTCGTTGGCCGCTAAGTCACCGGCCAGTCCGTGAAGGTAGACCCCCACCATGCAAGCTTCTTTGCGCTGATAGCCGCGAGCCAACAGAGCAGTGATGATGCCCGTCAGTACGTCACCGCTGCCAGCAGTAGCCATACCAGCATTGCCTGTGGGGTTGAACATAACATGGCCGTCAGCCATGCAGATGGCAGTATAGCGCCCTTTGAGGATGACGATGCCCTGCAGGCGTTCTGCCAGATTGCAGGCTTTGGTCAGACGCTCGTAACTGTCGGCGCAATGACCCTCCATGCGGTCAAACTCTTTGGGGTGTGGTGTCAGGATGATGCCTTTAGGCAACTGCTGGAGCCACGCACGGTGGTTGCCCAGAATGTTGAGTGCATCGGCATCGGCAACAATCGGACATTGCGTGCGTCGTAATTGTGCGATAAGCGCAATGGCGGTCTGCTCGCTTTGTCCTAATCCAGGGCCGATGCCCATAGCGCTATAGTCTTCTGTATCTACAGATTCTGCAAAGATGGTCTCCTCCGAGCCTGTCTGGATAATAGCTTCAGGGATGGCTTGCTGGAGAATGGAGATGTTACGTCGGGGCGAGTTGATGGTGAGCTTGCCTGCACCTGAGCGCAGACAGGCTTGAGCAGCCAGTATAGCCGCCCCTGCCATGCAGTAGCTGCCGGCAATGAGCAGTGCATGACCCATTTGTCCCTTGTGTGCAAAGGGGTCACGGGGTAGGAGACAATGGCGTATGTCATTCTCTTCAATAATGGTGTATGAAGCCTCTGTCTTCTGGATGCCTTCTTGACTAATGCGGATGTCAAGTACTCGCAATTGGCCGATAAACTGTTGGTTTTCAGCAAAGAAGAATGACAACTTAGGCTGCTGCAAGGTGAGTGTCAGGTTGGCGCGAATGATATTGGCGCGGACGTTGTATGTATTGTCCTCAGCCATCAGACCTGAGGGCATATCAATGCTGATTACTTTTGATGGTGAGGCATTGATGTATTTTACCAATGAAGCAAACCCTCCCGCTAACGGTTTGTTGAGACCAGAGCCGAAGAGACCATCGATGACCAGTGTCTGTTCATCAAGTACGGGCGGGTCAAACTCTTGTGTGACCTCTACGAAAAGCTTGATGCGCTTATTGTCCTCCAATAGTTTTTTGTTGGCGGCGCAGTCGGGAGAAAGATGTCCAGTGATGTTGAACAGGTAGACGCTGACTTGATAGCCTTGGTCAGCCATCATGCGGGCTATAGCCAAAGCATCTCCACCATTGTTGCCAGGTCCTGCAAATGCCACAATGGGTGTTGCGACACTCCACAATTCTGTGATAGAGCGTACCATCGTTTGGGCGGCGCGTTCCATCAGATTGAGACTCGAAATAGGCTCGTTCTCAATGGTGTATTTGTCCAGCTCTTTAATCTGAGCACTCGTGAATATCTTCATTCAGTATGCAAAAATACGAAAAATATGTTATACAATACCTATATTTGCGAAAAAAATTGTAATTTTGTGCCAAAATTCATGTTTTTTAAAAATGAGCATAGTTAAAATCAAGGACAAAACGTTCAAAACGTCGCTATCTGAAGCTGAGATAAAACAGCGTATTAAGGAGTTGGCTGCACAGGTCAGCCGTGACATGGAAGGCAAGAATCCGCTTTTTCTTGGCGTACTGAACGGTTCGTTTATCTTTGCCGCTGATTTGATGCGCGAGATGACAATACCCTGTGAGATATCGTTTGTCAAGTTAGCTTCTTATCAAGGTACCATCTCAACAGGTAAAGTGAAGGAGGTTATTGGTATCAATGAAGACCTGACAGGCAGGACGGTAATCATCGTAGAAGACATCGTCGACACTGGCGCTACCATGAAGCAGATGATGGAGGCTTTGGGTACTCGTAACCCGGCATCTATAGATATCTGCACGCTTTTCGTCAAGCCAGACAAACTGAAGGAACCAATTGATATCAAGTATGCAGCCTTCTCTATTCCTAATGACTTTATCGTTGGCTACGGACTGGACTATGACCAGCAAGGCCGACAGCTGAAGGAAATCTACACACTCGTAGAGGAATGAGAGAAGTAAAACTGCCCCACTTGCCCAGTGATGTGGAGGCCCGTAATAAGGACCTTCTTACTGACTTGTGGTATAAAGGAAAGGAAACACAAATCAAACAAGACAAAGTAGTAATAGAAATCAGGATGAAGAACATTGTAATTTTTGGTGCTCCCGGATCAGGAAAGGGAACACAGAGCGATTTGATGATTGAGCACTACGGACTGGGACATATCTCCACAGGTGATGTGCTCCGTAATGAGATTAAGAATGGTACAGAGTTGGGTAAGACCGCCCAGAGTTTTATCGACAAGGGCAATCTTATACCCGATGAGTTGATGATTAGCATCCTTGCCAAGGTTTATGACGACTTCGGTCGTGGCCATAAGGGTGTAATCTTTGATGGTTTTCCTCGCACCATTCCGCAGGCAGAGGCTTTGAAGAAGATGCTCGACGAACGTGGTGACAAGGTGGCTGCCATGATTGAGCTTGATGTCCCTGAGGACGAGCTGATGAAGCGTTTGATCCTCCGTGGCCAACAGAGTGGTCGTGCTGACGATAACGAAGAAACGATTAAAAAGCGCCTTGTTGTCTATCACTCACAGACCCAGCCACTTATTGAGTGGTATAAGAAGGAAGGTCTTCACCACCATATCAATGGTAGTGGTACACTAGAGCGCATCTTCGGTGACATTAAGAATGTAATTGATAACCTTTAATGTTCTATGCCAGAGAGTAATTTCGTAGACTATGTAAAGATCATGTGTCGGTCGGGCAAGGGTGGTAAAGGCTCTATGCACCTCCGTCATGTGAAATATAATCCTAACGGCGGTCCTGACGGTGGCGATGGCGGTAAGGGTGGCAGCATCATCCTGCGTGGTAACCACAACTACTGGACATTGCTGCACCTGAAATACGAGCGCCACATCTTTGCCGAACATGGAGGCAACGGTGGTCGAGACAAGTGTCATGGTACCGATGGTAAGGACATCTATATTGATGTACCTTGTGGTACGGTGGTGTATAACGCCGAGACGGGAAAGTATGTTTGCGATATTACCTATGACGGTCAGGAGATAGTATTGCTGAAAGGTGGTCGTGGCGGACTGGGTAACTTCCAGTTCCGCACCGCTACCAATCAGGCTCCACGCTATGCCCAGCCTGGTGAACCCATGCAGGAGATGACCATCATTCTGGAGTTGAAACTGCTGGCAGATGTTGGACTAGTGGGCTTCCCCAATGCAGGAAAGTCGACACTATTGTCGTCGCTGTCTAATGCCCGTCCGAAGATTGCCAACTATCCCTTCACCACGATGGAGCCTTCTTTGGGTATTGTAGGCTATCGTGATAATAAGTCGTTCGTTATGGCCGATATCCCAGGTATTATTGAGGGCGCTGCCGAAGGTAAGGGGCTGGGATTGCGCTTCCTTCGTCATATCGAGCGTAACTCGTTGCTGCTCTTTATGGTACCTGGCGACACTGACGACATCAAGCATGAATATGAGATATTGCTCAACGAACTGGCGCAGTTTAATCCTGACATGCTCGATAAACATCGCGTGCTAGCCATCACTAAGTGCGACCTGCTGGATGAGGAACTGATAGAGATGTTGCGCGAGACCTTGCCACAGGATTTGCCTTGTGTGTTCATTTCTGCAGTGGCAAATCAGGGACTTAATGAGCTGAAAGATGTACTATGGCGTGAACTTAATGCTGAAAGCAATAAGTTAGCAGCTGTTATGGCTGAAGATACCCTAGTACACCGCGACAAGGACATGACGCGCTTTGCTGAAGAGTTGGCCGACGAAGGTGAAGATGAGGATATTGAATATGTCGATGATGTCGAAGACTTGGATGATCTTGAATATATAGAGGATTTTGAGGATATCGAAAATCCTGAATAGCCTATGAAGATACGTCACCTTGTCCTTGCTGTTGTAGCGATGATTACGTTGTCGTCGTGTGCCCAAACGAAGTTCACGGCACTCGAACAACAACAAATCAGCATAGCAGATCCGACACTCTTTGAGAAGTCGGATGCTTTTACCATTGATTTCAGCAGCGGACGCGACTGTGACTATTCTTTCCCATTGCCAGTGGGTAAGGCTAAGGTGCTGACAGACTATACTGTAGAAATAGAGACTGCACGCGGGGATGCTGTCAAGTCAATGTTTGCTGGTGTGGTGCGTCTGTCAAAATTCATTTCTGGCTATGGTCACGTCATCGTGGTACGCCATGGTAATGGTCTGGAGACGGTGTATGGTAATAATGCACAGAATCTTGTGAAGTCGGGCGACCGTGTGAAAGCAGGTCAGACCATCGCTATAGTGGGTAGCGAGAATGGTCGTACATTCTGTCGCTTTGCAATCATGGTCAATGGCAGTCGTATCAATCCTTCTATTATTTTCAGTCACGAAAGTCATATGTTGCGTCAGCAGGTGGTGTTGTTCCAGAAAACGGCCAACTGGAAGGTTAACGTCAGTGTAATGAAAGAGCCTATCATCGAACAACCCGCTTCTCTACAATGGTGGTGCTATCCATTACCTGGTGCTAAGGTAATTAGTCCTTTTGGCAGTCGCGGTGGCCGTCGTCATACGGGTGTCGATTTAAAGACGGTCAACAAAGATGAGATACATGCCGCTTTTGATGGTGAGGTGGTCTTCTCCGGTCCCTTCTCTGGTTATGGTAATCTAATACGTCTGCGGCATGATAATGGCTTGGAGACATACTACAGCCACAACTCCAAAAACATGGTGAAGGTAGGTGATCAGGTAAAGGCTGGGCAGGTTATTGCCCTTACTGGACAGACGGGACGTGCTTCTACACCACACCTTCATTTCGAGACACGTATTGGTGGACAGGCAGTTAATCCTAACCGCTTCTTCGATCACGAGACATATACCATCCGTTTGGAGGCCTTCAATAAAAAACGTGATGGCTACGTCATCAAACGCTAAAAGACACCTATTCTTTTTTACTTAACTTGACGCCGACACTGGTAACGCCTGGTAATATCTCGCGTTTCATGTTGTGGTGCACCGACAGGTGTAGTGAGTCGCCCTGATGTAGTTGAATGGCTTTTAACGGGAAGAGATACTGATATTGACTGACCCCATCTCCGGTGGCATTTCCTCGTTCGTCTATGAGGTTGCAATTCAGTGTATCGGTTGTGATATGTCCAGCAGGATAGATAGTCTGCTCAACGATGAGCGTCAGTCGCATAAAGGGGTATTTGTTGTTGATGCGCAAAGCCACTTCTTCCTCATAGGTCGCGTCATCTGCTAGCCTATCCGTGTCAAAAGTCAACAGGTCATTCTTCTCCCATCCACTTTCGGGTGTTTCCTCATAGTGGAAATAGACGGTAGATTGTTTACATGCAGTAAACAGATATGCCGCCAAAAGGATGAAAGGAAGCCAATGCTTATTGGTCATTGCGGGGAGCCTGTGGCTTGCGGTTCTTCTTTTTCTTCTTTTTCTTTGAACGGTCGAAGCGTGCAATATTCTCCTGTGTGGCCAGGTCGACAGGACCTTGCGCAGCTTTCTTACCACCATCTTCTGTGAGGCTGTCTGGCTTCTCGCCACGATGGTTCATTTCAATAATCTGCTTGGCGCGTTCTGTTGTAATCGTCTCCAGGTTAGCAGCGATGTTCTTGTCGGTAGAGTAGGTGATAAGCCCTGCTAGGATATCGGCCTTGAAATAGAAGTAGTCGGAATCCTGTGTCTGCAGCTGAACCTCCTTGGAAGGCAGTTGGCGACTAGCTTCAACATAGTCGTCAACCTCGTAGTTCAAACAACACTTCAGTTTGGCGCACATTCCTGCCAATTTCTGCGGATTCAACGAGATATCTTGGTAGCGGGCAGCTTGTGTACCAACGCTGACAAAGTTCTTCATCCATGTAGCACAGCATAGTTCACGACCGCAAGGACCCGTTCCACCGATAAGGCCAGCCTCTTGACGGGCACCAATCTGCTTCATCTCGATGCGTACATGGAAGGTGGCAGCGAGGTCCTTGATGAGTTGTCGGAAGTCTACGCGCTCATCAGCAATATAATAGAAGATGGCCTTGTTGCAGTCTCCTTGGTATTCCACGTCACCAATCTTCATCTTCAAGCCCAGACCCTTGGCAATCTGGCGACTCTCAATCATCGTGGCATGCTCGCGACTCTTGGCCTCTTGGTATTTCTCCATATCCACAGGACGGGCCAGACGATAGACGCGACGAATATCGTCGGCTGACTTCAGGTTGGCCTTCTTCATCTGAATGGCTGCCAGACGTCCTGTCAGTGAAACCACACCGATGTCATGACCGGGATTGGCCTCGACGGCAACGATGTCACCTTTCTTCAGTGGCAGGTTATTGACATTATGATAGTAGCCCTTGCGGGTGTGCTTGAACTGAACCTCTACGAGGTCGGTGGTATCGGTATTGCCGGGTACGTCGGCCAACCAATCGTAGGTGTTTAGCTGACGGTCCTGTCGACCTACGGCATGCTTGCATAGTCCGCGGTCGCAACCAGTCATTATCATGAGTTCTTTTTCCATATATTTCGTTTTTATCTTCTTATTTCTGTATCAGAAGTACTATCATTTGCAGGGCCATGTCAAAGAATACTATCTTTGCGTTGGCATTCTGTCCGATGTCACGGATGGCACGATCGGCTAAATCGGTGATGGGAAGTATGTTGGCTTCGTTGATGAAGCGTGCGAAGTTCTTGGCAAACTCCTCCTCCCTTTGTGACATGTAGCAGAGATCTCCCTGTTGGAAGTTGTACATGAAGTTCTCACGAATGAGTCGCAGGAAATAAGTCAAAAATCGCTTCTGGCGCTCACGCCCCATCGATGCCAACTGCTCGCTCCACTGTTTCAACTCCTTGATTTTGCGTTGGTAGGCCAGTCGCATAAGTGCTTGGAAGAGGTCTAGGAACAACTCGTTTTCCGAGTCGGCGGTCAGCAGTTCCATAGCCTGACGCCAACTACCGTTGGCCATGCGACTGATGCGCTGTGCTATGTCGTCGCTCAGTCCGCGCTTCTCTTTTAGGGCCTGACAAATGCTGTCGGTATCAATGCGCTTCACGTCGATGCGCTGCACACGACTGCGAATGGTCTCCAACAACTTCTCCGGTTCCTCACATACCATAATGAAAACGGTCTGGGAGGGTGGTTCCTCCAACAGTTTCAATATCTTGTTGGCACATTCTATGTTCATGCGCTCTGGCAACCAGATGATGCTGACCTTATAACCTCCCTGACTTGACTTTAAGGATAGTTTACGTATTAGGGCGTCGCTTTCTCCGGCGGTGATAATGGCTTGTTGGTTCTCGCCACCCATCTGTTCCAGCCAGTCTGTCATGGTAAAATAGTAGCCGCCCATCACCATATCGTGCCATTGTGCAGCAAAATCGTCACTGACGGGCTTGTGTTCGGCACCCATCGAGGGTAGTTTGATGGTGGGGTAGGTGAAGTGCAGGTCAGGATGTTCCAGCTTGTCTACCATAGCAGATGGCTTTTGTCCATTAGCTGTAAGCAATAGTTTGGCGAAGCCGATAGCCAATGCTTTCTTGCCACAGCCCTGCGGACCACACAACATCAAGGCGTGGGGCAATCGCTCCTCGCTGACCAGCTGCATCAGTCGCTGCTGTATGTCGTATTGTCCTATAACCTGCTCAAACATTATAGCAATCGTTTTGCGATTTCTGCTACTGAGTCTACTGCTGACACCGTGTAAAAGTGGATGTTATGAATGCCAGCGTCGTAGAGCTCTTGGCACTGTGCGGTAGTCCACTCGATACCCAGCTGGCGAGCCTGCTCGTCGGTCTTGCACTTCACAATCTCTTTGGCTAGTGCTTCAGGGATGTCGCAGTGGAATGTCTTGGGAACCACTGTCAACTGACTGAGCTTTGCCATGGGCTTGATGCCTGGTACGATTGGTATCGTAATACCCATCTCACGGGCTTTCTTGACGAAGTCGAAGTATTTCTGATTATCGTAAAACAACTGGGTAACGGCATATTGCGCACCTAAGTCTTGCTTTTGTTTCAGATACTCCATGTCACGCTCTATGTTGGGTGCCTCCTCATGTTTCTCAGGGTAGCAGGCTACGCCAAAGTCGAATTTGGGACCAGGATGCTTGATGGGTGTGCCATCGGCAAAGTAACCCTCGTTGAAGCGTGCTACCTGACGGATCAGGTCTGTGGTGTGGGCGTGTCCGCCAGGTGTTGGTGTAAACTGACTGTCTTCTTTTGCTTTGTCACCACGCAATAGCATGAGGTTACGAATGCCCAGAAACTGCAGGTCCAGCAGCTCGTACTCTATCTGTTCGATAGTCTGTCCACTACAGATAACATGAGGTTCTACTGGGATGTCATAGCGATGTTGGATGGCGGCAGCTATGGCGATGGTGCCTGGACGACGGCGGATGCGCTGTCGCTCGTATTGTCCGTTGTCCAACTCCTTGTAAACATATTCCGAGTGGTGCGTCGTGATGTTGATGAAGGCAGGATTGAATGCGGCCAACTTGTCGATGGTCTTAAACAATCCTTCCGTGCCATTGCCCTTTAAGGGTGGCAACACTTCAAAGGAGAAACGCTTCTCGTCGGTATTGAGTTTGATATAGTCTGCTACTGTCATGATAGTCTCTAAACCACTTATAAGCTACAAAATTAGTTAAAAAGTTGCAAACACACAAGGAATTTCAGATAAAAATGTTACTTTTGTAATCTATTAACGAAAATATTAAAGTAAAAACAAAGTAAAAACCTATGAAGCGTATCCTTGTTGCAGAAGATAATGACAGTAATTATCTGTTGATGACTTTTATTCTCAAGGGCCATTATGAGTTCTTGCGCGCTAGTGATGGACAGGAAGCTGTAGATAAAGCATCTACAGAGCATCCCGACCTGATATTGATGGACCTGAAGATGCCCAAGATGGATGGTTTAACAGCTACCAAGCAAATCAAGGGGATGTTGCCTAATCTGCCAATCGTTGCACTTACTGCTAACGCTTTTGACAGTGATCGTCAGCAGGCTATGGAGGCAGGATGCGATGCCTTCCTTTCTAAGCCAGTCAGTGCTGCCGATTGTCTACAGACCATCGATAAACTCTTGAAATAGATGTCGTCTGTGGCGATGAATCCTGAAGAAGGACCATGCGAGTTGCGGGAGTAATCGGATTATTGCTGCTCTGTGTACAAGTTGTGTGTGGGCAGGGAAGGGAACGCTATGAATTCAAGCGTAACCTACCAGTTTATGCTGATTCCCTGATTGCTGACTTGACGTATCCGTTGGCATGGGGTAATAGCAAAATTACCGATTTCAACGAGTGGCGACAGGTGGCTCGTCAGAAAGTTTTCGACTGCATGCTCTCTGCTCCCCCCAAAGCAGCAGATGGCTGTCAGGCCGAAATCGTCTATGAAGAACAGCGCGATGGTTATCTGGCTCGTAAACTTTACCTTCGTCTCAGTCGGTACTATACGGTGCCTGCTTATCTGCTAATTCCCGATGGAATGGGCCCTTTCCCTGCAGTTAATGTGTTACATGACCATGGTGCTCACCTCTTTATAGGTAAAGAGAAGGTTGTCCGCCCGTTGGCCTGCGAGGACTCCACGGTTGTCAAGGATGCCGAGGAATGGCTTAGTGGTTATGGTGGTCAGTATTTTGGTGATTATCTGGCTAAGCAAGGCTATGTGGTGCTGGCTACCGATGCTCCGATGTGGGGTGAGCGTGGTCAGCAGGAAGGTCCACGACGCGATAAGTATGACATGATTGCTGGCAATATGATGATGTATGGCATCGACCTATCCGCCTATATGACCTATGATGATCTGGCCGCTACTGAGTGGCTGGCTCAACAGCCAGAAGTAGATGCTACGAGAATCGGCTGTACAGGTTGGTCGATGGGCGCCTATCGTGCTTGGATGCTGGCAGCGTTGTCTGACCATATTAAGGCATCTGCCAGTATTTGTTGGATGGTAACCACTGATGAACAAATGTCGTTTAAGTATAAGCGTACGGAGAATGGTGGCTTTGCAAACTGCCTGCCAGGCCTGCGCCGTTGGCTGGACTATCCGCACATTGCCAGCATCGCCTGTCCGAAGGCAATGCTCTTCATCAATGGTTCGCAGGACAAACTCTTCCCTGTAGCTGGTGTTGAGAAGGCCTTCCGCATCATGCATGATGTGTGGCAATCACAAGGATCAGACCACAAGTTGGAGACAGAACTGTGGGACATGCCTCATAACTGTTCTGTGAAGGCTCAGCAACGGGTGCTCGACTTCTTTCGTAAACATTTATGATTTGGTAAAAGTGTAATACCTATAAAAAGAGGTGTGAAAGAATGGTAAAAGTGGGTGAAAATTTGGTTTTTCGCTCACTTTTGCGTACCTTTGTACGCTAATTGTAAATAGTAATTTGTCAAAAAGTATATAAAAGTGGCTTGCATATTACATATAGAGACAAGTACCAATGCCTGTTCGGTAGCAGTCAGCGAGGACGGACAGTGCATCTATGAAGAGACACAGCATGGAGAAAAGGGAGCTGGTGCCGAGCAGTTGGGACGTATGGTCGACGAGGCCTTGTCGTTTACTGACAGTCACGCTATCCCGTTCGACGGTGTTGCTGTGAGTTGCGGCCCAGGTTCATATACAGGTCTGCGCATCGGTGTGTCGATGGCGAAGGGCATCTGCTATGGTCGCGACCTGAAGTTGATTGCTGTTCCTACGCTGGAACTGATGTGTGTTCCTGTGCTGCTAAGAGAGACTATACAGGAAGAGGATGCCTTACTCTGCCCGATGATAGATGCCCGTAGAATGGAAGTATATTCAGCGCTTTACGATCGTGCGCTGAAAGAGGTTCGTCCTGTGGGTGCCGATGTAGTAACAGAGGAGACGTATAAGCAATGGCTCGATGAGCGCCCCATCTACTTCTTTGGCAATGGAGCCAAAAAGTGCTTTGAAAATAATGATTTAGTCGACGGAAAAACGTCGATAATTAAACATCCCAATGCTCATTACATCGATGGTATTGAGCCGTTGGCAAAGTGGATGATGCCATTGGCAGAGAAGCGTTTCCTGAACGAACAGTTTGAAGATGTAGCGTACTTTGTACCGTTCTACCTGAAAGACTTTGTAGCAATCAAGGCGAAGCCATTGATTTAGGAAGAAAGAAGAAGATAAAGGAAGATAAAAGAAGTTAGAAGAAGATATGGATATCAAAGGATTAGACTATAACACGGCTCGCGAACGACTCGTTATGACGGAGTACGGACGTGAGATCCAGAGGATGATTGATGTAGCCATTGCGTTGCCCACCAAGGAGGAGCGTATGCGCTGTGCTTACGCTATCATCCACCAGATGGAGATGAAAAACCCACAGGTTCGTGAGGGCGAAGACTACCAGCAGACCCTTTGGGACCACCTCTACCTGATGAGTCGTAAACAGCTCGATATTGACTGGCCTTATGACATGAGTGAGGCAGAAAACATCTTAGCAAAGCCTGCTCCGATGAAACACCCGTCACCCAATGGACAGTCGCGTATGCGTCACTATGGTCGGTTGCTCATGGAAGTCTTCGAACGTTTGAAGACTATGCCGGAGGGTGTTGAGCGTGATGAGTTGATACGTCTGACTGCCAACCAGATGAAGCGTGACTTGATGACGTGGAGTCATGGTTCAGTTGATGACGAGAAGGTGGCTGACGACTTGGCACGTTTTACGGATGGCAAGATTCAGCTAGACCTCTCTACATTCCGTTTTGACCATATCGATGCCATCATTCCTGATAGTGGTAATGGAAAACGGAAGAAAAAGAAGTAAAAAAGTTAACGTTGTTAGAGAAGTATGGCATCATTTAAAATAGAGGGTGGTCACTTGCTACATGGCGACATCAGACCGCAAGGCGCTAAGAACGAGGCCCTGCAGGTTATTTGTGCCACACTGCTTACTAGTGAGGCTGTAACCATTCGCAATATTCCTAACATCCGCGACGTAAACAACCTCATCCAGTTGCTGAAGGATATTGGTGTGAAGGTGACGAAAGACGGCAATAGCTACACCTTCCAGGGCGATGCTCTGAATATGGCCTTTCTGCAGAGCGATGAGTTCGTGGAGAAATGTGCCCAATTGCGTGGTTCGGTGATGATGATTGGTCCGCTTTTGGCTCGTATGGGTAAGGCAGTTATTGCTAAACCTGGTGGTGACAAGATTGGTCGCCGTCGTCTGGACACCCACTTCCTTGGGTTCCAGAAGTTGGGTGCAAAGTTCCGCCAAATAGAGAATCGTGAGGTTTATGAGATTGGTGCCAAGCAACTGAAGGGTACCTATATGCTGCTTGACGAGGCTTCCGTAACTGGTACTGCTAATATCATTATGGCAGCGACGATGGCTGTAGGCACCACTACTATTTATAATGCCGCCTGCGAACCTTATATCCAACAACTCTGCCACATGCTGTGTCAGATGGGGGCAAAGATTAGTGGTATCGGCTCTAACTTATTGACTATTGAAGGCGTCAAGGTATTGCATGGTGCAGACCATCAGCTTCTACCCGATATGATTGAGGTGGGTTCGTTCATCGGAATGGCAGCGATGTGTGGTGATGGTGTACGTATTAAAGACTGTTCGTTGAAAGACCTTGGCATCATCCCCGATGCCTTCCGACGTTTAGGTGTAAAGGTGGAGGTGGATGGTGATGACCTCTTTATCCCTCGACAGAAACATTATGTCGTCGACTCATTCATCGATGGTACCATTATGACGCTGGCTGATGCCCCATGGCCAGGACTGACGCCTGACCTGTTGTCAGTACTTATTGTGGTAGCTACGCAGGCTCGCGGCAGTGTGCTATTCCATCAGAAGATGTTTGAGAGTCGTTTGTTCTTTGTTGACCGTCTCATCGACATGGGTGCACAGATTATCCTCTGCGACCCACATCGTGCTGTCGTTGTTGGTCATGACCGCCAGCGCCAGTTGCGTGGTAGCAGGATGTCAAGTCCTGATATCCGTGCAGGTATCGCCCTGCTGATAGCCGCCATGAGTGCTAATGGAACCAGCCTTATCAGCAATATCGAACAGATAGACAGAGGCTATGAGGATATTGAGCACCGTCTCAATGCGCTGGGAGCAAAAATTGAAAGAATAAACTAGAATATCTAGAGAATCTAGAACATCTAGCATAAAATATGATAAAAGCAGAGGAAGTTTACAAGATAGGCCGTCTGGGTAAGGCTCATGGTGTGAAAGGCGAGGTGTCGTTTCAGTTCGATGACGACATCTTCGATCGAGTGGATGCCGACTACCTAGTACTCGATATCGACGGAATCTTGGTTCCTTTCTTCATGGAGGAATACCGCTTCCGTAGTGATACTGTCTGTCTGGTGAAGTTCAAGGGTGTTGACACCCAGCAAAGGGCTCAGGAGTTGACAGGTTGTGACGTCTTCTTCCCCAGAGCTTTGGCAGAAGAGGGAGACGAGATGCCGTCATTGGCCAGCTTGGTGGGGTTTGCTATTGTTAATGATGCCAACGGAGAAACCATTGGCCACATAGCCGCTATTGATGACAGTACAGCCAATATCCTGTTCGAACTGGAAGACGGTATGTTGATACCTGCCAGCGACGAACTGATTACCGATATTGACGCAGAACAGCGAACGATAAGAATGAATATCCCAGAAGGATTATTAGATATATGAAAAAGAAGCAAATTGCAATACTCGGCTCTACGGGGTCGATAGGCACGCAAGCCTTGGAGGTTATCGCTGAACACAGCGACCTTTATGAGGTCTATTGCCTGACAGCTAATAATAAGGTTGAACTGCTGGCCCAGCAGGCCCATCAGTTCAAACCTGCCGCCATCGTCATTGCCAACGAACAGCGCTATGACGAACTGAAAAGTCTGATGAGTGACATGCCTGACGTGAAGGTGTATGCAGGCAAGCAGGCGCTTGACGAGATAGTTGAGGCCATACCCATCGATATGGTACTGACGGCGATGGTAGGCTTTGCAGGACTGTCCCCCACCATCCATGCTATCAAGGCGCACAAAGCCATTGCCTTAGCCAACAAGGAAACGTTGGTGGTGGCAGGTGAACTGATTTTACAGTTGGCTCAGCAGCACCATACGCCTATCCTGCCTGTAGATAGCGAACATTCTGCTATCTTCCAAAGTTTGGTAGGCGAGGACGACAACCCCATTGAGAAGATTCTGCTCACAGCCAGTGGTGGTCCGTTCCGTAACTTCGATATGAAACAGTTAGAAACGGTGACCAAGGCCGATGCCCTGCGCCATCCGACATGGGACATGGGTGCGAAGATCACCATCGACTCTGCCACCATGATGAACAAAGGTTTTGAGGTTATCGAGGCTAAGTGGCTCTTTGGTGTTGAGGCTAGTCAGATACAGGTGCTGGTACATCCGCAGAGTATCGTACATAGTGCCGTACAGTTCCACGATGGTGCTGTGAAGGCTCAGTTGGGTGTTCCCGATATGCGTCTGCCTATCCAGTATGCCTTCTCATTCCCCCAACGCCTGTCCCTGAGTGGTGAGCGCTTGGACCTTTTTACCTATCCGTTGGAGTTCTTCGAACCTGACTTGAAGAAGTTCCGTTGTCTGGCGCTAGCCTTCGAGGCTATCAAGAAAGGTGGTAACATGCCGTGTATCGTCAATGCCGCCAACGAGATTGTCAATCGTGCCTTCTTGGAGGACCGTTGTGGCTTCTTGCAGATGAGCAATGTCATTGCTGAAACCATGCAACGTTGCACCTTCAGCACTAATCCTGACTATGACATCTATATCCAAACGGATGCCGAGGCACGCAGAATAGCCGCAGAGTTAATTAAGTCGTAGTAACGAAATACCATTTACCGTAGTAACGAAAATAGAAAAACAATAATGGAGATTTTTTTGATTAAACTGGCACAGCTCATCCTTGCATTATCGATACTGATACTGCTGCATGAAGGTGGCCACTTCTTCTTCGCCAAACTGTTTGGCATACGCGTAGAGAAGTTCTACATGTTCTTTGACTGGAAGTTCAGTCTGTTTAAGTTCAAACCCAAGAACAGCGATACCGAATATGGTATTGGCTGGATACCCTTAGGTGGCTACTGCAAGATATCGGGTATGATTGACGAGAGTTTCGATACGGAGCAGATGAAACGTCCTGCCCAGCCTTGGGAGTTCCGTACCAAACCCGCTTGGCAACGTTTGTTGGTGATGATTGGTGGTGTACTCGTCAACTTCCTATTAGCGCTGTTCATCTACTCAATGATTCTGTTCTATTGGGGCGAAACCTATATCCCCGTCAAGGATATGACGCTGGGTATGAAGTTCAATCAGGAGGCCAAGAGTTATGGCTTTAAGGATGGCGATATCCTGATTGGAACAGACAAGCGTGCATTTAAGGAGTTCAGCGCTGATCTCTATCGTGACATCTCTGAGGCTAAGCGTGTCGACATTATCCGTGATGGTAAGCCCATGAGCATCAATATGCCTGGTGAACTGAATATGTTGAACATGTTTAAGGCCGATCCCGCCTTTGTTCGTCCCTTGATGCCCGCTGTTGTAGACAGCATTTTCCCTGGTACTCCTGCTGCCAAGATTGGCATGAAGAAAGGTGACAAGATTCTGGCCTTCAATGGTACACCTATTGACTCTTATAACGAGTTTGTCAATCAGTTGGGACGTCGTCAGGACTTGTTGCTCACCTCAAAGACTGCTGCTGACAGTCTGAAGGCGCGTACTGTGGTTATTGCTTTCGGCAACGATGCACGTGTCGATACAACTGTCGTCACGCTGACCCCCGACCTGAAGTTAGGCTTCGCCATTCAGAGTATGGCTTCTTTGTATAAGCCAGTTACTCGCGAGTATGGCTTCTTTGAGAGCTTCCCTGCAGGTGTGAAATATGGTTGGAGTGTGCTGGCCTCTTATGTTGACGACCTGAAATACGTCTTTACCGCTGAGGGCGCTAAGTCGTTGGGTGGCTTCGGTACCATTGGTAACCTGTTCCCAGCCGAATGGGACTGGTACGTCTTCTGGAAGATGACAGCCTTCCTTAGTATTATCCTCGCCTTCATGAATATCCTGCCTATCCCTGCATTGGATGGTGGTCATGTGTTGTTCTTGCTCTACGAGATGATTACGCGTCGTAAACCCTCTGAGGAGTTTATGATTCGTGCCGAGTATGTAGGCTTTGGCATCGTGCTGCTCCTATTGGTGGTGGCTAACCTTAATGATATCCTGCGTAGTTTGGGTATCATGTAAGCTGTTGTCATGAAGATAGTTGTAGACGACAAGATACCGTATATCCGAGAGACGATTTGTCAGCTTGCTGATGAGGTCGTCTTTCTCAGTGGTGCCGCTATCACAGCTGATGACGTCAAAGATGCTGACGTGTTGGTGGTAAGAACCAGAACTCGCTGTAATCGTCAACTGCTGGAGGGTAGTAAGGTGCAGCTGGTGGTGACTGCCACCATTGGCTATGACCATATCGATACCCAATGGCTTGAAAGTGCAGGCATCCGCTGGACGAACTGTCCTGGCTGCAACTCTGGTTCTGTTGCTCAGTATGTGGAGTGTGCCCTGCTCCTGTTGGAACAGCAAAAAGGACTGTCACTCCGCAAGTCTACCATCGGCATTGTAGGTTGTGGACATGTGGGCAGCAAGGTCAAGGCTGTTGCTGAACGATTAGGCATGCAAGTGTTGGTATGCGATCCGTTACTGGGTCATCCTTCCTTCGTTTCTCTCGACGAAATCGAGAGACGCTGTGATGTTATCACCTTCCATGTTCCCTTGACTCGTGAAGGTCAATATGCCACCTGGCATATGGCTGATGAGGACTTCTTCCATCGCCTTTCGCGCGTACCTTATATTATAAATACGAGTCGTGGCGAAGTCGTTGACAATCAGGCACTCCTTGCAGCATTACAGGATAGTCGGGTGCGCGATGCCATCATCGATGTCTGGGAACACGAGCCCCATCCTGATGCTACTCTGCTCGAAAAGGTATTCATTGGTACTCCACACATAGCAGGTTATTCAGCAGACGGCAAGGCGAATGCGGACAATATGGTTATCGATGCCATCTGTCAGCATTTTGGTCTTCCGCATCCAGGTAAAATAGCTGCACCAGCATTGCCAAGTGACTTCAAGTACAATGGAAGTCCACTCGACCTCTATAACCCGATGATTGACAGTCAGAAACTGAAGGCTGATGCTTCGCAATTTGAACAACTTCGCAACAATTATCCGCTCAGAAGAGAGAAAAAAGACTAAAAAATTGCACAGGTTGGGGGTGGTTGTGCAATGGAACGTGTATTTTTGCCCTTAAAATTTGCGTAAGTCAATAAAAATTTGTTACTTTGCACCCGCTAAGCGACTCATTGGTTGCAAAAAACAGTTTAAAGGATATCATTTATTAACAATTAAAGAAGAAAATTATGTCAGAAATTGAAAGCAAAGTAAAGGCTATTATCGTAGACAAACTCGGTGTTGATGAGGCAGAGGTTAAGCCCGAAGCAAGTTTCACTAACGATCTGGGTGCAGACTCTCTGGATACCGTTGAGCTCATCATGGAGTTCGAGAAGGAGTTCGGTATCTCTATCCCCGACGACAAGGCTGAGAAGATTGGTACCGTTGGTGATGCCATCGCTTACATCGAGGAGAACGCAAAATAAATTTTTCAGAATTGAAGGATTGAAGAATTGAAGAATGGAAGTTCAGGCTTCATCCTGGATTCATTCTTCAATTTTTCAATTTTTTAATTTTTCAGTTTTAAGCATATGGAATTAAAAAGAGTAGTTGTAACAGGACTTGGCGCCGTTACTCCCCTTGGCAACAATCCTAAGGACACTTGGGAGGCCTTGTTGGCCGGAAAGAGTGGTGCAGCTCCTATTACACATTTCGATACAACCAATTTCAAGACTACATTTGCCTGCGAGGTTAAAGATCTCGACGTAAATGCCTACCTCGACCGCAAGGAGGCTCGCAAGATGGACCGCTACACTCAGTTGGCCCTCATTGCTGCCAAGCAGGCTGTTGAGGACAGCGCAATGGATCTGGAGGCTGAGGACAAGAACCGCATTGGTGTTGTCTATGGTGTAGGTATTGGTGGTATCAAGACTTTCGAGGATGAGGTAGCTTACTATGGTGCCCATCGCGAGGATGGTCCTAAGTTCAACCCCTTCTTCATCCCCAAGATGATTGCTGATATCGCAGCAGGCCAGATTTCCATCATGTATGGTTTCCATGGTCCCAACTATATCACCGCTTCTGCTTGTGCTTCTTCTTCGAACGCACTGGCCGACGCCTTCAACCTGATTCGTCTGGGCAAGGCTAACGTGATTGTTGCTGGTGGTGCTGAGGCTGCTATCTGCGAGACGGGTGTTGGTGGATTCAACGCCATGAAGGCTCTGTCAACTCGTAACGATGAGCCTGAAAAGGCCAGTCGTCCGTTCAGCGCTAGCCGTGATGGTTTCATCATGGGTGAAGGTGCTGGCTGTCTGATTCTTGAGGAGCTTGAGCACGCTAAGGCTCGTGGTGCCAAGATCTATGCTGAGATGGTTGGTGCAGGTATGAGCGCTGATGCTCACCACATTACCGCTTCTCATCCAGAGGGTCTGGGTGCTATCCTCGTCATGAAGAACGCTCTTGAGGATGCAGGTATGCAGCCCGACGAGATCGACTACATCAACGTTCACGGCACTTCTACGCACGTTGGTGATATCTCTGAGGCTAAGGCCATCAAGGAGGTATTCGGCGATGCAGCCTTCAAGCTGAACATCTCATCAACCAAGTCTATGACTGGTCACCTGCTGGGTGCTGCTGGTGCTGTAGAGGCTATGGCTACTGTTTTGGCTGTCCAGAACGATATCATTCCTCCCACCATCAATCACGAGGAGGGCGACGATGACCCAGAGATTGACTACAATCTGAACTTCACATTCAACAAGGCCCAGAAGCGCGAGGTTCGTGCTGGTCTCAGCAATACCTTCGGCTTTGGTGGTCACAATGCCTGTGTGGTATTCAAGAAATTTACGGATAAGTGAGCAAAATGCAAACATGTTTGCATTTTCGAACGATAGTAAATTCAACGAAGTTAAGTATGTGGGTTAACAACATCATTGACAGTATAAAGCTCCCTTTCCGCAAGGAGAAGGAGCTTTTTTCTGCTCTCTATCGTATTCTCGGATTCTATCCTCACGACATTAGTCTCTATAAGCAGGCGTTGTTGCACAAGAGTGTAGGACGCCGCAACGAGAAAGGACGTCCACAGAACAACGAACGTCTGGAGTTCTTGGGTGATGCTGTCCTCGATGCTGTTGTTGGCGACATCGTCTTTCGTCATTTCGAGGGCAAGCGCGAGGGTTTCCTTACCAACACCCGTTCCAAGCTCGTCAGTCGTGAGACCTTAGGAAAACTCGCCAAGGAGATGGGCCTCGATCAGCTTATCCTATCGGCAGGCCATTCCAACGCCCATAACAGTTATATGAATGGCAACGCCTTCGAGGCTTTGGTAGGAGCCATCTACTTGGATCGCGGATATAGCGCTTGTATGCGCTTTATGGAAAAACGCATCTTGACACAAGTCATCAACATCGACAAAGTCGCCTATAAGGAGGTGAACTTCAAGTCGAAACTGCTCGAATGGAGTCAGAAGAATCGTGTCAAGATGGAGTTTCGCGATTTGGAACAGACACGCGACGAGAATGGCAGTCCCGTATTCACCGTTCAGGTGTTTATAGAGGGTTTGGAGGGCGAAAAAGGCACTGGTTTTTCTAAGAAGGAGAGTCAGCAGAAGGCCAGCAAGGACACACTCCAGCGTCTGCGTCGTGAGCCTCAGTTCATCGATGCCATCTTTGCTGTAAAGGCCGATCGTACTAAGATGGAGGAAGAACCCGTGATGGCTGCTCCTGACCTGGAGAAGCTGGAAAACCCCGATTTCATCGTGGAACAAGAGAAAGCGGAAGAGCCTGAACAGCCCCAGAAAGCAGAGAAACGTGTCGCGACAGAATCGCAACAGACAGTTCTCGACGACCTAACTCTCGACGACATCTCCGCAACTCCTCGCGAGAAGACTCGCGAAGAGATTATCGCTGAAGCCGAGGCTGCTGCCTTTGCAGAGTAGTAATTAGCATAACAATAACTAAAACAGGCTGAAGTCATTTGGGCTTCAGCCTGTTTTCTCTTATAAAAACAAAAAGGTAGGGGGAAGTGAACGTAGTATCAGAAAAATGTATTACCTTTGCAGAGAATTTCCATTCCAAAGTTTGGGATGCGTGTTTCAAAGTTCGAAACACATATTCCAAAGTTTGGGACGGATATTCCAAAGTCTGAAACGAAAAATAGTATTGGTAATATGGCAAGTTATGTAATTAAGGAAATGCCCACAGGTATGGGCAATGGCAAAGAAGGAAGGATTTTCCCTAAGATGCAAGTTTATACAGAGTTCGACTACGACAAGGTCGTTGAGCTCATTAACTCCTATTCACCAGCATTCAGCAAGGCAACGATTCGAGGTGTGCTAGATACGCTGCCCACAGTTCTGAAGACGTATCTCCCTATGGGTCATACGTTGAAGATTGACGGATTGGGCGTGTTCTCGCTCTCACTTGAATTTGCTGACAACAAGGTGGACGAAAGCAATCAGCAGGAAACAGCAGCGCCCAACAAGCAATACCATCACGTAAAGGCCAAAGGTGTCAATTTCAAGGTGGATAAAAATCTGGTGGATGACATCAACAGAGAGAACACCTTTGAACGTCTCTCCAGCAATCCATCATCTCGTTCTCCCTATTCCCCTGAAGAACGCCTGAAACGTGCCCTGCAACATATCGACAAGCATGGCTTTATCACCCTTCAGGAGTACGCTAACCTCAACATCCTTAGCCGCAGTACAGCCTCGCGAGAACTCTCCAAGCTCACCGCAGAGCCTTCATCCGCTATCATCGCCAAAGGCGCCGGCTCCCATAAATACTGGGTGCGCAGGAAATAAACTTATGGATATTGGTCACTTTTTTCTCTTTCCCATGTCTAATATTTGGCTACAAAGAAAGAAATGATTACCTTTGCAGCCCAATTAAAACACATTCAAATTTTTCATGAAAACAAAAGTCTTTTATATCATCTTTGCATTCATGCTGCAATTGTTTACCCTACCTATTGCAGCTCAGGTAGTAAGTGCTCAGCAGGAGAGTAAAGATTCACTTATCAACGTTATTGCATATTTTTGTAAGAATGATACCTTGTCTTATCTCTATGAAGACTATGAAGCTAAGGTTGAAAATAATGATACTATCGTAGATCATTACATCAAGAGCGAGATTCAATTGGTAGTTGTTGACTCTACTTCCAAAGGTTACGTTATAGAATATACTCCCATAAAAACAACGATCGAGGCATATAAAGACACCTTGATGGCTCATGTTATGCAAACGATTATGGATACAATGGGAGACGTTAAATACATGTTATCTACTGATGAATATGGAACGCTTCAGCATATAGATAATTGGGTTGAGGTTAGAGATTTTATGAAAAAATCTATAAAACTCATGTTCGATTCCTTATATAGCAATTATCCCCAATTGAATGAGATAATACCTCGCCAGCGTTTTGAGGCAAAATTGAGTAGTTATTATGTCAATGAGCAAGCTTACTATAATCAATGTGAAGATTTACAGTTACTATTCCAACTTTATGGAAAATCCTATCGCATTGGAAAAACCGAAAGAGACGAGTCATCACAGAACGGATTCCCTCAACATCTCGTACTGATAGCAAGCTATGGAAAAACAGACGAGGAGGATGGTTTCGACGATGATTATTATATACATTGTGGAACAGAAACAACTGTTCCGAAAGAAGAAGTCAAGGACCTTGTAAAAGGTATGATGAACATGATGGTAAGCGATAAGCATCTAGACGAACTGAACCAAGGTGTCGATAGTACGGAATATACGGAAGCAAAAATTTATGATGCGGAAGAATATAACTACTTCTATAATGGTTGGCCATGCGGGATGACACATTCGAAACTTACTGAAATAATGGGGACTGAGAAACATGAGATAAAAAGTCTCATATGGACTTCACGCCGGTGGGGTGTTTTCGGAGGAGAGAGCAGTATACAGACAGATGGTACTATGTGATTATTTGATTTGTTTTCATCAGACGTGTGAAAGCACGAGTAATTATTAAATGGGCTCTTATCCATTCTACAGGCTGAAGTTACCAAGCTTCAGCCAGCATCTTTCAGGCAAAGAGCAACAACAAAAAACGCAACTAAATTGCGTTTTCACACTATTGACAAATGCGTTGTCACACTGGTCGCAATTGCGTTTTTACACTGGTCGCCTAAAGAAAAACGCGGATTTCTTTTGGTCCTCATGCTATTTTTCATTACCTTTGCGTTGTTGAAATAATCATAAACGATGGATAGGGACTTTAAGAAGGCAACGATACATAGCATGAAACGGCGATGTCGTGCGCATGACTATAGCTGGAAGGGCTGTTATCATATTACAATTAGTGTGGCGAAAGGGTTGCACCAGCCTTTGGGCAGAATGGCTGGAAGGCTGGATAAGCCGGGTAGTGACAACGATGGTCCGCATGTAGATCTGACGCCTATCGGGAGGATGGTAGAAAAGGAACTCTGCGAGAGCATCCATCGATACTATCCAATGTTGGAGGTTGTGGAGTACGTTGTGATGCCTGAGCATCTGCACTTCTTGTTGGTGGCGCATAGTAATGTGGTGTCGCAAAATGGGAAGGCTACGCATCTGGGGCATGTCATTGCTGGCTTTAAGCTGGGGTGCAACAAGCGCTATTGGGCGATAACGGGAAAGATAGCGCAGGTGGAAAGGCTGGCGGGAGAGAGCCTGGCGACTGAATCGCCAGGCACACTAAAAAGCGATAGTGCGCTTGGCGATTCAGTCGTCAAGCATGCTGCATCGGGTGGAACGCTACCACCGCTGTTCGATACAGGCTACTGTGATGTGATGCCTGTGGATGAAGAACAACTGGCTACACAACGGGCATATATCCGTGCGAACCCTCGTAACCGTCTGATGAGGATGGCCAATCGTGAATGGCTCTATCCTCAACGTAATACTGTTGATACAGCTGTAAGTATACCTGCGCTGAAGGGATATCTGCAACGTGAATGCCCTCATCAGTTAAGTGCTGACAGTTTTGCTGCAATAGAGAAGCGATTGCTGAAGCAAAACGGGCATGTGGCATGTGATAGCTATGGAAACCTGACTTTACTGACCAGACGGCTGCTCCCTGTGGTCTGTCATCGTAAGGATGCTGGATTGTTTGAACAGCAGAAAGCTCGATGTTTGGCTGAGGCGGCTACTGGTGCTGTATTGGTGTCTGCCCGCATTGCAAGGGGCGAACAAGAAATCCTTGACCAGGCATTGTTGTGTGGTTATGCTGTTATCAGGATAGAGGATAATGGGTTTCCTGATATTTACCATCCTTCTGCCGACAGAATGGATGACTGTGCAGCAGGTAATTTGTTGTTGTTGACTCCTTGGCCTTATCAGTTTATGACTCAGGAAGACAATATCACTGTTCCTTTTTGTAAGACGATGAATTGTATCAGTCAGGCTATATGTAAGCTGAAAGATACGTGGTGGAAAGATGAGTAATGCACAGGCTGAAACCTGCTTTATGCTTATAATTATTAAAAGGTAGGGAGAAAGTGCGTGGTTTCAGAAAAAAGTATTACCTTTGCAGGCAAATACTTGTACGACCATGAGTCTGACTCAGATAATAGGAAATGTGTTTAAGCCCCGTCAGAAGGCTTTGGAGAAGCATCTGAATGGGGGAGAGGCGCTGCAGCGGGCAGTGCTGGAGCATCTGATACATACCGCTAAGGATACAGAATACGGCAGGAATCATGCCTTTGACAATATCAAGGATTATGACCAGTTCGTCTCGATGGTGCCTGTTAACACCTACGAGGAGCTGAAGGGTGACATTGACCGCATGCGTCATGGAGAGCGCGACGTGCTGTGGCCAGGACGTGTCAGGTGGTATGCCAAGTCTTCAGGCACCACAAACGACAAGTCGAAATTCATCCCTGTCAGCGACGAGGGTCTGCAGAAGATTCACTATGCTGGCGGACGCGACTCGGTGGCTCTCTACCTGAGGAATAACCCCAAGTCACGGATGTTTGACGGCAAGGGCCTGATACTGGGTGGCAGTCATGCACCTAACTACAATGTAGCAGGCTCGCTGGTGGGTGACCTCAGCGCTATTCTGATAGAGAACATCAATCCGTTGGTCAATCTGATACGTGTTCCCAAGAAGGAAACGGCTTTGCTTTCTGACTTTGAGGTAAAGCGTGAGCGCATAGCTCGTGAGGCCATGAACAAGAACGTCACCAATATCAGTGGCGTACCCTCGTGGATGCTGTCCGTACTGAACTGCATGATGGAGATGACGGGTAAGACGCATCTCGAAGAGGTGTGGCCCAACATTGAGGTGTTCTTCCATGGTGGTGTGGCCTTCACGCCCTATCGTAAGCAGTATGAACAGCTTATCACCTCGCCCAACATGCACTATATGGAGACCTATAATGCCTCCGAGGGCTTCTTTGGACTGCAGGATGACCCGCTGGACAAGGCCATGCTGCTGATGCTGGACTATGGGGTGTTCTACGAATTCCGACCCATTGACGGAGGCGATATCGTACCTTTGTGGGGTGTGGAGACAGGTAAGAATTACGCGATGATTATCTCTACCAGCTGTGGATTATGGCGCTACGAGATTGGTGATACCATCCAGTTTACGTCTACCAATCCCTATAAGTTTTTTATCTCTGGTCGTACTAAGCACTTCATCAATGCCTTTGGTGAAGAACTTATCGTGGATAATGCCGAGAAAGGACTGGCCTACGCCTGCGAACAGACAGGTGCTGAGGTGCTCGAATATACGGCAGCTCCCGTCTTTATGGATGCCAATGCCAAGTGTCGCCACCAGTGGCTCATCGAGTTCTCCAAGTCGCCAAACGACTTGGCACAGTTTGCTGACCTGCTGGACACGAAGCTGCAGGAAATCAACAGCGACTACGAGGCCAAGCGCTATAAGGACATCACCCTGCAACACCTGGAAATCATTCAGGCGAAAAAGGGTCTGTTTAATGACTGGCTGAAGATGAAGGGTAAGCTGGGTGGTCAGCACAAAGTGCCTCGTCTGAGCAATTCACGCGAGCATATCGAACAATTATTGACGTTGAACGCATGAGGAGACTACAATACTGGCTGTTGGCTATTAGCTGTTTGCTATTGGCTGTTGGTTGTGCCCGCATGGGTTCGCCCGATGGCGGATGGTATGACGACGACCCTCCTGTGGTTTTGGGCAGTATGCCTGCAGACAAGGCTACTGGTGTGAATACCAAGAAGATAAACATCTATTTCGACGAGTATATCAAACTTGCCGACGCCACACAGAACGTTATCGTCTCGCCTCCTCAGCTGGAGATGCCAGAAATAGAGGCTAAGGGCAAGAAGATTGTCGTGGAGCTGAAAGACACGCTGAAACCCGATATGACCTATACCATCGACTTCAGCGATGCCATTAGCGATAATAACGAGGACAACCCGTTGGGCAACTACACCTTTACTTTCTCGACGGGTCAGCAGACAGACACCCTCGAAGTGTCAGGTACGGTGCTTAGTGCAGAGAATCTGGACCCCGTATCGAGTATTCTTGTCGGACTGTATGAAGACCTTGCAGACTCCGCTTTTCGTACCAAGCCGCTACTACGTGTAGCACGTACCGATGCCAACGGACATTTTGTTATCAAGGGCGTTGCCGAAGGCGAATACCGCATCTATGCCCTGCAGGATGCTGATGGCAACTATAAGTTCACGCAGAAGAGCGAGATGATAGCTTTCTCGCACGAGACCTACAAGCCGTACGTCAAGCCAGACATACGTCAAGACACTATCTGGCGCGACACCCTTCACATTGACAGTATTGCACAGGTGCACTACATGCACTACTACCCTGACGATATCGTGCTGACGGCTTTCCAGGAGATACAGACTGATCGCTATCTGCTGAAGACGGAGCGTAAGGAGGCTGACCGTATTAATATTTTCTTCAGCTATGGCAGCGAGCAACTGCCCATTATCCGTGGTCTGAACTTCAATAGCGACGATGCCTTCATCGTGGAGACGAACGCCAAGAAAGACTCTATCACCTATTGGTTGCGCGACACGTTGTTGGTCAACCAAGACACCCTCCGAATGGACCTTACTTATCAGATGACGGATTCGCTGGGCAGGCTTGTTGAACATACGGACTCTGCCATTGAGGTTCTGGCAAAGACACCTTATGAGAAGCGTGTAAAAGCCCAGCAGAAAGAATACGAGACATGGCTCAAACAACAGGAGAAGAAGCGTAAGCGCGAGGAGCCTTATGACAGTATCTATCCTGTGAAGCCCTTGGAGCCCAAATACAATGCACCGCAGTCAATGGACCCCAACCGCTCCATCCATATCGAGGTGCCTACACCACCTGCAGTACTGGACACAGCGGGCATCCACCTTTATACAAAGATTGATACGCTATGGTATAATGCCAACTACGAGTTCCGTCAGCGCGACAGTCTTTTGCGCTGTTATGAGTTGGTAGTCGACTGGAAACCTGGGTCCGAGTATAGCTTTGAGGTTGACAGTGCCGCCATCGTCGATATCTATGGCAAGGCGTGCAAACCTTACAAACAAGGTATCAAGGTAAAGACGCTCGATGACTATGCGACGCTGTTCTTTGACATCAGTGGCTATACAGATAGTGCTGCTGTCGTCGTACAACTGCTTGACAAGAGTGATAAACCTGTGGCTAAGAGCAAGATGGAGTCCGATCATACGGCATCGTTCTACTATGTAGGCCCAGGAATCTACTATGCACGAGCCTTCATCGACCGTAATGACAATGGTGTGTGGGATACAGGCGACTATGATGCCGACCAACAGGCAGAAGCTGTCTACTACTATTCTCGTGAGATAGAGACCAAGGCGAAATTTGACATCACGCTGTCGTGGAACCTGACGCAACTGCCACTCAACCAGCAGAAGCCATCGAACCTCGTCAAGAAGAAGGCAGACAAGAAGCGTCAGAGGAGAAACCGTAATGCCGATCGTGCAGCGAATCTGGGCATACAATATATCAAGAATGGGATAAAAAAATAAAAAGCAAAGAAATATGAAAAGATTCATCATTTTATGGGTGTTCAGCATGACGTTCCTGTCATCGTTTGCCCAGTGTGGTATTGAGAATAACGCCTTTAAGTCGGGCGAGTTTGTAGGCTACGACCTTTACTTCAACTGGAAGTTCGTATGGATGAAGGTGGGTACTGCCTCTATGTCGACTGTTCAGTCAACCTTTAACGGACAGGATGCCTTCCGTTGCAGTCTTATCACTCGTGGTAACAGTAAGTTGGACAACATGTTTGTCATGCGCGACACGCTGCTCAGCTACACAACGCTGAACCTGGAGCCGCTCTACTATCGTAAAGGAGCTCGTGAAGGCAAGCGCTACTACGTCGATGAGTTGTGGTACACCTACCCTAAAGGCAACTGCCATCTGAAGCAGCACGAAATCAATAGCCGTGGGGAACACTACTGGAAGGAGTCGGAGTACAAAGACTGTCTCTACGACATGATGAGTGTCTATCTGCGTGCCCGTAACTTTGACGCCTCGAAACTGAAGGTGGGCGACAAGATTCCCTTGCCCATTGCTGATGCATCGAGTGTTGCCAACTCGTGGCTGAAGTACAATGGCATCACCAATGTGAAGATGAAAAACAGCGATACGAAGTTCCGTTGTCTGGTATTCTCGTTCATCGAACGTGAGGACGGCAAAAACCACGAACTTATCCGTTTCTACATCACTGATGATAAGAACCATCTGCCTGTCCGTTTGGACATGTTCCTCTCTTTCGGCTCTGCCAAGGCTTACCTGACAGGCTATAAGGGACTGCGCAACCAGATGACTTCTAAGGTGGAGTAAGCTGCTGTGGAGGTCTCCGAACTCTATGACCGTTGTGTAGAACTCACAACGCGGGAACCATCGGCAGTGTCGTTGCGCTTTATGCACGAGACACTGGTTCTGGCCTGTGGTGAGGCGTTGCGCGACACACGCCAAGGGTTCGGTAATGTTTTCTCACAGGTTGACTTCCTCTGTAAGCGTCACGGCATTGCCATGCGTGAGCGCATAGCTGTTCAGCAGATGCGTGTACATTCCAATGGACAGACGCTCCAGGATGCTGACGACTGGCTGTACGATATTCGGGCCCTGGCTCAGTTTATTTCTGGCGTCTTTAAAGTCGCCATTCCTCATAAACTTCTGACGAGACTGCCTGCTCAACCTCGTCCGTTTGTCGTCGGACATAAGCCCAAGCAACATGTTCTGCGCTGTGTAGTCACCAGTTGGGATGCCACCTATATCTATGCCACCACCACGGAAGGTGCTGTATGCATTGACTATGTCGACTCTTTCGACAAAGAAACTGCTGGCAACCTGCTCACGGAAGGTATGCAGCTGAACTTGCTCGACTGTACTATTGATGGTACCTCCGTCACTCCTTCGCTCATCGTTGTCGAGCCTGACTTCCTGATAGATATCTCTGCTATAGCTGCGTGTTTTCAGGACTATGGGCACCATCCACTCAGCTATCTGCTCAACAGACTGAAGCCACGTGCCAACAGCCAGCAGATTCTGTTGGGTAACTTTGCAGGTACAGCACTCGATGACCTCATCAATCAGTCTGATGCATCCTATGGCGACAGTCTGCGTACGAGTTTTCGTGAACAGGCTTTGCAGTTCTGTACCTGTACACCTTTCGATGGTCAACGTTTCAAGGAGGAGAGTCGCCAGCAGGTAGCAAACATCCAAGAGGCTGTTGATATTCTGTTCAGCGACTACGATCGCGAGCATGCCCTATTGGAACCATCTTTTGTCTGTGAACAGTTGGGATTGCAGGGACGTGTCGACCTGATGACTGACGATATGCGTCTGTTGGTGGAGCAGAAGTCTGGCAAGAACTGGAACATCGAGTGTGGCGCCTCTCAGCAGCATAAGGAAGACCACTATGTGCAGCTATTATTATATTATGGTGTGCTGCGTTCGAACTTTAATCTGCCCCCCGACAAAGTGGATATCCGTCTGCTTTACTCTAAATATCCTGCCCGTCAGGGGCTGCTTGTTGTCAACTACTACCAGCAGCTGTTTCGTGAGGCTATCCGTTTGCGCAACAGCATTGTTGCACAAGAGATGAGTATAGCCCGCAAAGGTTTCAGCAACATCATCCCACAACTGCGTGCAGAGCTGTTACTCGAGAATCAAGAGAAGCGTACGTTCTTTGATAGGTATATTCGTGATGATGTGAATCAGATGCTCCAACCGTTTCATCGTTTGGCAGCTGATGAACGCGACTATGTAGAGCGGATGCTTACCTTTGTCTATCGCGAACAGTTGGCTCAGAAAGTGGGTGTGCAGGAAGGGCAGGGTGGCGCTACCAGCGACCTGTGGAACATGCCACTCAGCGAGAAACTGGAAACAGGTAACATCCTGATGGGAACCATTGCTGACAAGTCGCCAGAAACTGTTGTACTCTCTGTGGATACTGCCGACGTTCTGCCCAATTTCCGTAGGGGCGATATGGTCTATCTCTATCGCTATGAGCAGGACCCTGATGTACGTAATAGCATCCTGTATAAAGGAACCCTTGTCAGTCTTTCCAGCCAAGAGACCATCATCCGTTTGAATGAACGTCAGCAGAATCCACATCTCTTTGGCGAAGGACATTATGCTGTAGAGCATGCTTCGTCGGACGTGGGTAGTACCTCCGCTTTGCGTGCCGTCTTCTCTTTCTGTTCGGCATCACCCAGTAAGCGTGCGTTGCTGTTGGGTAAACGTGCTCCACAGAAAGACAGCACTATCACGTTGTCGCATGCCTATCATCCACACTACGACGAGATCATCCTCAAGGCGATGCAGGCCAAAGACTATTTTCTGCTGCAAGGCCCTCCAGGAACGGGCAAGACGTCAATGGCTCTCCGCTTCATGGTAGAGGAGACTTTAACTTCTTCCATCATCCATCATCCTTCTTCCATCTTACTCACTGCCTATACCCATCGCGCTGTTGATGAAATCTGTGATATGCTGGTCAATGCTGGACATGACTTCCTACGCATTGGTAACGAAGACTCTTGCGATCCTCGTTTTGCAGACCATCTGCTCGACAGGCGGATGGGCGAACGTCCACAACTCAGCGATATCCGTCAGCAACTTCAGCAGATGCGCATCATCGTTGCTACGACATCCACGTTACAGGCCCGTCCTTTCCTCTTCCAGTTGAAACACTTCTCGCTGTGCATTGTCGATGAGGCTTCGCAGATTCTGGAACCAAGCATCATCGGTATCCTCTTGTCAGACCAGGTAGATCGTTTTATCCTTGTTGGTGACCATAAACAGCTTCCTGCTGTTGTTGCGCAACCTGACGATGAACCACGTCTGCATGATTGTCGTCGTTCACTTTTCGAACGTCTGCTACAGCAGGAACGACAGGCAGGACGTGCCGATTTCGTAGGACTGTTACGCTATCAGGGGCGTATGCACCCCGATATAGCACAGTTCCCCAACGATTTCTTTTATCATCGCGAACAGTTATTGCCCGTCCCCTTGCCTCACCAGGAGGAAACAACACTCGACTATGGTCAGTCCTCAGAAGATGCCGTCGATGACCTATTGAAGCAGCATCGTGTGCTATTCTTTCCCAGCGATAGTTCTCTCCCCTCTGACTCCTCGTCCCTCGCCTCCGATAAAGTCAATGAGGCAGAGGCACGTATTGTTGCCGAACTTCTTCGACGTATCTATCGCCAGTATGGTGTTGGCCGTTTTGATCCGAACCGTACGGTTGGGGTCATCGTACCCTATCGTAATCAGATAGCGATGATACGGCGCGAAATAGTGCAATTGGGTTTGCCCCAATTGGACCAGATCAGCATCGACACCGTTGAGCGCTACCAAGGCAGTCAGCGCGATGTCATCATCTATTCGTTTACCATTCAGCGTCCCTATCAGCTCGATTTTTTGACAGCCAACAGCTTTCAGGAGGATGGTCATACGATAGACCGCAAGTTGAATGTTGCCATGACACGTGCCCGTAAACAACTCATCATGACGGGAAATGCGGCATTGTTGCAGCGGAACAAGATTTTTTCTGCACTTATCGCGCGATATTCTGTATAAAATGTGTATCTTTGCAGCATGAGGGAAGCAGTCATACTACAGGACCTAAGTATCGGATATACTATCAAAGGCGGAAAAAAGACCGTTGCGCACCAGCTGAACGCTACCATCTGTAGCGGTGAGCTGACCTGTTTGCTGGGTAGAAATGGTGTCGGCAAGTCAACGCTATTACGCACGCTGTCTGCTTTTCTTCCTGCGCTGGATGGCAACATTCTCCTACAAGGCAAGTCTCTCATTGCTTATTCTGACCAGGAACTTAGCCAGTTGATAGGTGTGGTACTGACAGAAAAACCGCACGTCAGGAACATGACTGTTGGCGAAATGGTGGCCATGGGTCGCGCTCCCTATACTGGTTTTTGGGGTGTGATGTCGAAGGATGACGAGCGAATTGTTTATGAGTCCATCCAACTGGTCGGCATTGATGCTTTACGTCATCGTTTGGTGCAGTCGCTCAGTGATGGAGAACGTCAGAAAGTGATGATTGCTAAGGCATTAGCTCAGCAGACACCAATCATCTATCTTGATGAGCCAACGGCATTCCTCGACTATCCCAGCAAGGTGGAACTGCTACAGCTATTAAGGCGTTTGGCACATGATGAGCAGAAAACCATCTTTCTGTCAACACACGACGTAGAGATATCCCTGCAGTTGGCAGATACCCTCTGGCTGATGACTTCCGAACAACTGCACGTCGGAACCCCTCGACAATTGGCAGACCAGAAGGTGTTGTCAACATTTATTGAAAGCGAGGGAATAACCTTTGACCCACAGATGTTAAGCATACATATCAAGAAATAGAAAAAATAATGGGGTAAGGAAAAGAAAATCAGCAAAATACTTGCAGTATTCGTAGAATTTTCGTACCTTTGCACCCGTTCAGAGGAATGAGGGGTTCGCAAGAGCCTCTCATTCTTTGACTTTTAAGCCTTATGGCTTTGCAATCTTGTTTTAATTAACAACAAAAGTATGATAGACAAAAACGTCATTAAGACAGCAGTTGAGGAGTGGCTCGAGAAGGGCGACTATTATTTGGTAGATGTAGAGATGACTGGCGATGACCGCATCGTCATTGAGATTGACCATGCCGATGGTGTATGGATTGAAGATTGTGCTGAGTTGAGCCGCTTCTTGCAGGAGAAGCTTGGTGAAGAGCTTGGTGATTATGAATTGGAGGTCGGCTCTGCCGGTATCGGCCAGCCGTTTAAGGTACTGCAGCAGTATAAGAACCATATTGGTAAGGAGGTAGAGGTATTACAGAACGATGGTATCAAACTTCAGGGTGTGCTGAAGGCAGCCAGCGACGACAATACGTTCGTGGTTACTGTCAAGGAGAAGCAGCATCAGGAAGGCAAGAAGCGTCCTGTGCTGGTGGAGGTTGACAAAACCTACAAGATCGCTGACGTGAAGTACTGTAAGTACCTGTTGAATTTCAAATAAGAGGTTAAAAGTTAAAAAATAAAATATTATGGCAGTAAAGAATGTGAAGGGTCCATCAATGATTGAGACCTTTCAGGAATTTAAAGAGACAAAGAACATTGACCGCACTACCTTGGTAAGCGTATTGGAGGAAAGCTTCCGCAACGTGATTGCCAAGATGTTCGGTTCTGACGAGAACTACGACGTCATTGTGAACCCTGATAAGGGTGACTTTGAGATTCACCGTAACCGTATCGTGGTTGCCGATGGTGAGGTGCAGGATGAGAACAAGGAGATCTCACTTTCTGAGGCCCAGAAGATTGAACCTGACTACGAGATTGGTGAAGAGGTGTCCGAAGAGGTTGACTTCCAGAAGTTTGGTCGTCGTGCCATCCTGAACCTGCGTCAGACGCTGGCTTCCAAGATTTTGGAGCTGGAGCACGACTCGCTCTATCAGAAGTATAAGGACAAGGTTGGTCAGGTGGTTAGTGCCGAGGTTTACCAGATGTGGAAACGTGAGGTACTGCTCATCGACGATGAGGGTAACGAGTTGCACTTGCCAAAACAGGAGCAGATTCCTGCCGACAACTATCGCAAGGGTGAGACTGTTCGTGCCATCGTCAAGGAGGTACAGAATGAGAACAACAATCCTCGCATCATCCTGTCACGTACCAGCAATCAATTCCTGGAGCGTCTGTTGGAGGCTGAGGTTCCTGAGATTCAGGATGGTCTGATTACCATTCGTCGCATTGCCCGTATGCCGGGTGAGCGTGCTAAGATAGCTGTTGAGAGCTATGATGACCGCATTGACCCAGTAGGAGCTTGCGTAGGTGTCAAGGGTAGCCGTGTTCATGGCATTGTCCGTGAGATGTGCAACGAGAACATCGACGTTATCAACTACTCCAGCAATACCCAGTTGTTCATCCAGCGTGCTCTGGCACCTGCTAAGGTTACCAGTATCACACTGAATCCTGAGGAGCACAAGGCAGAGGTTTATCTGCAGCCTGAGGAGGTTTCTCTGGCTATCGGTAAGGGTGGTCTGAACATCAAGCTCGCCTCTATGCTGACGGAGTACACCATCGACGTCTTCCGTGTAGTCAACGAAGGTGAGGCCGATGAGGATATCTACCTCGACGAGTTTGCTGATGAGATTGACCAGTGGATTATCGATTCTATCAAGGCTATCGGCTTGGATACCGCCAAGGCTGTGTTGAACGCTCCTCGCGAGATGCTGATTGAGAAGGCTGACCTCGAAGAGGAGACCGTTGACCACGTGCTGGAAGTGCTCAAGGCTGAGTTCGAGTAAACTGTAAAATGAAAATTGAAAATTGAGAATTAATGGGTGTACGATTAAATAAAGTATTATCAGAACTGAATATAGGACTTCAGACGGCTGTTGACTTTCTGAAGAAGAAGAGCAGTCTGGGCGAGATCCGTGACGATGCTACTACAAATACCAAGATTTCTGATGAACAGTATCAGGCTTTGGTTGATGAGTTTAGCACCGATAAGGCTGTGAAGACTCAGGCTGATATGATGTTTACTAAGAAAGTCAAGGAAAAGAAGGTCGAGAAAGCTGAGAAGGCTGAAAAGGCTGTCACCAAGACTGAGGAGATGCTTGAGCAGCGTGTCGGACTGAAGACGCTGGGTAAGATTGACCTCTCTCAGGTTGGCAAGCCTAAGGCTGCTCCTGCCCCCGCTCCAGAACCAGAGCCGGAGCCTGTCAAGGAGCCAGAGCCAATTCAAGAACCAGAGTCAGAACCTGAAGCTCAGCCTCAGACTGTCGTTCAGGAGGTTGCCAAACAGCAGCTCGCTGTTGAGGAGGAAGAAGAGGAAGTGGCTGTAGAGGACTCTGCCGACAATGCAGAGCCGGAGTTGGCCAAGACTCCTGGTGACTTCATGAAGCCTGCTACCCAACTGAATGTGGTGGGTAAGATTGACCTCGACTCACTCAACCAGAGCACGCGTCCTAAGAAGAAGACCAAGGAGGAACGTCGCAAGGAGCGTGAGGAGAAAGCTGCTGGCGAGCGCAAGAAGCGTGAGCGTATCCGTACCGACAAGGTCGATATCGAGGCTGCTGCCAAGCAGGCCAGTCAGCAAGGTAAGAACAAGAATAACAATAAAGGTGTCAACAACAATCAGCAGCAGGGACAGGGCAAGAACAAGAATAAGAAGAACCGTCCTGTCAAGCCGTTGGAGGTTGACGACGAGGCAGTAGCACGCCAGGTAAAGGAGACACTGGCCCGTCTGACCTCAAAGAACCAGAACAAGAAGGGTGCCAAGTATCGTCGTGAGAAGCGTGACGCTGTTGCTGAGCGTATGAGCGAGGAGATGGCAGCAGAGGCAGCACAGAGCAAGGTGCTGAAACTCACTGAGTTTGTGACGGTTTCTGAGCTGGCTACCATGATGAACGTTGGTGTCAACCAGGTCATCGGTACCTGTATGTCTATCGGTATCATGGTGTCTATCAACCAACGTCTGGATGCTGAGACTATCAACATTGTTGCTGATGAGTTCGGTTTCACCACAGAATACGTTTCTGCTGAGGTACAGAATGCCATTACAGAGGAGGAGGATGACGAGAACGATCTGGTGACTCGCGCTCCTATCGTTACGGTGATGGGTCACGTAGACCATGGTAAGACCTCGTTGCTGGACCATATTCGCAACACCAACGTGATTGCCGGTGAGGCTGGTGGTATCACCCAGCATATCGGTGCTTACAACGTGACGCTAAAGAATGGACAGAGCATCACCTTCCTGGATACTCCTGGTCACGAGGCGTTCACCGCTATGCGTGCCCGTGGTGCTCAGGTGACGGATATCGCCATCATCATTGTTGCTGCTGACGACTCTGTGATGCCTACCACTAAGGAGGCCATTGCTCATGCTCAGGCTGCCAACGTACCGATGGTATTCGCTATCAACAAGATTGATAAGCCAGGTGCCAACCCCGATAAGATTCGCGAGGATCTCGCCAATATGAACCTCTTGGTGGAAGACTGGGGCGGTAAGTACCAGTGTCAGGAGATTAGTGCCAAGAAGGGACAAGGCGTTTATGAACTGCTGGAGAAGGTGCTCCTCGAGGCCGAGATGCTCGACCTGAAGGCTAATCCTAACCGCAAAGCAACGGGTTCCATCATCGAGTCATCACTCGACAAGGGTCGCGGCTATGTCTCTACCGTCCTCGTATCAAATGGTACGCTGAAGGTGGGTGACGTAGTTATCGCAGGTACTGCCTGGGGTAAGGTAAAGGCTATGTTCAATGAACGTAACCAGCGCATTGAGAAGGCCGGTCCTGCTGAGCCCGCTATCATCCTGGGTCTGAACGGTGCTCCTACTGCAGGTGACTCGTTCCACGTAATGGAGAGTGAGCAGGAGGCTCGCGAAATCGCTAACAAGCGTATTCAGCTGCAGCGTGAGCAGAGCCTGCGTACCACGACGAAGCTTGGTCTGGATGAACTCTCACACCGTATCGCTTTGGGTGAGTTCCATGAGTTGAACATCATCGTGAAAGGTGATACCGACGGTTCTATCGAGGCACTCTCTGACTCGTTCATCAAGCTGTCTACCGAGAAGGTGCAGGTCAACGTCATCTCGAAGGCTGTGGGTCAGATTTCAGAAAATGATGTCATGTTGGCATCGGCTTCTGAGGCTATCATCATCGGTTTCCAGGTACGTCCTTCTGCCGATGCCCGTCGTGCTGCTGAACGCGAAGGAGTCGAGATTAATACCTATTCTATCATCTACGACGCACTCGACGATGTGAAGCAGACCATGCAGGGTATGCTCGACAAGGTGAAGAAGGAAATTGTCTCTGGTGAAATTGAGGTCAAGCAGGTCTTCAAGATTTCCAAGGTGGGTACTGTTGCCGGTGGTCTGGTTACCGAGGGTAAGGTACATAACAAGGATAAGGCCCGTGTCATCCGTGACGGTATTGTCATCCACACTGCTCCTATCGACGCCCTGAAACGTTATAAGGACGATGCCAAGGAAGTGGCTACGGGTCTGGAGTGTGGTATCTCACTGGTTAACTTCAACGACATCCAGGTAGGCGATATCATTGAGACCTTCACTGAGATTGAGGTAGAACAGAAACTTTAGCGCTTCGCTAACGAAAAGTGAATAGTGAATAGTGAAAAGTGAAAAGAATGAGTTTGTACGTCAGGTAGCTGAACAAAAATACGAGTTTGGGTTCACTACCGACGTACATACTGAAATCATAGAGAAAGGGCTGAACGAGGATATCGTTCGGCTCATCTCTGCTAAGAAGGGGGAGCCCGAGTGGATGCTCGAGTTCCGACTTAAGGCGTTTCGCTACTGGAAAGAGCAGCAGGAACCTAAGTGGGGCCATGTGCATGTGCCAGAGATAGACTATCAGGCCATCAGTTACTATGCTGACCCACTGGCCAAGAAGCCCGAAGGCGACGGCAAGATCGACCCTGAGCTGGAGAAAACCTTTGATAAATTAGGCATTCCCCTTGAAGAGCGTCTGGCCTTGAGTGGCAACACCGCCGTTGATGCCATTATGGATAGCGTATCGGTAAAGACCACCTTCAAAGAGAAACTGCGTGAGAAAGGGGTTATTTTCTGCTCTATTGGTGAGGCCATTAAGGAGCATAGCGATCTGGTGCGTCAGTACTTAGGTACGGTGGTTCCTTATCGTGATAACTTCTTTGCGGCCCTCAACAGTGCCGTGTTCAGTGACGGTTCATTTGTCTATATCCCCAAGGGAGTTCGGTGCCCCATGGAGCTCAGCTCCTACTTCCGCATCAATGCCCGTAACACGGGTCAGTTTGAGCGTACCCTGATTATTGCCGACGACGATGCCTACGTATCGTACTTGGAGGGATGTACGGCCCCGATGCGCGACGAGAACCAATTACATGCCGCCATCGTTGAGATTATCGTGATGAATCGTGCTGAGGTAAAGTACTCAACCGTTCAGAACTGGTATCCTGGTGATGAGAACGGTAAGGGCGGTGTGCTCAACCTCGTCACCAAGCGTGGCGACCTGCGAGGTGTTGACTCGAAGTTGTCGTGGACTCAGGTAGAGACAGGCTCAGCTATCACTTGGAAGTACCCATCGTGCATCCTGCGTGGTGACAACAGCGTTGCTGAGTTCTACTCAGTTGCTGTCACCAACAACTATCAGGAGGCAGATACGGGTACCAAGATGATACATATTGGTAAGAATACCAAGAGCACTATCATCTCAAAGGGTATCTCGGCTGGTCACTCACAGAACTCGTATCGTGGTCTGGTGCGTGCAGCATCTACTGCCGATAACGCCCGTAACTACTCCAGTTGCGACTCATTGTTGTTGGGCTCTGACTGTGGAGCGCATACCTTCCCCTATATGGATGTTCACAACGACAGTGCTGTCTTCGAGCACGAGGCAACTACCTCGAAGATTTCAGAAGACCAGCTGTTCTACTGCAACCAGCGAGGCATTCCCACTGAGCAGGCCGTGGGCCTTATCGTCAATGGCTATGCCAAGGAGGTGCTGCAAAAGCTCCCTATGGAGTTTGCCGTCGAAGCCCAGAAGTTGCTCAGCGTCTCCCTTGAGGGAACGGTGGGTTAACCTGAAATAACGATATAACGATATAACGAAAATGCTTGAAGTAAAGAACTTACACGCCAAGATTGGCGATAAAGAGATATTGAAAGGCATCGACCTCGTGATTAACGATGGTGAGACGCATGCCATCATGGGACCTAATGGTTCGGGTAAATCGACCTTAAGTGCCGTGTTGGTGGGTAATCCACTCTATGAGGTGACTGAGGGCGAGGCTTTCTTCAACGGCAAGAACCTCCTTGAGATGAAGCCCGAGGACAGGGCCCATGAAGGTCTGTTTCTGTCGTTCCAGTATCCCGTGGAGATTCCTGGTGTTTCGATGACCAACTTCATGAAGGCCGCTATCAACGAAAAGCGTAAGTACCAGGGTTTGGAACCCATGAATGCTGCTGAGTTTCTGAAGCTGATGCGCGAGAAGCGTAAGATAGTAGAGCTCGACTCAAAACTGGCCAACCGTTCTGTGAACGAGGGCTTTAGCGGTGGTGAGAAGAAACGCAACGAGATATTCCAGATGGCTATGCTGGAACCCAAGCTGAGCATTCTTGACGAGACGGACTCAGGTCTGGACGTGGATGCCATGCGCATTGTGGCCGAGGGTGTCAACAAGTTGCAGACACCTGAGACGTCGTGCATCGTCATCACCCACTACGACCGTTTGTTGGAGATGATCAAGCCTCAGTTTGTTCATGTGCTCTACAAGGGACGCATCGTAAAGACTGGTGGCCCTGAACTAGCTGTACAGATTCAGGAGCACGGCTACGATTGGATTAAGGAAGAAATAGGCGAGGAATAAGCGGGCTGCGCCCTAAATGACAAATGATAATTGATAAATGATAATGGGTAGCGAACAGCAATATATTGACCTGTATAAGCAGTGCCGCGGGATGATTTGTGAGCATAGCAACGACGTGATGAACGCTGTGCGCGATGAGGCTTTTGAGCGCTTTGTGTCGAGTGGTTTCCCCACTCGAAAACAAGAGCGCTATAAATACACTGACATGCAGGCACTCTTTGCCCCCGACTACGGCTTGAACTTGAATCGCTTGCAGATACCTGTTGACCCTTACAACGCATTTCGTTGTGATGTGCCTAACCTCTCGACAAGTCTGTACTTCGTGGTCAATGACCAGTTCTATAATCAGGCATTGCCTCAGGCTCATCTGCCTGAGGGTGTTATCATTGGTTCGCTGAAGGACTTTGCCACCACTGAATACTACAACTGTCTGGCTGGTAAGGCCAACGATGCAGCCACTGACCTCAACACCATGTTGGCACAGGATGGTCTCTACGTCTATGTGCCCAAGAATGTAAAGATTGACCGTGCTATTCAAGTAATCAACATACTGCGTAGCGATGTTGACCTGATGGTGAATCGTCGTATACTCATCGTGCTCGAAGAGGGTGCCGAGATAAAGATGCTGTTCTGCGACCATGCCGCTGACGACAAGAACTTCTTGGCCACACAGGTTATCGAGGCCTTTGTCGGTGAAAACGCCTCGCTGGATCTCTATTGTTTGGAAGAGACGCATGCGAAGAATGTACGTGTGAGCAATGTATATATCGACCAGCAGGCTAACAGTCGCGTTAATCACAATGTGATAACCCTGCACAACGGTACAACGCGCAATAAACTCGACCTCACCTTCTCAGGCGAGGGTGCTGAGTGCCAGTGTTATGGTTGTGTGATTGCTGACAAGCAGCAGCATGTGGACAACAACACGCTGATTGTTCACAAGGTTCCTCATTGCAACTCACAGGAACTCTATAAATACGTGCTTGACGACCAGTCGACAGGTGCTTTTGCTGGTCGCGTGCTGGTAGAGCATGGTGCGCAGAAGACCACCTCGCAGATGACCAATCAGAACCTTACCGCCACCAAGGAGGCGCGTATGTACACCCAGCCTATGCTGGAGATTTATGCTGACGATGTGAAGTGTGCGCATGGCTCTACTGTTGGTCAGCTGAACGATGCGGCACTGTTCTACATGCGTCAGCGAGGTATCTCGCTGCAGGAGGCTAAGGTGCTGTTGCAGAATGCCTTTATCAATGAGGTCATTGACCACATGCAACTTGAACCACTGCGCGACCGTTTGCACTACTTGGTAGAGAAACGTTTCCGTGGCGAACTCAATAAATGCTCTGGTTGTAAACTCTGCAAATAAAAAAATAAAGCTGCGATTCTTTGGAGTCGCAGCTTTAATGTTTTATATAGTCAACTTACTTGACAATCGTCTTCTTGCCGTTCTGAATGCGGAGCCCCTTGGCACTGCTGTTTATCTTGCGACCGTTCAGGTCATAGGCATCGCCAGAAGTGTTCTGGACGCGGATGTTGTTAATCATCGTGGCCTCAGACTGTGAGAGGTGTACAATGCGCAACTCCTGGGCAGTAGCACTCTGCTGGTCCCATGTGAAACCACAACGGGTGGGCAGGAACTTCTGTTCGGGGGTAGTCTTAATCAGTACAGCCTCTAGTGGTGTCACTTTCTGCTGAGCAGGAATACCATAGCGACCTGCTTTCTCCATCATCTCCCAACTGCTACCGAAGGTCACGATGTTACCGTTATTATCGCTCATGCGAACAACTTGTATCTCGTTGTCAATCGTCATAGCATCGGTATTCTTGATGCGTAGATACTGATTCTTAGGAGAGTTGACGAGATATGGTACACCAGCCTGGATTCCATCAGCCGTGCACTCTACGAAATAAAGATTCAGGATGTTGCCCTCCTGTTTAATAGCATGGAAGCGCTCGATCTTTACATCGCCCAACTGGTCGGCAGCGACGGTCATTGGCAGACATAGCGTATTGTAACCTGCGAAGAAATAGCGGTTCAGCTGAACGGTCTGGTCGCTGTTCTGCAACATCTCTATGTTCAGTTTCGTAGAACTGGCATAGACATTCTTTACCTTGTTTTGTGCAATAGCCGCCGTGCAAACAGCCGTTGCCATCATCAATGAAAGTACAAATTGTTTCATAAGCAATATAGTTTTATAGTCCTTGTCTGAGTGCAAAGATACAAAATATTCTGAAATAAACAAGGGATAATGCATATTTTTTCGTACCTTTGCCGCACATTTTAAGAAATAGACATGTTCGACGTACAGAAAATACGAGAAGATTTCCCCATATTGAGTCGTGAGGTATACGGTAAGCCGCTGGTATATCTGGACAATGCGGCTACCACGCAGAAGCCGTTGTGTGTGCTCGATGCCATGCGCGACGAGTACCTCAACGTCAATGCTAATGTGCATCGTGGTGTGCACTATCTTTCGCAGCAGGCTACCGATCTGCATGAGGCAGCTCGTGAGAAGGTGCGCAGTTTCATTAATGCCCGTAAAATAGAAGAAATTGTTTTTACGCGTGGTACCACGGAGGCGATTAATCTGGTGGCCAGCTCGTTCTGCGAGAGTCAGATGAAGGCAGGTGACGAGGTGCTGGTCACGGAGATGGAGCACCACTCCAACATCGTCTCGTGGCAACTACAGGCACAGAAGCGTGGCATCGTGGTGAAGCACTTGCCCATCACCGACGACGGCCGTGTGTGTCGCGATTCAGTCGAGACATATATCACCGACCATACCAAGTTGGTCAGCATCGCTCATGTCAGCAACGTGCTGGGCACCATCAACCCTGTCAAGGACATCATCAAGATAGCCCATGAACACGGCATCCCCGTATTGGTGGATGGAGCGCAGAGTGCTCCTCACATGAAGATTGACGTGCAGGCTATGGATTGTGACTTCTTTGCCTTCAGTGGTCATAAGATGTATGGTCCTACGGGTATCGGCGTGCTTTACGGCAAGGAGGAATGGTTGGAGAAGTTGCCTCCGTATCAGGGTGGAGGAGAGATGATTGACAAGGTGACGTGGGAGAAAACCACCTTCGAACGCCTCCCCTTTAAGTTTGAGGCTGGTACCCCCGACTATGTGGCCACCCACGGACTGGCTACCGCCATCGACTACCTGAATAGTGTGGGTCTTGATTCTATCAAGACCTACGAGGAGGAGTTGACTCGCTACTGCATGGAGCAGCTGCAGACCATTGACGGTATGCATATCTACGGTCCTGTAGTCTGCGGTTTCCCCGCTGACAAGGACGCTGTTGTCTCCTTTAACGTAGGCACTATCCACCACTTGGATATGGGCACTCTCCTGGACCGTTTGGGCATTGCCGTGCGCACGGGTCACCATTGTGCTCAGCCCCTGATGGATCGTCTTGGCATATCAGGCACCGTTCGTGCCTCGTTTGCGATGTATAACACCAAAGAGGAGATTGATACCCTCGTGGCCGGCATCCGCCGTGTTTCTCAAATGTTTTAGAGCGTTCGGCGGTTTCCCTGCCGAAATAGTAATATGAAGATAGGCAACATAGAACTGGGCGAGCGCCCCATCTTCCTGGCTCCCATGGAGGACGTCACGGATATTGGCTTCCGTATGCTCTGCAAGCGGTTTGGAGCCTCGATGGTATATACGGAATTCGTGTCTGCCGAGGCTTTGGTGCGTGACGTCAAGTCGACGGTCAGAAAGCTGACCATTGCCGACGAAGAGCGGCCTGTAGGCATTCAGATCTATGGACGTGATGTTGAGGCGATGGTCGAGGCGGCAAAGATGGTCGAACAGGCAGGTCCTGACCTCATCGACCTCAATTTCGGTTGTCCTGTCAAAAAGGTGGCAGGCAAGGGCGCTGGTGCCGGCATGCTTCAAAACATCCCCAAGATGTTGGAGATTACGGAGAAGGTCGTACAGGCCGTGAAGCTACCTGTCACGGTGAAGACCCGTTTGGGCTGGAATCATGAACAACTCATCATTACCTCGTTGGCCGAACAGCTACAGGATTGTGGCATCAAGGCACTGACCATCCACGGCCGTACTCGTTCACAGATGTATACAGGCAATGCTGACTGGACCCTCATTGGTGAGGTGAAGCGTAATCCTCGTATTCATATTCCCATCATCGGTAATGGCGACATCAAGTCGTTGGACGATGCCGACCAACATTTCGACCAATATGGTGTTGATGCAATTATGATAGGTCGTGCTACCTTTGGTCAGCCGTGGATATTCTCTCGTCGCGAACTTACTCTTGACGAGAAGATTGACGTTTTGGAGGAACAGCTCCGTATCAACATCGAGCGCTGTGATACAGAGGAGATGCGCTCCAAAGGCAAGTCTGCAGAACTCTGTGGCATTCTCCATACCCGTCGCCACCTGGCTGCCAGTCCTGTCTTCAAGGGTATTCCTAACTTCCGCGAAACCCGTATCAAGATGTTGCGCGCAGAGAAAAAGGATGACCTGTTGGCCATCCTTGAGCAGTGTCGTGAACTACTGCGGTAACCTATTTTACGATAACGACCTCTGCGGTACTGTTGTCCATGTCGGGCATCGTCATTCCTATAGATGCACCGATATAGGTGGGGTCGCAGACAATATAACGTTTTCCCTTAAAGTCGATGTGGTCACCTTTTATTTCTTCATCGAAATGAACAGCCATTGCCAAATGGCCAGGGTAATACACTAGGATACATTCCATTCCCAGTAGGTCAGTGATGAGTCGTGACAGCAAGATGCTCCGATCTTCACAGTCGTCATAAGGGTAATAGAGTGTCTCCTCAGCGAAGAAAGCCCTGTCATGTCCCCAGACAGTTTCATCAAATTCATATTCGAAAGCAGTCTGAAGCCAGTTCAGCAGTCGTTCGACTGCATCACGCTGGCTCTTACCGTTAATTTTCTCCTTCAGAACGGTCAATACCTGTTCGCGAGTATCATTATAGAAAGGCGTTCTTGCTAACATGCCCCATCGAGTCATCTTGTTCTCACCAATTCTTGCCGATGGATAGCTGTTATAGAAGTCAACGATGTTCTTGTTCGTGCTGAGCTCAACATCCATTTCCTTGTATCTCTCCGATTTTAGACGTCGGGCAGTTGAGGGTGCATATGCCAGTTGTACCGGTTCTTTCATCAATAGTGAGAGCTTCTGCTCGTGGGGGAAACCAGCATTGCAAATCAGCATTCTTGGCTGGTTGCTGGTTCTTGCATAGATAAAATAATCTTTGTTATCGCGAGTGTAGTACGGCTCACCATAGATAGTGAAGTTGCTGGCAAAGAGCATATACAACTTGTCGTCCTCTATGCCGATACGCATATCATAGCCTGACTGTTGATACAGAAAACTCATCAGCATGACCGACTCATTGGTCTTTCTTCCAAAGCAGGAAGTCGTCAGGCTGTCCAGCATCTGCAGGTATGCCCAGTCATTTAATTTGTATTGTTCACGCAGGGCCAGACAGTCGACCATCGTATTGCTATAGTCCTTTTTGACCATCATCTCCCAAGCGTCAGCAATACCGTCCTTATCGCATTTCACTAAGGAGTAATGATTCTGCTTGTCAAGCCTTGCCTGCATCGGAGTACCAAAGAAACTGAAACTAAAAGGTTCTTCTTTACCTTCTTTGTTTTCAGCAATAGGTACGACGGGTTCTGGCTGTGGTGTAGGTTCTGGAATCTGCACTGGGGTGACTTTGACTTCTACTGGAGCAGGTTTCTCTTCGACAGGTTTCTCTTCGACAGGTTTCTCTTTCTTTACCTCTTTTAGTACGATAGGCTTCACCTTGTCCTCCTTAGGCTGTATCAGCTTTCCACTTGCATCCGTTTCTTTCCATTCCCCCCTCAACAATGCGACATATCCACGGTTAGCCTCTTCCAGGAATTTCTGGTAGTCCGACTTTACACCTTCTCGGAACTCCTGAAAGTCCTTCAAAAAAGGATTGGTCTGTGCCTTTACAGTGCAACAGCCAATCCATAATAAGATAAGTAGGCACTTGTTCCTCATTTACAATCGAAATAAGTCATTCTTTGATTCTTATTTAACGCCTTCCTTAACAAACTCGCTAACTTTTTCTGCATACTTCTGGGCTAGTGCCGACTCCCGCGCTGCATTCTCCAAGGCACGTTGGCGGGCTATCGAGGCAGCTTTCTCGTTTACGATGAAAAAGCTCTGTATCTCGAAAGTGCCGTCACCATTGCTACGAATGATGCTGAACGACTCTTTCAGTTCACCTCTAATCTCTTTTTCAACCAAACGTTCATAGGCAGAATACATCTTATCAAACTCTCCATCCGTATCGGTGGCATTTCCCATAATGTCACTGACTACGCGACCTTTCAAATGACTGCCTGCTTGTTGCGCATAGGTCAGACAAGCATTGTTGATAGCCATCTGGTGACCAATGTTCTTTGATTTTACCTTGGTTGCTACACCCATAACCTCCTGAGCTTCATCCCCCAGAGTGTTCAGTTTGTCATAATGTGCCAATAGGGCAACGTCGAGGGAGCGACTGGTACCGAAAACCTGCCATTTCTCCTTTTTGAACTGCTTCATCTTCGTTTTGTACTCTTTCTGTCTTGCCTTTTCCAAAACCTTATTTTGAGCGTTCATTGTGGGGATTACCAGGCAGAAAGCCATCAATAACATCAATAATCTTTTCATAATCGTTGTTTTTGGTTAGTGATTAGTATTTGACTTAACACGCTGCAAATATAGTAAAAATAATCGAACCAACTATCCTTTAATTCTATTTTAGAAAATTTTAACACGTCATCCTTTATTCCTTAATATTAATTTACTATCTTTGCCCCAATAATAACCAGATTGCATTCTAAAACAATTACTATTAACAGATATGAGAAACCTATTACTCTTATTCTCCCTTTTGGTGAGCAGCTCATTGATGGCCCAGAACATGAAGGTCGTCCAGTTCAGTGAGCTTACCAATGACCTGACGGCCAACCGTTATGGTACTTCCAAGACCGACGAGAACGGTGAGACCGCTGCCCTTATCAAGATAGTAACTCCTGAGACCGGCTTCAGTTTCGACGGCGGTTCTTTGGGTATTGTTGCTGTTGAGAACAAAGCCGGTGAGATCTGGCTTTATGTTCCCCGCCGTGCTCAGCGTCTGACCATCAGCCATTCCGCTTTTGGCGTGCTTCGTAATTACGCCTACCCAGTCCCAATCGAAGGCGCTAAGACCTACGAGATGCTGTTGGACATCGGTACCGGTGTCTATGCTACTATCACTGCGCCCGTCGCGAAGTCCGAGATTTATATCGACAACGAGTATGTGGGTCAGGTTCCCGTCTATAATAAGTACCTGAACTATGGTAAGCACACTATCCATGCCATAAACGGTAAGATTGAGGGAACTGTGGAGCAGTACGTCACTTCCGACAAGAAGTCACTTTCCATCGATGTGGAGATGAAGGATATGAGCCACCTCTATGGCGACGTTCGTGTGCTTGTTGACAATAATGCCGATATCATCTTCCAAGGTAAGCGCGTTGCCAGCGGCCTTTGGGACACGCAGCTGAAGGAAGGCAGCTATGTCGTCGAGACCCGCAAGGCTAACTACGAGGACTCGAAGACGTCGTTCACCGTGAAGCGCGGTCAGAAACACACCATCAATGCTATCGCGCCTTCTCCCTATACCGGTTATTTGAGCGTCTATACCCGTCCTCAGGGTGTGTCATCCATCGATGAGCGTGGTAAGTACATTGACTTGTCTGAGCATACCCCCGTGCTCATTGGCTCCCACCAGTTCACTTTCCAGAAGAAGGGCTATGTTTCCCAAAGCCGTGAGTACACGCTGGAGCGCAATCAGGTCACCAAGGATACCATCGAACTGCAGCCCATCCAGTACTTCAAGCCCTTCGCTTTCTATTTCGGTGCGGGCTATACCGTTCGTGGTCTGTCTGGTGCCACGGGTATTCTGGGCGCCACCTATCGTAACCACGATGTACAGCTGAGCTATACCTTCGGCTTCAGTAGTTCCAATTCTGTCAATACCTACGACGAGAGTGGCAACTACCAGAGCCGTCTGTCGTATAAGATGAACAGCATCGGTGTGAAGTACGGCTACCAGGTCCTTTTGACCCGCAAGATGGCTGTTGTCCCCCAGGTGGGCTATTCGGTGAACATGTTGACTGCCAAGCAGGAGGACGGCAGCGTCAGCTTTGGCGACGGTGCCTCGTGCAAGACCTTGACCATCGGTGCCAAGTTCCTGGCTGTTCCCATGAAGCATGTCTATGTGTTCGTTGCCCCTGAGTACGGCATCGCCATGAGCAAGGACAAGAGCTTCGACCTCATCTCTACACAGGCAGACTTCAGCCAGGGCGGTTTTGCCGCTTCCCTCGGCATTATGGCAACATTCTAGTATACTGACTCAAAATACATACCACGATGAAACAGATAATTCCCTATACCAACAGCGCGTTGAGAGTTTCTCTCAGCGTCCTTGCCACAGCGCTTCTGCTGTCCTGTACGAGTAATAGCGACGAAGGCACCGTCAGTACCGACTATATGAAGGTCACGGACATCGTCATGAGCGGCAATCACGCCAGCACCACGCTTCATATCGAGGCCGATTGTCCCTGGCGCATCACCGAGGGTGTCGACTGGGTTCAGGTAAGTCCTGTCCAGGGCGTAGGCACAGCCGATGTAGAGGTCACCACCGGTGCAAACCCCTCGTCTCTAAATGAGCGCAGTTGTGAGATAAGAGTCACTACTGATGGTGGCCTGGAGCGTATCATCACGCTGACGCAGGGCCGCAACAATGAGAGCATGGATGTCAGTACCCGCACCCTTACCTTCGGTGAGGATGGCGGTGAACAGGTGTTTACTGTTACCAGTAACACCCAGTGGACCATCACCGGTGGTGCCGACTGGCTGTCGCTGAGCACCGAGGGTGGTACTGACAACGGCAGTGTCACCGTCATTGCCCAGAAGAATACCACCGAGTATGAGCGCAATGCCGTGTTCACGGTGACGGGTAACAGCGGAACCGCTGCCCAGATTACGGTCTCTCAGGTTGGCAAGAACGTCACCATGACCATCGAGCCAGAGCGCATCGATGCCGTCGCCAAGGGCCGTGAGTATTCGTTCCAGGTGCTGGGTAATGCCGACTGGACTGTCACTGCCGATGTTACCACATGGTTGACGTTGGAGACCAGAAGCGGTTCGAATGAAGGTCCTGTGCGCATCACGCTGACCGACAACGTCACCAGTGAGGCCCGTGTCGCCAATATCCGCGTCACCACCTCCTCCGGTCGTTTGGAGCGTACGTGCGTCATCACGCAGGCCGGTGCTACCGTACCATCGCTGACACAGCCCGTCGTAACCGGTATCACCCGTTACGAAGCCACGCTGCAGAGCACTTTCACCAGTTCGCTGGATGCCAGCGAGGGTGGTTTCTGCTATTCCCTGCAGGCCAACCCCACGGTGAATGACAAGTCCGTGAAGGTGGCTGGTGTCGAGGGTCAGAGCGGAGAGCTCACCACCCAGCTTACCGGTCTCACCTCCGGCAAGACCTACCACGTCCGTGCATGGGTTCGCAATGCCAACGGCATAGGCTATAGTGCTGATGCCACTTTCACTACGGAGGGTAAGACTCCAGGAGAAGACGAGAATCCTACACCAGATTTGTAATTTCACCTTAATGATATATAAGTATGAAGACAATGATTAAGTTACATAGATTCCTGGCCACCATCGTGTTGGCCATCGTGGGTACAGCTATGGCATGGGCTGTTGATCAGCCTGGTGTTAGTTTTGATTCATCTACTCGGACTTATACACTCTCGTGTGGCACTACCGGTGCTACCATTTGGTATACCGTAGATGGCACAGACCCCAAGACTGCCACTAAACGCTATAAGTACACAGGGCCTTTCCAAGTCAACCGTACACTGACTATCTGGGCTGCGGCAGAGAAAGACGGCGAGTGGTCAGCGGTAAATGATCACTGGCAGGTGACAGTTGAAAGCAAATTCCTTTATAAGAATATCTACTACCAGTTGGTGGCAAACACATTAGATGATGTGGTTGAGGTCGCTTCGCGTCAGAGTGGGGTGTACGAAGGTGATATCGTGATACCTTCAACAGTACCGCATGCCAGTGTAACCTATACAGTGATACGTATCGGAAACCAAGCTTTCTATGATGCCGACTACATAACAGGCATCTCATTGCCAACAACTATTACCTCCATCGGAACGTATGCTTTCTATAATTGTGATAGACTTTATAACATTACGCTTCCTGCCAGTGTGAAGACGGTAGGAGAGAGCGCTTTCTCTAACTGTTATAACCTAAAGGACATCAGTCTGAATGAAGGATTAGAAACTATAGAAAATAGCGCTTTCGCTAACTGTAGTCAACTGACAGCTATTACACTGCCCAACACGTTGAAAAGCCTTGGCTATTTAACGTTCAATGGGTGTTCTCGACTGACAGCTGTCCGTATTCCCGATAGCGTGACGTCTATTGGCTATAGTCTGTTTGAGAATTGTTCAGCACTGACCAGTGTTACGTTACCGGCTACATTGACAGACATCCCCAATGCCACATTCAATAATTGCTATTCTCTACGTAGCATTAGCATCCCGTCAACGGTGAAGAGTATTGGTGAGAGTGCTTTCCACAATTGTGATGCACTGACCTCTGTCACCATTCCCGAAGGTGTAGAGACGCTGGGCTTTGAAGTATTCCATCAATGTGATAACCTGCTCTCCGTATCTATACCGGAAGGGGTCACCGTAATTCCCGTAGGTGCCTTCGATGACGACTTTGCCCTGTCTACTGTCAGTCTGCCAACAACGCTGACGACAATTAGCGAGCGAGCTTTTAATACCTGTCGGTCGCTGAAAACTATCACCATTCCAGAGAATGTGACCAGTATCGGTAAGAGAGCCTTCACGGAATGTGAAAACCTGACCAGCGTCTATGCTCTACCGATGAATCCCCCTGAGATGAGCAGTGACAATGATGGCAATGCTTTCCTTGACATCTTGCAGCAAGCGACGCTATATGTTAAGTCGAGTGCCTTGAATAACTACAAGGCATCGAACCGCTGGGATGAGTTCCAGACCAAGCAAACGATTGATAATGTGCTTTGTGAGCAGCCTACCTTCGCTTTGTCAGACTATGTGCTCACCATGAGTACCGCTACCGCGGGAGCTACTATCTACTATACCACCGATGGTAGTGATCCTACGACGGCTTCAATAGCATATACCGGTCCTATCCCCTTCATGCAGAATGGTACTATCCGTGCTATTGCTGTAAAAGAGGGCATGGACAACTCTGCAATTTCCGAATTTGTAAAGAGTAACTACAAGACTCCCGCTCCTGTAGCCACCATAGACGAGAACTTCGTGGTGAACATCACTTGCGAGTCCCCCGACATTGAGGGTTTCCCTGAGACGAAAATCTATTATATTGTAAATATAGAAGCAAGAAGTTGGGGGTGGCAAACCATTGCTCAAGGCAACAACGATTGGCAACTCTACGAGGGTCCCATTCAATTAGAAGGACCACGATATGTTCATGTTTATGCCGTTCGCGAAGGATGGAATGATTCGGAAACGGATAGAGTCTATGATTACTATTCTGATTACCAAACAACGACACCTTGGATAGAATGGGTAAATACAAAGAACAAGATTCGTCTCTATAACTACGACGCAGATGCAACTGTCTATTATACCCTTGATGGTACAGATCCTACGGCTGAGAGTGCGGTATATAACCCTGATGACTCCATCGCCATCAATCGAGACGTGATTATCAAGTGTATCGCTATGCGCCCAGGACACTTTGACTCGGATATTGCCAGCCAGACTATTACCAACGTGGCTCAGACCTTCTATGAAGGAGGTTTCTACTATCGCCTGCGTGACAATATGACTGCTGATGAAGTTGAAGTTACCAGAGGTGAGAACCACCAATACCAGGGTGATGTCGTCATTGAAAGATATGTGGAGCATAATGGAACTAAGTTTGCTGTGACGCGTATCGGCAATAATGCGTTCTATGATAACGAAAAACTCACTAGCGTAACATTACACGATGGTATTAACTCCATTGGTGTATCTGCCTTCCAAGAATGTGACGCATTGACAGCGGTGGATGTTCCTGGTAGTGTGAAGAGTATTGAGCGCGAAGCCTTCCGTAGTTGTATAAACTTGCGGGCAGTGACCCTACATGAAGGACTGGAAACAATTGGGAATGCCGTTTTTTATAATTGTTATAACCTTCCTTCCTTGACTCTGCCCAATACATTGAAAACTATTGGTGAAAGTGCTTTCCAAGAGTGTAGAGGCTTTCGTGAGTTTTACATACCGGATGGTGTGACCTCTATTGGTAATCGAGCCTTTGATGGTTGTACAGCACTCGTCAGTATCCACTTGTCTGCAGCGTTGTCAGCAATATCTTACTCAATGTTCAGTAGCTGTTCATCCCTGCTTAGTATTGACATTCCTGCTTCGGTGAAAACGATAGAGTACAATGCCTTCAGAGATTGTTACGCTCTGGTTTCTGTTTCTTTGCCTGTAGGTTTGGAGACTCTTGGCGAGTCTGTTTTCAATGGGTGTAGAAAATTGTTGTCTGTCACTATCCCTGAGGGTGTGACACTGATTCCGAACTATGCTTTCTATGATTGTTATGCTTTGACAACGGTGTCTCTACCAACATCGTTGCAGACCATTGGATATACTGCATTCCAGAATTGTAGCAGTATGCAGTCCATCACCCTTCCTGAGAATCTTACTACCATAGGAACGGGGGCCTTCTCTAATTGCAACAACCTGTCTGATATCTATTGTCTTGGACAGAACGCACCCACTCTTGATGGTGGAGACGGCGACCAGGCTTTTGCAAATGTAGTAACACATGCCACATTGCATGTCAAGAAAGCAGCAGAGGGTAATTATAAAGTTGCCAGACATTGGAATAAGTTCACAAGTTTTGAGGTGTTTGACAACATCATGGCCGCACAGCCTACCTTTAAGCTGGAAAATTATAAGTTGAGCATCAGCACTGCCACGGACGGTGCCTCCATTTATTACACGACAGACGGTACAGAACCCACAACTGCATCGCCACAGTATACTGCCCCTATTAACTTCTGGTCGAACGGTATAGTGAAGGCTATTGCCGTGAAGGATGGTTTGGATAATTCACTTGTCGGTGAGTTCAAGAAAGAAGACATGAAGGTGGCTATGCCGGTTGTTACCATGGACGAGAACTTCAAGGTAACCATGACGTGTGAACAACCTGACATAGAAGGATTCCCAGAGGTGCGTATCAAATATGTGGTGAATGACAATACTTATGGTATAGACGCAGGCGATGAGCGTTGGCAACTCTACGATGGTACTCCTATTCAGCTTACTCGTCCTAGCTATGTGCACTATTATGCTGAGCGAGAAGGATGGATATCAACGGAACAAGCATACGAGGACTTCAACAGCGCGTACTATACCAATAAACCGTCTATCGAGTGGAATCCATATACGCAGAAGGCATACATTTATAGCTATGAAAGCTACTTCCCAGCTGATGCTACAGTCTATTATACCCTTGACGGTAGTGACCCTACGAGAGAAAGCCTAGTGTATAATCCTAGCGACTCTATACTTATTGTTCGTAACCTGATAGTCAAAGCATTTGCTGTAAGACCTAGACACTTCGATTCAGATATTGCTACGGGTTACATTACCGATGTTACCCAGACCTTCTCGAAAGATGGCATATACTATCGACTGGTTGACAATGTACTGACAAACGAGGTGGAGGTCACTCGTGGAAGTAAGGATTATGAAGGTGATTTGGTCATCCCTGACAAAATTACCTATGCTGGCGTCAAATACGACGTGACCCGTATTGGTGAGAGTGCTTTGGGAACAGGCTACTATAATAGCAGCCAGGTGACTAGTGTAATCTTGCCGCCTACCATTCGCTCTATCGGAAAATGGGCTTTCTCTGCAATGAATATGCTTACTGAACTTGACATTCCTGCAAGTGTCGTAACCATCGAAGAAGGTGCTTTCAACGAAACGAGTCTCAAGAAGGTAACCCTCCACGAAGGTCTGGAAACAATTGAAAAGAATGCATTTTATCGTTCTACGCAACTCACTAACGTTACGCTTCCTCAAACATTGAAGACTATTGGTAATGAAGCATTCGCAGGCTGTTCTGAGTTTACTCATATGGATATTCCTGAGAGTGTGACTAGTATTGGTGAGTCGGCTTTCTCTAGTTGTAGCAAGTTGGAATCTGTGACGCTATCTTCTGGTCTGACGGAATTGGCTAATGGCATATTCCAGTCATCCGCATTGAAGAGTGTCATAATTCCAAATGGTGTGACAAGTATCGGCAGCAAGGCATTCTATAATTGCGGATATCTGAGTTCTGTGACTATTCCTGCCAGTGTCCAGACGATTAAGAGTGAAGCATTCCGAGATTGTCGTTCGCTCACTTCCATCAGTATTCCTGAGGGTGTGACCGCGATTGAGAATTATACTTTTGCAGGTTGTAATCTGTTGACAACTATTCAGTTGCCTTCAACGCTGACTACTATTGGACAATATGCATTCTATAATTGTGCAGTCATGCCCAATGTGACGCTGCCTGAGAACCTGAAAACCATTGATACCTACGCATTCCATGGTTGTACAGTGCTGAACAGCGTCTATAGTCTGGCCGCTACACCGCCGACACTGAATGGTGACGGCAATACCAATGCCTTTGCAACGATGATGGGCGAGGCCACCCTGTACACAAAGTCTGGTGACAAGGAGAAGTATGAGAATGCTAACCTCTGGAGCTCGTTCAAGGAGTTGGTTGTCTTTGACAACGTGCCCTGTGCTCAGCCAACCTTTACGCTGGAGAACTTCAGGCTGACGATGAAGTCGAATACGGAAGGTGCCACCATTTATTATACGACGGACGACTCGGAGCCCAGCACTGAGTCTTTGAAATATACCGCTCCGATTGCTTTGTTGCAGAACGATACTATTCGTGCCATTGCTGTAGCAGAGGGATTCAGCCCCTCAGTGATTTCTGATTTCCGTAAGGCCGACTATAAGGTGGATGTGCCTACTGTTTCGTTGTCTGACGACCTTGTCATGACCATTACCTATGGCGGTGCTACAGAGGAGTTGGCTCCTGTACGTATTTATTATAAGGAGAATACCGACAGGTATTCTCCTTGGGGAGATAAACCATGGATACTGTATGAAGGTCCAATACAATTGATGAAGCCACGTTATTACCGTGTGATGGCTCAGCGCGACGGATGGTTGGACTCTGACGAGAGCGACACCTATGATTACTACACTAACTATCGTTTGGATGCTCCTCAGATGTCGTGGTCCAAGGATGAGACTACAGGTATTGGTACGATGACCTTGAGTTATTACAACAATAATAGCGAAGGTGATTTCTACTACACCTTGGACGGTAGCGATCCCACGAAAGAGAATGGTACGTTGTATACCGAACCCATTCAGATAGTTCGTAATCTGACCGTAAAGGCTGTCGCCTGGAAGGAGAAACATTGCTATTCAGAGATTGCTTCTTGGGATGTGACAGATGTCAGTCGTACATTCTATGTGGATAACATTTGGTATCGCCTGACCGACAAATCCTTGGGAGACGAGGTAGAGGTAACCAATGGTAATATTCCATACGAAGGTGATGTGAACATACCTGCTACCGTTACTATTCAAGGTACGAAGTACAATGTGGTGGGTATTGGTAACAGTGCACTCTCTGATCAGGACAAGGTGACGAGCGTCACACTGCCAGCATCTATTCGGTATATTGGAAATGGAGCATTCTATGATGTTGACAACTTGCAGACCATTGTCGTGCCAGAGGCAGTAAAGACCATTGGCAGTAATGCTTTCTATAACTGCGATCGCTTGGCTTCTGTTACGCTACATGAAGGTTTGGAGAGCATCGACGAGTCTGCATTCAACTCTTTGCCAGCTTTGAAGACTATCGTGATTCCGTCAACCGTGATGACGATAGGAAATGCAGCTTTTTCTAACTGTACTTCACTGGCATCTATTACTCTCCCTGCTGGACTGAAAGTTATACCGAACGATCTCTTCCGTTACAATAAGAAACTGGCAGACATCACTTTGCCAACAGCTCTTGATTTAATTGGTAATTATGCTTTTTCGGGGACGGCAATTACGACGATGCAGTTGCCCACTAGCGTGACGGCAATCGGTGATGGGGCATTCCACGACTGTGCTCAGTTATCCAACATAGTCATTCCAGAGAGTGTGACAGAACTGGCCCAGGGTCTGTTTGAGAACTGCCATGTATTGACTTCCGTATCACTGCCAACAACCTTGCAGCGTGTGGGTAGTCGAAGCTTTAGAGAATGTTTTGTCCTGGAGAGTATAGTCTTGCCAGCCTCGTTGAAGACCATCGGAGCTGCAGCTTTTAATCGTTGTACAAAGCTAATGACCATCTATAGCATGGCAACAACGCCTGCAATCATTGAAGGTAATGCTCAAGCCAGCTATGAAATGGAGAGAGATGCCTTCTATGATGTCAAACAGACAGCTAAGCTCTTTGTGCCTGAGACAGCTGTTGAGGCTTATAAGAACAAACAGTTCTGGCAAGAATTTGGTGACCGAATCGTGGGCAGCGACTTGGTTCCTTGTGAGCAGCCGACGTTCGAACTGACCGACTTTAAGTTGACTATCCAGTCGCTGACTGAGGGTGCAAGTATCTATTATACCAACGATGGTTCTAATCCCGACGTGAATGCCATTCCGTACACAGCTCCTGTTACTCTGCTGAAGAATGACACCATCCTTGCTGTTGCAGTAAAGGATGGCATGGCAGCATCGCCTATAGCCAAGTTCTATAAGAATGACTATAAAGTGAACGTGCCTGTGGCTACGTTGTCAGATGATCTTGTGATGACAATTACTTGCGAGATTCCAGAGGTGGAAGGTTTGCCAGAGACAAAGCTTTATTATAAAGAGAACTTCCGTGACGGCTACTGGAACGAAACTGAATGGAAACTCTACGAAGGACCAGTCCAAATGACGCAGCCTCGTTATATTATGCTGATGGCTAAACGTGATGGTTGGGTGGACTCTGATGAGAGTAATATCTATAATTATTATACAAACTATCGACTGGAGAAGCCCAAAATTGTGTGGTCATCAGAAAATAAGGAGTTTACCATTACGAAAAATAATGCTGACGCTCATGTTTACTATACTTTGGACGGCACGATGCCGACGGCAGAGAATGGTACGCTATATACCGAGCCTGTCTCGCTCATCCGCAACTTGCAGATTAAGGCTGTTGCCGTACAGGACAAGCACTTCAACTCTGAAGTGGATAGTGTGAAGGTGGAGGGAGTGAACTTCCAATTCATGGCGGATGGTGTATATTATCGTCTGTTAGACTACACACTGGAAAACAATGTAGAAGTGGTTCGTCCTCAAGGTGTCACCTACTCAGGCAACATCGTGATTAATCCAACGGTGACCTACAAGGAGGTGGAATATACCGTGACGGGTATCGCAAAAGAAACCTTCTACGACTGTGACGGTTTGACAAGCATCAAGTTGCCTGCAACCCTGCAAACGATAGGCAGTTGGGCTTTCTATAGTTGTAGTAATCTGGAGGAGATTGAGATTCCTGTTTCGGTGAAGACCATTACCTATCGCATGTTGTCTGAATGCACCAACTTAAAACAGGTTGTCCTGCATGATGGATTGGAGACAATCGAAGAGTATGCCTTTGCTGGATGTAGCAGTATTTCGGAAATAGAGATTCCAAACTCGGTGCAACTTCTCAAGGAGTATACGTTCAATGGATGTAGCAAACTGGAGAAGGTTGTTTTGCCAACCCAATTGGAAGAAATACCAAATTATGCCTTTGCGGGAACCTCCATCATGGGTATTGACATCCCGTCTACTGTAAAGCGTATTGGTGACAATGCCTTCAACGGTTGCCGACAGTTGCGTTCAATGGCACTTCCTGAGGGAATCATTGAGATCGCAAGGTATACCTTCTATGAATGCGTATCGATGACGACAGTGGAACTGCCCTCTACATTACAGACGATTGATTCTTATGCATTCTGTGGTAATAGAAGTTTGGAGAATATTATTCTACCGGCCACATTGGCAAGCATTGGTTCTTCTGCTTTCAGTAGCTGTACATCCATAGATAGAATCTATTCGTTAGCAGCAAATCCACCTTCATTGCCGGATAACAACAACCCATTCGGTGATGTTACTAGCACGGCCACGCTCTATGTCTTGGAAAGTCCTAACGATGACGTAAGAACGGCTTATAAGCAGACTAAGTACTGGGGTGACTTTAACAATGGTAAGGGCATCCAGACCTTTAAGGACATTCCTTGTGCTCAGCCAACATTTGCCTACGAGAACTTTATGCTCTCCATGGAGTCGAAGACGGCAGGTGTCAGCATCTTCTATACCACAGATAATACCGAACCGACTGTGAATAGCATTCCTTACTTGGAGCCTATCGCTGTGCTGAAGAACGACACCATTCGTGCGATGGCCATTGGCGAAGGTTGGGGACAGTCATTGACATCTGTATTCCGCAAGAACGACTACAAGGTGGCTACGCCTGAGACCAGCATCACCAGTGACTTCGTGGTATCATTCAGTTGTGAAAGTCCTGATGTACAAGGACTGCCTGAGACGAAGATCTATTACAACCAAAACCGTAGTAGCTATCAGGCAGGTGAGGAATGGACGCTCTATCAGGAACCCTTCAAGATGCTCACCGCTGGTTATATCCATGTGAAGGCAGTACGCGATGGTTGGATAGAATCAGACGTCAGTCATAACGACTATTACACAAACTACTATCTTGAGAAGCCTATATTCTCACCGAATTACACCAGTATCAGCTATATGCCTGCTGATACGACTATCACGCTGAGCCACTCGCAAGAGAATGTTCAGATCTACTACACACTGGACGGCACTGACCCGAATGTAAATGGTGTGCTCTATACGGCACCAATCAAGCCGCAGCATAACGTGAATGTGGTGGCTATTGCCAAGCGTGAAGGTTCTATCAATAGTGATCCTGAACAGCGTGAGTACAAATGGTTCACTGTTCCTACACCGACCATCACCATTGAGCACCTTGCTGCCGTGATGAAGGTGGAGAAACCTGAGTATGCCAAGATTTACTATACGCTCGATAACAGTGAACCGACAATAGAGAGCACGCTCTATACTGAACCTGTTGCCTTAAACAAGGATTGTAAGATTAAGGCCATAGCCATAGCTGATAAGTGGAACGACTCTTCGGTGGAATCATTTAACTCACCTACAGGCTTCCTGAGGAAGGACTACACCGTAGTAACTCCGGCCTTTGGAACCAGACAGGTGGTAGATGGTGTTATGGTAGAGAATGCAGACTCTGTACTGAACATCAAGACGACGACAGCTGATGCTACTATCTATTATACTTTGGACGGTTCGACGCCAACTGTTAACAGTTTGAAGTATGAAAATGGTATTAAGCTCACTGAGAACTGCATTGTCAAGGCCTTCGCCGCGAAGGAAGACATGTTTGACTCCGAGATGATTGAGGCTGAGGTGGAGTGGTTTACCGTGAAGCAGCCGCACATCGTCTTCAATGGTAAGTATGTGGAGATGTCTGATGATACAGAGGATGCTGTCGTCTACTACACAATTGATGGAACAACACCTGACACGAAGAGCAAGGTTTACCAGAAGCCGTTCGCTTTGGAGGCTGAACAGATTGTGGTTCGTGCCATTGGTGTGAAGGAAGACTGGAAAAACTCAGAAGTATCTAGCCTGACGTATAATCCAGGCAAGAACTATTGTGAGACTCCTGGTATTACCCGCATCGCAGGTACCAATAAGGTGCAGATGACTACTCGTACAGAGGGTGCGAAGATATACTTCACCAGCGATGGTCTGAACCCGACAGTCAACAGTACGCTCTATACTGCAGAGATTGAGGTTACTGATAACTGCACGCTGAAGGCGATGGCAGCTGACTCGTTGCTCTATGATTCTGAGGTGACAACATTTATTGTTGACTGGTTCAAGGCAGATCAGCCAGCAATTACGGCGGCTGGTATATTCGTGACGATAACTGCTCCGAAGGAGGGCTCTCGAATCTACTACACGCTGGATGGCTCAGAGCCTACGACGGGCAGTACACTCTATGAGGGCACCCTGACGATGAAGGGGTCGTGCACCATCAAGGCAATCGCTGCTTTTGACAACTTCAACAATTCGTCAGTAGCAGTATTCAACTACTACGCTAGCGACTACACCTGCGGATTGCCAACCTTTACTCGTGAAGGAAATACTGTTAGCATTGCTTCTAATCCAGTAGAGGGTACGACCATCTACTATACCCTTGATGGTACGACTCCTTCTACGGCCAGCAGTGTATTTACCGAGCCTATTGCAGTGGATCATAATATCACCATCAAGGCGATGGCTGTGAACGACAAGCTGTTCACGTCAGAGGTAGCTGATTATGAAGTGAACTGGTTCACAACGGATGCTCCAGTTATTGCTTTCGACGGAATCTTTGCTACTATGACCTGTGCAACACCTAACAGTCGTATCTACTACACATTGGACGGTAGTTCACCCACTGCAGAGAGTTTCCTCTTTACAAGTGCTATTACGATGACAGGCTCTTGCACGGTGAAGGCTATTGCCATGCGTGATAACTTCAATAACTCTGCAGTGACTAGCGTATCGTTCGACAAGGCTTCGAACACGGTGGCTATGCCGCAGTTCAAGCGCAATGGTAATCTCATCACCATTACGACTTCAACGATGACTGAGGGTACGACCATCTATTATACCGTTGATGCTAGTGAACCGACGGCAGAGAGTGCAGTTTATAGTGAGCCTGTTCCGGTGGTAGAGAACTGTACTCTGAAGGCTGTTGCAATGAATGATAAGCTGTATGCTTCTGAGACATCCAGTTTCAATATTGACTGGTTCAAGGTAGAGACTCCTGTGCTGTCTATCAACGGCAACACGTTGACGATGAGTTGTGGTACACCAGGTGCCGTTATCTACTATGAGTATGATGACATTCCAACACTGAAGTCGACTGTCTATAACGGACCAATCACCCTTGTTGACAACCGCACAATCTTCGCAATCGCTGTGAAGGAGAATTTCAACGACTCTGAGATGGCTGGAGCAACTCCTGATATCTTTGTCTGCACTGAGCCTACGTTCGCCTATAATGGACGTTACCTGCAGGTGGAAACAGGTGAGGGCATGACCATCCACTACACCACTGATGGCTCGAAGCCTACCGAGGACTCTGAGGTTTGCACGGGTCAGATAGAGATCAAGGACGTGTGTACGGTACGTGCCATTGCCACCCGCAAGGACTTCCGGGACTCACCTGAGAGCATCTACAATGTGACATATGTCTACACTGGTGAGGAAGCCTCTCAGTCGGAGGCAGGCCACCTGGCAGATATGTTCCAGTGGATTGGCAGTACGGAGAATGTGGAGAGTCTGCCCGTCAGTGGTAAGGTCAATGCCGATGACTTGAAGTTCATCCGCAGCATCAAGTCGCTGCGCCATCTGGACATGACTGAGAGTACGTATGAAGGTACCGCTCTGCCCGACGAGGCCTTTGCTGGCATGCAACTCATCTCGTACCAGTCTCCCAAGCAGCTCAGTGCTGCCGGTGACCACCTGTTCCGTGGCTGCGACCAGCTGGCTGCAGTGGTATGGAATGCGAACATCACTGTTCCTGAGACGGCTATCGAGGACATCAAGCACAACCCGAACTTCCTGCTGTATGTGAACTCTCGCATCTATGCCCCGAGCTCGTACAAGGGTAACCTGATATCCGGTGGTCAGGCAAGCAGCATCACGCTGCAGGATACAGAGAGCGGTGAGAACTTCTGCTGTCCTGTACGCTTCTATACGCAGCAGATCAGCTACACGCACAACTACAGTCAGGATACGGAGGAGGGTGAGACCTGTGGTTGGGAAACCATTTCACTGCCGTTCGACGTACAGTCTATAACGCATGAGAAACGTGGTTCGCTAGCTCCGTTCGCCAAGGGTGAGGATGTGACGCAGTTCAGACCGTTCTGGTTGTATGAGCTGAAAGAGACGGGCTTCAGCCGTGCCTCTGAGATCCAGGCCTATACGCCGTACATTATCTCTATGCCAAACAGTCCGAACTATGCCGACGACTATATCCTGGCAGGTAATGTGACCTTCACTGCTACGAACACGTATGTGGAGGCTGATATGGCACGTAGCGCAATGAAGGGCAGTCTGACGTTCGCTCCCGCTATGCAGCGCCAGGAGAAGAGTGAGAACGTGCTGGCCATCAACCTGGAGGACTACACGGACGATGATCAAGTCTTCCATCGTAGTGGTAGTGCTTTCGTACCCAACATGCGTATGGTCCGTCCGTTCGAGGCCTATGCGGTGGCAGGCGGTGCCGGTGCCCGTTCGTTAGACCTGAACAGTTACCTGTGGGGTGACGTGACCGACATGATGCGTATCGAGATGGACAAGCTGATAGACATTGCGAAGAACCGTCGCATCTTTGACCTGTCAGGTCGTCGCGTCAGTGAGACATCGGTGAAGAACAAGGCTAAGCTTGACCACCAGCGCATCTATATCATCAATGGCAAAAAGACAGTGGTGAAGTAAGAGAAAAACATCTAATGTACGATATGAAAAGATTACTGATAATTCCGTTATTGTTCTTGGGCATCATGGCGTATGCCCAAGACTCTAACGGCGAAAAAGCGGAGAGGATCAAGGCCGACAATGCTTATGTTACTGGCGATGGTTTTGGACCAACGTTGGAAGAGGCCAGCGGCAATGCAACCCGAAACCTGCTGAGTAAGATTACCACTAGTTTGCGCTCTTCACTGGATGTGAAGACGACGGAGGTGAATAACAATGGTAATGTAGACCTGGAGAGTGTTGTCAACGATGTGGTGAGCACCTACACACAGGGAACCTTGCGCAATACCGACGAGATATGCATCGCTACGGAACCTGAGTATCATGTTATGCGCTACATCAAGAAGTCAGAGGTGCAACAGATTTTCTCCGAACGCGAAGAACGTGTGAAGGATTATGTGCGAGCTGCTGTGGCTGCCGAGAAGAAGGGTAGGGTGGACAATGCCCTGCGCTACTACTATTGGGGCTATAACCTGCTGAAGAGCATCCAGTCGCCTGCTACCGTGAAGTTCGACAATGAGGGCTCGCAACAGTTCCTGCTCAACTGGATTCCTGAACAGATGCGCGATATTATGGGACGCATCTCCATGAATGTGGCATCTTATGATGAGGAGAGTGGTGAAGTGGAACTGCTCGTAAACTACAACGGCAAACCCGTTACCAGTCTGGACTTTACCTACTTCGATGGTGCGCAATGGAGTAATCCGACAGCTGCCAAGGACGGTATGGCACAGATTGAATTACGTCCGAACTCTCGTGTCTCGAATATTCAGCTGAAATATGAGTATGCCTACAAGAAGCAGGCTCGTCAGGATGCGGAGCTGGAGATGGTGATGAACATCTTCAACGGTTTCCCATTGCCCCAGGCTAATTGTAATCTCAAGGTGGGTAGCAAGGGCGATATCAAGAAGGCGGGAAAGCAACTGGCAGAAGCTATCAAGGAAGAGGCTACGGTGGAGAATACCGCGAAAGTGGCAGCAGTCGAAGAGCGTAACGTGTATCTGGAGGCTGTCAACAAGGTGATAGAGGCTATCAAGAAGAAGAACTATAGTTCTATCCGTGAGCTCTTTACTCCAGAGGGCTATCAGATGTTCGACCAGCTTGTTCATTACGGTAACGGATCGCTCATAGGCACGCCTAGTATCTCGTTCTATCCCTTCATGGACAAGACCGTGTGTCGCAGCATCCCGATGAAGTTCACCTTCAAGAACAACCATCGTACCTTCGTGGAGGATCTGACACTGACGTTTGACAGTGACAAGAAGATTGAATCGTTGGCGTTTGGACTGGACCAGGCTGCTCGCAATGACATCTTCAACAAGGCTGTAGGCAAGTGGAATGACGACGTACGCATGGTGATTGCTACCTTCCTGGAGAACTACAAGACAGCATTTGCCCTAAAGCGCCTGGACTATATCGAGAGCATCTTTGACGATAATGCCGTCATCATCACGGGTTCTTATGTGAAGGCTGCGCGTAAGTCACCAGAGAACACCAAGTATCTGGAGAACAAGAATGTAAAGTATAACCGGCAGGACAAGCAGTCTTATCTCAAGAACCTGGAGAGAACGTTTAAGAGCAACCAGTTTGTCAATGTCCGTTTTGCTGATAATGAGGTGAGTAAGATGGGTGTTGGTGGCGACCTCTTCGGCATCCAGATTCACCAAGATTATTACTCGTCCACCTATAGTGACACAGGTTACCTCTTCTTGATGGTGGATATGAACGATGCCAAGCAACCCATCATCAAGGTCCGTACTTGGCAGCCAGAACGTGACCCGAATATCAATGCCCAATTTGAACGCGGCAGCAAGTTCTACGGCTTGTTCTATGGTGGCAACTTCTAAGGGCACCATCTCCTCATAGTGAATGGTATGTTTTATTCTGTTTACAATCAATAAAGCGGACCGAAAGGCCCGCTTTATTATTATCCATGTTTAATCATAACGAGGTGTATTGTTGTCTTTGTAGATCAAGGAAAAGCAAGAAAAACGGGTTTTCCTTTGGCTTTTCGCTCCTTTTTCATTAATTTTGCAGGATATTATAGAAAATCTAACATTATGATACAATCAATGACGGGCTACGGAACGACGGTAGTAGCCTTTGAAGGAAAGAAAATTCATGTAGAAATCAAGTCGCTGAACTCTAAGCAGCTGGACTTGTCGACACGTATTGCTCCGCTTTACAGAGAGAAGGAGATGGAGATTCGTCAGCTGATTGCCGAGCGTGTTATCAGGGGTAAGGTGGAGTTTAGCATCTGGATAGAGAAGGATGCTACTGCTGAGGCTTCGCAGGTGAACAAGGCGCTGATGGAGAACTACTATCAGCAGTTGTCAGGCTTCGCTCAGGAACATCAGCTGTCGGACACCGACTGGATGTCGCTCTTGGTGCGCATGCCCGACGTGATGACGAAGACGGAAGTGGAACTGCTCAGCGATGAGGAGTGGCAAGTGGTGAAAGCAGGCGTGCAAGAGGCTGTGCAGCATCTGGTAGACTTCCGTACGCAGGAGGGTGCCGCCCTAGAGAAGAAGTTTGGCGAGAAGATTGATAACATCGAGCAACTGTTGGCTTCGATAGAGCCTTACGAGAAGTCGAGGGTTGAGAAGATTCGCAGTCGCATCGTCGATGGTTTGAAGCAGATTCCTGAGGCTGAGTATGATAAGAATCGCCTGGAGCAGGAACTCATCTACTACATTGAGAAGCTGGACATCAGCGAAGAGAAGCAGCGTCTGACTAACCACCTGAAGTACTTCCGTGAGACGATGGCTGATACTGCCGGTCAGGGAAAGAAATTAGGTTTCATCGCTCAGGAGATGGGTCGCGAAATCAACACCACTGGCTCAAAGTCGAACCAAGCTGAGATGCAGAACATCGTGGTGAAGATGAAGGACGAACTGGAACAGATTAAAGAACAAGTACTGAACGCACTCTAGAAAGAAATTATGGCGGATTTCTAATATTCTTTTACTGAAAGAAATTACCAGATATTATTCAGAAATTATTAATGGGTAGATGACAAAGACGGAATATAAAGATATGTATGATGTGGTAGGAGCTGCAATGGAGGTTCATGCCACATTGGGCCGTGGATTGTCTGAACCAATATATCAAGAAGCCCTTCAAATAGAGATGGAAATAGAAGGGATGATTGCTGAACGTGAGAAGCCGCTGAATATCTATTATAAAGATAAACTTATGAAGAAATTCTATGTGGCAGATTTCTATTACAATGACATCATTGTAGAGTTGAAAGCGGTTGACAAATTGAATTCTGAACATCGAGCACAACTATTTAATTATATGCGTATCAGTAAAATCGAGCGCGGTCTTCTTATCAATTTTGGAGAAAGGAGCTTGCGAACAGAACGTTATCTCTATTTGCCAGAAGACGATGATTTCGTATTACTTACAAAAGCAAATTATAAAGATTATATTGATGACTTATAGTTGAAAGAAATAAACAGAAGAATATTTTGGAAAGAAATTGCCAGAAATTAACCAGAAATTCTGGCTGCGCTTTCAAAGAGAAAAATAATTTCTGAATAATTTCTGATAATTTCTTTCTTAGATAATACAACACTGAATAGATAATTTCTTTCTAAACAAAAAGGACAATATGAAAAAAGGTAAGTTAATTATATTCTCAGCACCAAGCGGTAGCGGAAAGAGCACCATAGTACAGTGGCTGATGAAGGAACATCCTGAGTTGAAACTGTACTTTAGCATTTCTTGTACATCACGTGCACCTCGTGGCACAGAACAGAATGGGGTAGAGTATTTCTTTATTTCTCCAGAAGAATTCCGCGAGAAGATTGCCAATGATGAATTCGTGGAGTATGAGGAAGTCTATGAGAATCGTTTCTACGGAACATTGAAGAGTCAGGTGGAAAAACAGCTAAATGCTGGTCAAAACGTGGTATTCGATGTGGATGTAAAGGGCGGTGTTAATATCAAAAAGTTCTATGGAAAAGATGCTTTGAGCGTTTTTATCCAGCCCCCATCAATAGAAGAACTGCGCAAGAGATTGGTAGGCCGTGCCACTGACAGTCCAGAAGCTATCGAAGAAAGACTCTCTAAGGCATCTTATGAGTTGACCTTTGCCAATCAGTTTGACACCATCGTTGTCAATGATGACTTGGAAACAGCAAAACAAAAAGCTCTACAAGTTATAGAATCATTTATAAGTAAAACAGATGCATAATATAGGAAAGAAATTACCAGCAATTAACCGGAAATTCTAACTGAGTCTTAAAGAGATGTTAATAATAAATTTCTGAATAATTTCTGATAATTTCTTTCAAAAGAGTAAGATATAAAGTCATTTCTTTCCATAGAATAAAATGAGAAAAATAGGGCTCTTCGGTGGATCGTTCAACCCCATACATGTGGGACATGTGGCGCTGGCGAAGGCGGCACGGGAGGCATGTGGGCTGGACGAGGTGTGGCTGATGGTCAGTCCGCAGAATCCGCTAAAGAGGAATATGGCGCTGTTGGACGACCAAAAACGACTGGAGATGGCAGAGAAGGCGCTGGAGGGTGTTGAAGGTGTGAAGGCCTCGGACTATGAGATGCACCTGCCCAAGCCAAGCTATACGTGGTATACGCTGCAGGCATTGGCAAAGGACTATCCTGACTGCTGCTTTACACTGCTGATAGGTGGTGACAACTGGGCCCATTTCCATCAGTGGTATCACTGGGAGGACATCCAGCGCATGTGCGACATTGCCGTCTATCCCCGTGAGGGCTATGCCGGTACCTTCGAGGCTCCCCTTGTCAACGTATCGAGCACGGAGATACGACAGAAGGTGAAGGAAGGTCAAAGCATTCAGGGACTGGTGCCCGATAGTATCATCCCGTTGGTAGAACAATATTACAAATAACGATATGCAAGCAATAATACTGGCGGCAGGAATGGGTCGCCGACTGGGAGAACTCACCAAGGAGAACACCAAGTGTATGGTTCCTGTGAATGGTGTCAAGCTGATAGATCGTCTGTTGGGACAGTTGTCGGCTCTGAATCTGAATCGTGTCATCATCGTCGTGGGCTATAAAGGTAAGGAACTAAAGGAATATGTTGAGGAATCGTACCTCAAACATCAGCCCTCAAACATCAATCCTCTGAATATCGAATTTGCCGAGAACCCCATCTACGACAAGACGAACAACATCTACTCATTGTCTATCGTGAAGGATAAACTGCAGGAGGACGACACCTTGTTGATAGAGAGCGACCTGATCTTCAGCGACCGCTTCTTCCCGATGATTGTGGAGAATCCTTATCCCAATCTGGCGCTGGTGGCTAAGTACGAGTCGTGGATGGATGGTACGATGGTGCGTCTGGACGAAGACCTGCATATTGTCAATTTCATCTCGAAGGACGCTTTCGACTACGCTGATGTGGACTCGTACTACAAGACGGTGAATATCTATAAGTTCAGCAAGGACTTCCTGCAACATCAGTATGTACCCTTCCTCGATGCCTATACCAAAGCGGTGGGCAATAACGAGTACTACGAGAACGTGCTGCGCATCATTTCAATGCTGAACAGTCACAAGATGAAGGCACTACCCGTGGGTAACGAGAAGTGGTATGAGATTGATGACAAGCAAGATCTGGATATCGCTGAGGCGCTGTTTGCCGACGACAAGGATGTCATTCGTAAGTACTACGGTCGCTATGGTGGCTTCTGGCGCTTCCCGCAGATGCTCGACTTCTGCTATCTGGTGAATCCTTACTTCCCCTCCAAGCGTATGAAGGACGAGCTGCGCAGTAATTTCGACACGCTGCTGACAGAGTATCCGTCGGGCATGAAGGTCAACACGTTGATAGCCAGCAAGTGCTTTGGCGTCAGCGAACAGTATATCGTGCCAGGCAACGGTGCTGCAGAGCTTATCAAAGCGTTGATGGAAAATACCTCAGACCTCAGACCTCAGACCTCAGACTTCAAGATAGGCTTCACGCGTCCTACCTTTGAGGAATACCCCAACCGCTATGACAAGGAACAGCAGGTGACCTTCGTCCCTCAGAACGAGGACTATCGCTATACGGCAGACGACCTGATGGTGTTCTTTGCCGATAAGGACATCCGTCAACTGATGCTCATCAATCCTGATAACCCCTCAGGCAACTTCATTCCCAAGGCTGACGTGTTGCGTCTGGCTCAGTGGTGTGAGGACAGGAATATCCGTCTGGTGGTCGATGAGTCGTTTGTGGACTTCAGCGAAGACTATGCCACCAACTCATTGCTCTCAGACCAGATTCTCGAAAGTTATCCCCACATGGCGGTGATGAAGAGTATCTCGAAGAGCTATGGCGTACCAGGCCTGCGTCTGGGCATCCTGGCATCAGCCGACACCGCACTGATAGCACAGATGAAGAAAGAGGTGTCGATATGGAACCTCAACTCGTTTGCTGAGTTCTTCATGCAGATATACAACAAGCACGAGAAGGACTACCAGAAGGCTTGTGCGAAGTTTGTCGCTGAGCGTGCTGACTTCGAAAAGCAGTTGCGCACGATACCTTATCTGCGTGTCATGCCTACCCAGGCCAACTATTTCCTCTGCGAGGTGTTGCCACCTTATACCGCTAAGGAGATAGTGATATACATGTTGCGCCAGCATAACATCCTGACACGTGACTGTAGCCTGAAAACCGGTCTCGACCTCAACAAGCAATATATGCGTATTGCCGTCCGCAACCATGAAGAAAATAGTCGCTTGGTTGTAGGACTTAAAGCATTCAGTAAATACAATGGTCATGAACAATAATAGTGTCGCCGTTATTTGTAAGAGTGACATCGAACAACTTCATGTCGCCCCTCAGCAATGTATCGAATGGGTACGGCAAGCTTTCCTCATGAAAGATGAGGCACAGATGCCGGTAAAGCTCAGTGTTCATCCTCAGGGGGAAGACTTTGTGACATCCATGCCCTGTCTGTTGCCTGCAATCAATGGTAAAGTGTATTTTGGATTGAAACTGGTGAGCCGAATAGAACACTCAACGCCATGTCTGAAGAGCGACATAACACTATACGATGCACATACAGGACAGTTACTTGCAATCCTTGACGGAGACTGGATTACGGCTATGCGCACTGGAGCGGTAGCCGCATTGGCAGCCCGAACGTTACAATGTGAGGGTACAGACACGTACTCGCTCATGGGGCTAGGCAATATAGCTCGAGCTGTGGCCTTGTGTCTGATTTCAGACAATAGCAACAGATCTATTACTATCCGTCTGTTGCGTTATAAGGACCAAGCAGAGCGTTTTGTCGAGCGTTTCAGCGACTACAGCAATGTAACATTTGAAATTGTCGATGACAAGTGCGAATTTCTCTCTTCTTCTCAGGTACTATTCTCTTGTGTCACAGTTGCTACAGAATTGTTGTTTCCGGACGACAACCTATTCCCTAAAGGTATCACCGTGCTGCCAGTACACGTCAGAGGATTTCAGAATTGCGACCTGTTCTTTGACAAGGTGTTTGGTGACGATACCGGACAGATAGAAAAGTTCAAATACTTCAGTCGTTTCCGCCAATATGATGAGTTGCATCATGTTTTGCAAGGTAAGAATCCTGGCCGTGAAAACAACGATGAGCGGATACTGAGTTACAACTATGGTATAGCACTCCACGACATCTATTTCGCTTCTAGGCTTTATGAGCAACTGTGCTCAGATGCGACAACTTTTAACTATGTAAAAGCAACAGAAAAGATATGGGTATAGAAATTGAGTTACTGCGCCAGCGCTTCAATCCTGACGGCTCATTCCTGCGTCGCCAGCAGCTACGCATGCTCGACATTCTGTTGGAGGTTGACACGATATGTAAACGCCATGATATCAAATATTGGCTGAGCAGCGGTACACTGATAGGTGCCCTGCGCCATAACGGCTTTATCCCTTGGGATGATGACCTCGACATCGAGATGATGCGTTCGGACTATCTGCGACTGATGGAGGTGCTGCCCAAGGAATTGCCTGACTGGTTGGCGCTGCAGAACGACAAGACAGACCCCCACTACTTCTTCTGCTATGCCAAGGTGCGTGATCGTCGCTCACGGATGTTAGAGCAAAATGCCTATGATCGTATATGGAAGGAGCAGGGCATCTATATCGATATCTTCCCCATGGAGAAGCAACCCATCTGGTTGCACAAACTGACGGAGAAGACCATCGGTCACATGTATAAGGTGTGGCGCACCAGCACTGACGATGCCAAGGCCATCAAGTCGGTACGTCGTATCTTCTGGCTGAATGACAGCGTGCTGTATCCCTGTCTCCGTACTCTCTTACATCTCTCCTCTCTCATCATCCCTATGAAAACCATCACCAGTGGCATGGGCATCCCCTTCCATAACCCACGTTATGCTGACGAGATATTCCCCTTGACGACACACGACTTCGAGGGACATCAGTTGCCCGTACCAGGCAATGCTGATGCGCATCTGCGTCATATCTATGGCGACTATATGCAGTTGCCTGACCTGAGCAAGTTGGCACCCCACGTTGGCGAACTAGAATTCTATGAATAATATGAAACATCCCGCAAAGATAGACGTTGCAGTACTGTTACTGTTCTTCAACCGTCCGGAGTCTTTCGGACAGGTATTTGCCGAGGTCAAGAAAGCTCGTCCCTCTAAGTTGTTCCTCTACCAAGACGGCCCACGAGGAGAGCGCGACATGGCAGGTATCAAAGCCTGTCGGGAGATAGCTGAGGATATTGACTGGGAGTGCGAGGTGCATCGTATGTATCAGGAGAAGAACGTTGGTTGTGACCCTTCTGAGTATATCTCTCAGAAGTGGGCATTCTCCATTGTCGACAAGTGTATCGTGCTGGAGGATGACGATGTGCCATCGCAGTCGTTCTTCCCGTTCTGTAAGGAGATGCTCGACCGCTATGAGCACGATGAACGTATCGTGATGGTGGCAGGATTCAATACTGACGAGGTAACTCCCGATGTTCCAGATGACTATTTCTTCACCACTGTCTTCTCCATCTGGGGATGGGCTTCGTGGCGTCGTGTCATTGACCAATGGGACGGACAGTATTCGTTCCTCGACGACGACTATAACATGCACCAGCTGCGGCAGGTTGTCAAGGAACGTCGCTATCGCAAGACTATGCTGCAGATGTGCTATGATCATCGTGCATTGAAGAAGGAGTACTACGAAAGCATCTTCTGGGCATCAATGATGTTCAATCACGGACTGGCCATCATGCCGACGAAGAACCTCGTGAACAATCTGGGTGTGACAGCTGGTGGCTCCACGCACTATGCGGGCTCTCTGGAAACCATGCCCAAGGCGCTACGCAGGATGTTTACCATGCAGCGCCATGAGTTGGACTTCCCACTTCGACATCCTCGCTATGTCATTGAGAATGTTGACTATCTGCATCGCTTCTATCGCATCAATGCCTATGGCCACCCGTGGCGCAAGATAGGCTATTCGCTTGAAGAACTATGCCTAAACATGCGCTACGGCAATTGGGCATTTATCTGGAAAGGCATCAAGAACCGTATCGCAAAACTGACAGGCAACAAACACTATAAATAAGAATATGGAACCACAGAAGAAACAACGACTGGAATGGCTGGATGCCATGCGCGGATTTACCATGATACTCGTCGTGGCTAACCATGTGGGAGCCGTGGCGTTCGAGATACCTCGTGGCGTGTCGACATCATTACAATTCCTTGTGCTATTCCGCATGCCACTATTTTTCTTTGTCAGTGGCTTCCTGGCTTATAAGGCTTCACTGGTATGGAATCTGGCTACCTTCGGTCAGTTAGTGGGTAAGAAGTTACGTGTACAGATCATTCCTACGACGGTATTCTTCCTTTTATCAGCCATGATACTGACAAAAGATATGTGGGCAACGATTCCGGAATGGCTGCAAATACCTACAAAGGGAGGCTTCTGGTTTACCATTGTGCTATTGTACATGTTCCTGATATACTATGTGTTCGCCTATATCGAGAGTAAGCTAAAGGTAAAGTCTTGGATACCCATCACGCTACTGTTCATCGTGTCCATGGTCTGCTATGAGACGTGCTACCTACCCCAATACTTCTCGTGGGCCTTTGGTTGGCGCAGACATCCCAACGAGTTTATGAACTATAGCAGTCTGATACAGGTGTTCCAGTATTTCCCATTCTTTATCTACGGAAATATCGTACATCGCTACTGGGAACAGGCACAGAAGGTGATGGACTCGCGCTGGTTCTACCCCATCATCGTCGTGGTGGTCATCTTTGCGGCTATGGACACGTTGAAGTGGCATACGCTTCGTATGGCATGGGCCATTCTCCCGCTGACGCTGGCACGCTTTATCCTGCTGACAATGGTGGTCATGTATTTCCGCCACTACCAGCAGTACTTCACGCAGCATAGTGTGATGGGGGCATCGCTGCAGTATATCGGACGGCGCACGCTGGACATCTATCTGATACACTACCTATTCTTGCCCGACCTGCCAACGATTGGTGCGTTCTTCGACAAGTATCGCCACAACTTTGTACTCGACACGCTGTCGACAGTCGTCATTGCTTTGCTGGTCATCGGCTTCTGCATCATCACCAGCAACATTCTGCGTGTCAGTCCGTTCTTTAGAAAGTGGCTGTTTGGGCGTTCATAATCTCCAGTGGCACGCCACCGATGCTGGCGGCCATAGGTGAGAAGGACGACCCTGCCGAACCATAGATCTTTTGTGTGGAGGCCAGTGTCCACAGGTCGATGACACCACCGCGTATGCCGCTGATGCTGTCGCGGCAAGCATCCTCCTGGGGTGTGATAATACGCGACCCGAAGGCAGTGATAAACTCCTTCTTGACATCTGTGGAGTCAGTAGCCAGGAAGACCTTGGTATCGTCGTGCTGGGCAATCTCATCACGTACCTTATTAATAAATAAAGATGTCGGACTCTTGGCAATCGACTCGGCATTGTCCGTGCGACGGATATGCAGGCCGATGGTGTGGCTGTTGAACTGGCTACGATAGCTGTCAACAACATCCATCACCTCCTTGACAGGATGGAATAGCTGGGAATACAGTTCGTCAGGAAAGTTTCCAAACACCTGATAGCAACTCATATAGCAGCGCTTGCCACAGGCCCACGCCTCAAAGTCGAACGACTGTTTCTTCAGGGGTGTTACGTCTTGTTCCTTGATGTGTCGTTGGAAGAGGATGCGCTGGGGCAGGGCTGGCAGGAAGAAGTTCTTCTTGCGGGCACGGTCATAGATGAGATGGTCCAGCAGCGTGGCCTCACGGACTGCTACCAGCGGTGTTTCTTCGAAGATGCTACGGAATGGTGCATGCAATGCCCAGTCCTGGAACCACACCACCTGTAAGTCACTGTCTGTCTGCTGTGTCAGTGTATAGGCTGACGCGATGGCTCTCATCCTGTTGGCTAAGCCTCCTGAGGGAACAAATAGCAATTGGCCTTTTCTCATTCTTATCCTTATGATGATATGTTTGGAATGTTCGTTCTGTTCATTTCACTGTTTCCTACTTCCCGTCAGTATGGAGAGCAGTCGTGGCGTCAGCCGTTCCATCAGCCAGTAGATGGAAAGACTGATGGCATAGATGACACAGGGGGTGAGCAGATATTGTAGGGTAGGGAACAGCCATCCGGAAGCATTTCGGAACAGCGCTTTTGTCACGAAGAAACCTAAGGGTAGCGTAAAAATCATGTGAAGGGCAAAGACGAAGAAGGAACTCTTGGAAAGCCATTGCGTAAGGCTGCTGATACGCTCTCCACTACCTCTCCACAGGTTAAATACAGCCACCGTTCCTACGATGGTGAAGAGTGGCATCAGTTGGAAACCCCAATAGGTGGCGTTGCCCTCTAATCTGACCAGTATTATCAGCAGGAGCAGTGCTACGGCATATGATAGTTTTCGCCACAGCGCATTCTGGAAGGTGAGTGACCATCCGTTCAGGCTCCAGTAAGCACCAAAGACAAAGAGCAGTATTTGGGAATTGACGGCTGTTTGTGGCCATATTCTCAGCAGATAGACCACTGAGAGCAGTACCAATCCCCATTGCTTGGTCTTGGTAACAAACCACCAGATGAGCGGCGACAGCAGGGATGCAATCATCAGGTCACGTACAAACCAGAACGGCCCCAGCACGGGAGATGTGTAGATGGATGACCAGCCCAACAGGTTAGGGAATTCATTGATGGATGCCTGGTAGCTCCAGAACACGGTTTTTAAATTCAGATGATGCCAGAAGTCGTACAGCTCTGTCATCGAGGTAGTACCCGTCAGCGTCTCACCGTATTTGGTCAGTGACAGTAGGGGTATGGTCAGCAGGTTCCAGAGGATATAGGGGATGAATAGCGAGTGGAACCTACGGACTATCTTCGAGTGATAAGTGTCACGATTCATCTTGGTTACGCCCTGGAAGAATAGGAAACCGGAGATGAAGAAGAATACGGGAACTGCTATCTGGACGGCACAGCCGGAGACCAGTGTCTTTACCAGTCCTGGAATGTCCTTTGTGCCCAGCGTCTCCCAGTCAATAAGGGCTGTTCCCATGCAGTGTTGAGCAACAACAGCCAAGGTCATGGGGAAACGTAGGTGACTGATGAGCTGAGACTCTGTTTTATTCATAGAGTTCTATTACCTTTTTATCCGTTCTTTGATAAACGTCATGCCTTCTTCGAGTATTTTTACTCGAAACAGTCGCATGACAACGTAGTACAGCACTGCCGCCATCACGATACGGGCTGCTAAGAGCAGAGCCAACAGACTGATGCTTTGCGTAGCCCACCACGTGGCTGCCATCACACCCAAAGCTATCAGGGCAAAGGGCACGATGTCGAGCAGCAGGGCCCACAGGCTATAGCCCGTCAGTCGGCTGACGAAGAAGTGCCACACCAGTGTCCACAGCACATAGATGATGACGTAGGCCGTGACCATCGTGCGGATACCATAGGGATAGAGCACCTGCATGGTGGTGATGAGTGTCGCGCACAGGGCGAAGGTCACCCAGAAATAAGTGCCACTCTTGCCCTTGCTGATAAGCATATTGGTTAACACGCTACTGATAGGTATGAAGGCACCGCTGATGCAGAGCAGTTGCAGCAGACGGGCTGACTCCAGCCACTTCTCACCGATGGTCAGCACGATGAACTCCTGGGCTACCATACCGAAGCCAAACAGCATGGGGAAGGCGAGGAAGGCGGTGAAGCGCATCAACTTACGGAGGATACGCAGCTGTCGCTCCTGTTCGTCTGCGACATTGGTGAAGACGGGTTGTGCCACCTGTGCCAGTGTGCCTTGCAACAGGTAGAATACCTTGCTGTTCCATTGATAGGCCTGGTTGTAGTTACCCACCTCGTGTTTGGTGAAGTGGCGACCCAGCAGGATGTTCATGACGTTGGTATTGATACGTTCCAGGATGGTCGTTGCAAGCAGCTTGCTACTGAACTTGAACATGTGCCTGACGGGAGCGAAGTCGAGGTGCAGGGTGGGGCGCCACGGAGAGAAGTACCACAGCAGCAGGCTGTTCAGTCCGATGTATGCCATCGACTGGATGGCCAGTGCCCAGTAGCCGCATTTCAGGAAGGCCAGCGTCACGCCAATGATGCTCGACAGCAGCGTTGCCGTCATGTTACACTTCGCCTGCTCCTTGACCATCATGTTACGGAACAGGTAAGCTGACTGTGCCGTACCCAGTGCGGCGAAGATGATGGTGAGGAAGGCCACCCTGCAGAGCAGTACCAGCTCTGGCGTGTGGTAGTAGTCGGCTATCAGAGGGGCTACGAAGAACAGCACTGTATAGCACGTGACACCTACGATGATGTTAAACCAGAAGACGCTGTTATAGTCGTTGTGCTGAGGCTCTTTCAGGTTACCGATGGCGCTCTTGAAACCGCTCTCCTGCAGGGCGGTGGCTATCAGCTGGAAGACCAGTATCATGGCTATCATACCATAGTCCTCCGGATTCAGCAGACGACCCAGAATGATGCCGAACAACAGACCCAGTCCCTGCTGTACCACATTATTCATGCCGCCCCAAAACAGGCCGCGCGTCGTCTTCTCCTTCAGTGTCTCCATATTGCGTTTTCTACTGAAAAATGGGCTGCCCCAAAGGCCAGCCCATATATCATCAAGTGTTCTGTTGTAGCTTATTTAGACTCCATCACCTGCTTGGCAATCTCGTTCTCGGGGTCGATAGCCAAGAGCTTCTGAGCATACTGCTTAGCAGCCTCCTTGTCATCGTTGATGACGAAATAGTAAGAGATAAGGTAACGATAGCTCTCAGTCAGACGGGCCTTATCGGTAGCATCCTTGTTGTCCTTGCCACCAATCATCTGGTCCAGCTTCTCATAGAAAGGCTTGGCAAGACCCTTCTTCTGGTCGGGGTCCATGTAAGAGTTCACACGGGCACGCATGAAGGTAGCATACTCGGCAGCATCCTCATACTTGTTCTCCAAATCTTGATAAGTCTTATCAGCCATGATGAAGCACTCTGCCTGCTCCTCAGCAGTGGTCTTCTTGCTGGCATGCTGAACGTGGAGCTGAGCAAGGGCAGCGATATCGTTGGCAGAAGCCTTCTCGATATTGTCCAGATATTCCTGATAGTTCTTGATGGCGTTGGGATAGTCCTCCTGAGCCTTGTAGGCATCAGAGAGCTGCTTGATGACACCGGCACGCTTAGCCTTGTTGTCCATATCTTCCTGCTGAAGGGCCTTCTGGTACATCTCGATGGCCTTCTCGTGCTGCTTGGCACCATTCAGGGCATTGCCATAGTAGGTGTAGTCGTAGTAGGAGAACTTGGCAGAGTCGGACTTGTTGAACAGGGCGTCAGCATACATCAGGGCATCGTCCCACTTCTTCAGCTCGGTGCTGTTGAAGAAGGCCAGACGGTTGAAGGCTGCATGACGTGGGTTCTTTGAAAGACCGTACTTAGCTACCTCAAGGGCGGTGTCATACTTCTGCTTGAAGAAAGCGGTCATGGCGTAGTCGCTGAGGTCGCGCTCTTCCATCTTTGACTTGTCGGCCTTGTTATAGGCACGCAGGGCTGCATCGAAGTCGTTAGACATGTAGTAGATGCGACCCATAAGGGCATCGACGGCAATGTCAGGACGCTGCTGACGGAGCTCTTCCAGTTTGTTGACGGCGCCACGTGGGCTAATCTTACGATAGACGTTGGCATACTTGTAGTAAGCCTCAGGATCCTTGGGGTCTGTGTAGATGGCCTGCTCGTACTGGGCAGCAGCCTGACCACCATTGTCACCATAAGCCTCGATGTCGCCTAACAGGATGAAGGCGGGAGCACACTGGTTCTTGCTGGCAGTAAGGGCATGCTGGGCATAGACCTTAGCATTGGCAGTGTCCTTAGCCTCATAGAAGGCACGACCGAAGGCTACCAGATTGGCAGCATTCTTCTTGTTGGCCTTGAAGAAAGGCTTCATCTGCTTCTCCAGATCGGCGGGTTTCTGACTAATGATGTTCTTTACGGCCTGTACGTCGGCATCTGTGCCGTTCTGGGCCACGGCGCTTGCACTGTAACCTGCGGTCAGCGCAGCGAGGAATAGATATTTAATAGCTTTCATAATTCTTATTTTTTTAGAGTTTACTCTTTTATAAGACGTTTTTAAGCGATGAATGTTTATTTTTTTATTGATTATTCACAAATATGGTTCTGTTGTTCATGCCATACTGAATGGGCAGCAGTCCTGACTTCTGGATGAGCAATTGTCCTTTGGGCAGGCGACAGAAGTGGGCAAAACCGCTGGGCAGTCCACTACGGGGCTCGTTGAGGATGGCGTAGATGGTGCGGATGAGCGGATAGTTACCATTATATATATAGTACTGATAGGGTCGCCAGCTGTTAGCCACAGTAGCGGAGTCCAATCGGCTGACCTTCATGACTGTTATGTTCTTCTTAAAGGTGACATTGGTGGTGTCACGGCTGTCGTTGAGCCAGTTGGAACCGATGATGCCCAAGGAGTTCTCGTGTTTCTCCACATAGTCTATCACGGCAGCACTGCTCTTGACGGCTCCAATGTTGGGAGCCTTGAATTCCTTACCTTCCAGCAGGGAGTCTACACACCAGCGTACGGTACTTGACAAGGGATTGTCGAAGACGACATCGATGGTGCCCAGCTTGGAGGTGGGGTAGAGGTCTTTCCAGTTGACGAGCTCACCTTGGAGGATGCGCTTGAAGTCCTTGACGGTGATGCAGGTGTCTGGATTGCTGTTGTTAACAATGATGGCCAGACCGTCATAGGCGATGGGTATCGTCCTTGGCATGTACTTGCGGTCAATGAGGTTCTGGCGCTCTTTGGCTGTCAGGTCGCGCGTGCTGAAGGCCAGCCAGGTCTCCAACTTCATCAGTTTCTTGATGGCGTCCTGTTCGTTGGTGTATTCAGCTTCCAGCGTGTCGAGGACATTGCTGTAGAGGAATACGTCGAGGGCTTCGTTCAGGATGGGACTGAAACTCTCGTCGGCAGTGAAATAGCGGGCTGCCTTCTGGTAGTCCTTCTCTGCCTGAGTATTTTTAGGCTTGTTCCCACAGGATGGGAACAAGCCTAAAATGAGTGTTAATCCAATAAGAGTGGATGCGATTCTGTTCATGAAATTATTGTAGTCTGAAGGTTACTGGTACGGTGTACTTCACACGTACAGGCGCACCGTTCTGCTTACCGGGAATCCACTTCGGCATGCTCTTAACCACACGCTGGGCTTCCTTGTCGAGTGACGGGTCAACGGACTTGACGACGCGAACGTCGGTAATCGAACCGTCCTTCTCAACGACGAACGTTACGATAACACGTCCCTGAATACCGTTCTCCTCAGCAACTACCGGATACTTGATGTTGCTGCTCAGGTATTGCAACAGAGCACTTTGACCACCGGGGAATGAAGGCATCTGCTCAACAACGTCGAACACCTTCGTCTCTTCCTCCTTCGGGGGCTCGGGCTGTGCGATAACTTCCTTAGCCTTCAGCACTTCGCCTGCAGCCTCGTCGTTACCTTTTACGTCGAACGCACCGATAGCGGTGTTGGTCTTGCTCAGTTCATCTTGTGACTTCAGCTCTTCTTCTGGCTGAACGTCCTCGTCCTTCTTAATTTCAGGAGCGGTGAACTTCACAGAGCTCTTAACCTTTTCTACTTCAATTTTATCAATCTTCGGTTCTTCTCTCTTCTCAACCTTAGCTTCCTTCTTCTCAGCCAACTTTGCCAACTCAACATCAGCCTCGATGGCTACATCAGTCTTCATCGCGTTCTCAACGACACCCTTGATGACGACAACGGCACCGATGATGGCAGCGATGATGAACATGGTGAGGATTGCATAGAAGTTACGCTTGCCAGTTTCCTTGCGCAGTTGATAAGCACCGTAAGCGTGGTTCTTGCCTTCAAAGACAAGTTCCACCCAGCTGTCTTGAATAAGATCTATTTTTGACATATTCGTTTACGTTTTAAATGTTAGACACCGACTTATTTGACACCAGCTTTCTCGATCAGTTCACGATCTTCCGGGCCAATCTTGTCAATGACATACTTATCAATACTGCAAATGAGCATCTCGTCGAGTGCAGCGATCATATTTTCATAGGTGGCAGTGTCGAGAGGACGGATGATGACGGTCATCGTGGGAACTTTCTCACCGCTGGGCAGTTCACCCTTCTTGATGCGAGAGAGCTGTTCCTCGTACTGAGCATCAGTCATCTTGCTGTTGTATGCCGATTTCTTGGCATCCAACTCCTTCTTGGCCATCATGATCTTGGCTACGGGGTTGACACCTTCCTCAGTGGTGTGCTTGATGAGCACGTCACGAACGCCCTTGGCGCCGTAAGTGGTCTTCTTGACACAGGTGGGGTCCTCGTAGTTGGGCAGACCGGCAATATACCAGATCTGGTCATCAGCACCGAGATAGAGAGTAATAGTGTGAGAAGCCTTTGTTACCGACTTGTCTTCCTTCTGCATGTTTTCGTCGTTCGACGGCATCGTCAACTGCATAGACTGGGGTTTAGCCAGTGTGGTACACAGCATGAAGAAGGTAATCAACAGCATCATCATGTCTACCATTGGCGTGAAGTTCACGCGGGTATCCATTTTCTTCTGTTTGGATAGATTCTTTTTTGCCATAGCTTATTCCTCCTGTGCAGTTTGAAGGTTTGTAATCAACTGATAACGGTTCTCACTCATGTCCTGAAGTTCATTCATCATGGCCTTGACAGTCTTGTAAGAAGTCTTGGCGTCTGCCTTGATGGCAATCTTGATGTCAGGATTTGCATCGCGGGCGGCTTTCACCCACATCTGAAACTCGCTCATTCCGCCACTGATACTGTCAGTGGGAATGCCGAGCATCTGGATAGCCTCGCTCATCTTTTCGGGTTCGAGGCTGAGATACTGAGCAAGCTTGTCCATGGGGGCGCCCACCATAGCATCTTCCAGGAAGTGCTTCTGCTGGGTAGCGTTGAGAGAGACACCGAAGCGGTCGGTCATCTCCTCCATCATCGCCTTCATGTGGTTCTTGTTCTCAGTGCCGAGGTAGATCTGACCCTTTGGCGATACCAAAATGTTCAGAACGTCGCTCTCAGGCACCTTCTTCTCAGACACAGAACTCGGTGTGGTGACCTGAATAGGCTCCGGCGTCAAGAATGTTGATGTCAACATGAAGAAGCAGAGCAACAGAGTCATCACGTCCGACATAGGTGTCATGTCGATCCAGATGTCTTTTTTCTGTATCTTAACTTTAGCCATTCTAAAACGGATTTAAAGGTTTTTGAAATGGAACTAAAGATTAAGCCTCGTTGTGGTTAGAATCGTAAGTAGCGGCAATAGTGTAACCAATCTCGTCGAGAGCGAATGTCAGCTTATCGATCTTGTTAGAGAAGAAGTTGTAAACTACGGTAGCAACCCAAGAGGTCAAAATACCAGATGCTGTGTTCACAAGAGCCTCAGAAATACCGGCAGACAGAGCCATAGAGTCAGCACCACCACCAGCAGACAGGGCCTGGAACGATCCGATCATACCGAGCACCGTACCGAACAGAGCGGTCAGAGTACCGAGAGATACGATGGTAGCAACCATCGGCATGTTCATCTGCAGAGTAGGCATCTCCAGCTGGGTAGCCTCCTCGTGAGCCTGCTGGATCTTTGCAATCTTAGCAGCCTTCTTCAGTGTGCTGTCACCCTCAACGGTCTGGTACATCTTGATAGAAGCCTTAACGACGTTGGCTACAGAACCCTGCATCTTGTCGCACAGAGCGTCTGCCTCAGCAAACTTCTGCTCCTTGATGAGACCCTTCACCTGAGCGGTGAACTTGGCGAGGTTAATCTTACCGGCAGCAGTCTTGATAGCGAAGAAACGCTCGATACCCAGACAGATAACGGTGAACAGAAGGGTCAGGATAAGACCTACGACGAAACCTCCCTTATACACTGTACCGAGAAGGTTTGCAGGATGACCGCTACGGTCGCCACCGATGAAGTTGTCAGGGTTACCCATAACGAAATACCATACGCTGTAACCTGCGATAGCACAAATGACGAGGATGATCCAAGCGTCTTTCATTCCCTTGAAGCCCGAACTTTTCTTGGCCGGGGCTGCAGCCTTTGTTGTTGTTGCCATAAATGTGATAATTAATTTTTTAGTTATTAAATAAAAATATTTTGTTTGTTTTTACTCTTACGTCCCGCAAAGATAGCAAATTCAAGTGGACTAAAAGCCTAATTAAGAACTTTTAACTTGATATTTCTCAATTTTTTACGCTAACAGGGCTAACACGTCCTTAATACGGCGCATTGCTTCGACGATGTTTTCGTCACTGGTGGCATAACTCATGCGGAAACATTCGGGGTCGCCAAAGGCGTCTCCACCCACCGTTGCCACGTGTCCTTTTTCGAGCAGATACATGGCAAAATCGGTTGAGTTCCCGATGGCTTCCCCATCGGGTGTCTTTTTCCCAAAGAAGCTGCTGCACTTGGGGAACAGGTAGAAGGCACCCTCGGGGACGTTGACTTCCAGTCCGGGGATGTCCTTGGCCAGTTTCACAATGAGATCGCGACGGCGCTCAAAGGCCTGACGCATCTCCTCGACACACTCCTGGCTAGACGTGTAGGCAAACTCAGCGGCCTTCTGGCTCACACTGCACGGTCCGCTGGTGTATTGTCCCTGTAGCTTGTTGCAGCCTTTGACAATCCATTCGGGGGCAGCAATGTAGCCGATGCGCCAGCCAGTCATAGCGTAGGCTTTCGACACACCGTTGACGATGATGGAGCGTTCCTTCATGCCCTCAAACTGGGCGATGCTGGCATGTTTGCCGACGTAGTTGATGTGCTCGTAGATCTCGTCAGCGAGGACAAACAGGTCGTCGTGTTTCAGGATGACTTTGGCCAGTTCCTCCAGCTCTGCCTTGCTGTAGACGCTGCCTGTAGGGTTACTGGGCGAGCAGAGAATGAGCATGCGTGTCTTGGGCGTGATGGCTGCTTCCAGCTGTTCTGGCGTCATCTTGAAGTTCTGTTCGAAGCCAGCCTCCACGATGACGGGCTTTCCGCCTGCCAGCAGCACCATTTGGGGATAGCTGACCCAGTAGGGCGCAGGAATGATGACTTCGTCGCCGGGGTTCACCAGGGCCATCACGGTGTTACAGACACTTTGCTTGGCACCGTTCGACACCAGGATCTCCGCAGGTGTGTAGTGCAACTGATTCTCGCGCTCCAGTTTTCGGGCAATAGCCTGACGCAGGTCGGGATAGCCGGGAACAGGCGAATACTTCGAATAGTTTTCATCGATGGCCAGCTTGGCGGCCTGCTTGATGTGGTCGGGAGTATTGAAGTCAGGTTCTCCGACGCTCATGTTGATGACGTCGATGCCCTGGGCTTTCATTTCAGAACTTTTCTGTGACATAGCCAGCGTGGCTGATGGAGCCAGCCGTTGCAAACGGTCAGATAATTGTGCCATAATGTTACGTTTTGTGTTATTCTAACGTGCAAAGGTAATCATTTATTTTTATTTCGCGCAATTTTTATGTCTTTTTTCTTATTTTAGGGCCAAGAATTATGGTATCTGTGGAATAATGCGCTTGCTTGTTACGTTATTTTTTGCTATACCTATTATAATATATATAGGAGGTGTCATTCCGGTCTGTTAGCGAATCTCGTCGAAAGACAGGGGGGATTTCGTCGAAAGTGGCTTGGAGGATGTAGCTATTAGTCATACCTTTGCGTCAAAATTGAAAAAAAATAACGCAAAATAGTATGAAACGGATGAAACACTTTAGAGCAATTCTCGTGACAATGATGCTGACCCTCTCAGCAGTGGTATTGGCCCAGAAGACTACCGTGACGGGTGTGCTGATGGACAAGACGATGAACGAAGGCGAGCCCTTCGCTACCGTTCGCGTATTCAAAGCCGGCAAACTGGATAAGCCTGTGGCCATGTCGCTGACTGACGAGAACGGTCGCTTTTCTCAGGAGGTCAAGGGCAAGGGCCAGTTTGACATCGTGTTCAGTAGCGTAGGCAAGGAGGACCTGCACCAGACCATCGAAGTGGGGCAGACGCCGACGCTCGACATGGGTACTCTGTATATTAAGGAGAACGCCACCATGCTGAAGGGTGTGGAAGTTGTAGCGCAGAAGCCGCTGGTGAAGATGGAGGTGGACAAAATGAGCTACAATGTGGCTGAGGACGAGGACTCGAAGTCGTATACCGTGCTCGACATGTTGCGCAAGGTGCCCATGGTGACGGTTGACGGTCAGGATAATATCACGGTCAACGGCTCGTCGTCGTTCAAGGTGTATGTGGACGGTTTGCCCAACGTGATGTTCTCGTCGAACCCCTCGATGGTGTTCAAGTCGATGCCCGCCAGTGCCGTGAAGAGCATTGAGGTGGTGACGAATCCTGGTGCGAAGTACGATGCCGAGGGTGCCGCTGGCGTTCTGAACATTGTGATGAACAAGCAGAGCGGTCCACAGGGTGGGCCAGCTCCGAGCATGAACGGCTATAATGGTACTATCCGTGCCACTGCAGGTAACCGTCAGTTAGGTGGCAGTGCCTTTGTGAGTGGCCAACAAGGCAAACTGTCGTACAGCGCCAATGTGATGACCAGCTATAACACACCAGGCAATACCACTACTGAAATGGAACAGAAACAGGATAATGGCTCCTCGCAGATACTGACTTCTGAGAACGATATCAAAACCCCGTTCACGATGGGAAGTCTGACGCTGGGCTACCAGATCGACTCCATGAGTGTGCTGAACGCGACGGCATCCGTCAACAGCATGTCCATCAAGACCAATGGTACCAGTTCGACCATACTCACATCGCCTTATTCCTCAACGCCCTTTACCTATGGCAGCAGTACTGAGATGAAGAATTCCCGTACATCGTTCAGCGGCAGTGTGGACTATCAGCGTTTCTTCAACAAAGAGCGCACACAGTCTCTGGCCTTCACCTATCAATTGGAGTACAGTCCTGCAACTACCGAGATGACCAACAACTTTGGCACCAGTTCAGAATATATCGACCTGACGAACAGATATTCCGACAATAAGAATAAGACCACCAACCACATCTTCCAGCTCGACTATACCATGCCCCTCGGCGCTGGCCAGTCGCTGGCCTTAGGCAGTAAGCTGCAGCTGCACGACGCCACCTCTGATTCGAAATACTATCTGAAGGATGTCTATGACCCCTCATCGAGTTCGGAGTACGAATACAAGAACAAGATTCTGGCCGGATACGGTGAATATACAGGCAAGTGGAGCCAGTTTAGCGGCAAGGCCGGTCTGCGCTATGAATATACTTGGCAGGATGTGGAATATCATCTGGGTAACGGCCAGGACTTCAAGACCAGCTACGGTTCGCTCGTACCCTCTGCCAGCCTGCAGTACAACCTCGGCACAGGCAGCAACCTCGGCCTGACCTACAACATGCGCATTTCGCGTCCTGGCATCTCTTATCTGAATCCCTACGTCGACAAGACCAACCCCATCGCCCTGACTTACGGCAATCCTGATCTCGACGTGGAGAAGTCTCATAACATGTCGCTGGTCTACAACATGTTCACCTCGAAGCTGATGCTCAACCTGAACCTGCATCATAACTTCACGGATAACGGCATCTCGCAGTACAGCTTCTACGACGACAACAACCTCCTGAATACCACCTATGGCAATGTGGTGAAGAGCCATCAGACAGGTGTGAACGCCTACGTCAACTACCTGCTGACCAAGAATACGCGTCTCTTTATGAATGGTGCCGTGAACTACATGGACCTGAAGAGCGACGCCCTCGACCAGAGCAACAGCGGATGGACAGCAAATATCATGGCTGGCGTACAGCAGACACTGCCTTGGAACCTGAAACTCAGCGCCTTTGCCATCGCCTCGACCAAGAGCTACACCCTGCAGGGATGGAGCGGCGGATTCAACCTGCTCACTGCCAGCCTTTCGAAATCGCTGTTGAACGACAAGCTGAACTTGAGCATCTCAGGTCTGACAGGTCTCAACGACGGTGGCAGCATTATGATTGAGAACAATAGCCGCGGCAAGGACTTTATCAGCCATACCAAGGTCAAGGTGCCCATCTACGGTATCTCGTTCACCGTCAGCTACACCTTCGGCAATTCGAAGATGGCCAGCCGCCAGCAGCAGACCACTCGCGTGCAGAACGACTACATCGAACAGCAGTCGCAGGGTGAGATGATCAACAGCGTGGGTTCAGGGAATGCCGGCATGCCACAATGATTGGATTAATAATAAAGATTTCTCTCTCCTGCGTTGAGATAATGCGGGAGAGATTTTGTAGTTTCGAAAATAATTCCTACTTTTGCAGTCGTATGAAGAAAATAGAGAAAAAAGACATCTGGCTCTTTGTAGCACAAGTGGCAGTGTGGGCTGTGGTGCTGTTCGCACTACCATTGGCCACGCTGCTGAGCACACAAGACTTGGCATCGACCCGTACCTCGTTCTTCGTGGTATGGGGACTGTTCCAGTCGCCCCTGATCGTATACTTTGCCAATTTCTACCTGCTGGAACCCTACTTGTTCTTCAAGCGTCGCTACTGGCTGTTCGTGCTCTGTAACCTGGTGCTCATCCTCGGGCTGAACTCGCAGTTCTTCTGGGTCTATTACAACAGGAACGACATTCCCGACATGCCTGCAATGAGTTCCAATATGTGGATTGGCTTCTTCTCGGGAATGTTCATGTTCGTACTTCTAAACTTCGTGATAGCCGCCGTAGCCATCGGCATCCGCCACTTCATACGCATCCGGCAGATTAAGCAGCAGCTGGCCGACGAGAAAGCCAAGAACACTGAGGCTGAGCTGGCCTGGCTGAAGAACCAGATCAATCCGCACTTCCTGTTCAATACGCTGAACAACATTTCGAGTCTGACGCAGATAGACGCAGATGCTGCCCAGGATGCCATCGCCCAGCTGAGCGATCTGCTGCGCTATGCGATGTACGAGACCAACAAGAAGACGGTGCCCATTCAGGGTGAGGTAGAGTTCATGCGCAACTATATCTCGCTGATGAAGCTGCGCTGTAACGACAAGACCGTTGTCAATTCACAATTTGCCATTGACGGGTCCCACTTGGAGATAGCACCCCTGCTGTTTATCTCGTTGATAGAGAATGCATTCAAACATGGCGTCAGCAGCAGTCGTGACTCGCGTATCGACATCTCTTTGACCATCACCCAACACCCAACACCTATCCCCCAACACCTATCACCCATCACCCATCATCTCATTTTCACCTGCGACAACACCAACTTCCCCAAGGACGATGCTGACCGCAGCGGCTCAGGCATTGGCATTGAAAACACTCGCAGACGTCTGGACCTGATCTATAAAGACCGGTACACGTGGGAACAGACGCTCGAAGACAATATCTACAAGGTAAAAGTAACCATCGAACTATGAAGCTGAGTTGTATTATCGTTGATGATGAGCCATTGGCTGTCAAGCTGCTGGAGTCGTTTGTCCAGAAGACACCCCAGCTGCAGTTGGAGGCTTCGTTTACTGATAGCGTCGAGGCCCTGAACTGGTTGAAGGAGCACCCCGTCAACCTGGTCTTCATGGACATCCAGATGCCCGATATGAACGGTATGGAACTGTCGCACATGCTGCCTGAGGGTACAAAGGTGATCTTTACGACGGCTTTTAAGGAGTATGCTTTCGAGAGCTATGAGGTCAGTGCCATCGACTTCTTGCTGAAGCCCATCCGTTACAACAAATTCATTGCTGCTGTCGAGAAGGCCGGGCAATGGTTTGGCAGAACAAATGAAAGGAATGAAGGAAATGAAGGGAATGAAGGAAATGAAAAACGTGTAACGACAGTGGGAACACGCGAAACATTGTTTATCCGCGTCGACGGAGAACTGCGCCAAGTCAGCTTCGACCATATCCTGCTGGTTGAGGGCATGAAGGACTATGTGCGCTTCCATATCGAGGGCGAGCGACTGCCCTTGACTACCCACATGACCATGAAAGCCGTCGAGGATGCTTTGCCTCAAGAAGCCTTTATGCGCATCAACCGTTCCTACATTGTCCGCTTGGACAAAATAAGAACGGTCGACCGCAATCTTTGTGTCTATATCGGCGATGAGATTATCCGCGTCACCGATGCCTATCGTGAGGCCTTCGAAAATTATTGTTCTGGATGAAAAATCGAGAAAATAACGTCATAACGTCATATTGCGCTTAAATAGCTGATAATCTGAAGATTGCAATATGACGTTATGCTTTTGAAACGTCATCATAACGTCATTTGTAAGCCTTTGTGTTATAGTGATATACGGAAACTATGACGTTATGACGTTATAATCACAATATTTTTGCAGAAATAGTTTTTGTCAATCACACGGACAAAGTGTTGATACTTGAGAGTTTCCTGCCGTCAGGTGTATGGTCGTTGGTAACGTTCCGCCTTCTTTTTCCTATGTTCATGTTTATATAGGACGGATAATGGCTGTAGTCGTATGTGATGCTTTTGATGCCCCTGTTGCTGTCGCGTGTCAGTGCACCATTGCTGTCGTTCTTCATGCCAAGTATGACATGATAGATGCCTGTTGCACTTTGTAAGCGCTTTTGTCTTGGCATAATTTCGGTTAGTATGTTGTTAACTGCGCAAAGATACATATTTTTTTCAATATAACAAAATTATTCTACTTAGAATGCGGTTCTAAAGTGAACCCAGAAAGTTGGACATAACTTACGGGTTC
>JAEEGH010000895.1_pt1 | contig 91110 bp, 72 predicted proteins | sample 9134181 | NCBI WGS metagenome assembly JAEEGH01 (sample SAMN16246544, study PRJNA631951) | gut metagenome | biome: gut microbiome; feature: rumen; material: DP-attached | host: Bos | place: Iran: Karaj | collected 2018-10 | reverse complement strand
CCACCGGGGATGATGCGGAATGATTCACTCTGGATAAAACGGTCGTTTCCTTGCGGAGACAGGCGGAGCATAATCTCGCCCAATGTTACGATTTTTGCCATTGTCGTTTGTTTTAGTTTATTAGATTGAATGCTTTTTATTCTTTTCAGCGACAAAGTTACGATGTTTTTTTCAAACCACCAAATAATTACGGCCTAAAAACAGCTTAAACGTTTGCGCAGGACAAGCACATTCTTCTATTTTTATCCATCATCGATAAAAAATCGTAGAGGGTTCAGTTGACAGTTCGGCTACATGTAAACATATTTCAAGAAAACGAAAATTCAACAAAAGTCCCCAAAAACAGCGAAAAAAGAGGGATTTGAGTTTACTCCGGGTAAACTGGGAGTTTAGTCCGGGTAAACTGCCAGTTTAGTCCGGGTAAAGTTTCGGTTTACCCGGAGCAAATTTCAGGGGTGAAGAGACTATCTCAAAAATGTAAGCAAATTTCGCAATAGAAGAAAACGTTGGAAAACAATAATGATGCCATTGCGCCGTCTAATTGCATTTTTCCATCGTAATAGTCAGAACGCGATGAGTATTGCCATCGACAGCAAATCGATTGTCCGTGCGCTCGCCTACCAGCCAGAGGATCGTGTCGTCGCAGTCGGTAATTACCAACTGACGACGCTTGTCGAAAAGGGTGCGCTTGCGGTCGGTAAGGTAGTCGCTGACCAGACGGCTACCCGTCATACCAAAAGGTTGGAAACGGTCGCCCTCACGAATGGGGCGGAGGATCAGCGGGAATGACACCTTGTCAGCATCGAGCGTGGCAACATCAGACTGGCGACTCACCTCAACAATATCGGACACGGAGAAACGGAACTTCCAATCTTCACCATAACAATAGGTGCCCGTCTCAGGAATAGTCATTGCAGGGAGCGGAGCGTCGCTTAGCTTCTGAACAATCAGCCGTCCTCGATCGACCAGCAGTTCGTGGGTGGCGGAGGTAAACACGCGCCCTGAAGGGCCCGAAAGGCCATCGAGCACCTGGAGAACCTGAGCGGAGGTAAAGCCAAGGGGCATCAACAGCTCATGCAGCAAACACTCGGGAGAGGGCGTCTGCAGCAGCCTTTCTACGTCAATAACGCCATTGTTAAACACCTCAGCAACAGAGGATTCCATAGCCTTGTCATACACCCGCTCGGCCTCAGCCATATAGCGGGCACTACGTGCAATGTTGTCGGAGGCGGCAGGATTGATTTCGCGCAACAACGGCAGCACCTCAAGGCGCAACTTGTTGCGCACCACATCGGGAACGAGGTTGGTGCTGTCAGTAACGTAGTCCTGTCCGATGGCATCGAGGTATTGGATGATTTCCGCCCTGCTTACCGCCAACAGGGGGCGCACAACGTAGCCGTTGCGAGGACGGATGCCCGTAAGCCCGTGGATGCCTGTGCCTCGGACGAGGTTCATCAGCAAGGTCTCCACAGCATCGTCCTGATGGTGGGCCACGCAGACGGAGACTGCCCCTATATCCTGTCGCAACTGCTCAAAATAACGGTAGCGCAACTCGCGAGCCGCCATTTCAATGCTTACTTGATGGAATGAAGCGTAAGTTACTGTATCAAAATGGATTAAATGCAAAGGAATATTCTCCCGCTCACACAACGAACGTACAAATTGTTCATCGCGCAGGGATTCGTCGCCACGCAGTTGGAAGTTGCAATGAACGGCCTCCAAACGGTAGCCCAACGACTTCAACACCAACAGCAACGCCACGCTATCGGCACCACCGCTGAGGGCCACAAGGTGCAAGTCGTCGCAGTCGTCGAACAATCGTTCCTTGGCAATGAAGCGCCTAACCGCTTCTTCAACATTCATCTCCTTAGCCCCCATCTCCTTACTACTCAAAACACTTGTTCCTCAACTACTCCACATAGAGCACCAAGCCCTTAAGGTATTCTCCCTCAGGATGATAGATATTTACCGGATGGTCGGCAGGCTGATGCAGCTGATGAAGGATGCGCACCTTGCGTCGAGCCAAGGCTGCTGCCGTAAACACGGCGTTGCGGAAATGCTCCTTGGTAACCACCTGCGAACAGGAGAAGGTAAAGAGCAGACCTCCAGGCTGAATCATCTGGAAAGCTTTCTGGTTCAGGCGGGTATAACCCTTGAGGGCGTTGTGCAGCGCCCCCCGGTGCTTGGCAAAGGCGGGCGGGTCGAGGATAATGAGGTCGTAGGGCTGGGTGGCATTCTCCAAATACTTGAAGGCGTCCTCGCAGAAGGCCTGATGGCGGGGGTCACCTGGGAAGTTGAGCTCTACGTTACGGTTGGTCAACTCAATGGCCTTAGCGCTGGAGTCGACGGAATGGACGAGCTTTGCCCCACCCCGCATGGCATAGAACGAAAAGCCACCAGTATAGCAGAACATATTGAGCACGGACTTGCCACGGGCATACTGCTCAAGCAGGGAGCGGTTCTCGCGCTGGTCGACGAAGAAGCCCGTCTTCTGGCCTCGCAGCCAGTCGACATAGAACTTCAGGCCGTTCTCCAAGGCGATGTTGTTGTCGCTGCCGCCATAGAGGAATCCGTTCTCCAACTCCATATAGGGCAGCGTGGTCTCGCTCTTGTAGTAGACATGCTCCAGGCGGCTGCCCATCACACCCACCAGTTGGGCAGCTATCTGCTTACGACACAGATGCATACCGATGCTGTGGGCCTGCATAACAGCCGTCTTGCCATAGACGTCGATGATAAGCCCGGGAAGGTTGTCACCCTCGCCATGCACCAAACGGTAGGTGTTGTTCACGGGCGAGTCGGCCAGTCCGATAGCCAGGCGCATGTCCAGCGCCGACTGCAGACGGGATGCCCAGAAGCGGTCGTCGATGACCACGTCGGAGAACGACAGCACACGGACGGCAATGGAGCCCTCCTGATAATGACCTACTGCAATGAACTCGCCACCATTGGTAACCACCCGCACAATGTCGCCTTCGGCAATGTCGGAGTCCATCTGCTGAATGGCACCTGAGAAGACCCACGGATGGAAGCGTCGCAGGCTCTCTTCCTTTCCTCGTTTCAGTTGTATCTGTTTCATATCATTCTTCATTCTTTACCAGTTCATAGTCGCCCGTCTGCTTCAGTCGCTGCAATTCCTCGTAAATCTGGATACACGCCCAGGCATCGATAGCAGCATACTGTTTCTGACGGTCGTCCAAGATGTCACGTTCCCAATTCGTCAGTCGCTGGTTCTTACTGATGCACTTGCCAAAAAGGTTGGCATAGAGTTTCTGGAGGCTCAGGTCCTCAACACCTATCTCCCGAACATGATCCTGAATGTCGACAAAAAGCCCGGGGGTAAAGTTACCTCTTTTACGAAGACCGTTGAGATCGTCGTGCCACGAAAGGCCTATTTTGGGAACGGTAGTGTCTTCCAGCAAACGGATAATAGCAGGCGTCATTCCTATTACATTCAGGCGGAACAGAAAACAGGTATCGTAGGTGGCCACCTGCAGCAGCGAAACGGTATAGACGGTGCCCTTGGCAAAAGAAGGGCGCGTCTCGGTGTCGACGCCAAGAATGGGCTGTGAAAGCAGGTAGTCTACGGCACGCTCTGCCTGCGCCCTGGATATAATCACATGGATTTTCCCCTCGAAAACAACCTTAGGGAGCGATGAAATCTGGGATTTATCAAACTTGTTATAGATCTGCTTTTTCATCATAAAATGTTTACGAGGTGCAAAATTACAAAAAAAATCAGGATTATATGGTAAAATGTGGAAATTTTCAACTACTTTTGCACACAAATACAAGAATACAAAAGAAATGACAAAGAAAAAGAGCACCAAGACACGTGCCGAAAAGCCGAATATCAATTTGCTGGAGGCTTTAGGCATTGACAAAATCATATATAACGAGCGTTTGAACTTCATTATAGGAGCGTTGCTGTTTATCGTTTCCATATACATGGCACTCGCATTCTGCTCGTTCTTCGCCACAGGAGCTGCCGACCAGAGCATCATCGAGAACCTGTATGAGGGTGAAATCATGAACCAGCACAACGAGTTCTCCAACCTATGCGGCTCTATTGGGGCATATGTCTCTTGGTTCTTCGTCAAGCGCTGCTTTGGCATACCCGCCTTTCTCATCGCCGTATTCATGTTCATAGCCTCGCTACACATGATGAAAGCCTACCGCATTAAACTGCTGAAATGGTTCTTGGCATTGATGGTCATCATGATATGGGGTTCCCTGACACTGGCCAAGTTCCTCTCGCCGCTGTTTGTAGAGTCGCACTTCAATCCGGGCGGCGACCACGGGCAATTTGTCTGCCAACAGATAGAGGGACTGGTGGGTGCTCCCGGACTGACCGCCATACTGGCGCTGATTGCCATTGCGTTTCTTACCTATATTAGTGCGGAAACCATACTTATTATCCGCAAGCTGCTGAATCCTAAGAAATTCTTTGATACCGTCAAATTCAAGATTACCAACAACGACCCGGAAGAGTCAACGCCATCGTATGAGGAACAGATCATTACCGATGACGACGATCTGACATTCGACGATCCACAGAAACAGACGGTAGAGTTCCCTGAAGATGGAGAACCTATTGCTAATGACGGATACGACGTGATTACTGGAAATTCTAAAATATCTGGAATATCCGGGAAGCCCGAAAAACCTAATGGGAACGACGACCCGGGCTTTGAAATTGAGAAAACACAGGAAGAGGAGGCTGCTGACGGAAAGGATCTTGTACAGGTAGGTGAGAAAGAGCTGGAGCCCTATGACCCGAAGCGCGACTTGGAGAACTACCACTACCCTACACTCGACCTGCTGAAGAAGTACGACAACGACGGTAAGCCCTATATCGACATGGCTGAACAAACAGCCAACAAGAACCGCATCGTGGAGGTGCTGCGCACCTTTGGAGTAGAAATCTCGACCATCAAGGCTACCGTAGGTCCCACCATCACGCTCTACGAAATCACGCTGGCCCCGGGTGTGCGCATCTCGAAGATCCGTTCACTTGAGGATGACATCGCCCTGAGCCTCTCGGCCCTCGGCATCCGTATTATCGCGCCTATCCCAGGCAAGGGTACCATCGGTATCGAAGTGCCTAACGCCAAGCCGTCGGTGGTGTCGATGGAGTCAATTCTGAACTCGAAGAAGTTCCAGGAGTCGACGATGGAACTGCCCTGCGCCATGGGTAAGACCATTACTAACGAGGTATTTATGTTCGACCTGACAAAGGCGCCCCACCTGCTGGTAGCCGGTGCTACTGGTCAGGGTAAGTCGGTAGGTCTGAACGCCATCCTTACCTCTTTATTATATAAGAAGCATCCTGCAGAGATGAAGATCGTGCTCGTTGACCCAAAGATGGTGGAATTCTCCATCTACAAAACCATCGAGCGACACTTCCTGGCAGCCCTGCCCGAAGAGGTGGACAACCCCATCATTACCGACACCTCGAAGGTAGTGCGCACGCTAAACTCACTCTGCGTAGAGATGGACGACCGCTACGAACTGCTCATGAAGGCCGGAGAGCGAAACATCAAGGACTATAACAAGAAATTCAAAGAGCGCAAGCTGAACCCCGAAAAGGGGCATCGATACATGCCTTATATCGTTGTCGTCATCGACGAGTATGGTGACCTGATTATGACTGCTGGCAAGGAGATTGAGCTGCCCATAGCCCGTATTGCCCAGAAGGCACGTGCCGTGGGAATCCACATGATTATTGCCACGCAGCGCCCCACGACGAACATCATCACGGGTACCATCAAGGCCAACTTCCCCGGACGTATCGCCTTCAAGGTGAGCCAAGGCATAGACTCGAAGACCATCCTCGACCGTATGGGTGCCAACCAGCTCATCGGACGCGGCGATATGCTCTACCTGCAGGGCAACGACCCCATCCGCGTACAATGCGCCTTTGTCGACACGCCCGAGGTGGTGGACATCAACAACTTCATTGCCTCCCAGCAAGGATATTCCGAGCCTTATGAACTGCCCGAGCCCAAGATGGAGGACAGCGACATGGGTGGCGGTGAGGCCCGCGACGTAGACATGACCCACCTTGACCCGATGTTTGAGGATGCAGCTAGGCTGATTGTCATCAACCAAAGCGGTTCAACATCACTCATCCAGCGTAAGTTCTCCATTGGCTACAACCGTGCCGGACGACTAATGGACCAGTTGGAGAAGGCTGGCATCGTAGGGCCCGCCATCGGGTCGAAGCCTCGCGACGTACTCGTACAGGACGAAGTAACATTAAGCAACCTAATTGCAAATTTAAGATAACAAACGTATGAAAAAGATTGTTTTGGTAATGTCATTACTGTTGGCCTGCACCATGAGCTTTGGCCAGACAGCTAAAAGTGTACTGGATAAGACAGCTGCAGTAGTCAGCAACAAAAACGGCATTCAGGCTAACTTCACCATGACGGGAGGTATGGGCAATGTCAGCGGAACGATTACCGTCAAGGGACGGAAATTCCAGGCTACCACCCCCGTAGCCACCATGTGGTTCAACGGAAAAACCATGTGGACCTATATGAAGAAGAGCGACGAGGTGAGCGTCACCACACCCAACGACGCACAACTGCAGAAAATCAATCCCTACAACTTCATCAACCTCTACAAGCAGGGATATGATATGACAATGAGCAAGTCGGACAAGAGCTACACCGTACACCTGACGTCGAATAAGGCTGGCAAGATACAGGAAGCTTTTGTAACCATCGACAAGAAAAGCTATCACCCCACACAGGTAAAACTGCTCCAGGGCAAGAAATGGACAACGTTCGACATCAGCAACCTGAAAACGCAGGCGGTGAACGATGCCGTTTTCGACTTCAACTCCAAGGATTTCCCCACAGCAGAGGTAATTGACCTTAGATAAGAAGTTAGAGAAGTCAGAAGAAGACAGAAGAAAAAGAAGATAAAAGCAAATGAAAAAACTACTACTAATGCTGGCCGCCATCACCTGCATGACGGCCAACGCGCAAATCACGGAATCGAAGGGATGGCTGGAGACGGCCTATGCACAATGGTTACCTACTGAAGGCGCTACCACCTATCATGTATATATTAAAGGTGGCGAGTATGCCGACTTTACCCGTATAGACCCTCAGCTGGTTCGCAACTACGGAAGTTACGGACGTGCAGACGTGCCCGGACTGAAAGCTGGTTCATACAAGATGAAGGTGGTGCCTGTAGATAATCAAGGAGAGATGACCTCGAAAGCTATGACCACAGAAACGCTGGAGGTAAGAAGCTACGACCGGGCAGGCTATGCACACTTTAACTACCCCACTGGTGTAGGAGCCTACAACAACGACGGAACACTAAAGAAAAATGCCAAGGTATTCTACGTGACCGCCAAGACCGCCAAGACCATCAAGACGGATGTCATCACGTCCTCAAAGGGGGCCAAAACCACCTGCACAGGCATACAAACTATTATTGACGCCTACCAGAAAGGCTACGATACCACGCCCATCACGTTCAGATTCATTGGACTCGTTACCAAGGACGACCTTGACAAGATCAGCAGTTCGGGCGAAGGACTGCAAATCAAGGGCAAGGCGGCTGACAGCGAACTGAACATCACCATCGAGGGAATAGGTTTTGATGCCACCGTCAAGGGATTCGGATTCCTGATTCGTAACGCCAAGAGCGTAGAGATGCGCAATCTGGGTATCATGCGATGCATAGACGACGGAGTGTCGCTCGACACCAACAACTCCAACATCTGGATTCACCACCTCGACGTGTTCTATGGTCCCAACGGTAGTGGCGACCACGCCAAGGGCGACGGTGCCGTTGACGTCAAGGCCAACTCAAAGATGGTGACCGTCAGCTACTGCCGCTATTGGGATACGGGAAAGACAAACATGTTTGGCATGAAGAGTGAAAGCGGTCCAAACTACATCAGCTATCACCACAATTGGTTCGACCACTCCGACTCTCGCCACCCTCGCATACGTACCATGACCGTTCACGTATGGAACAATTACTTCGATAACGTATCGAAATACGGCGTGGGAGCTACCAGCGGCGCCAGTGTGTTTGTAGAGAACAACTACTTCCTGAAGACGAAGAAGCCCATCCTGTCGTCTCAACAAGGAACCGACGGAATTGGCAGCAGCACGTTCGAGGGAGACGAGAGCGGTGCCATGATCAAAAGTTTTGGCAACTACTTCGACCGTACAGCCAAGAACTTCAAGTACTACACCCAGAAGGCCCCCTCTGCCAAAGGCTACGATGCCTATGAGGCAGATGCACGCGATGAACAGATTCCCGCCTCTGAGGTGACACGCGTGGGAAATAACACCTATAACAACTTTGATACCGATCCTACCCGTATCTATAGTTATTCCCCCGACGCAGCTCAGGATGTGCCAGCCATCGTAACGGGCTTTTATGGCGCGGGACGCATCAATCACGGAGACATCAGTTATGAGTTCCCCGACAACGTTGGCAGCGACAATACGGATGCTGCCTATGATGCACGCCTGGGAGCACTACTTGACAACTACAAGTCGACACTCGTGGGAATCTTTGGCGAGAACGACTCCGATGACACAGCCCTCAGCACCATCAGGAGCAGTTTAAAAGCCGATACCGTCTACAAACTAAACGGACAAACCACAACCAATCCGCGCAAAGGAATACACATTGTAAACCAGAAAGCTGCCGTTTTCAAATAATTTATCAGAGGGAGCAAAACTTTTTTCAAGAAAAAGCGCAAAAAGTTTGGTTACTTCAAAAAATATGCGTACCTTTGCACCCGCAAATCGCAAAAACAGCGCGATGCACCCGTAGCTCAGTTGGTAGAGCACCTGACTCTTAATCAGGGTGTCCAGGGTTCGAGCCCCTGCGGGTGTACAACAAGAGAGGGCAACCTCTCATTCTTTTTGAGACAAATACAAGTGGATGCACCCGTAGCTCAGTTGGTAGAGCACCTGACTCTTAATCAGGGTGTCCAGGGTTCGAGCCCCTGCGGGTGTACAATTCTAAGGTTGCCGATATGGCTCAGTTGGTAGAGCAACGCATTCGTAATGCGTGGGTCCCCGGTTCGAGTCCGGGTATCGGCTCCAAACTATCAGAAAACTTACTCAAGCGGGATTAGCACATCGGTAGTGCACGGGCTTCCCAAGCCTGTGAGGCGGGTTCGATTCCCGTATCCCGCTCTGCTTTGAAACAAACGTCTTGCTTATGGCGTTGTGCAGAAAATGCCAACGGGCATTTATACCAAGTCGTAAATGCCCGATGGCGTTTTGCGTTTCAATACCTCCAACTGAATATCCTTGCCAACAACAATACCATACTGGCGCAGCACAGACTCTACCGTCTTGCGAGCCAACTCTGGATGGTTGTTCTCCTCGCTGAGATGGCAAAGCCACACATGCTTCAGCCCCTCTTTCATGTTTTCGGCAATAGCTACGGCACAGTCCTTGTTCGACAAGTGACCGGTTTTGCTCTTGATACGGTCCTTCAGATGCTGAGGATACGGTCCCTGCAAAAGCATCTCCACGTCGTGGTTAGCCTCGATTACAAGATAGTCGGCACGGGTGATGTAGTCTTTCATCTCGTCAGTAATGCATCCGGCATCGGTGATGATACAGAATACGACACCCTCCGCCTCAATCTGATAGCCCACATTCTCGGTAGCATCATGGGGAACGCTAAAAGGAGTTATCCGGAAAACGCCTAACTGCAGTGGTTTGCCAGAGAGAAGCATACGCTTCATATTGGGCTGCAACTTCCGGGTGACGCAATAGTTCCGCTCTATACCTTCATGAACGTTCTGGGTAGCATAGACGGGAAGATTACACTCGTGACTGATACTTCCTACGGATTTGATATGGTCAGCATGGTCATGCGTAATCAGCACATGATGTATAGAACTAAGGCTGAGGCCATAGTCCCTAAATTGCTTTTTTAGCGTCCTTATTCCAACTCCTATGTCAATAATCAGTCCCTCTGTTTCGGTAAACAGGTAGTAACAGTTGCCACTACTACCGCTGCCAAAGGATATAAATCTCAGCATTTTAATTATTATTTTGTGCAAAAGTACAAAATAAATCATAATTCTTTGCAAGCAAAGCGAAAAAAAACAGGCATGTGATTCATATTTCATAATTATTTCCTACCTTTGTACTTTATTAAGACTTATGACATGGAGAAAGGACTGCTATCTATCGTCGTTATTTGTTTGATGGTTGCCTGTATTTGGAAGCCTACCAATACAGAGGAATCCACCAGTCGGCAGGCGAAAGCGTTTGCTGAGGCATATTTCAACTACGATTTCGAGGAAGCTGGTCAGCGTTCTACTCCCGAGTCGGCAAAATGGCTGCAATTCGCGTCTTCAAGCATTACTCAGGAAGACGTCGACTTCATCAATTCACAAGAAGCAGCAAGCGTGACGGTCAGCAACTGCTCAAAGGTCAACGACTCTATCTCCATAGTGACCATTGTTGTCGACCATTTCGTTACAAGAGATAGTATAGGCAGTCCTGCTCACATCACCAACGAGGCAACATTCAACTTGAAAGTAGTTTTACGTAATGGAGATTATCTCATCAAAATGGAAGGCCTACCGCAAAATGAAATGCAAAGTCTCGACTGAGACGCGGATGGATTAGAGGATAGTGGTCTTCTTTCTCTTCCTCATAAGCGGGGTCTACGGCTTTCATGCCTAAGTCGAAGCGCACAATGAAATAATCGAAATTGAAACGGAATCCCATACCATAGCTCGCAGCCAACTGACTAGGGAAATCTTTCAGCGTAAACTGACCTCCGGGCTGGTCAGGATAGTCGCGCAGCGTCCAGATGTTTCCAGCATCGACAAAAAGAGCGCCATCAAGTTTCCAGAAGATATGGGTACGATACTCCATATTCAAGTCAAGCTTCATGTCTCCCGTTTGGTTAATGAAGTCGATACGCCCGTCGTGTCCCTTGAATCTGCCTGGTCCCAATCCTCTTACCGACCATCCTCTTACCGAGTTGGCGCCTCCCGAGAAGTAGCGTTTTTCAAAGGGCAGCAGATTGGAGTTGCCATAGGGATAGGCAATGCCCAAGCCCACATGGAATACCAACTGATTGGTGTAGTCGAGCTGGAAGTAGCGGGTGAAGTCGATGTCTCCCTTAACGTACTGGGCATAGGCGATATTGAACACGAGCCTCTGTCCCTGCTCGTTGACTTTGGCATCATATAGGTGGGTAATGAAATTCAGCAAGTTTCCCGACGACTCGATATTGGTCTTCAGAGCAGTTCTTCCGTTGTTGAAGCTGAAGCCAAAACCCGTTTTGGTAATAAACAAGTCCTGATAATTATACCTAAGAATAGCATTGCGCGATGACACATCGTCCAAATACAGTCGATGGAAGGTGTCGCTGATCCAGGGCATGAACACATAGTTCAAGTCAATTACGTCCAACTGATACTGTACAAAACGATTTTGGGGACTCCAGCGATAACGCCAAGATGTTGACAGCAGGCGACGGTGGAACTCGGGGCGATCCTGCAAGTCATACAGCAGCGACACTTCACTCGTAGCATTCATACTGCGCCTTGTATTATAGCTCAGGAAAGGAGCAATAAACCTCGGAAATCCCAATTTAGCCTCCATACTATACTCCACAAAGTCCTGATTGCTGTAGCCCTCTAGTCCCTTGATGGCCTCGTACGCACCACGAAACTCCACCGAAAAGCTCTCTGCCCCGCGGAATAAGTTCCTGTTCTGATAGGTAAGCGTTGCAGCAGCTCCGAGGTCTCCTGAAGTGTTCGTGCCTTCCAGCTGGAAACTGAGTGTCGAGGGTTTATTTGTCTGTAATTGGATATTACAGTCAAGAAGCGCAGAGTCAGGGACGCTTGAGAACTGAATGTTTGTGTATTTCACCGCCCCTAGACGTCCGAAGTGGTTATAGGTGTTCTGTAAATCGCTGCCAGAATAGTAGCCGTTTTCCCTTATATAGGTACTCTCACGCAACACGCCCTTTCTCAGATGGATGACGGAGTCGTTGGACGTACCGCTCTCGTAGGTCACCTTTCTTACCTTATATCGCATATGCAGAGTATCAGCTCCCTCTTCTGTACGGTCAGCATCGAGCAACAGCCTTACATCTATCTGATGATCCTTCCCCACAGTATCAGCCTCATAGCGTATGAACTCCTTATGAAAGCGGTAGTAGCCTAGATCGTTCAGCATCGTTGTCAACCGTTTACGTTCTTTGTCAAGCTCATCGACCACAAATTGCTGTCCCGTCTGCAATGCCCTGTTTTGGGGCAAATCAAGACGTAGTTCCCTGTTAATAACGGAGTCCTTGATATCATAGTCGACGCTGCCCAAGAAATAAGGTTCATGGGGAATGAGGCGATAGACAGTTGTCAGCTTCTTGCCTTTAGTATACGTCCACAGCTCCACCTTACCGTCAAGGTAGCCCTTATTGTGGAGCATCTGCTGCAGGTCGTTGCACGTCAATGCAGCCTGTACGGAGTCATACAACACGGGCGGCTCACCAATGGAGCGTAGCATACGATTCACCCACTTGGCAGAGTCCTTTCCAGAAAGCGAATAAGTGAGCAACGGAAGCTTTGCCACCGAAAACCACCTGACATTATTCTGCTGACGCACATAGCTTTTCACCTTACTGGCCTTCACATCACGGTAATTACCGTCTACTTCGACCTTCACCTTATCAAGCAGATATGAGCCCTCAGGCACGTACTTTGTTTCCGCACATGAGATTAGCAGCATGGCTACCAAAAGGGAGAGGACAATTCGTTTCAATGTCAAGAATCCATTATTTGACTGCAAAGATAATACATTTTTTTGTATTCTCCATCTAAAAAGATTGCTAATACCAAAAAAAGATGTATCTTTGCAGGCAATCATGATAACGAAAAACCAAATCAAACTGATTAAGCAGCTGGAGCAAAAGAAGTTCCGGCGACGCGAAGGGCTCTTCGTTGCCGAAGGGCCAAAGGTAGTAGGCGACCTGATGAAACGTTGGGAGCCTGTAGCTGTCTATGCTACAGACGACTACTCCCCCACCACGACTGTCAATAACCTGCAGCGCATCAGCAGCGAGGAGTTACGTAAAGTAAGTTTCCTACAGCACCCCCAGCAGGTACTTGCGCTCTTTCCTTTGCCTAAAGACGCAACATCAGAGTCTTCATCAAGACCATTTGCCTCTGGTATTTCTGCTTCTGGACAGACAATCTTTGCAGATTCCGCTTCTAAGGACTCTCCCCTCGTCTTAGCCCTTGATGGAGTACAGGATCCTGGCAACTTGGGAACCATCATCCGCCTAGCCGACTGGTTTGGTATCGACACTATTATTTGCAGCGAGGAAACTGCCGATGCCTGGAACCCAAAAGTTGTTCAAGCAACAATGGGAAGCATTGCCCGTGTCAGCATTTCCTATATCAATCTTCCTGAATACCTAGACTCGCTGCCTCAGGACGTTCCCGTATACGGCACGCTGCTTGACGGTGACAACATCTATGAGCAGGAGCTATCAACAGGAGGTATCATCGTTATGGGCAATGAAGGTAACGGCCTGACAGAAAAAGTCAGGCGACGGGTAAACCGTCGCCTGCTTATTCCTTCTTACCGTAAAGATACGGCTGAATCTCTAAACGTGGCTATTGCCACAGCTATTGTCTGTGCGGAGTTTAGAAGAAGAGGTAGCGCTTGTCGGTGACATTAGCCTTCTGATACATCTCCTGCATAAAGCGGCTTGCAGCCTGCATAGCCATGTTTTTCAGTTGAGCCTCAGCCTCCTTGGCATTGAATGCGGCCTGCTCCTTGGCACCCTCGTTGAGCACCTGGAAAACAAATGCACCACCATTACCCTTTACAGGAGCTGCGTGGAAACCGCCAGCCTTGGTAGCAGCCACAGCACCTGACAGAGCAGGCTCTGAAGTACCTGTAGACTGTACAAAGACAGGAGCACCAAAGGTAATCTGCTTCACGGAGTCAACCTTTGCGCCCTTAGCCTGTGCATCGGCAATACTCTTGACGCCAGCCAGCTTGCTCTTCAGCATCTCAAACTTCTTGTCACGAATCACCTCGATGGTCAGCATATCCTTCACGTCGTTAGCCTCCAAAGCACGATAGCCAACGGGGTGAACCTTATCGAGACCTACTACGAGCAGGTGGTCGTTAGAACCACACTCATACAACGGGCTCACGTCACCAGCCTTGGCGTCGAAAATCCACTTCATCGCCTCACGGGTAGCACGGATACCGGCAACATAATGATCAGCGTTCGTGATGTTAGGACGCTCACTTACCTTGAAGCCAAACTTCTCAGCGTTCTTCTCCATCTCCTCGATGGTCTTGTTCTCGCTAACAAACTGGCTGAACTTATTGTAGGCATCGCTATAAGTCTGCTTTGAGAAATCAATGGTGTGCTTGATAACAGCCACGTCATACTTCGTCACCATAGCCTTGCGGTCGGTAACCTGAATAACAAGGTTACCCTGTGCGAACTTCTGGTTCTTCATCTCGCCAGCACCCAGCGTACTCAGCGCCATCAGGTAGTCCTTGGTGTCAGCATCAAGGCTTGTCATGTTCTGCTGAATCTGTGCAGAGGTAAGCCACTGCTTGGTACCCTCCTGACCATACTTCTTGGCAATAGAGTCGAAGGGGGCGCCACCCTTGATTGCATTATAGATACTGTCAGCTCTCTTCTGTGCAGCGTCTGCAGTTTCGCCAGCTACCTGAATCATGCGGAATTCCACAGAGTCGGGCAACTGCTGCTGGCTGATGAACTTAACCACGTTGAGGGTATTGTCGAGAGCAGTCTCGAAGGGAGCAGTGGTCTGCCCAACGCTCATAGAGTCGATACGTGAAGCGATGTCACGGGGCAGTGCGTCCTTGGTGACGGGCAGTCCGACATAAGGAACCTGTGACTGGGCCTTACGAACCACCTCAGCAGGAGCAGCACCGCTCTGCAGCTTCTGACTGGCTTCCTGCATGGTCTTCATCAGCTCCTCACGGTCGCTGGCAGAAGCCTGCACTTGGAAGTCAACATACTTGATATCGCGAGTCTCGACAATCTGCTTGAACATTTCCTTCTTCTCGTTGTACTTCTCCTTCAGGTCGGAAGCTTCAACCTTCACCTCGTCGTCCTTGATGGTTGAGTACGACAGCGAAGCCAGCATAATGTCAGCTTCCTTCTGACGAGCGTCATAGGCAGCCTTAGCGCTGACGGGGTTTGAGAGCAGACAATGCGAGAGCAGAGCCTGGTACTTCGTGGCCAGTGTCTGCTGACGCAGGTTCTTCTCAATGAAGCGCCAGTAGTCGTAGATAGTCTTGTACTGCTCGGCCACCTGGGGGTTGGCATTTGACTTGTAGTCGTTGAGGAACTTCTGCAATGCAGAGGCATCAAAGCGTCCTGTCTGCTGGTTGACGAACGGAGTCTGCATCAGCATGGGGTTAGTACCCTCACGCAGAATGTTCTGCAGTTCCTCATCAGTTACGGTAAGACCCAGCTTCTCAGCTTCAGCCTCAATAATCTTGTTACTTACAAAGGTGTTCCAGACCTGATCCTTCACCTGGTTCAGCTCCTCTTCGCTCAGGTTGTCGCGTCCCTGGGTCATCTTGATAACCTGCTGGTACTCGTCTACCAGTGACTGGAAGTCCTGAACATTGATTTTCTCACCTAACACTTCGCCGACCTGCTGACGCTCGTTGTTCTTTGATGTCTCACAAGAACGGAACATCTCTTCGGCAATGAATGCAAAAAGGGCGAGACCAATCACTGTTACAAGGACTGGTCCCCAGCTTCTAATTTTTCCAATTGCTGCCATTTTTTTCTTTTATTTTTGTTTGTTATTGATTCTGTTTTCGCAATCAGTCGGCAAAATTACTAAAAATGTCGGACATGACGAAATTTTTCGGCAAAAAACCGCTTATTCACCAACTTTTAATCGCACAAGTTCTATTTTTGTGGCCGTATTCTTTACTATTTTGAACACAAAGTGCCCAATTTGGATGATTTCATTGAGTTTCGGGAACGACTGGTACTCGTGCAGGATTAGTCCGCCAACAGTCATATACTCATCGCTTTCGGGCAGGTCGAGTCCGAACATCTCGTTCACTTTCTCAATCTCCAGACGGGCCGACAGGATATACTCCCCATCCTCCAACTGCTTGGCCACGTAGTTGTTGGAATCGTGCTCGTCCTCTATCTCACCAAAGATTTCCTCCACAATGTCCTCCAGAGCTATCAGACCACTGGTACCGCCGAATTCATCGACAACGATGGCCAGCGAACGTCGCTGCTGCATGAAGGTCTTCATCAGGCGCGAAGCCTGCATCGTTTCGGGCACAAACGACAGTTGCCGAATGCCCTTTCGCCAGTCGTCAGGGGTATGAAACAGTTCTGAGGAATGGATGTACCCCACGACATGATCGATATCCTCGTGATAGACAATCACTTTCGAGTGGCCGCTCTCAATGAACACCTGCTTCAGTTCCTCCACGCTGCAGGTATCCTCTACGGCATCTATCTCCGTTCGCGGCACCATGCAGTCACGCACACGGGTCTCAGTAAAGTCCAGCGCGTTCTGGAAGATTTTCACCTCGTCTTCTATCTCCTCCTCGCTCTTGGCGTTGTCAATACTCGTCTGTACCAGGTAGTCGAGGTCTACGCGGGTAAACTCCTTGTCGTCATGCTCCTTTTCCATTTTCACGCCTACCAGTCGCAAGATTCCCCGCGACAGCATGGTGGCAAAGCGAGAGATGGGCCACAGCAACACGTAACACACAAAGGCGGGAACGGCAAAAAACGTCAGCAGCACATTAGGACTCGACTTGAATATCGTCTTGGGCAGGAACTCGCCCGTGAAGAGCACCACCAGCGTCGACAGCAATGTGTCGGCCATCACGCGTGCACCATCACTCAGGTTGCTAAATAGCAGCTGGTCGAAGATGCAGGCAAAGAGGATGCCGTAAATGACCAGCGCAATATTGTTGCCCACCAGCATCGTCGACACAAAGTTGTTGGGATGCTGGTAGAACACACCGATAGCGCGCTGCGACAGGCCGTTCTTCTCTTTGTCCATCTCCGCCAGCAGACGGTTACTGCTAACGAAGGCAATCTCCATGCCTGAGAAAAAGGCGGAGAACACCATCGAGATTACAAGTCCAATAATAAGCGCTGTCATTGCTTTTCTCTATTCACGATTCATTTTACTCTCTATCCATTCACGAAGCAAAGTGCTTAATCGCCTGTGCTCTTCGCATGCTTGCGGGCTGCGGGTCGCATTGGAGCCTGAGGCTCCTGCTGGGTGGTGTCAGCGGGAGAGGTAGCTGAGTTTCCGCTTTCTTCCTGTTCCTCCTCAGGCACAAACGAGCCTTTGGAATTCGACACCGTATAATGGGTCATGCGCTCGTCGCTCAGGAAATAGGTTCCCTGCAACGTTCGCTCGGGCGTAGTCACTCTCGAGAACACATGGGAGTAGAACTCATGCTTGATGCCGTCCCAATAAAGTTCCTCGCTTGTGTATACCAGCCCGTTATTGTTGCGGATGCGCACCCTTCCGCGCAGCTTCCAAAGCTTCGCCTGATCGAAATACCAGGCAGTATCGGCCTGTATATAAGCCTGCACGTGGAACTGCTCGTCGAACTGTTCGAAGAAGATGCCCTTCATAAACTCCCAGCGGTTAGGGCGCTTGATGGTATTGACGTCCCACCGCTCGGTAACAATGCGGTATTTGATGACGCCAGAGTCGGATATCAGCGTGTTGATGCCGTACGACGTCATTGTCGACACGGAGTCACGGTCGTGGATGGCTGCAGCCGTATGCTCTTTCGCTTCCTCCGAGCAGGCCACCAACATCAACATGGCAAGCATTAAGCCAGCCCCCGCCATTCGCTTTATGTGAACAACCCCCTTCACTTTTCCTTATTCTCTCTTCTCTATCGGAGCATTAATCCACCTTCCACTTCATGAACCATCGTTCGTTGAAGGTGATGCCGATATTGATGCGGAACGTGTTTTCAGTAATAAAGTCGCTGGCCGACGAGCGCACCCATTGACCGCTGATGTTCAGCACGGAACGGTTGTTGAAACCGTTGATAATGGGCAGAGCCACACCAGCGCTGACAGACAGTTCGCTGGGACCATCCTTCCCATTTATTTTATAATAAGGTGTAGCGTAGCCGGCTCCAAAGCGATAGTGCACGAAGTTAGACCACTTGCGACCGTAGGGGTTGGACACCCAGTCAAAGCCTACATTAGCCTTCATGCGATCTTTCAAAATGTCGCTCTGCAGGGCATAGCTACCGTTGACAAATCCGGGGAACTTCTCGCGTCCCCACATGTCGTAGGCAAAGTCGGCAGCCACCGTCAGCCGATAGTCGTGGATGTAGGCCACACCACCGCCCACACTCATGGGCAGCGCCATAGCGTTGTTCACCTTCATCACCGTCGTATCGTTGGTGTTCGAGAGTGTATTCTTCTTGAGAATCTGTAACTCGGCATCGTTATTCAGGTTATGGCCCAGTCCGAAGACGGCACCCAGCGTCAGGCGGTCTTTCTTGCCCACGGGCTGGTCCCATTGGACACCGAAGTCGAGTTTATAGCTGCTGATAGACGTGGAGTAAGTCTTGGTCAGCGTGTTCGAGGCCACCGACGAGACAGGTAACACCGTGCGGTCGATACTTCCCCACATGTAGCCTCCATTGACACCTACCGACAGCGGTTTCAGCAACCGCCAGCCCACACCAAGGAACACCTGATGGAGACCGCCGCTGCCTGAATAGCTTTCCGTCAGCGTGCCAGTCTTGGCGTCACGAGAGGTCGACTGATAGTCGTAGCCCACGCTGGAGTATGGCAGCACGCCAAACGACACGCCCACATTCTTCCATGCGCGGAAAGAACCAACTACATATTCAAAGCTGGCCAATGAGGCATTGCGCTTCACATTGCCTTCCTTGAACTGGGTAAACTGCCCCGTTAGGCCCATGTCGAACAACATGGTCAACGAGTCAACACTGGAGTAGGATGCGGGATTGAGCGTATTTACCTGATTCCCCTGACGCAGGGCATAGCCCACGCCGTTCATTCCGCGGCTCATGCTCTGTGACGGATCACTAAGTGTACCTATGCCGAACTGGCTGTAGGGCGACTTCGTACCACCCTGAGCCCAGGCTCCCGTCACTACTGCTGCCGTCAGCAGGCAGCCCATTATTTTTTTGCTTATCATGCGTCTTTTTTGCTTTCAGCCTGCAAAATTACTAAAATAATTAGAATTCACGCTTTACCGCTCGAAATTATTTCGCTTTGTTTACAAAGAATTCACAATTATTGTGTATCTTTGCCGAAAAGATTGAGCAATATGAAGAAAGAACAACGCTATAAGGCCGTGCTGGAGTACTTCCAACAGCAGATGCCTGAGGTAACAACAGAACTGGAGTTCGGTAGCGTATTCCAGCTGCTGGTGGCCGTCATTCTCAGCGCCCAATGCACCGACAAGCGCATCAACCAGGTTACTCCCGAACTGTTTTCCCGCTATCCCGACGCCCGCTCGATGGCTGCCGCCGAGCCCGAAGAGGTGTACGAATTTGTCAAGAGTGTATCCTACCCCAACGCCAAGTCGCAGCACCTGGTCGACATGGCCCGTACGCTCGTGGAGCAGAACAACGGCGAAGTGCCTGCCGACATGGACCAACTGCTGAAGCTGCCGGGCGTAGGGCGCAAAACCGCCAATGTCATCCAAGCCGTTGCCTTCGGGCGCGCCACGATGGCCGTCGACACCCACGTCTACCGCGTCAGCCACCGCCTCGGGCTTGTATCCAAGCGCGACAACACACCTTATAAAGTGGAACAGGCGCTCATGAAGCACATTCCCGAGGAACAGATACCTCTCGCCCACCATTGGCTACTGCTTCACGGCCGCCATGTCTGCACCTCGCAGCGCCCAAAGTGCCACAAGTGTGAGCTGGCCGACATCTGCCCGAAGCTGCTCGACGGCTCTAAACTGGAATAACGTTGGAAAATGGTATGACGTGGCTCAGCACATCACTAAAGTTGCTTCAGCGATTCGTAGTCAACGTGCTGATAATCAACAATCTGTATATCCGAAAGCCCTGCAATATCCGCTGCAGTATTCGTGGTGGCTACGCCTACCACCTTCATGCCTGCTGCCCTACCCGACTTCAATCCGTTAAAACTGTCCTCAAACACCACGCACTCTGAAGGGTGGGCCCCGAAACGTGCCGCCGCCTTCAGGTAGCAGTCGGGATGTGGCTTAGAATGCTCAAAGTCCTCGCTCGTCAGGATAGCGTCGAACAACTGCTTGAAACCTGGCTGCGCCCTGTATACGCTCTCCATCTTAGGCTGGTTCGAGCTCGTCACCACCGCCGTTTTCACCCCGTGGGCGTGCAGGTCGGCTATCAGCGCCTCGAATCCCGCGATATACTCAAACGTCATCTGCGCCTCAAACGCGTTGAGCCGCTCCGTTACTACCGCCTGCTCGGCCTCCAACGGCCCCGAGAACCAGCGGTCGTAAATCTGCGTCAGCGTTGAGCCCTTGATTTCATGTTCCAGCCCAGGGTGCTCCGGGTGGTACAACCTGCATTGGCTGCCCCAGAAAACCGTGTACTGCGGTTCGGTGTCGAACACCACGCCGTCTAAGTCAAATAATGCTGCTTTCATGCTGTAATATCAGAACATCTATAACGTTCTTCTTGAATTGCGCTGCAAAGTTAGCACAAATCGAGCGAAGAACCAAATAATCTTTCAACTATTTCGAGACCAGTCTTTTCGTGTAAACATATTTCGCAATACACAAAATCCTATATTATTCAACAAAAACGCATCCAAAACAGGCTTTGGAGTTTAGTCCGGGTAAACTCGGAGTTTAGTCCGGGTAAACACCCAGTTTAGTCCGGGTAAACTTCCGGTTTAGTCGGAGCAAAGTTTGTGTTGTATTATATTGTAACATGAATGTAATACAATTTTACCAGACCTGTTGTTTCCCTAACAAAAAACGTGAATCCCGGTATGTGTTTTTTCGTGACTTATTTTCAAGATAGCGAAAAATTTCGTAACTTTGCCACCAATTATGAAGAAAACCAAGATTCTGGCGGCCATTGCAGCCGCAACACTATGGAGCTCGTGCGGTGGCGGAAGCACCAACGGGCTGATGAAATTCGAGACCTTGACGGTGGAGAAAACGGTAAGCATCACTAACGAAACGGGGGCGCCGAAATGCAGCGTCAACCTGCAACTGGAAACGGTAAAGGGCGGAACGGCGGAACGTATGGCAGCCATCAACGAAACCATTGCCCGCCAGCTGCTCGGCATCGAGGGCGCAGGGCTGAAAGAGGCTGCCGACTCGTTTGCCAACAAATACACAAGCGACTACGTGAAGAACTTTGCCCCACTCTACCGCGAGGACCGCAGCGACGAGACGAAGCGGGCGTGGTATGAATACCACTACAACATTATGGGCGAAGCAAGTGAAGGGCGCGAAGGGGTGCTGGTGTATACGGCCACCATCGACTACTATGAAGGCGGCGCCCACGGCATCAACCAGCGGATAGTCATGAACTTCGACAACGAGACGGGAAGGCTGCTGACGCTGGCCGACGTGTTTGCACCAGGCTATGAGCAGCCGTTGAACGAGCTGCTGCAGGATGCTCTTATAGAAAAGGTGGGCGCCAAGGACGTGAAAGAGCTGCGCGAAAAGGGGTATCTCTACTCGATGGACATGTTCGCGCCCGAGAACTTCGTGCTGGGCGAGGACGAGGTGACATTTATCTACAACCCCTACGAGATAGCTCCCTACGCGATGGGACTGATAGAACTGGTAATTGACAACGACGATTTGGAAGACTTATGGAAATAATCAGGCAATACTTCCAGGAACTGAGCGACCAGCAGCTTAGGCAGCTGGAGATGCTCGACGGGCTGTACCGCGAGTGGAACGCGAAAATCAACGTTATCTCGCGCAAGGACATCGACAACCTGTATGAGCACCACGTGCTACACTCGATGGCTATAGCCAAGGCCATCAGCTTCCGTCCGGGTACTGAGATACTGGACTTCGGTACGGGCGGAGGATTCCCAGGCATTCCCCTGGCCATCCTGTTTCCCGATTGCCGCTTCAAGCTGATTGACGGCACGGGCAAAAAGATAAGGGTAGCGCAGGAGGTTGCAACGGCCATCGGGTTGAAGAATTGCGTAGCCGAGCACCTGAGAGGCGAGGACGAAAAGGGAAAGTTCGACTTTGTAGTGAGCCGTGCCGTGATGCCCCTGCCCGACCTGGTGAAGATTGTGAAGAAGAACATTTCGAAGACCAACCGCAACGCAATGGGCAACGGAGTAATCTGTCTGAAGGGAGGCGACCTGCAGGCAGAGACGCAGCCCTATAAGCATATCGTAGAAATAAACCCCATCAGCAACTGGTTTGCCGAGAAGTGGTTCAAGGAGAAAAACGTTATTTACCTGCCCTTATAGTATTATGCTGAATATCAAACGCTTTGTTTTTAATCTGGTGGAGGAGAACTGCTACGTGGTGAGCGACGAAACACGTGAGGCGGTTATCATCGACTGCGGCGCCCAATATGAAGAGGAGCGCCAGGCTATAGTCAACTACATCATAGTTAACCGGCTGAAACCCGTTCACCTGCTTTGTACCCACGGCCACTTCGACCATATTTTCGGCAACGACACCATCTGGAAGGCCTTCGGACTGAAGCCCGAAGTAGCCGAGGAGGAGCTTTCACTCATGGAGATGAAGCAGCAGGTGAAGGAGCTTTTAGGCGCAGATTACGATCGCGAGGTGCCTCCCGTGGGACGGTTGTTCCTGAAGGACGACATCATCAACTTCGGCAGCCACCACCTGACCGTCATCGCTACGCCCGGCCACACAGCCGGTTCCGTAACCTTCTACTGCAAAGAGGAAGAGGTAGCCTTCACTGGCGACACGCTGTTCCGCATGAGCATAGGACGAACCGACTTGGGCGGCAACTGGAACGATATGATGCAAAGCCTGCATAGGCTTGCCCAGCTGCCAGCAAGCACCAAGGTCTATCCTGGTCATGAAGGAACGACCACCATTGGCGACGAACGACAATATAATCCCCATATGCGGGGATGCTAAGATAGGGCAGAATCAGTCGAAGAGATTGTTAATCTCGTTGATTTCGTCGTCGTCAAACCATTTGGCCAGCTTCTCACGGGCACGCTCCTGAATACTGGGGTCGATGTCTGTCCATACCGTCTTCAACACGTAGAGCAGCACGGCCAGGTCGTCACTTAATCCGACAATGGGAATGGCATCGGGAACAACGTCGAGCGGACTAATCATATAGCCTAAGGCTCCAATGATGAGCGCCTTGTTCTTAGTGCTCACTTTGTCGCTCTGCAGGGTGTAGAACAGAATCAGCGCCGCATACACCAGCTTGGCGCCTGCACGCTTGGCAATTCTTGAAATCTTCTCAACAAACTCGCTTTGCGAGAATTTGTTGGCATAATTCATGAAATCAGGTAGTTCCATACTATTCTTATTTTATTGTTGATTACTTTAGTATACGCACCACACGGATACCCGTATGCGACGGGTGTTTCTGCAAATACTGCCCCATAGTCATGGGCTCCTCGACCACCTTCTTGTGAAGCTGCGAGGCGTTGAGCAGGTGAAGACCGTCGTTACGCCAAACGGCAAAGCCCAGATGGGCAATATCGAGGCCGTCCTTCTTGCAGGTAATGGCAATGATGTCGCCATCGCGGACGGCATTGCGCATAGCCTTCGTATCGACGACGCCCTGCTTGGGTATATAGCGGTATTGGCGACCGTTCAGGGAGTCTTCCTGCGCCTTGATGAGTGGCACCATCTCGGGATGCGTCTTCAGCGCTTGATAGGCCTGAGGGTGCTGACTCATATAGTTTACGTCGATGGTCTGGACGGCGGAGAAAGGCTCCTGTTGCAGCTGCACCTCGCTGACCATCTCCTTGCGGGTATTGTCGTCAATCCAGTCGGTAAAATAGTGCAGGCGGCTGGTGTAGCCGTCAAGCCGTCCGCCTCGGTAGCGCATCTCGACCAGAGCGTTCAGGAAGTCACGCCAGGTATAGAGGTTGCGGTAGGTACAGAGCGTTAGCGCCGTCACGTTCTCAACGAGGGTTGTGCAGTCCAGCTGGCGCGTGTTGACAACCAGTACCTCCGGGTCGTTGCCTTCAAGGGTATGGGCCACATAGGGCCGCCCCAAGAACTTGCGGGCAAAGTGGAGGGGGAAGTTGGTGGTGCGCGGAAGCGAGCGTGCCTCCTGCAAAGCAGCGGTCACGAACAGACTGTCGGTCTCGCGATAGGAGACAGCCTCCGAGGGCAGCAGAGCCGCCATAACCATACCTATTATAGTTAAGAGTCGTATCATTTCTTACGGTACTTTCGTTTCTTAATGAAGTTATAGCCCACGTAGGCGTTGAACGAGCCGAAAATGTTGTTGGCCGTGAAGCGCGACGTGTGGTAGTTCTTAGTGCGCAGGATAGCATTCAGGCCGGCATACCAGCGCGTATTGTTGTAGACCAGCGCAAAGCGGCCTATTCCGTCGAGGTTGACCTTTCCGAAACTGAAGCCGTCCTTCTCGCCCGCGGTATTGCCGTAGCTGGTCTTGTAGGCCACCGCTGCCTGTCCCGAGGCGCAGAATATAAACCCCTTGCCCAGCACCCAAGTATAGGCATAGCCTACCGATAGGCTGAAGTCGTTGTATTCGACATTGTCGAACATCATGCCGCTGTCGAGCTTGGCCTCCATACCGTCGCTCAGCCGCCGCTCCACGAGCTGCTGCAACTTGTCGAAGTCGAGGTCGAGCGTGTTCTTAGTATACCCGGCGCCTGCAAGCCACGAGCCGCAGCTGATTTTCTGACAAGTCCCCGGACTGAAGGCTGCAGGATAGGAGAAGTGGTGGTGGTTGAAGATGTAATAGGCATTAATGCCCGTAACGCCCACGTTGACGCCATCGAAGGGGATGCCGTCAAACTGGCTGCCATCGATGCCGTAGCCCATGCGCACCTCACGCAGCTTGTAGTCGCTGCCCGTACGGCGGTAATAAAGATCGACGCCCACCTGCGATGAATAGATGGAGAGGTCGATTTCGCGTTTGCCGTCGTGACTGAAAAGGCTGATGTCCTTTAGATCGAACGTCGTTCCGAGGAATATCCAGCGCCAGCCGAAGTAGGGACCCACCTTGATGCGCTGATCGGGCGAGAACATGATGCTCTGGCCGTTGCTGCTCAGGATGAAGTCCTCGAAGTTGCGCGTAGCCCTCAGCTCGACGGCCATCTCAAAGTGAGGAGGTTCAATATAGTCGTCTTCCGTACGGTCAAACTCACGCACCACCTCGCGAACCGTTCGCTTCGCCTTAGCTTCTTGGGCGATGGTCGAGTCGGGATTCACTCTTGCGTCAGGAAAATCGGAAGAGTCGCCGATGACAACGAGAGCATTGGCCATAGCTTCTTCAACAGCTACGACTACCAGCATCATGAACATTATGCAAAATCTCGTCATCAATAATCGTCTTGTTTATGGTCAATGGCGACAGCCTGAAAACCGTCATATCTTTCCTAATATACGGTCCATGGCCCAGTTGACAGGCGTGGCCGATATACTGGTACAGGTGCAAACGCTAATTCCCTGCAGGTGCTCACACACATTCTTGATAAGCGGAAACTGCACGTAGGGCGGATTGGGAACCTCTATCTGCTGCATGCCGTCGCTCGTATAGAGCTTGATAGGGGCGTAGTCGAACACCGAAAAAAGCAGCTTGCCCTTGTCACCGATAATCTCAATACGGTCCTCGCGGGCAGACTCATGAGCCACAAAGCACCACATACCGCTACCCGAGAGTCCGTTCTCGAACTGGAAACAGGCCGATACCGTATCCTCGGCCTCATACATGCCAGCGCGGTTGGTACTGATGCCGTGGGCATCGAGTATCACGCCAAACATCGTCTGCAGCAAGTCCAGCTGATGAGGAGCCAAGTCATAGAAATAGCCTCCGCCGGCAATATCGGGCTGCAACCGCCAGGGAAGATTCTCCGGGTGGTTATAGTCGAGCTCACGCGGAGGAACGGCAAAGCGCACCTGCACATTGAGCACACGGCCGATAAGCCCCTCGTCCACAATCTGCCTGACGCGCAGGAAGTAAGGAAGATAGCGCCGATAGTAAGCCACGAAACAGGGAACTCCCGTACGCTCGGAGATGCTGTTGATGCGCGCACAATCTTCATAGGACGCCGCCAACGGCTTCTCCACATAGACAGGCTTGCCCGCCTTCATGGCCATAATGGCAAAGGTGGCATGACTCGACGGCGGAGTGGCCACATAAATGGCATTCACGTCGGGATCGTCGACCAGCTGCTGGGCATCGGTATACCATCGCGGCACATTGTGACTGATGGCGTAGACGCGCGCTTTCTGCTCGTTACGGCTCATGACTGCAACGACGCTGGAACCCTCCACCTCGTTGAAGGCAGGACCGCTTTTCTTCTCGGTAACCTCGCCACAGCCTATGAATCCCCACTTCAGAATCTTCATAAAATGTTAATTTTCTCCTTAATCGGTGCAAAGTTACGAAAAAAGTCAGTACCTTTGCAATCTAAACCAAAATGATAACAATTTTTATGGAAACAAAAAACGAAGAAAGCCTGCTGAAGATACGTTCCACAAGGGGGACTGTATCGGCAGGATTCCGCCTATATATGGGGAATTTCAAGCGCATATTCCGCACCACATGGTTGCCCGCGCTGCTTCTGGCATTGGTGAGCGCCCTCTGTTATCAAGCTACGGCCAATGTTCTTATTCTGACAATAGTCTCGCTGCTGAGCGTCATCGCGTATGTGCTTTTCGTCTCTTACGTCTTTTTTATGCTGGGCCGCCATCGTCTGGAGGGAGTCATCCCTGTGCCGGCCCGCTGGGTGACCAAACCCGACGGACGCTCTCTGGCCCGCACCGTGGCCGTTACCTTCGTATGGCTGATAGCTGTCATGGTGGTGTTCATCCCCTGTGGCTTTGCCATCGGCTTCGGCGCTGCCCGGCAGTCAATGATAACCTTGGGGCTTGGCCTGCTGTTGGTAGTGGTGATGATGATCCTGCTACTACCGCTAACCTACCCTACCATGCGCTACGCCACTACCCAAGACGCCCCGCTCTTCAACCTGATGGGCTCCGGCTACCGTCAGGGACTGCGCTACTGGGGATATATCTTTGCCGTACTCTTCGTCACCGGCATCCTGGTTTCACTCATACTGGCCGTTACCATGCTACCGGCCATTATCCTGCTGACCGCTAATATCAAGGCACAGGCCGGCGCCGCTATGGGCGATCCGCTGGGCATGCCGTCCTACATGGACTGGCTGTCATTCCTGGTCTTTACCCTGTCGGGCTTCATACAGGCCTATATCCTCATAGCATCGTTCATGCCACTCTACTATATGGCAGGTTCCATCGAACAACAAGAAATTCAGAGAAATGAAACAACAAAGAATACTCTTCATTGACCGTGACGGTACGCTTATTCGCGAACCGGAGGACGAACAGATTGACTCCTTTGAGAAGCTGCGCTTTACCGAAGGAATGTTCCAACACTTAGGCTTCATACGCCGCAACCTCGACTTCCGCTTCGTGATGGTCAGCAATCAGGACGGATTGGGTACTGATTCTTTCCCCGAGGACACCTTCTGGCCCGTTCATAACTTCATCATTCAGGCGCTGGCCGACGAGGGCATCACTTTCGATGAGCAACTCATCGACCGCCACTTCCCCGAGGACAATGCCCCTACTCGCAAACCAGGCACGGGAATGGTAGAGAAGTACATGAATAACCCTGCGTATGATATTGAGAATTCGTACGTTATAGGAGACAGAGAAACAGACGCTAAGCTGGCAGAGAACATAGGATGCAAGGCGCTTATACTGGGACGCGACGGCATGACCTGGCAGAAGATAGCCGAACTGCTGTTTGCTGGAGAACGCATAGCAGAAGTGAAGCGCACCACCAAGGAGACCGACATATATATTAAGGTGAACCTCGACGGCAACGGTCATTGCGACATCAAGACGGGACTGGGATTCTTTGACCACATGCTGGAGCAGATAGGCAAGCACGGCATGATGGACCTAACCATCCATACACACGGCGACTTGGAGGTGGACGAACATCACACTATCGAGGATACGGCCCTGGCATTAGGTGAATGTCTGCTCAAGGCCTTAGGCGACAAACGGGGTATTGAGCGCTATGGTTACTCTTTGCCGATGGACGACTGCCTCTGTCAGGTATGCCTCGACTTCGGAGGCCGGCCCTGGTTGGTGTGGGATGCTGAATTCAAACGCGAGAAGGTGGGGGAAATGCCTACGGAAATGTTCCTGCATTTCTTCAAGAGCCTCAGCGATGCCGCCAAGATGAACCTCTACATCAAGGCCGAAGGCCAGAATGAGCACCACAAGATAGAGGGAATATTCAAGGCCCTGGCGCGTGCCCTCCGCATGGCCGTACGCCGTGATATCTACCACTACCAGCTGCCCTCAACCAAAGGAACACTGTAGCATTTTTCAGAGCTGATACTTATTGGTTTGCCGCTGGGCTTTGCGTGGTTGCTGCGTAAAGCCCTGACGGGGACTTTTCACTCCGCGATAGGACTCCCATCGCTGCTGTATCTTGTTCACGTAGTCGGCAGTTTCGGAGCCTCGCATATAACCGTACTTGACAATCGGGTCATTATAATACTGGGGCTGAGCAAGCTTCAGAACATATTCGCTTACGTTGGACCATTGATGGGGATTGCGCCCGTCGCGCTCACAAAGGGCCATCGCGTCGCGGATATGATGGATACCGCCGTTATAGGCTGCCAGCACAAAATTGGTGCGCTCCCGGCGATCGTGAATATCGAGGAGTTTGTTCTCCAACTGTCCCAAGTAGCGAGCGGCAGCACGAATATTCAGTTCCGGGTCGTACATCTTGTCACGCGGCAGGTCGAGCAAGTCGGCTGTGGCAGGCATAATCTGCATCAGTCCACGGGCACCCGCCCACGAAGTGGCCTTGGGGTCAAAGGTTGACTCCTGGTAGCATTGGGCAGCCATCAAGCGCCAATCCCAGCGGATAGGGCCGCTATACTGCATAAATAGCTGGTCATAATGGGAAATGATGCCGCTCTTCCGGTCGAGCATGGGCGAAAACACCCGCCGCTTGACGCTTCGGTTGCTGAGCAGATAGGCCTCCTGCTTGCGCACTTCGTCCAGGAATTCAGGCTTATACCAGACCTTCAGCTCACGCGTCAGATTCTCTTTCACGGGACTAGCCACCAGCCGCCCCACCTCGGTAGACGCCATGATGTCGCCCTCATCGGCTTTCAGCCGCTCCTCCATTTCCACAGAGTCACGACACACCTCGACACGCAGTCTTACTCCCAAAGAGGCAGCAAACTTCTCGGCCAGCAGGTATTGGGTACCCAAGTGCCTACCCCTATAATCGTAGTAGTATTCCGGGCCTGTAAGCGTCAGGAGAATCATCTCGCCGCTACTCTGTATCTCGTCTAGGTCAAAGCTGTCATCCGTAACAATCGTATCGACAACCTCTCCCCAAGGAGCAACCACAGGTTGTTGCTTCTTGGCTGTGCAGGCACCCAGCAAGGCGGTTAAAATTGCGATATATATGCCGTTTCGTTTCAATTTTACGCTATTTTGGGTGCAAAATTACACATTTAATTGCACATTCGGAATTTTTTGTGTACTTTTGCAGCACTTTTTCAAGATAATTAGGCTTTACTTATGTTAAGAATCGCAGTTCAATCAAAAGGCCGTCTGTTTGAAGACACAATGAATCTGCTCAACGAGGCAGACATCAAGGTGAGCGCCACGAAGCGCACACTACTGGTACAATCAGGTAATTTCCCGCTGGAGGTACTCTACCTACGCGATGACGACATCCCCCAAAGCGTAGCCTCAGGTGTTGCTGATATCGGTGTGGTAGGCGAGAATGAGTTCGTAGAGCGAGGCGAGGATGCCGAAATCATCTCCCGCTTAGGTTTCTCGAAGTGCCGTCTGTCGCTGGCTATTCCCAAAGAGATCAACTATACTGGAGCCGAATGGTTTGAAGGCAAGAAGATTGCCACCTCCTACCCCAACATACTCAAAAAGTTCCTTCAGGAAAAGGGGGTCAACGCAGAAATTCATGTTATCACGGGCTCGGTGGAAATCAGCCCGGGCATTGGTCTTGCCGACGGAATCTTCGACATCGTGAGCTCGGGTTCGACGCTGGTATCGAACAACCTGCGCGAGGTGGAAGTAGTAATGCAAAGCGAGGCGCTGCTCATCGGCCACAAGGGAATGGATGCAGAGAAGCGCAACACGCTGGAGCAGATGCTTTTCCGCTTCAAGGCTGTGAAAGATGCCGAAGATAAAAAATATGTACGCATGAACGCACCCAAGGCTCGCTTGGACGAAATCATCAGCGTGCTGCCAGGACTGAAGAGTCCTACTATCATTCCCTTGGCCGATGAGGAATGGTGCTCGGTACATGCTGTGCTCGACCAGAAGCGTTTCTGGGAAATAATTGGCAAGCTGAAGGAAATGGGTGCGCAGGGTATACTCGTCACCCCGATCGAGAAGATGATTCTTTAGAATTGAGACCTGTGATTTGAAATTTGATAATGAATATTATTAAATATCCCGCCCGCGAGGAATGGGCAAGCATTGTGGAGCGTCCGCACCTGGACGTTACGGAACTGAACCAGACGGTAGCTAATGTGCTAGCTGATGTCCGTCAGCGTGGCGATGAGGCCGTAAAAGGTTATGAACTGAAGTTTGACCACATCGACCTTGAGAGTCTGAACGTTACTGAAACGGAAATTGCCGAGGCAGAAAAGCTGGTATCCAAGGAACTGCGCCAGGCTATCGAACTGGCACATGAGAACATCAAGAAGTTCCATGAGGCTCAGCGTTTCCGCTCCAAGAAGGTGGAGACACAGACGGGAGTGGTCTGCTGGCAGAAGAGCGTAGCCATCGAAAAGGTGGGGCTCTATATCCCCGGCGGCACAGCACCGTTGTTCTCGACCGTGCTGATGCTGGCAACTCCTGCCAAGATAGCAGGCTGCAGCGAGATTGTGCTCTGTACCCCACCCGACCGTCAGGGACATGTCAACCCCGCCATCTTGGTGGCTGCCCGCGTGGCTGGCGTCAGCAAGATATTCAAGATAGGCGGCGTACAAGCCATCGGCGCTATGGCCTACGGAACAGAGAGCGTTCCCAAGGTATACAAGATATTTGGCCCCGGCAACCAATATGTGATGGCCGCCAAGCAGCAGGTAAGCCTCAGCGATGTAGCCATCGACATGCCGGCAGGCCCTTCTGAGGTTTGTGTCATCGCCGACGAACTGGCCAGCGCGGAGTTCGTAGCTGCCGACCTGTTGTCGCAGGCTGAACACGGCGTTGACTCGCAGGTAATCCTCATCACCACCTCTCACAAGTTGATAGATGATGTACTGCAAGAGGTTGACCGCCAGTTACAACAACTGCCACGCAAGGAAATAGCGCAGAAATCGCTGGAGAACAGTCGCATTATACTAGTGCGCGACCTCAAGGAGGCGATGGATCTTTCAAATGCCTATGCCCCCGAGCATTTGGTTATTCAGACGGAGAACTACGAGCAAATGGCCGACGAGGTTGTCAATGCCGGTAGCGTTTTCTTGGGCCGTTATGCATGTGAGAGTGCCGGCGACTATGCTAGCGGAACGAACCACACCCTGCCTACACACGGATATGCTACAACCTACAACGGGGTGAACCTGGACAGCTACTGTCGCAAGGTCACCTTCCAGCACTTGTCGGAAGAGGGTGTCTGCTCCATTGGCCATGCGGTTGAACTGATGGCCGAGGCTGAGCAGTTGGATGCCCACAAGAACGCGATGACAGTAAGGATAAAGGCGGTTAAGGCCTGAGATTGAGGTTTGAGATTGAAGTTTTAGAATTATGATTAGTTTAGAGAAACTTTGCCGACCCAATATATGGTCGCTGGCGCCATACAGCAGCGCACGCAATGAGTATGCCGGACGAGAAGCCCACGTGTTTCTCGATGCCAACGAGAACCCCTATAACGGTCCCTTCAACCGTTATCCAGACCCCTTGCAACTGGAGGTGAAGGAAGCTGTTTCCAAGGTGAAGGGAGTGCCTGTGGAGTGTATCTTCTTAGGCAACGGCAGCGATGAGGCCATCGACCTTCCCTACCGTTGTTTCTGCCGTCCGGGTATTGACAACGTGGTGGCAATCGAGCCCACCTATGGTATGTACAAGGTTTGTGCCGACATCAACGATGTGGAGTACCGCCCTGTATTGCTCGACGAGAATTTTCAGATAACAGCCGACCGCCTGCTGGCTGCCTGCGACGAGCACACGAAGCTCATTTGGATTTGTTCGCCCAACAATCCGACAGGAAACAATATTGACCGCGAGGAAATCGTCAAGACTATCAATGGCTTCGAGGGTATTGTTATTGTTGACGAGGCCTACAGCGACTTCTCCCAGCAGCAGACGCTACGCAGCGAGCTGTCGAAATATCCCAACCTTATCGTACTCAACACGATGTCGAAGGCATGGGGCTGTGCAGCCATCCGCATGGGCATGGCATTCGCCTCGAAGGAAATCATCGACCTTTTCAACAAGGTGAAATATCCCTATAACGTCAACCTGCTGACGCAGCGCCAAGCCCTCGAGGCGCTGAAGGATCCCTTCGAGGTCGACAAGTGGGTGAGGATGCTGAACTTGGAACGGGGGCGCATGATAGAAGCCTTTCTACTGCTACCTATCTGTGAAAAGGTATATCCCACCAACGCTAATTTCTTCCTGGCCAAGATGACCGATGCCAAGAAGATCTACGACTATCTGGTAGACTGCGGTATCATCGTCCGCAACCGCACGCGCATTCAGCTCTGCAAAGACTGCCTGCGCATTACGATAGGAACAAAAACGGAGAACAACGAACTCATCGCTGCCCTCCGACAAATGAAATAAGTCTTATTCAGATTCAAAACCTTAAAGACGGACAATGGCTGCCATCAGTCGTTGTTCGTCTTTCCGCGATAGATAAAGATGCCAATGATTACCAAGATGATGACGGCACCTATCTCAAGCCATTGCATATCCATATTCTATAGTATTAAAAGGATAATTAGTCTTTCTTCAAAGGAACAGTCACGCTAAACGTCGAGCCCTCGCCCTCTACCGACTCAACCATCACGTCGCCGCCATTCTTCCGGGCGAAGTCCTGACAGAGCTGCAATCCCAGCCCGGAACCTTCCTCACCGCCCGTTCCGTAGGTGGTCTCTCCTTTACGGAAGATGCTGTCAATACGGTCAGCAGCAATACCCACACCATGGTCTCGAATACTGATCTTGGCAAAATCAGCATCGGGCACCGTAACAGAGATCTCGATAGTGGACCCCTCGGGCGAGAACTTGATGGCGTTCGACATAAAGTTGCGCACAATGGTCTTCAGCATATCGTTGTCGGCACGGACAATAACTGAAGAACCTGTGTAGGAAAGGGTAATCTTCTTCGTGGCCGCAATCATCTCAAAGATATCCACCACACCAGGAATAATATCATTCAGGTCAAGATCCTGCGTCACAACGCTCAAGCGCCCAGTCTGGCTCTTGGTCCACTTCAGCAAGTTGTCAAGCAGGTCGTGCACGTCTTCCGACTCTTTGTTCGCCTTGTCAATCAAGTCAAAAATCTCCTGTCCCACAACATCTGGCGATATTGCAGCCACCGCCAAGTTGAGCACCATTCGGATACTGGCCATTGGCGAGCGCAGGTCGTGGGCAATCACGGAGTACATCTTGTCGCGGTTATTGATGGTGGCCAGCAATTCGCGGTTCTGGCGTTCAATCGTTCGCTTAGCATCCACGAGCGCAATCTGGTGCATCACACGAACCAGCAGTTCTTCCTTGTTAAAAGGCTTTGACAGGAAGTCGCTCGCACCCACCTGGAAACCTTTTACCAGGTCTGCCGGACTATTAAGAGCCGTCAGGAAAATAATGGGGATATCCTTCAACTCTGGATCCTTTTTCATGATGACAGCCGTATCAAAACCGCTGATATCGGGCATCATGACGTCAAGCAATATCAAGTCAGGCTTTTCGGATTTCGCCTGCTCAATACACATATTTCCACAATTCGCCGTGCATACCTGGAACTTTTCGTTAGACAGTAATATCTTGAGCAACAGGACATTACTGACAACGTCATCCACAATAAGTATTTTGTAATCACTACGGTTGATTTGTGACTCTAAGGTATTTCCTGCATCCATGTTGATTCTTAGTTATTTCTATTCCGTATGCAAAAATAATGCAATAATTTGGAATCTCCAAATTATTGCACCATTTTTTTTGCTTATCGCCTACATTTAGGACGCAAGAAGCGGCTCATCATCCTATTTGTATTCGCTCCATGCCTTAATGCCGATACCTTCGATACCAATGGTGCAGAAAGCATGGATAAAGGCGGATGCAAGACGGCTATTGGTAATCAACGGCACGTTCAAGTCGATGGCTGCACGGCGAATCTTGTAACCGTTGGTCAGCTCATGGGTGGTCAGATCCTTGGGAATATTCACCACCATATCAATCTTATGCTCATGGAGCAGCGTAAGGGCCTGGGGCTGGCTATCAGCATCTGATGGCCAATAAACGAGAGTGTTCTCTATACCGTTGTCGGTAAGGTATTTGCTCGTGCCTCCTGTTGCATAGAGTTCGTAACCGTGGTTCATCAGCATCCTCGCCGCATCGAGCATCTCCGCTTTCTGCTTGGCTCCACCCGTGGAGAGCAGCACCGTCTTCTTTGGAATACGATAACCCACGCTGAGCATCGACTTCAGCAGGGCCGTATCCGTATTGTCGCCAATACAGCCCACCTCGCCCGTAGAGGCCATATCCACACCCAGCACGGGGTCAGCCTTCTGCAGGCGGTTGAACGAGAACTGGCTGGCCTTGATGCCCACGTAGTCGAGGTCGAACAGGTTCTTGCCCGGCTTTTCTACAGGCAGTCCCAGCATCACTTTCGTAGCCAAATCGATAAGGTTGAGCTTCAGCACCTTGGATACGAAGGGGAACGAGCGCGAGGCACGCAGGTTGCACTCAATCACAAGGATATCGTTGTCGCGCGCCATATACTGGATATTGAACGGGCCGTTAATGTGGAGGGCCTTGGCTATCTGACGCGATATGCGCTTAATACGGCGCACAGTCTCCACATACAGTTTCTGCGGGGGGAACTGGATGGTGGCATCACCACTATGGACTCCCGCAAACTCGATATGCTCTGAAATGGCGTAGGCCAGTATCTCGCCGTCCTTGGCTACGGCATCCATCTCTATCTCCTTAGCATGCTCAATGAACTTCGAAACCACCACGGGATGGTCTTCCGACACGTTGGCGGCCAACTGCAGGAACCTTTCCAACTCATCCTTGTTCGAACAAACATTCATGGCTGCACCGCTGAGCACGTAACTGGGACGAACCAAGACGGGGAATCCTACCCTATCGACAAACTGATTGATATCGTCCATACTCGTCAGAGCACTCCATTCGGGCTGGTTGACGCCTAACTCATTGAGCATCTGCGAGAACTTGGCACGGTCTTCAGCACCATCGATATCCTCGGCCTGCGTTCCCAATATGTTCACATGCTGTTCGGAAAGATAAACAGCCAGGTTATTAGGTATCTGACCGCCCGTAGAGACAATCACGCCGTGGGGCTGTTCCATATCGATAATGTCCAGCACGCGCTCGAAGGTCAGCTCGTCGAAGTAAAGGCGGTCGCACATATCGTAGTCGGTAGACACCGTCTCGGGGTTGTAGTTGATCATTACCGAGCGCCAACCCTCCTTGCGGATAGTGTTCAGCGCCTGCACGCCACACCAGTCGAACTCCACGCTGGAGCCGATACGGTAGGCACCAGAGCCCAGCACGATGATGCTCCGCTTGTCGTTCTCATAGGCAATATCATTGTTTGTAGCGACTGAGTCGCTACAAGCGGAACCGGTACCTTGGTAGGTAAGGTAGAGGTAGTTGGTCTGTGCGGGGTATTCAGCAGCCAGCGTGTCAATCTGCTTCACTACGGGCAGAATGCCCAACTGCTTGCGACGGTTGCGCACCACGAGCATGGCCTGGTGCATATTGCTGAACTCCTGCTCCAGTCCGAGGGCACGGGCTATCTGAAAGTCGGTAAAGCCGTATATCTTTGCCTCACGCAGCAGCGACGTCTCCAGCGTATTGATGTGCTGTTTCTTCAACTGCTCGTCGATATCGATAATGTGCTTCAGCTTCTCGAGGAACCAGCGGTCAATCTTCGTCAGCTCATGAATGCGCTCGATGGTGTACTCCGGCATGTGCATTGCCTTGGAAATCACGAAGATACGCTTGTCGGTCGGCTCACGCAGGGCGGCATCGATGTCGGCAATCTTCAGCTCCTTGTTCTCCACGAAGCCATGCATACCCTGACCAATCATGCGCAGTCCCTTCTGGATAGCCTCCTCAAAGGTGCGTCCTATAGCCATCACCTCGCCTACCGATTTCATCGACGAGCCCAGTTCCTTGTCAACGCCGTGGAACTTCGACAAGTCCCAGCGCGGAATCTTACAGACCACATAGTCCAATGCGGGTTCAAAGAATGCCGAGGTGGTTTTCGTCACCGAGTTCTTCAGTTCAAACAGTCCGTAGCCCATACCCAGCTTGGCAGCCACGAAAGCCAGGGGATAGCCCGTAGCCTTCGATGCCAAAGCTGACGAACGGCTCAGACGAGCGTTCACCTCAATGACGCGGTAGTCCTCTGACTGCGGGTCAAAGGCATACTGCACGTTACACTCTCCCACGATACCGATATGCCGTATAATCTTGATGGCCAGGGCGCGGAGCTTGTGGTACTCCGAGTTAGTAAGTGTCTGGCTCGGGGCTATCACAATCGACTCGCCGGTATGGATGCCCAGAGGGTCGAAGTTCTCCATGTTACAAACGGTGATGCAGTTGTCGTAGCGGTCGCGCACCACCTCATACTCTATCTCCTTCCATCCCTTCAACGACTTCTCCACCAGCACCTGGGGCGAGAAGGCGAAAGCCTTTTCACACAAGCGGTCGAGCTCTTCCTCGTTGTCGCAGAAACCGGAGCCTAATCCGCCCAGGGCATAGGCAGCGCGAATGATGACCGGATAGCCCAGTTCCCTGGCTGCCTGTCGGGCATCCTCAACATTGTCGCAGGCCTGACTCTTGATGGTCTTCACGTCTATCTCGTCGAGCTTCTTCACAAACAGCTCACGGTCTTCGGTGTCGATGATGGCCTGTACGGGAGTACCCAGCACCTTGACGTTATATTTCTCCAGCACTCCGCTCTGGTAGAGCTCCACACCGCAGTTCAGCGCCGTTTGTCCGCCAAAAGCCAGCAATATGCCGTCGGGGCGTTCCTTGGCAATAACCTTCTCCACGAAGTAAGGCTGCACGGGCAGGAAGTAAATCTCATCGGCCACGCCTTCCGAGGTCTGCACCGTAGCAATATTGGGGTTGATGAGCACCGTCTTGATGCCTTCCTCGCGCAGGGCCTTCAGCGCCTGACTGCCACTATAGTCGAACTCTCCGGCCTCGCCTATCTTCAATGCGCCACTACCCAGCAGCAACACCTTCTTTATCGTATTGTCCTTCATAATTACTCTGTCTTTAAAGCGTTTCGATAAAACGGTCAAACATAAACTCTGTGTCAACGGGGCCTGAACAAGCCTCGGGGTGGAACTGGCTCGAGAACCAGGGCAATGAGAGATGACGGATACCCTCGTTCGAACCGTCGTTCATGTTCACAAACAGCTCGCGCCAGTCGTTGCCCAGCGTGGCTGCATCCACGGCGTAGCCATGATTCTGCGAGGTCACATAGCAGCGGTTGGTGCCCACCTCGCGCACCGGCTGGTTGTGCGAACGGTGGCCGTACTTCAGCTTGTAGATGGTGGCACCGCCAGCCTTGGCCAGTAGCTGGTTGCCCATGCAGATACCACAGATGGGCTTTCGCGACGACGACATTTGCTTTCTCAGCACCTCGACGGCATCGACGCACATATCGGGGTCGCCAGGACCGTTGGCCAGGAACAGCCCGTCGAACGCCATGTCGGTATAGTCGTAGTTCCAGGGCACGCGAATCACCTCAACGCCGCGGTTCACCAGACAGCGGATAATGTTGTTCTTCACGCCGCAGTCTACCAGCACCACCTTTCGTCCGGCGCCTTCGTTGTAGCGGATAATATCCTTGCACGACACCTTGTCCACCCAGTTCACAGAACCGTAGTCCTCGTAATTCCCATTAGTCGTTTCATTAGCTTCATCGTCAAACACCAGCCTGCCCATCATTACACCGTGCTCGCGCAGCACCTTAGTCAGCTCTCGGGTATCGATGCCGGTTACTCCGGGCACTTGTTCGCGCTTCAGCCAGTCGCCCAGGCTCTCCTTGGCGTTCCAATGCGAGTAAGAGGCGCTATAGTCGCTCACGATAATAGCCGAGGCATAAATCCTGTCGCTCTCCATAAAGGTGGCCAGCCCATTGGCCTCGATGCTGAAGGGGGGCACGCCGTAGTTGCCTACCAGCGGATAGGTCAGGGTCATCAACTGTCCGGCATAGCTGGGGTCGGTCAGCGACTCGGGGTAACCCATCATCGCCGTGTTGAACACCACCTCGCCTGCCACGGGCTTTTCGTACCCGAAGCTCTTGCCGTGAAATTTCGTTCCGTCCGAAAGGACCAATGTTACATCTCTCATATCTTCTAACTTGTTACTTACAAAAAAGTGAAGAATTGCACCCTTGGGATGATGGCGGTAGCAAATTCTTCACTCTTCATATCTCTTATTCCTTATTTATATTACTCAACGGTTACCGACTTTGCCAGGTTTCTCGGCTGGTCAACGTTCTTACCCTTGCAGACGGCAACGTGATAGGCCAGCAGCTGCAGCGGTATCGTAGCCACCAATGGCTCTAAGCACTCCAGCACGTCGGGCAGTTCTATCACCTCGTCGGCTATCTTCGATATCGTATCGTCGCCTTTCGACACGAGGGCTATCACCCTACCCTGCCGGGCCTTGATTTCCTGAATGTTCGACAGCACCTTCTCATACATGGCGTTGTGCGTAGCAATCACCACCACCGGCATGTCGCTGTCTATCAGCGCTATCGGTCCGTGCTTCATTTCAGCAGCAGGATAGCCCTCGGCGTGGATATACGATATTTCCTTCAGCTTCAGCGCACCTTCCAGCGCCACGGGGTAACTGTAGCCGCGCCCTAAGTACAGGAAGTTGTGCGCATAAGTAAAGGTACGCGCGAGGTCCTTCACCCGCTCGTTGGTTGTCAGCACCTCACGTATCTTGTCGGGCATCTCGCTCAGTCCCTTCACTATTCTCAGGTACTCCTCGCGGTCAATCGTGCCCTTAGCCTCGCCCATGGCCAGCGCCATCATCGTCAGCACGGTTACCTGTCCGGTAAATGCCTTCGTCGACGCCACACCTATCTCGGGGCCTACATGGATATAGGTTCCCGTATCGGTAGCACGGGGAATGCTCGAGCCAATGGCGTTGCAGATACCGTAGATGAAGGCACCCTTCTCCTTGGCCAGCTGAACGGCAGCCAGCGTATCGGCCGTCTCACCACTCTGCGAGATGGCCACCACCACGTCGTCCTTGCCCACCACGGGATTGCGATAGCGGAACTCGGAGGCATACTCTACCTCGACGGGCACGCGGCAGAGGCTCTCGATAATCTGCTTGCCTATCAGTCCGGCATGCCACGAGGTGCCGCAGGCCACGATGACCACGCGCTTGGCGTTCAGTAGCTGGCGACGATAGTCAATCAGGGCCGAGAGCGTTACGTGGTTGGCCTCTACATTCACGCGGCCTCGCATACAGTTCGTCAGGCACTCGGGCTGCTCGAATATCTCCTTCAGCATGAAGTGCGGGTAGCCGCCCTTCTCAATCTGTCCCAGGTCTATGTCAACGGTCTTCACCTTCAGTTCCTGCTCCTCACCGAGTATGCTCACCACGTGCAGCTCCTGTCCACGACGGATAACAGCAATGTTGCCATCCTCCAGATACACCACCTTGTCGGTATATTCCACAATGGGGCTGGCATCCGAGCCCAGGAAGAACTCACCGTCGCCGATACCCACCACCAGCGGGCTCTGCTTTCGGGCGGCAATAATCTGATCAGGGTCGCGCTTGTCGACCACGGCAATAGCGTAGGCGCCGATCACCTGGTACAAAGCCACCTGCACAGCCGTCAGCAAGTCCAGCTGCTTGTGCTCTTTGATATACTCAATGAGCTGCACCAGCACCTCAGTGTCGGTGTCGCTCACGAATTTCACGCCCTTAGCCTGTAGCTTCTGCTTCAGGTCGGCATAGTTTTCGATAATGCCGTTGTGGATAATAGCCAGGTTCTTCGACTCCGAATAGTGCGGGTGGGCATTCTTCGACGACGGCTCGCCGTGAGTAGCCCAGCGTGTGTGGGCAATACCGATGCAGCCGCTCACGTCCTTGTCGGAGCAGTACTCGCACAGGTTGTCAACCTTGCCCTTCGACTTATAGACATTCAGTTCGTTGTTGCTGTTGATAAGCGCTACGCCTGCCGAGTCGTAACCACGATACTCCAGGCGTCGCAATCCCTTAATGAGGATGGGATAAGCCTCTCTTGTGCCAATATAACCTACTATACCACACATGGTCTTTTCCTGTTTGCGTTGTTTTCGGCTGCAAAGGTACAACTTTTTCCCGACAATAAACCATAAAAGCAGCGCTTTTTTCACAAAAAATCACAATTCCAAGTGAACAGAATCGGACTTGTAAATATATTTCAGAATGCAACGAACCCAATAAAGTTCAACAAAAAAGGGTCAAAAGGGGCAGTTGGAGTTTAGTCCGGGTAAACTTGGAGTTTAGTCCGGGGAAACTCCCATTTTACCCCGGGTAAAGTTTCGGTTTAGTCGGAGCAAAATTTCTGTTGCATTATATTGTAATCGAATTGTAAAGCAATTTCCTTACTATACAAAAACGACTCCCTCCGGTTAGGGAGGGAGTCAGAAGTTTTATTCTACCGTATAGCACAGGGCTTTTCCTATTAATAGAACTTGAAGTAGCGACGGGCGTTGTTGTAGGAGATGTCCTCCACCATTTTGCCCAGCAGCTCGCGGTCGTCGGGCAGCAGGCCCTTCTCCACATCGTTGCCCAGCAGGTTGCAGAGGATGCGGCGGAAGTACTCGTGGCGCGGATAGCTGAGGAACGAGCGCGAGTCGGTGAGCATGCCCACGAAGCGGCTCAGCAGACCGAGCACGGAGAGGGCATTCATCTGGCGGATCATGCCGTCCATCTGGTCGTTGAACCACCAACCCGAGCCGAACTGAATCTTGCCGGGCTCGCCTCCCTGGAAGTTGCCGAGCATAGTTGCAATGACCTCGTTGGCGCAGGGGTTCAACGTATATAATATGGTACGCGTGAGCTTGCCCTCCATGTTGAGCTTGTTGAGGAACTTCGACATGGCCTTGGCGGTGTTGAACTCACCGATGGAGTCGAAACCGGTGTCGGGGCCCAGCTGATTGTACATGGCGGTATTGTTGTCGCGGATGGCACCGTAGTGGAACTGCTGCGTCCAGCCAGCGTCGGCGTCCATCTCGGCCATGACGGTGAGGAAGCAGTTCTTGTACTGGCGAATCTCGAAGTCGCTGAGCTGCTGGCCGCGCATAGCCTTCTCGAAAATGGTTTCTATCTGCGAATCGGTATACTCTTCGTCGTAGAACTCCTCAATACCGTGGTCGCTGAGTTTGGAGCCCTGAGCCTCGAAGAACTCGTGGCGCTTCTTCAGGGCGTCGACCATGTCGGCAAACTTGGTGATGCTCACGCCGCTGACATTGCTGAGCTGCTCAACGTAGCTGGCAAAGTCGGGCTTCTCAATGTTCATAGCCTTATCAGGACGCCAGGCGGGAATCATCAAGGGATCTTTCTCCGTGCGGATCTTGGCATACTCGATATGGTTGTGCAGGTCGTCGACGGGGTCGTCGGTAGTGCAAACACACTCTACGTTGTAGTGGCGCATCAGGCCGCGAGCGGTGAAGTTGGGGTCGTTCTGCAGCTTGTCGTTACACTCGTCGAAAATCTCGCGGGCAGTCTTGGGCGAGAGCAGCTTCTCGATGCCGAAGGCGGTCTTCAGTTCAAGGTGCGTCCAATGGTAGAGAGGGTTGCGCAGGGTATAGGGCACGGTTTCTGCCCACTTCTCGAACTTCTCCCAGTCGGTAGTATCCTTGCCGGTGCAGTAGCGCTCGTCGATACCGTTGGTACGCATAGCGCGCCACTTATAGTGGTCGCCACCCAGCCACAACTCGGTGATGCTCTTGAACTTATGGTCTTTGGCTACCATTTCGGGGATAAGGTGACAATGGTAGTCGATGATGGGCATCTTTGATGCGTGGTTGTGGTACAGGTCCTGGGCAATCTCGGTCTCCAAGACGAAGTTCTTGTCGTTGAATTGTTTCATGAGTTCTTGGTTTTTAAGTTTTCTATTACTATTATTTGCTGCAAAGATAACACTTTTCGGTGAAACGACAAAGCCAACCCGCCGAAAAATCTACGTAAACGATTAACCGGAGGGCGCAGCAAGCATCAGCAGGTAGGAATCAGGGTATGAGCAGCGACGAGTCGCCGTAGCTCAGGAAGCGGAAATCGTGGCTGAGGGCGTAGTCGTAGATCTTGTGCCAGTCACCATGGACGAAGGCGCTAACCAGCAGCAGCAGCGTCGACTGGGGCTGGTGGAAGTTGGTAACCAGCATCTTCACTATCTTGTAGTCGTAACCCGGGGCAATGATGATCTGCGTGCTGGAGTGCAGCACCTTGAGCTGGTGGCAATCCATCCAAGAGAGTAATGCCTGAAGCGCCTGAGCAACATTTCCCGTTTCACTTTCATAGGGCTCCCATTGGCTGACGTGGAGGTCCTCCTCGCCAACGTCGGGGTTGCGGAGTGTCTTCAACCCCATATAGTAGAGGCTCTCGAGGGTGCGCACGCTGGTGGTACCAACGGCAATAGCCTGGCAGTCGTGGGCCAGCAGCTTGGCGATAGTCTCGCGGCGCACGGCAATGTACTCGGTATGCATGGCATGCTCGCCAATGGTTGCGCTCTTCACGGGCTTGAAGGTGCCGGCACCCACATGCAGCGTAACCTCCTCACGGTCAATGCCGTGGGCATCGAGGGCGCTGAGCACCTCAGGGGTGAAGTGCAGTCCGGCGGTAGGAGCAGCCACGCTGCCCTTGATTTTTGAGTAAACGGTCTGGTAGGTCGTCTTGTCGCTCTCCTCCGTATTACGGTTCAGGTAAGGAGGAATAGGCAGCTCGCCTGCAGCATCGATAAGCTCGGCAAACGACACGTCGGCACAGTCCCACGTGAACTCAATCAGATGGCTCGTGCCCTGAACACCCTGATAGTCAGCGGTCAATGTCAGCTGACGGTCGCCAATGGTGAGCTGGCGCGACAACCGGCCCCCGTTCTTCCATTTCTTGAGGTTGCCCACCAGGCAGAGCCACGAACAGCGGCCACGTATCTGGAACATTTGTTCATAGTCGGCAGGCTGGGCTGGTTCCAGCAGGAACACCTCAATCAGCGCCCCGAGGTTGGCTCCCTCGGCATTGGCCTTGCGGAAATGCATGCGAGCCTGGATGACTCGGGTATTGTTGAACACCATCAGGGCACCCTGAGGCAGGTGCTGGGGCAGGTTGAAGAAAACGTCCTCGCCAACCTCGCCATGACGGTATACCAACAGTTTGGAATGGTCGCGCTGCGACAGCGGATACTTCGCTATGCGCTCGTCGGGCAGCTCGTAGTTATAATCGCTAATAGTTATATCTTTTGTATTCATCGTTCTGTTCTAAAGGGAAAATAATCCATATTACGCCGACAGCATGAGGCAGGCGCGCAGGAAGGCATAAATCAGGGTGAAGACCAAGACGGAAACCACCACGTCGACGTCGACAAACTGATAGCCGGAAGAGGTGTACTGCGAGGAAATGAAGTCCTGACGGGGTGACAGGCGATTGAAGTTCCAATAAACAAAGGAACCGACAATGCCGCCCCACAGGATGCCGACAAGAATATCGCCGGGGAAATGGACGCCGAGGTAGAGACGCGTCCAGCAGTTGACAAGCGACCACAGGATGAGGGATACCGAAAGGAGGCGGCTACGCACCAGGAGGCTGAAGAAGACGGCGATGCTGAACGTGTTGCTGGCATGGGCGGAGAAGAATCCGTAATTGCCGCCACGATAGCCGTTGACGACGTCGACCTGCCATCCGATAACCGGGTCGTGGGTAGGACGCCAGCGTGCCACGAGGGGTTTTACGAGTCCGTCGTCGACCGCACCTGCCAACAGGTAGCACACGGCGGCACAACCCACAATGGCAAAGATGCGCGTCACGGAATTGTTGTTCCTCATGACCAGATAGAACAGGGCCAAATAGAGCGGTATCCAGGTGGCAGCGGTGGTAAGGGTCTTCACCACGGCGTCAAGATACAGCGACTCGCTGCCATTCAAGGCCAGCAGCAGCCAACGGTCATATTCAATCAGCGTCTCCATTAACCTATTATCCTTATCAGCGTCTCCACTAAACTTTTATCCTTATATGACTTCTATCTGCGATGTCTCTATCCAGCCCTCCTTACCGTCGGCCACACGGATACGCTTCCATTGGCGCATGGCACCGTCGGTAATCTCAACCCTTGTACCCTCGTGAAGGATAAAGAGGTCGGTACCCTGCTTGGCCGGAGTGCTCTTGACGGTAGCAGCAGGAGCCATGATGATAGCACCGCTGCGGGCGGTAAAGCTTTGTTTCTGGGCATAGGCAAAGAAGTTGGAACACGCAAAGAGCACCAACAAGGCAAAGGCGCCAAAGAAACCAACCTTGCGCAGCCAAACGGGAGAGGCAAAGAGGTAGAGCAGCGCCAGCACTATGGCAAGAGCCAGCGAAAAGAGGGCTATGCGTGCCCAGCCGTCGACGCTCGTCAGATTGACCAGCGAGCGATACCAGGTGAAGAAGAACATCTCCGACTCGGGGGTAATCTTGTCGATGGTCTTTGAACGGGCCATCTGGAGGTTGAAGCGTATATCGGCATCGCCCGGCGAGAGCAGCAAAGCACGCTCGTAGTTGAGCACGGCACGCGGCATCTCGTCCATGCGGTAGTAAGCGTTGCCAAGGTTGTAGTAGAGGTCGGCGCTGACACCCTGCTTCAGCAACTCCTCATAGTCCTTGACGGCCTGCTGGTAATGGCCCTGGGCATAGGCGCTGTCGGCATCGGCCTTGGTAACGGCCTCGGAAACTTGTGTAGAATCGGGCGTAGCAACAGTTGTAGAATCAACCGTTTCCTGCGCTATAGAGAAGAGAGGAGAGGAGAGAGAGATGACCATCAACAGAAGGAGTTGGACAGGGGTATTCGCTCTCCGCTTATTACCACGACGCTTCATGCCGTCTTCAATTTGTTCAATAGCGTTCATAGCTTTTTCAAACACCTTATTCATATTACCCTTAGGATCGCCGGGGGCATAGCGTTCAAACTCACACTCGTCGATGGCGCCGATAAACTGGTCGATGACCGGCTGCTCAACGGTACGGGCGGTAAGGCGCTCAGCAATATTGTCGTGCGAAAGCTGCTCAACGGGGATGTTCAGCTTGTCGCCGACATAGCCCCAGAGGGCGCGGAGCACCTCGTCGTAGAACTCCGAAGGCTTGTTGTCCTTCATCAGGCGCGCGGCTTTCTTCAGTCGCTTGGTAGCCACCTTGTTAGCACGTCCGGCACGTTTGCCCACCACGTCGGCATTATCGATAGCACGCTGACGGAACACCACAAACAAAGAGATAAAGATGAGGGCCAAGACGCCTAACGACGTCCAGTAGCCCGTGCTGCCAAAGAAGAACTCATCGGTGCCGTGCTGTTCGGTGTCACCCGTCTTGATATAACGGATATCTTTGTTCAGTAGCTTAAGATCCTCCTGACCGCTATAGGCGCTGACAGAAGAACCGTCGCCGGAACCCTTCTGCACATCGAGGGCAATAGCCTGCGTCTTAACGGTCTTGTAGCTGTTTGAGGACGTATCGTAATAGGTGAACTCAACAGGGGGAATCTCGAACTTGCCAGGATGACGGGGAACGGCAAGGAAATCGTAGATCATAGAGCCTTCGACACCATTGGTGGTCAGCTTCGACTTGTCGGTAACCTTGGCATCATAACGGTCAAAGTCCTTGGGAAACTCAACTACCGGTTGCTTGATGAGTTTCAGGTTACCCACACCGCTAACAATAACACGAAGTTTGAGGGCCTCGTTGGCCTTCACCTCACCATTGTCGAGCTGAGCGGAGATATTGAAGTGGCCTACGCCTCCTGAGAAGTTGGCGGGACGCTGCGGCAGCGGGTCAACCTGAATCTCAATGCCGGGGGCCTGTATCTGCTTCTTTACCTCCACATAGCCGGAACCGCCGTTGAAAAATGCCTCAAAGGGGTCAATGTTGCGGTTCTGCTGAACGACAATACCATTGAAGGTGATGCCAGGAATCTTCAGCTTACCCGTTATCTGGGGGAACATGACATACTGCGACCACGTTACCGTGCGATAGGGACGGCCATTGAGGTTTTCAATCTTGAAGCTCTTCTGCTGGGGCAGCGGCACCTCCTGGGTATGGAAACCGTTGAGCTCGGGCATCTTACCCTCCAACTGAGTCAGGTCGACCAGCGTGTATACCTTATAGGTAAGCAAAATGGGCTCTTGCTCATAGACACGTTTCTTGTTGGCGCTAACCTTGATAAAGAGGTCGGAACCCGAGATGGGCGTGCCAGCAGCACGAGGCTGCGGCTGAACAGACTGCTGACGCTGGCCTCCTGCCCCACCCTGACCACTCTGAGCCTGACCAGAGACATTGATTTTCAGCGTGCCCGACGTAACATTCTTGCCCGCAGCCGTAGCGTGAGCGGCAGGAATGGTAAAGTTTCCGTTCTTCACCGCCACCACAATATAGGTAAAAGTGATGGACGACGACTGGGTGGTATGACCGTTGATAATCTGGAAACTCGACTGCGACGAACGACTCGGCCCCATCAACACCTCAAAGGCATCGGGGAGATCACCCACACGAAATTCGCTGACATCCTGAGTGTCGAGCGTATAGGATAAGCGGAACTGCTCGCCTACGGCCACATGCGACGGGGCATTGGCTGTCAAGGTCTGCGCCATTGCATGGAAAGGGAGGAATAAAAGAAGCAAAAACCACCCAAACCCATTCCCCGACTGGCGGGACTTACAGATACCTGAATATACTCTATTTCGTTTCATTTCTACGTATTTTATCTATTTAGACATCCCTCCCCCTGGGAGGGCCAGGGTAGGCTTTACTGCTACCAGTTCTTCTGCAATTTGCGTTTCTGGGGACGCTGCTGGGCTTTCTTCATGCGCTCCTGAGTCTGCTTTTCCTGCTGCATGGCAGCATTCAACAGTTGCTCGGCATTGTCCTTGCTCATCTTCGGCTCCTGCTTCTGCTGCTCCTGCTTCTGCTGTTGCTGCTGCTCCTGTTTCTGCTGGTCTTGCTTGTCTTTATCCTTATTATCCTTGTTGTCCTTGTTCTGTTGGTTCTGCTGTTGCTGCTTCTGCTGACGCTTACAGAGTTCCAGATTATAGCGGGTCTCATCGTCATGGGGATTCAGGCGAAGGCTCTGCTTGTAGGCCTCGATTGCCTCGCCAAACATTTGGTGACGCTGGCAGATAACACCCATATTATGATAAGCCTGCGACTTGCGCAGTTCGTTGGACTCAACCTTTGTAGCCTTCTCGAACTCTACCACGGCGGCAGAATCCTTGTTTTGAGCCAGCAAAGAGTTGCCCAAGTTATAGAGGGCCTGCGCATTACGGTCGTTCTTCTCCAATGCCTTGCGATAGCTCACCTCCGCATTGGGGAAGTCGCCACTACGAAACAGCTTGTTGCCCTGACGCACATACTGGCGGTCGGTCTGCGCCATAGAGGAGAGTGGAGAGAGAACGGAGAATAGGGAAATAGCCATCAACAGAATGAGGCGGGCAGAGGCAGTCTCGACCCTTTCGCCTGTTCTCTTAAACAGCGACACGCGCTTCATCAACGGATTCTTACTCTCCAACAGGCATACTTCTATAATGAGCAAAAGCAAAGCCAGGATTCCGAATGCCTGGAACTGCTCATCGTAGTCACTATAGATGGTTGACTGCGTTTCCTTTTTCGAGAGCTTATCAAGCTCCTGGTCGAGCAGGTCCTGGGCGTTGCTGTTGTTCTCAACATGAATATAGGCGCCACCACCAGCAGAGGAAATCTCTCGGCACATTTCTTCATTGAGCGACGACATGACGGTCTGGCCCGTATTGTCGACCATGTATTCACCAGTACCGGGAATGGGGATGGGAGCTCCCTTGGTAGAACCAATGCCAAGCATATAGACACGCATACCGGCCTTCTTGGCGGCCTCGGCAGCCTCAATGGCTCCGCCCTCATGGTCCTCGCCGTCGGTAATAACGATAATGGCCTTACCAATACCTTCCTCCTGCGTGAAACTGTGGGTAGCCATCTCTACGGCTCGTGCAATATCGGTGCCCTGAGTAGCCATCATCGATGGGTCGATGTTAGACAAGAACATCTTTGCGGAAACATAGTCGCTCGTGATGGGCAACTGTACAAATGCATCGCCGGCAAAGACGATAAGGCCAATCTTGTCGTCTGTAAAATGGTCGACAAGGTTCTCGACCATCATCTTCGCACGATCAAGACGGCTGGGAGTTACATCCTCGGCACGCATGGAATTACTGATATCAAGACATATTATGGTCTCAATACCTGTACGCTTCTCATGACTTATCTTCGTGCCCAGCTGCGGACGGGCAAGCATCATGACAAGCAAGGCCAAGCCGGCCTCCAACAACCAGAACTTGATGCCCGGACGCCAACGGGATACATCGGGCATGAGTTCCTTCAGCAGGCGCGGGTCGCCAAACTTACGCAGACGCTTCTTCTGATTACGATAGGTAATAAAACGTATGGCTGCCAATAGCGGTATCAGCAGCAACAAATATAGATATTGCGGGTCTTCAAATCTAAACATCACGGTATCCTCCTAAAAACGGTTATGCGTAAGAACAGTTCCAAGAGCAGCGCCAGCACAGCAACAAGGGCAAAGGGCTGATAAACATCATATTTCTTACTGAACTGCTTGACATTCAGCTTCGACTTCTCCAACTGGTCAATCTCCTTGTATATCTGATTCAACTCCTTCGTATTGGTTGCGCGGTAAAAATCGCCATCCGTAGCCTTGGCAATGCCGCGAAGCGTCTCGTTGTCAATCTCCACGGGAATATTGACATACTGAACTCCGCCACCAACAGGCATTGGATAAGGAGCCACCTTATTGCTACCAACACCAACGGTATACACTCGGATGCCCAGACTCTTGGCTATCTCGGCAGCCGTCATCGGGGAGATGTCACCACGATTGTTGCTGCCATCAGTAAGCAGGATAACCACTTTGCTCTTAGCCTTGGAGTCCTTCAGACGACTGACGGAGTTGGCCAAGCCCATTCCGATAGCCGTTCCATCCTCAATGAGACCACGCTGGGCAATGTCGGTACGAACATTCTGCAAAAGATTAAGCAGCGAGGAATGGTCGGTAGTCATGGGACATTGTGTAAAAGCTTCGCCAGCAAAGATGCTCAAACCAATATTGTCGTTGGGACGACCGGCAATAAACTCAGCAGCCACCAACTTGGCAGCCTCCAGACGATTTGGCTTCAAGTCCTCGGCCAGCATCGACGTCGACACGTCCATCGCCAGCATGATGTCAATACCCTCTATGGTCTTGTTCTTCCATGAGTTACGGGTCTGCGGACGGGCTAATACCACGACTATCATCGTAAAGGCCAGCATGCGGAGCAACATCTGCAGAGGCATAAGGCGCACCTTCCAGCTCTTAGGAGCATAGCGGAAGGCGAACGTATCGCTCATGCGCATCGTTGGCTCGCTCTTCTTACGATACATGAGATACCATATTAAATAAGGTATCAGCAGCAGGAGCAAAAACAGATATTCTTTATTGGCAAATTCCATTTCTTTTCTCTTAGTTCAACAATTGATAGAGTCCGTAGAACACATAGCCCAACAGGAGCACACCAATGACAACGATTACCGTAATGACTGCCTTCAGTACACGACGAGTCTTTACCGTACGCTGGTCGGCCTCGGTAAGTTCTGGCTTCACGGCTTCCTCCGTAGGCATGTTCTCCAGCTTCGTCTGGTTGATGAAGTCAATGGCACTCACAAGATTGGCATCGTTCTCGTTGATCATCGTGGAATACTTAGCAAACTTCACCAGGTCGGCAGTAGTGAAAAGCTGACGCAGTTCATGCTTCATAGTGTCTGCAGACTGAGCATCTTCAGAAAGCGCACGTTCGAGACGATCGATAATTTCGGAACTGGTCATCTCCATGGCATTGAAACCATAACGATCTTCAATGTACTTACGCAACGTATCAGTAAGCTTTGTATAATACTCCTTGGGATTATCTGAGTTCTGCATCTTGTCGGCCTTGATCTGCTCAATCTCCTTCATAGCCTTCTGGTGAGGCAGCAAACGCTTCACGATACGGATTCTGGTAATAATGGGTTTATTGTCGCGCAGACGCAAGTACAGATAATAGCCTACTGCCATCAGCAACAGAATCAGTACGCTGAGCCAAAACAACAGGCTCCAGTCGCTCCACTGGAAGGGATTATCCTGTACATCCTTTGGTCCAAAGAACTGCTCAACATGAGTAGTATCCACTTCAATACCAATAACTTTCAGCGCAAGACTCTTACTTTCGTATGGCTTACCGTCAACCTTCACGACGAAAGGAGGAAGGTAGTAAAGCGTATCATCAAAAGAAGTCAGCGTATAAACTACGGAACGGTCTACAAAGCCATTCTCCTTACCCTTGACACCCAACTCCGTGCTCTTCAACACTTCAACGCCCGGTATTAGCTGCTGAGTAGGTTTGAAAACAGGGAACTCCGCTTTTGCGCCTTCCTTCATCGTGGCCGTCACGGTGACATGCACCTGTTCACCTATCAACATCTCAATGGAGTCGATGGCAGCCTCTACGGTCACCTGCGCCACAGCGTAGCTAAAGTATAAAGAAGAAATAATTAATAGTAAAGCTTTCTTCATCACTTTTCTTTGTCCTTTATTCTTTGTTCTTTAGAGTTAAGCTCGCATCTTAAACAATCCAAGCAGTTGCTTGACATAGTCCTCATTAGTGGCAATGCTGACGTTATCGACATTGCTGCGCGTAAAAGTATCCTTCAGTTCCTTCTGACGACTCATCCAGTAACGGTTGTAGGCCTGACGCAGACTTTTGGAGCCAGTATCAACATACTGTTCAAAACCCGTCTCGGCATCAACAACCTTCATCAGTCCCACATCAGGCAACTCACGGGCACGAGAATCGTACACCTGAATGGCCACAACATCGTGCTTGCGGTTACATATCTGTAACGACTGCAGGAAATCCTGCCGGACATAGAAGTCGCTGAGAATAAACGCCGTCGTACGACGCTTCTGCACACTAGTCATAAACTCTATGGCCTGCTTCACATCCGTACGCTTAGAGTCTGGCTTGAAGTCGAGCATCTCGCGGATAATATAGAGGATGTGCTTACGGCCTTTCTTCGGAGGGATATATTTCTCTATCTTGTCGGAGAAGAACACCACGCCAATCTTATCGTTGTTCTGGATGGCCGAGAAGGCGATGGTGGCAGCAATCTCCGTCACCATATCACGTTTCATCTGTGTCTGTGTACCAAAATCCAACGAGCCGCTGACATCGACCAACAGCATGACCGTCAACTCGCGTTCCTCCTCAAAGACCTTCACATAAGGACGGTGGAAGCGGGCGGTCACGTTCCAGTCAATATCACGCACATCATCTCCGTACTGATACTCACGCACCTCGCTGAACGCCATTCCCCTTCCCTTGAAGGCTGAATGGTATTGACCGGCAAAGACTTGCGAGCTCAAGCCACGTGTCTTGATTTCTATCTTGCGTACTTTCTTTAATATTTCAGTTGTCTCCATGATCTAGTCATACTAGTTTCACTAGTTCTACTAGTTTTAGGGTACTTCAACCTTATTAATAATCTTCGAGACGATTTCCTCGCTCGTGATGTTGCTGGCCTCAGCCTCATAGGTGAGACCAATGCGATGGCGCAATACATCGTGAGCCACGGCACGCACATCCTCAGGAACCACATAGCCACGACGCTTGATGAAGGCATAGGCACGGGCTGCCTTTGCAAGGTTGATAGAAGCACGGGGAGAGCCACCGAAAGCAATCATATCCTTCAGTTCCTTCAGGCCGTAGCGGTCGGGATAGCGGGTGGCAAAAACAATATCGGCAATATACTGTTCTATCTTCTCATCAATGTAAACCTCACGCACCACGGCACGAGCTTTCAGAATTTCAGCACCCGTGGTGACAGGCTTTACCTCAGGAAGGCTACCAGCAATATTTTCACGGATAATGCGTTTTTCCTCATCAAGCGTCGGATAGTCAATAACAACCTTCAGCATAAAACGGTCCATCTGTGCCTCTGGCAGCGGATAGGTACCTTCCTGCTCAATGGGGTTCTGCGTAGCCATCACCAAAAACGGACTGGGCAGATCGAAAGTTTCGCTGCCGATGGTCACCTGCTTCTCCTGCATGGCTTCCAGTAATGCACTCTGTACCTTGGCAGGGGCACGGTTGATTTCATCTGCCAGCACGAAATTGGCGAACACCGGGCCTTGCTTCACCTGGAAACGCTCGTCCTTTTGGGAATAAATCATCGTACCTGTCACATCTGCAGGTAATAAATCTGGAGTAAACTGAATACGACTGTATTTTGCGTCAATCAGCTGAGAGAGGGTCTTGATAGCCAAGGTCTTAGCCAATCCTGGGACACCTTCCAAAAGAATATTTCCATCGCTCAATAAACCGATGAGCAGGGAGTCTACCAGATGCTTCTGTCCCACAATGACGCGATCCATACCCGTTACAAGATTCGTAACGAATGCACTTTGCTGTTCTATCCGGATGTTCAGTTCACGGATATCAATTGATTCTGCCATAATTCTTCTTATTCTTTATTGTTTATTTATTGATTTCGACTTTTTCTTCTTCAGTTCCAGTTTCGGAATCTTCACCGACTGGCCCTCCTTCAGTTCGGCATTACTCTTGATGCCGTTGAACACCTCGATGTAGCACTCCATATCGGGACCTATGGTACGACGGGCAATCTTTGCAAGTGTCTCGCCAGGCTTTACCTTGACGGTATAATCATCGCCCACAATACGATAGGCACCTGTACGGACACGGGCATCCTTCTGCTCATATTGGTCAAGCTTTGTCGGTGCTGGAGACTCCTTTTGCGTTGCAGGCTCAAGCCTTGCCGGTTCTGTTTTGGGGGCAGCTGTTTCCACTTTCACATCATTTGTTTTAAGTGGCTCTGCTACCGTAATAGTATCTGTTTTCTTCGTGTCAGCTACTAAGGGGGCGGTCTTGAGAGTATCCGTCTTTAGGGTATCTGACTTTGGAGCATCAGCCACCAATGTGTCGGCAAGCTGCAATACCTCTTCTTCGCCTGTAAAAGTTCCCATATTCTTTCCGAGGAAATAGCCGGCAACGAAAGAAACGGCACAAGCAGCAATGGCTACGAGCCACACCTTTCTCGACACTCCTTTCTGCTCTTGATATTCCTCTTCTTCATGACTGACTTCTTCCTCTATTTCATTGCCGTCATTACTCTCAATAAACTCCAAGATAGGAGCAGACTCAGAATCTTCAGCAACGTTGTCTTCTTTAGCAACCTTTTCCTCTTCTGTTACTATATCTTCTTCAACTATCTTTTCTTCTTCAGCTACATATTCATCTTCAGAATGCATGTCCTCATCCGAATTTTCTGTAGCGATATTCTCCAGAGTCTCAAGGATGGTACGATCCTCAAGGTCATCTGTATGCTCAGATATTTCTGGGGTTTCCAATTCTTCTGGAGCTTCCGAATCTTTCAGAGCTTCCGATCCTTTGGAAGTTTCTGGAACGACCGTATCTGTCTCCACAGTATCCTCTGAATCTTCTAATGACTCAGGTTCCGTCAAGTCCATATCATCAAACTCCACACCGTCGTTCAAGATAACCGTCTCAAACTGGGAGAATGGTTTGTTGACGAGTTCCTTCATGGACACATCAGGCGTAAAGGTGATTTTGTCATGTCCGTCTATGACGACACGCTCACCAGTATTGACATTGATACTCTCACGAGCCTCAACATCAACCACTTTGAAAGTACCTAGCCCCTTGATTTTCACCAGTCGTTCCGACTCCAAGCCGTCCTTCACAACATCAAACAGCGTGGTGGCGAAACGTTCGGCATCCTTTTTTTTCAGGCCACTTTTCAACGTTAGTATATTAGCTATTTCCTGTATTGAGATGCGCTCCATCAGTCGTTTCCTCCATTCTTTAATTCACCTTTCCATGTAGGACTGATCTTGAAGTTCAACGTTAATTTTGGCGGTACCAACATACGCTGTCCCGTTGTCGGATTCACCATGATGCGCTCCATTTTCTTCTTTACCTCAAAACTGCCGAAGTTCTGGACTGCAACGGAATTGCCTTCCAGAAAGCTGTCACCCATGACATCAATGACCTGATACACCAATTTCTGGGTATTCTGAGCGGTATACCCCATGCGCTGTGCCAGCTCTGCTATGAATTGTTTATTATTCATCTCTACTGCTCCTTTTCACACTTGTTTATTTAGTTATTCACTGGCTTCGTCGTACCATACAAATCAAATTCCTCTGCATCGGTAATATGCACATCGTAGAAACATCCGATTTCCAGATGCTCGGCTGCTGAAACGAGTACTTCCGGGTCTACTTCCGGTGAACAGAATTCCGTACGCCCAACAAAATACTCTCCCTCCTGACGGTCGATGATGGTTTTCAGAGTCTGACCAATCTTTGCAGCCTCAATCTCGGCACTAATACGCTGCTGAACACGCATCAGCTTATCCAGTCGCGATTGCTTCACTTCTTCCGGGACATCGTCTTCGTAATGGTCACCCGACCAGGTGCCTTCTTCTTCAGAATAGGCAAATGCCCCCATTCGTTCAAACCGGGCCCATTTAACAAACTCCACAAGTTCCCTGAAGTCTTCGTCTGTCTCTCCGGGGAACCCCACCATAAGTGTTGTCCTTAAATGAATGCCAGGCACTTCACGGCGTATACGGTTGATGAGCTCATAAGTCTCTTCTTTCGTAACATGACGGCGCATACGACTCAGCACCGGGTCAGAAATATGCTGCAAGGCAATATCTAAATACTTACAAACATTCGTCTTCTCCCGGATGACCTCAAGGAGTTCCCAAGGGAAATGTGTAGGATAGGCATAGTGCAAGCGTATCCACTCTACACCTTCGATGTCGGCCATACGAGAGATCAGTTCTGCAATATGCTGTTTACCGTCTATGTCTACGCCATAATAAGTCAACTCCTGGGCAATCACCTGAAACTCCTTGGTGCCACCCTTGACCAAGTTCCGCACCTCGTCAAGAATCTCATCCATCGGACGGCTCTGGTGGCGGCCGGTAATCAGCGGAATGGCACAATAGGCACAATGTCGGTCACAGCCCTCACTAATTTTGATATAGGCGTAATGAGGAGGTGTGGTCAACTTTCTTTCAAGGGTGCGGAAGCGCGGAAGCGCGGAAGTACAATCCGTGCCCAAAGTTTTCTTGTCCTCCCGTAAATCCTCAAGCAACTGCCGATAGTTGAACTTTCCATACCATCCGTCTACTTCGGGAATTTCAGCTTCAAGGTCAGCCAGATAACGTTCCGACAGGCAGCCCATGACAAAGAGTTTCTCAATGCGCCCTTCTGTCTTGGCCAGTGCAAACTCCAAGATGGTGTTGATACTCTCTTCCTTGGCATCATTAATAAAACCGCAGGTATTAACGACTACAATCTCCCCATGAGGGTTGTCGCTATCATGCGTACATTGGTAGCCGTTAGCCTCCATCAAACCCATGAGTATCTCACTGTCAACGAGATTCTTCGAGCATCCGAGTGATATGAAATCTATTGTCTTCAATATTCTATGCGTCGTGCATTTACAACAAATAAGAATTTCAATCCTTAAAAAGCGAATCTACGAATTCACGCTTATTAAACAGTTGGAGATCTTCCATCCCTTCACCAAGTCCGATGTATTTTACCGGCACTCTCAACTGGTCGCTGATGCCGATGACAACACCACCCTTGGCCGTACCATCAAGTTTCGTAATAGCCAGACTAGTAATCTGCGTCACGGCAGCAAACTGCTTGGCCTGTTCAAAAGCGTTCTGACCTGTCGAGCCGTCGAGTACAAGCATCACCTCATCGGGAGCCTCGGGTAGCACCTTCTTCATCACTTCCTTGATTTTCTTAAGTTCGTTCATCAAGCCTACCTTATTATGCAGACGACCGGCAGTATCTATCAGTACTACATCCATGCCATTTGCTTTTGCACTCTGCAGGGTATCGAAAGCCACTGAGGCTGGATCACTACCCATCTGCTGCTTGATAACGGGGACACCGACGCGCTCTCCCCAGATACATAGCTGCTCTACGGCTGCAGCACGGAATGTATCGGCAGCTCCGAGACACACTTTCTTGCCAGCATTCTTAAACTGCCATGCCAGCTTACCAATGGTGGTAGTCTTGCCCACACCGTTCACCCCTACTACAAGTATAACATAGGGACGATGGTCAGACGGCAAATCCCAATTATCGTTGTCTTCCGAATTGTTCTCAGCTAACAGAGAGGCAATCTCTTCACGAAGGATACCATTCAACTCACTCGTGCTGACATACTTGTCACGAGCAACACGCTCCTCAATGCGCTCAATGATTTTCAATGTGGTATCTACGCCTACATCTGACGTGATGAGCACTTCCTCCAAATTATCAAGGACATCATCGTCAACCTTCGACTTACCAGCCACTGCACGAGCTAACTTATCGAATACCGACGTCTTGGTCTTTTCCAGGCCCTTGTCAAGTGTCTCTTTGTTCTTTTTACCAAATAATCCAAAAATTCCCATATAGCTATATCATTACGAACTGCAAAGATACGGCAAAATCAGGAAACCGCCAAAGAGGGCCGTTTGTTTTTTCCCTAATTACATAAACTTTCACAGTTTTTCAAATAAAATAAAGCCGCAATCAAAGATTACGGCTTTATTCGTATAGGGAATGTAAATTTTATTTCTTTCGCCCCTATGACAGTAAGCGACACCTTCAGTTCTTGAAGAAGTCCTTAACAGCTTCGTTAGGAACCATCTGCTCGTCAAAGATATAAGCACCCGTCTTAGGGCTCTTTACCATCTTGATAACCTTTGTATAAGCGCGACCATCCTTTGAACCTTCATGGAGGGTAGCAACGGTTTTCTTTGCCATATATCAGTCCTAGTTATTTAATTTCCTTATGAAGAGTCATCTTCTTCAGGATGGGGTTATACTTCATCAGCTCCATACGCTCGGGCGTATTCTTACGATTCTTGGTGGTAATGTAACGGCTTGTGCCGGGCATACCACTTGCCTTGTGCTCAGTGCACTCCAGCACAACCTGTACGCGATTGCCTTTTGCTTTCTTGCTTGCCATGGTTATTAATCTCCTATCACTTTAATGTCCTTCCAGTCTACATAGCCTTTGGCAACAGCCTGCTTCAATGCAGCGTCAAGACCTACTTTATTAATCATACGAAGACCAGCAGCACTAATCTTCAACTGAATCCAACAATCCTCCTCTACATAGTAGAACTTCTTGCTGAAAAGGTTTACATCAAAGCTTCTCTTCGTGTGGTGCTTTGAGTGAGACACATTACAACCAATCTGTGCCTTCTTTCCTGTAATTTGACAAATCTTAGACATTTCTATCTACTCCTTTTTTGTGTACTTTTTAGTAACTTATTCCAAACAGGGTGCAAAGGTACATATTTTAATCCACATTTCACAATACCTAATTCACAAATAGGCGCGAATTAGTATTTTTTAACCTTCGGCATCCTTTTTTTCTACACTTTCTTCTTTCAGATATTCCAGAAAAAGCTGCATGGCTTTATTGGTGGCAATGGCTAGATTGATATCACGGCCATGATCTTCTTCCACCTTCAACGTCACCACCCTGTCGGCATTCCCACAAGCCAGCCAAATGGTGCCAACGGGAATATCTTTGGATCCCCCAGAAGGACCTGCGACGCCTGTAGCCGAAATGGCATAGTCGGTATTCAACGTACGGCAGGCGCCTTTCACCATCTGAATAGCCACCTCCTCACATACGGCCGTCTTTTCCTCAAGCACCAGAGGGTCAACTCCAAGTAGTGATTCTTTGACTTCATTGACATACGAAATGATACCTCCCTTGAAATACTTGGATGCACCAGGCACGGCAATGATAGCTTCGGCAATACGACCACCCGTACAACTCTCGGCCGTTGCAACTGTTTTTTCCATATCCCACAGCAGTTCACTTACCTCTCTGCTAATTATTTTTGATTCAAAGTCCATCTTTTAAAATCCTTTATTGTTATGATGTTATTTAGTTATAACGTTGTGATGTCATTTCGTTGTGGCGTTATTCAAACGTAACTTTCGAGAATGCCGGAGCATCGATGGGACAGAACACCTTGTCGAGATACTTGTAATATCCCACAATACCAATCATAGCAGCATTGTCGGTAGTATACGAGAACTTAGGTATGTAGATTGTCCAGCCATAGCGCTTGGCTGCATCATGAAAGGCATTACGCAGTCCGTTGTTAGCACTAACGCCGCCGGCGACCGCCACGTGCTTAATACCCGTTTGCTTGACAGCTTTCTTCAGTTTCTTCATCAGGATATCCACAATAGTCCATTCCAGCGAAGCGGCAATATCTTCCTTATGAGCCTCCACAAAGTTAGGGTCTTCCACCACCCACTTCTGCAGCGAGTAGAGGAATGAGGTCTTCAATCCTGAGAAGCTATAGTCCAGCCCCGGAATGCTCGGCTCCGCAAAAGTATAAGCCTTCGGATTACCCTGACGTGCCAGTCGGTCAATAATAGGGCCTCCGGGGTATCCCAGTCCCATCACCTTTGAGCATTTGTCGATAGCTTCACCGGCAGCATCGTCGATTGTCTGCCCCAAGACTTCCATGTCGTTATAGGCATTCACCTTGACTATCTGCGAGTTGCCCCCGCTTACCAAGAGACAGAGGAAAGGATATGGAGGTGGTGTAAAATCGCCCTCTCCACCATCGATAAAGTGCGCCATGACATGACCCTGCAGATGGTTGACATCAATTAGGGGAATACCCAACGCCCGGGCAAAGCCTTTGGCAAAACTGACGCCGACCAACAACGACCCCATCAGTCCGGGACCACGGGTAAATGCCAGCGCCGACAACTGTTCCTTCTCCACACCTGCGCGTTTCAATGCTTGGTCAACGACTGGCACCACATTTTGCTGGTGAGCACGACTGGCCAGTTCAGGCACCACTCCGCCGTAGGCCTCGTGAACAGCCTGCGATGCCGTTACATTCGACAGCAGCACACCATTCTTCAGCACGGCTGCCGACGTATCGTCACAACTTGATTCTATACCTAATATATATATATCCTTCGTCATATTCTAGTAATACTAGTGGTACTAGTTGGGCTAGTGAGACTAGTAACTTAAGATCTCCACACCGTGGTCGGTCATCAGGAGGGTGTGCTCCCATTGTGCCGAAGGCTGTTCATCCTCGGAAATGACTTCCCATCCATAGGGATCGTCTTCATCAATAAAGACCTTCCACGTACCCATGTTGATCATCGGCTCGATAGTAAACACCATACCCGGCACAAGGAGCATTCCTGTTCCGCGATGCCCATAGTGGTCAACATCGGGTTCCTCATGGAAAGCGTTTCCCACGCCGTGCCCAGCCAGGTCACGCACAATACCATAACCATATTTCTTGCAGTGTTTCTCAATGGCGTGACCGATGTCGCCCACAAACCCAAAGGGCTTGGCCGCCTCCATTCCTAACTCCAAACACTCCTTGGCCACTCGCACCAGCTGCTCCTTCTCGGGCGTGGTCTTACCTATTATAAACATACGCGAGGCGTCAGCATAGTAGCCGTCGACAATAGTCGTAAAATCCACATTAATAATATCACCCTCTTCCAGCACATCCTCCGCCTTAGGAACTCCGTGGCAAACCACTTCATTGATGCTCGTACAGACAGACATGGGAAAGGGAGGAGTTTCTTCGTCGCCACCATAATTGAGGCATGCAGGAATAGCATTGTGTTCCTCGCAGTAGCGACGACATATCTGGTCAATCTCCAGTGTTGACATGCCAGCACATATATGTTTGGCCACCTCGTCGAGCACACCAGTATTCACTACCCCAGCCCGACGGATACCTTCTATCTGCTCGGGAGTCTTTATCAAGTCGCGGGTGGGTACCAGCTTGCCTTTCTGCTCCCAGTACATCACCTGTTTGTCAAGTTCAGTAGGTTCTTGTCCCGACAGGCAGTGCCATCTTCTCTTTTTTGCCATTGTTCTATGAATTTGGGTGCAAAGGTACGACAATTCTCTCTAACAACCAAAAAAACGCGTACCCGATACTGGTAAAAATCTGTTAACGGTAAAAAAAACACCCCTTCAATAGCTGTATGAGCAGGATTTTTTATACCTTTGCAGGCGCAATGAACGACCACAAAATCATCAACGACCCGGTATTCGGGTTTATCAAGATTCCCCGGGGCCTGCTTTACGATGTTGTGCAGCACCCGCTCATGCAGCGTCTGAACCGCATCAACCAGTTAGGACTGGCCTCAGTAGTTTATCCAGGGGCGCGCCACACGCGCTTCCAGCATTCTTTGGGTGCCTTCCATCTGATGAGCGAAGCCATAATGTCGCTGCAGCAGAAAGGAAATTTCATTTTCGACAGCGAGGCAGAGGCCGTAGAGGCGGCCATCTTGATGCACGACATAGGTCACGGCCCGTTCTCTCACGTATTGGAGAACACGCTGATAAGCGGAATTTCCCATGAAGACATCTCGCTGCTGATGATGGAACAGGTGAACCGCGACTTGGACGGTCAGCTAAAACTGGCCATCAACATCTTCAAGGGCGAGTACCCGAAGAACTTCCTCCATCAGCTCATCTCGAGCCAATTGGACATGGACCGTCTTGACTATCTGCGACGCGACTCTTTCTATACTGGCGTGACCGAAGGAAATATCGGCTCGGCAAGAATCATCAAAATGCTGAACGTTGTCGACGATTCTTTGGTCGTGGAGTCCAAAGGCATATACTCACTTGAAAATTATCTGACAACTCGCAGACTTATGTACTGGCAAGTCTACTTGCATAAGACTGCTGTAGCCTGTGAGAAGGTATTGGTCAACACCCTGCTTCGAGCCAAGGATCTGTCACGCCAAGGAAGGAACATTTTCGCCCCGCCATCGCTCAGGTATTTTCTACAGAACGAAGTTGATACCTATTGGTTCAATGCTCACGAAGAGGCGCTGCTGATGTACGAGGACTTGGACGACAACGACATCTGGAGTGCCATGAAGGCATGGAAGTACAGCGACGACAAGATACTCTCCACGCTAGCCACCGACATGCTGGATAGGCACATCTTCAAGGTGGAGGTAAACGAGGCACCTGTCAGCGAAGAGCGTATCAACGATCTTGCAGTAGACATAGCTGACAAAATGGGCATCACCCCTTCAGAGGCACGGCGCTACATGATGAGCATCAACACTATCCAGAAAGACATGTACAACGTGGACGATGACAGTATCACAATTCTTTACAAAGACGGTTCAACGAAAGATATTTCCGAGGCTTCCGAATTGCTAAACGTTCAATTACTTTCTAAAAAAATAAGAAAATATTACCTCTGTTATCAAAGATTCGAATAATTTTTAGTACCTTTGCAAGCAAATTCTAAAAACAACCTTTGATATGGAGTTTTCAGCAAAACAGATTGCAGAGTATGTACAAGGCAGAGTTGAAGGCAATGAGAATGCCGTTGTCAACAGTTTCGCCAAGATAGAGGAAGGTCATGAAGGAGCCATTTCGTTCCTGTCTAACCCAAAATACACCCACTATCTGTATGACACAAAATCGACGATAGTACTTATCAACGAGGACGTTGAGCTTGAGAAGCCCGTCTCCCCCACTCTTATCCGAGTAAAGAATGCCTATGAGTGCGTAGCCCGACTGCTACAGCTCTACGACTCCATGAAACCCAAGAAGTCAGGCATCGACCCGTTAGCTTTTGTCTCTCCCACAGCCAAGATCGGCAAGGACGTCTACATTGCCCCGTTTACCTATGTGGGCGACAATGTGGAAATTGGCGATGGCACGCACATCTTCCCGAACGTAACTATCTACGAGGGATGCCGCATTGGACAGCGGGTAACCATCCATGCCGGTGCCGTCATCGGAGCCGACGGTTTCGGCTTTGCCCCCAACACGGAGGGCTATGCGAAGATTCCGCAGATTGGCATCGTAATTATTGAGGACGATGTAGAGATAGGTGCCAACACTTGTATTGACCGTTCAACAATGGGCCAGACCATCATCCACCGTGGTGTGAAGCTCGACAATCTGATTCAGGTGGCTCACAACTGTGAAATTGGCGAGAACACCGTCATGTCGGCACAGTCGGGCATGGCAGGTTCCACGAAGATTGGTGCGTGGTGTATGGTTGGCGGACAGGCTGGTTTCTCCGGACATATCACCATTGCCGACAAGACGTTTGTTGGTGCTCAGAGTGGTGTTATCAGCAATACCAAGGGCAACGGCGAACAGCTGATTGGTGCGCCTGCCGTAAATCCGAAGATGTACTTCAAGGCCAGGGCCCTCGATGCAAAGCTGCCTGAGATGTACCGCGAGCTGGCACAGCTCCGCAGGGAAGTAGAGGAGTTGAAGAAGCAGCTATCTTAAATAAAACCAGAAAACTCAAATTCATCAAGATATGAAACAAAAGACACTGAAAGGAAGTTTCTCATTATGCGGTAAAGGACTGCACACTGGCTTGAGCCTGACTGTGACCTTCAATCCCGCTCCAGAAAACTCGGGATATAAGATCCAGCGTATTGACATGGAAGGTATGCCTACGATTGATGCCATTGCCGAAAACGTGGTTGACACGCAGCGCGGCACTGTCCTGGGCAAGGGCGATGATTTCCGTGTCTCTACGGTTGAGCATGGTTTGTCGGCCCTCTATGCTTTGGGCATCGACAACTGTCTGATTCAGGTTAACGGTCCTGAGTTCCCCATCCTCGACGGCTCTGCCATCCAATATGTAGAGAAAATCAACGAAGTAGGCATTGAGGAACAGAATGCCCCTAAGGACTACTACATCATCCGCAAGAAGATTGAGGTGAAGGACGAGCAAACAGGCTCCTGCATTACCATTCTCCCTGACGAGGACTTCTCTATTACCGCCATGTGCTCGTTTGAATCGAAGTTCATCAGCAGCCAGTTTGCTACGCTCGACAGTCCCACGAAATATACCGATGAGATAGCCCGTGCCCGCACCTTCGTTTTTGTGCGTGACATTGAGCCCCTGCTTCAGGCCAACCTCATCAAGGGCGGCGACTTGGACAATGCTATCGTCATCTACGAGCGCCAGACCACTCAGGAGCGTCTTGACATGCTGGCCGACATGCTGCACGTGGAGCACCGCGATGCCACCGACTTGGGCTACATCCAGCACAAGCCGCTGATGTGGGACAACGAGTGTACGCGCCACAAGCTGCTTGACATCATTGGCGACATGGCGCTGATAGGCCGTCCCATCAAGGGTCGCATCGTTGCCACGCGCCCCGGACATACCGTCAACAACAAGTTTGCCCGTCTCATGAGGAAGGAGATTCGTAAGCACGAGATCCAGGCTCCTATCTACGACCCCAACGAGGAACCCGTCATGGATGTGAACCGTATCCGCGAACTGCTGCCCCACCGTTATCCCATGCAGCTGGTTGACAAGGTAGTGGCCTTGGGTGCCACCAGCATTGTCGGTATCAAGAACATTACTTCCAACGAGCCCTTCTTCGAGGGGCATTTCCCCCAGGAGCCCGTCATGCCAGGCGTGCTGATGATCGAGGCTATGGCTCAGTGCGGCGGATTGCTGGTGCTCAACACGCTGGAAGAGCCTGAACGCTGGTCAACATACTTCATGAAAATTGACGGCGTGAAGTTCCGCCAGAAGGTTGTGCCAGGCGACACGCTTATCTTCAAGGTCGACCTGCTTGCTCCCGTCCGTCATGGTGTTTCGTCCATGAAGGGCTACATCTTCGTTGGCGACCACATCGTTGCCGAAGCTACCTTTACCGCACAGATTGTGAAGAACAAGTAAATTCGTCATAACGTCATAACGAAATACCGTAACAACGAAATATGGCAAATCAAATTCATCCCCTGGCAGTGGTTGACCCCGAGGCAAAGCTCGGCGATGGCAACATCATCGGTCCCTTCTGCGTCATTGACAAGAACGTAGTTATTGGCAACAACAACAAGTTCCTGAACAATGTTACCATCCACTTTGGTGCCCGCATCGGCGACAACAATGAGTTCTTCCCCGGAGCCAGTATCTCGACAAAGCCTCAGGATCTGAAGTTCCAGGGCGAGGAGACTACCTGTGAAATAGGCGACAACAACTCCATCCGCGAGAACGTGACCATTAGTCGCGGTACAGCCTCCAAGGGCAAGACCGTAGTAGGTTCCGGCAACCTGCTGATGGAGAACATGCACATCGGCCACGACTGCGTTATCGGCAACGGCTGCATCATCGGCAACTCTACCAAGTTTGCTGGCGAGGTAGTGGTCGACGACTACGCTATCATCTCGGCTACCTGTCTGTTCCACCAGTTCCTCCATGTGGGTGGCTACATCATGTTCCAGGGTGGCACCCGCACTAGTCAGGACATTCCTCCCTATGTCATAGCTGGCAAGGAACCCGTGCGCTATGCCGGAGTGAACCTGATAGGGCTGCGTCGCCGCGGATTCCCCAACGAAACCATTGAAGCCATCCACGACGCGTACCGTATTATATATTCACAAGGTGTACTGAAAGACGGCATCGCAGAAGCCCGCAGCAAATATCCCGATTCCAAGGAGGTAGAGTATATCTGCTCATTCATCGAGAACTCCAAGCGTGGAGTAATCCGGTAAAGAAGCTGTGGAGCAAGAAGCTAAGGAGTAACAAGCTGCGAGGTAAGAAGCTGAGGAGTAAGGAGTTGAGGAGTAAGAAACTGATAGTCATTACGGGACCTACTGCCGTTGGTAAGACCGACCTCTGTATGGAACTGGCCCGCTGGCTTGACATACCTATTATCAATGCCGACTCCCGGCAGCTGTTCTGCGAACTGAAGATTGGAACAGCCTCGCCCACGGCACAGCAGCTGCAGGCGGTTAGGCATTATTTCGTAGGCACGCTGGGCATTGACGACTACTACAGCGCCTCGATGTATGAACAGGACGTGCTGAAACTGCTGGAGCAGTTGTTTACAACCAGCGACTACGCTTTGCTCTCCGGCGGTTCGATGATGTATATTGATGCTGTATGCAACGGTATTGACGACATTCCCACCGTTGACGACAAGACCCGCAGCACTATGAAGAGCAGGCTGGAGGAAGAGGGGCTGGAGGCGCTGGTGGAGGAACTTAGGCAGTTAGATCCCGAACACTATGAGGTGGTTGACCGCAACAATCCGCGACGCGTAGTCCATGCCTTGGAAATCTGCCACATGACGGGCAAGACCTATACCTCGTTCCGCAAAGCTGACCAGCGGAAGGCCACTATAGGCCACGGGGGACAGCAGCGGCCTTTCACTATCATCAAGATAGGACTGAACCGTGAACGCGAGGAGCTCTACAAGCGCATCAACCTCCGGGTAGACCATATGATGGAAGACGGACTACTCCAGGAAGCTGAAGAAATGCTTCCACACAGAGAAGTAAACGCATTGAACACAGTAGGCTACAAAGAACTATTCAATTACTTCGACGGAATATGGAGCCTGGAAGAAGCCGTAGAGCGCATCAAGGGGAACACCCGCCGATATGCCCGTAAGCAACTCACATGGTTCAAGCGTGACGACCAGGTTAAATGGTTTCACCCCGACGACCAAGAAACAATAAAGAAATACATTTCCCAATATGAGTAAAGAAGGAAAACAGAACATACTGAGCCGGATATGGCAGGGTATGAAAGGTATCGTCAACTGGTATATCGGCATATTCAAGGGACGCCCCTGGTACATCAAGATTGTCTCTACCATCGCTTCCCTCATCGTTATTTTCGTGCTCTACCTGATTGCCGTCGACGTCAACTTTCTGTGGCTCTTCGGCAAGTCGCCGTCGATGGAGATGATCAAGAACAAGCGCCCGGCACAGGCATCGGAGATTTATAGCGCCGACGGACAGCAGATAGGAAAATTCTTCAGCGAAAACCGCACTCCCGTCAACTATGAGGACGTGAATCCTGTGTTCTGGGAAGCCCTTATCGACACCGAGGACGAGCGTTTCTACTCCCACAACGGCATCGACTACACAGCCTTCGGCGCTGCCTTGAAGGACTACCTGCTGCACCACGATGCCCGTGGAGCCTCGACCATCACCCAGCAGTTGGCCAAGAATCTCTTTCGCGTGCGTACCGAATATAGTACGGGACTCTTGGGCAACATTCCCGGCCTGAAGATGCTCATCATGAAGAGCAAGGAGTGGATAACGGCCTACAAGCTGGAATACTTCTTTACCAAAGAGGAAATCCTTACCCAGTATGCCAACACTGTCGACTTCGGCTCCAACGCCTTCGGCATCAAGACGGCAGCCAAGACCTACTTCGGCACCACGCCCAAGGAACTGACCGTCGACCAGGCCGCCATCCTCGTAGGCATGCTCAAGGCCACTACCTACTACAACCCCCGTATTCATCCCGACAATGCCGTGAAGCGCCGCAACGTGGTGCTCGACAACATGCGCCGCCACAGCCATCTCACGCAGGAGGCCTTCGACTCCCTGAAGGTGACCGACATTGAACTCGACTTCAGCGTGGAGAACGCCTACGACAGCAAGGCTAACTACTTCCGCGAGGCTGTGGCCAACGAGCTGCGCGAGTGGTGCCGCGACAACGGATACGACCTCTATACCGACGGTCTGAAGATATACACCACCCTCGACACGCGCATGCAGAAGTATGCCGAGGCCGCTGCCGTCAAGCAGATGAAGCAGGTGCAGAAGAACTTCAACAGCCACTGGGGCAACACCAACCCCTGGCAGGACGAGCGCCATCAGGAGATTCAGGGATTCATCGAGGACATTGCCAAGCGCCAGCCCTTCTACAAGCAGCTCAGCAAGCGGTTCCCCAACAGTCCCGACAGCATCATCTACTACCTGAACAAGCCTCACACCGTTAAGCTCTTCGACTATGAGAAGGGCACCATCGAGCGCGAAATGTCTACTATGGACAGCATACGCTACATGGTTCGCTTTATGCATTGCGGATTCGTGGCCATAGAGCCCAACACCGGCCACGTTAAGGCCTGGGTGGGCGACATTGACTTCAACTCCTGGAAATACGACAAGGTAACCGCCATGCGCCAGCCGGGCTCCACCTTCAAACTCTTCGTCTACACCGAGGCCATGAACCAGGGACTCACCCCCTGTGACCGTCGGCGCGACTCCTACTTCTCCATGAAGGTGTGGGACCCCGCCAAGAAGAAAGAGGTAACCTGGGCACCCACCAACGCCAACGGCTACTTCACCGGCGACTCCATGCCCCTGCGCGCAGCCTTCGCACAGAGCATCAACTCCGTAGCCGTGAAGCTGGGACAGGAGATGGGCATCAAGAACATCGCCAACACCGCCCACGCTATGGGCATCAAGAGCGACCTTGACCCGACACCAGCGCTGGCCCTCGGCTCCAGCGACGTCAACCTGCTGGAACTGGTCAACAGCTACTCTACCGTAGTCAACGACGGCAAGGCACACCCCGCCATTCTCGTCACCAAGATACTTGACCGCGACGGCAATGAGATCTACACCGCCCCCACCGAGCAGAAACAGGTCATCCCCTACCGCAGCGCCTTCCTCATGCAACAACTGCTGCAGGGCGGTCTGCGCGAGCGCGGAGGCACCTCCATGAGCCTTTGGGGCTATGTTGGCAAGTACAACGACACAGAGTTCGGCGGCAAGACCGGCACCTCCAACAACCACTCCGATGCCTGGTTCGTAGGCGTATCGCCCAAGATGGTGTGCGGCGCATGGGTGGGCGGCGAATACCGCAGTATCCACTTCCGCACAGGAGCCCTCGGACAGGGTTCGCGCACAGCACTACCCATCTGCGGCTATTTCCTTGAATCCCTCTTAGGCGACCCCGCCTTCAAGCAGTATCACGGCAAGTTCGACAAGCCCAAGGACAGCAGCATCACTCCCGACATGTATGAGAACTGCCGCTATGTTTACACCCCGCGCGACACCGACTCCATCAGCACCGACAGCCTCGGCATGCAGCTGGAGGAAGAGGAAATCATCATCGACGAGAACGGCAACCCCGTTGTCAAGGTTCGCGAACGAGAGCCTCAGGAGGCACAGCCCGAAAAGCCCAATTCCCATGAGGAAAATAACGGCGAGGCCACCGAGCCCAAGAAGAAAGCGCAACCCCAGTACGAGGATGTCTACTTCTAAGTCTGTAAGACTCTTTTATTACCCAAAAATCTTAAAAAGTATTAATTATGTCTGTTGTGTTCCCGCACAACAGACATACATCAATATTTTTAGTAAAATTGTTTGGCATTTACGAAAATTTGCACTACCTTTGCATCGTTATCCTGAAAACAATCTTTTTACCTTAAAAGACTAATACCTATTGAAGATTGAAGCGACTGCCTGTGAAGGTCATCGCTTTATTTTTTTATCCCCATTCTAACCTGGTGGCGTATCCACGTGCCCTTCTGATGGTGAGTTTTTGGTTATTTTTCTTTATTTTTGCTTGTATTTACTGAAAAAGTTGTAATTTTGCAGCGCATAAACTGAAAACTTTAACCAATGAGTAAACAAAAATGAAAAAACAAGCAATGAAGAGCCTGACGCTGGCAGTAGTGCTGGCAGTGTTCAGCAGCACCGCTGCTATGGGGCAAAAGAAGAAGGATTCGGAATGGATGAAGGACTTCACCAGCCGTATTACATTGAACGGTTATGCACAGGGAGGTTGGTCATACCAAGACCCGAACGACGAGAAGACGAACTCCTACAACCTTAAGCGTACGCTTCTCTGGGCAAAGGCCCGCATCACAGACCGTTGGTCGTTTCTGTTTATGCACGATTTTTCCAGCGTAGTCCAAGAGTTCTATACCGACTACCGTATTACCAAAGACAATTCGTTGACCGTCCGCTTAGGACAATTCAAGCACTCCTACACGATGGAGAACCCGATGTCGCCCACGCAGTTGGAGCTCATCGACGTATACTCGCAGGCTGTGCTCTATCTGGCTGGCGAAGGTCCCGACCCGCTGAACGGCGTGAACTACGGTCGTGACCAGGGCTTGATGGTGTTTGGCGACCTTGCCAACAACCTGTTCCACTATGAGCTGGCGCTGATGAGCGGTCAGGGTATCAACCGCAAGGACCGTAATAACCAAAAGGATTTCATCGCGAAGTTAGAGGTGCGTCCCGTTGACGGTCTGCGCATCGTCGGCTCGGGCTACTTAGGCACGGGCAATGCCGTGAACACCGCTGCCTGGAATCCTGACATCAAGGTTGGCGACAACTACAAGCGCAACCGCTATTCTGTGGGTGCCGAATACAAGACTCGCCCCTACTCCGAGGGACAATACAAAGAGGCTCGTCCTGCCAGCATCCGTGCTGAGTGGCTCGGTGGTGAGGACGGCGACGTGAAGAGCCGCGGTGGCTATGCTACGCTGTGTATTCCCGTTGTCGATGCCCTCGACGTGGTTGCCTCTGGCGAGACCTTCGACCGCAATACTGGCGTTGACGGCTGGGACCAGACCAACCTGACCGTAGGTCTGCAGTACTGGTACTACAAGAAGTGCCGTCTGCAGTTGCAGTACACCCGCTGTATGTGCGGCGACATGCTGGGCAATGATTACAACTGGCTGCAGGCACAGGTGCAAGTTGCCTTTTAAAAATCCATTATTATTATGATAATTAAAGTTCTTTTGACCATCATCTTCCTGGCCGTGATGATAGGCGTGGGTCTCTACACCCGCAAGCAGGCCAGCAGTGTCGACGGTTTTGTATTGGGCGGTCGTGCCGTAGGCCCCTGGCTGACGGCCTTTGCCTTCGGAACCAGTTATTTCTCCGCCGTAGTCTTCGTGGGCTACGCTGGACAGTTCGGATGGAAATACGGTCTTTCCAGCGCGTGGATCGGTATCGGCAACGCCGTCATCGGTTCGTTGCTGGCCTGGGTCATCTTGGGAAAACGTACCAAGCTGATGACGCAGCACATCGAGAGCCGCACGATGCCCGACTTCTTCGGCACCCGTTTCAGCGACCAGGGACTGCGCGTTGCAGCCTCCATCATCGCCTTTGTGTTTCTGATTCCCTACACCGCTGGTGTTTATAGCGGCATTTCCAGGCTCTTCGAGATGGGCTTCAACATCCCCTACGAGTACTGCGTGGTCATCATGTCTATCCTCACCGCCGTCTATGTCATCCTCGGTGGCTATAAGGCTACGGCCATGAACGACTTCATCCAGGGTATCATCATGCTCTTCGGCATTGTGGCTGTTATCGCTGCCGTGCTCTCTGCTCAGGGCGGCTTTACCGAAGCTGTCAACAAGCTTGCCCAGCTGCCTGCCGACGGAGCCACAGAACCTGGCAGCGGTATGTTTGCCACCTGGTTCGGCCCCGACCCGTGGGGACTGCTCGGGGTAATCATCCTGACGTCGCTCGGCACGATGGGACTGCCGCAGATGGTGGGTAAGTTCTACTCCATCACCGACGAGGCAGCCATCAAGCGCGGCACCGTCATCTCTACCATCTTCGCCTTCATCGTTGCCGGCGGCTGCTACTTCCTCGGAGGTTTCGGACGTCTCTACGACCCCGTCATCAATCCTGCCACAGGCAAGATTGCCTTCGACTCCATCGTTCCCGCCATGCTGGTCACCCTGCCCGACGTGCTCATCGCCCTGGTGGTGCTGCTGGTGCTCAGTGCCTCGATGTCGACACTGGCTTCGCTAGTGCTGACCTCGTCGTCAACGATGACGCTCGACCTTATCTATCGCGACAAGAAGTCGCTGCCGGGTGAGGTAGAGGACGGCACCATCGACGATATCGTCTCTGAGAAGATTGAGCGCCGCAAGGTGGTGGTAATGCGTGTACTGATCATGTTCTTCATCGCCATCTCTCTACTCATTGCCCTGAATCCCCCGACGTTCATCGCCCAGCTCATGGGTATCTCTTGGGGTGCCCTTGCAGGTGCCTTCCTGGCTCCGTTCATGCTGGGTCTCTACTGGCGCGGTGTCACCACCGTCAGCGTCTGGGCCTGCTTCATCTGGGGTGTCGGACTGACGGTCATCAACATGCTGCTGGGTAATCCCATCAACCCCATCAACTGCGGTGCCATCGCTATGGTGGGTGGCTTCCCCGTTGTGTGGATCGTGAGCCTCGTCAGCAAGAAACTGCCGAAGAAGCTAGTCGACAGCATCTTCGAGTGCTACGAGAGAAACTAAAGAATATAGTGTCATCCGTTAACCGCAACGGATTTCACGGATATATTTTAACCACAACGGATTTCACGGATTAAACGGATTTCTAAGTTGCTGAATCAGTCAGGCTTTAATCCGTAAAATCCGTGAAATCCGTTGTTTTATAAATAATCTTGTATTTTAAAACACCCTCTTCCTTTATAATTCCTCTTCTTCCATCATCGGAAGGGGATGTTTCACATCCTCCTTGATGCCGAGCTTTTTCATCTCGTTGGCCTTCTGCAGGATGCCGCGGGTGCCGTCCACCGACTTCTGCATATCGGCAAAATCGGTAGTGAGTGTCTCGATGTCGCGTCCCATCTTTGCCGCGCGTTCGGCAAAGAGTCCGATACGCGATACCAGTTGCTCGGCCAGTCCCACAATCTTCTTCTGGTTCTCAGTCTGCGAGTGCTGTCGCCAGGCAATCTGGATCATGCGCAGGATGGCAAAGAGGTTCTGCGTGCTCGAGATAAACACCTTTTTCTCGAACGCCTCGTTCCACAGCTTCGGGTCGCGTGCCAGCGCCACCTGCAGGGCAGCCTCGTTGGGCACGTACATAATAACAAAGTCAATAGCCGTACGCGGCGGCTGGATATAGCGGCTGTAGTCCTTCTGAGCCAGTTCCTTGACGTGTGAGCGCAGGCTCTGCACGTGCCTGTCGAGCATCTGCTGCCTTACCGCCTCTGCCGTTTCGTTGACATAGTCGTAGTAGGCTTTGATGCTCACCTTCGCGTCGATGACCACGTCCTGGTTGCCGGGGTAGTGCAGCACCACATCGGGGCGCATCACCCTGCCCGTATCGTCGTTGCGCACCAGCATGCCGTCGCTGTCGGTAATGGTGTCCTGCACGTCATAGTCGAAGCCGCGTTTGAATCCCTGCGAGTCGAGCAGTTCCTGCAGCACCAGTTCGCCCCAGTCGCCTGCCTGCTTCGAGTCACCCCTCAGGGCATTGGTCAGCCGCGTAGCCGTACGGTCCATCTTCTCTGCCTGCTCGCCCACCTGCCGCAGTCTCTCCGTCAGCGAGGCAGCCGTCTTTGCCGCCTCACGGTCGCTCTCCTGGATAGCCTTCTGCAGCTCGGCAAAGCTGTCGCCAATGGGCTTGGTGATATGCTCCATCGCCTCGCGGTTCTGACTTTTCAGCTGGTCGCTGGTTTTCGTCAGCACGGTGGTGGCCAGGTTCTGGAACTGTTCCCTCACCACGTTCAGCTGCTCCTGAAACTGCTCTTGCCGCAGTCGTGTCTCGGCAGCATTCTGCTCCTTCAGCAGCGCTATCTCGTTGGTCAGCGAGGTACAGGTGGCATTCAGGTGGCGGTTCTCGGCCTGCATGCTGCCAAGCTGCTCTGTCTTCCCCGCCAGGTCAACCGACTTCAGCTGCAGTTCGGTGGCCGTAGCCTCGGCCTTTACCCGAAGGGCGGTATAGCGGCGGTTGGCCACCAGATAGGCTACCACCACGCCTACGACGAGGCCTACAACGACAGACAATATGATTCCCCACATAGGCTTACTTGGTAGTGTCGGTAAAGGTGGCTACGCGGTTGAAGTCTATCTCGTCGAACAGCTCGTCGGTAGCACCCATTCCCTGGATGCTCAGTCGGCTGGCACTCACGCCGTAACGGTTGACGAGGGCATCCTTCACCGCATTGGCACGAGCCTCCGACAGTCGCTGGTTCAGCTCGGGATTACCCTCGGGCGAGGCATAGCCCTTGATGAGGATATGCGACGTGGGGTGGTTCTTCATGTACTTGGCAATCATCGCTATCGACGCCATCTGAGCGGCATCTACGGCACTCTTTCCCTGTCCGAAGATCACGGTGGGCTGCAGCACGTTGTTGTTCACCACCTGCGTCACCTTATTGATAATCGTAGCGGGCTTGATCTGCCGGGCAGCCTCAAGAGAGTCTCTCAACTCACTAATCTGCCGACCGTTGCGCGCAATCATCTTCTCCTTCTCGCCCAGGTCATAGCGCATTTCGTTGATCTGCTGGTTCAGCCGGTCAATCTCATTCTGGTCGCGCAGCTCCACCGCCAGGAAATGATGGGTGCCGTTGCTGTTGAGGAAATGGTAGTCGAGTCCCAGCGACAGTCCCAGTCCCGACTGGTTTACATTGTAGTAAACGCCGTTCTCGCGGTTCAGGTTATACACTATCGAGGGTTCCAGGTAGAGCTGGAACATGCGTTTCTTCCCGAGGTTCAGCGCAAGGTCGAGTGCCAGTTTCGACGTGCAGTCGTTGTGCACATCGTTTTTCTCACCGTAGCTGCGCCCCCACCCTATACCGGCTAAGGCTATCATTTCAAAGGTGCGGGGCCGTCCAGCATAGCCGCCCAGCCAGTTATTCAGGTTGACGGTTCCCAGCAGGCTCACGTTCGAGCTCTTCACAAACGTCTTGCTGCGATACATCTGCTTGTCGCGGAAATACGCCGTTCCCTCAGCCACAAAGCCGAACACGGGGGTCAGGTAGCGTCCCAGGCGCAGCGTGGCGTGGGGGTTGAGGTTGTTCATGATGGGCTCCTTGGTGGTCTTGGCACTTGCTCCGCCGCCGATACCTAAGTACCAGTTGTCCAGCGTCTTACTGCCTTTCACCGTTGTCTGTGCCTGAGCCGTCTGCACCATCATCGCACAGCCGGCTATTACTGTCATCATCCATTTCTTCATTTTCTTTTCTCCTATCTTATTGTTAGGTTATACACATTCAGACGGCAAAATTACGAAAAAAAACTGATATCACTTGTTTTATACCACATATTTGTGCTACACAAAAATGAATCTGGTCAGTTGTTCGTTTGTCTCGTTTGAGGGTTCCGACAGGCGCCTTGTCTTTACCTCTCTTAAGACACTCGCAATGCCTCTCAAAAGCACTGCAAAATTACTGAAAAATCGGCACGTGTGCAATAGCCGATTTCTAAAAGAGTGTTAATTTGGTACACGTGCGCATACTGGGACTGTCCTAGAAAGTTAAAAGTTAAAAGTTACATTAAGCGAAAATCGAAAGTGTTAAATTGAAGGTAAATGCGATTTAAGTTTTATAAACTATATATTATATATATATTATTATAATAATATATATATAATATATAGTTTATAAGTTGATTTATGGAGATATAAGAAAACGGTAAATGTAACTTTTAACTTTTAACTTTCCCGTCTTCTTCCCCTTATATGTGGGATTTCAGAAAATTACAGGGGTAAAGTAACTTTGTTAAAATCCTCAAACGACTGTTAATCGAGGTCAGGAATCAGAGGCGGAATTTACCGCCGAACTTGCTCACAAAACATACAGAAAGTTACAAAACGGTACGAAAGTTACATTTTCAGGGGTCCTCACGGGACATGGGGGATACCCAGGATAAACGGGGGAGTTTACCCGGGGTAAACTGCGAGTTTGCCCGGAGTAAACTGCGAGTTTAGTCGGAGTAAACTGGGGGTATTTTGCAGTCAAAATCCCAGCTTTCGTAACTTTTTTGTTGATGGGGGTAATCAGGTCGAAGAATCAAAAGAAAAGTTAATTTTGGGATTTGGACATTAAACTATTTTCAATGTTCGCGTCTAAAAAAGCAAATGATAAACCAGCCAGAGAACTATGCTGAAACTGAAACGAAATAGTCGGAGAATAATACTGAAACGAAATAGTCGGAGAACAATGCTTAGACGTACCCTCGCATTCCTATTATTATTGACAACGGCCTTGACGGCAGCGGCGCAACAGCAGCTGTCGGGCAGGATTATTGACAAAGAGACGAACGAACCGCTGGTGAAGGCCACCGTACAGCTTTACAAGACGAGCCGTAGGGACACGACATTTGCGGCTGGTGTGCTCTCCGACGCCAACGGTCGGTTCAGCATAGGGAGTGTGGCTGCGGGCAGCTATGTGCTGCGGCTGTCGTTTCTGGGCTACAAGCCTGTGAGCCGCAGCATTACGAAGACAGCTGGCAAGGCAGTGAACTTAGGCACGGTGTCGATGGAGAGCGATGCCGTTCAGCTGAAGGAGGCGGTGGTGACGGCTAACGTTCCGAAGATGGTGATCAAGGACGACACGGTGGTGTATAATGCCGATGCGTTCCGTGTGCCTGAGGGTGCTGTGGTGGAGGCGCTGATTGAGGCGCTGCCGGGCGCGAAGATTGACGACAACGGAGGCATTACGATCAACGGCAAGTCGGTGAGGCGTTTCAAGATGGACGGTCGCGACTTCATGACGGGCAACAACGATGCGGTGATGAAGAACCTGCCGTCGTATGTGATTGACCAGGTGAAGGCTTACGACGAGAAGAGCGACCAGTCGCGGCTGACGGGCATTGACGACGGCAACGACGACTTCGTGCTGGAGTTCACCACGAAGCGGAGTGCGCGCAACGGTGTGCTGGCCAACCCCGACGTGGGCTACGGTACCGACGGCCGCTACGGTATCCGTCTGACGGCGATGAAGCCCATTGGTGCGATGCGCTATACGTTTATGGGCAATGCGAACAACGTGAACGACCGCAACTTCTCGGGTCGCGGTGGACGCGGTCGCGGCAACAACAACGGTCAGCGCGAGACGAAGACGGCGGCACTGGACGCCAGCTACGAGAGCATTCGCAAGCCCAGCGGCAACCAGCTGCGGTGGAGCGGGCGCGTAACGTGGAACCACAGCGATGCCGACAACTGGAACCGCACGGGTTCGGAGAACTTTGTCAACACCCGCGGCGGTGCGTTCTCAAACAGCATTAGCCAGAGCTATTCGCGCAACAACAGCTGGACGGGCAACATGAACCTGCAATGGACCATCGACACGCTGACCACGCTGTCGTTCCGTCCCAACGTGAGTTTCTCGACCAGCGACAGCCGCAGCTTCTCGAACAACGCGTCGTTCAACGTCGACCCCTTCCTCTACGTGAGCGACCCGCTGAGCGAGGAGGGACTGGAGTCGATGGACGAGCAGAACCTCATAGTGAACGGGCGGCAGAACAAGTCGCTGAGCTACAACAGCAACAAGAACCTGAGCTCGCAGCTGCAGCTGTTCCGTAGGCTGAACAGGCGCGGCAGGAACATGACCATCAACCTGAACGCCAACTACAGCGACGGCAAGGGTCAGAACGCCAACCTGTCGGCAGTAAGGCTCTACCAGCAGCCCGACCGCTTCGGCAACGACTCCACCTATCAGACCAACCGCTACACCACGTCGAACAACGACAACTACAGCATCGAGGTGGGCGCCAGCTATACCGAACCCCTCTACCTCTTTCCTATTGTGCAGCAGCCCGTCGACTCGACGCAGCAGCGCATGCGCGGGCCCTTTGGCGGCGGCAACAGGGGCGGCGGCGGACGTGGCGGCAACCGCGGCGGCGGACTGCAGGGCGTGTTCCTGCAGCTGAACTACCGCTACCGCTACAGTCACCAGAAGAACGACCCGTTTACCTACGACTTCCCCGACTTCAGCGACGACGCCTTCCGCAGCCTGCTCAACGAGTACCGCGACTGGCAGCGGCTGTTCGGCTACCTGGAAAACCCGCTCGACATGTACCTCAGCACCAGCCTGAGCCGCTACTCCGAGCGCACCGAGCAGGGCCACAACGCCGACGTGCAGATCAGGCTCGTGCGCGAGAAATACAATGTGAACGTGGGTGTGAACATACAGCCCCAGCGCTCGCACTATATCCAGCAGTACCTGGGCGTGCCCGTCGACACCGTCCGCACGGTGACCAACGTGTCGCCCACGCTGAACCTGCGCTACCGCTTCAACCAGCAGACCAACCTGCAGGTGCAGTTCCGCGGACAGACGCAGCAGCCCAACATCACCCAGCTGCTCTCCATCTACGACGACACCAACCCGCTGAACATATCGGTGGGTAACCCCGGACTGAAACCCTCGTTCACCACCAACCTGACGGCCAACTTCCAGATGCAGCGGCAGCAGACCCTCGTGGAGGACAGCCTCGGATTCATGGTGCCCAAGAACCAGCGCCACTGGAGCTTCAACACCCGCGCCACGTGGCAACGCACCAGCAACTCGATAGGCAACGTGGTGACCTACGACGAGAAGACCGGCGGACGCACCTCGCGACCCGAGAACATCAACGGCAACTGGAGCATCAACGGCGACGCCAGCTTCAACCTGGGCCTCGACACGCTGAACCGATGGGACGTCAGCGGCTCCGTCCGCGGAAGCTACAACCACCATGTGGGCTACGTCAACCTGAACCGTACCGCCATTCCCGACCGCAACGTCACACATACCTATAACGTTAACCCCACGGTGTCGCTCAGTTTCCGCAACAAGTGGCTCAACTTCTCCATCAACGGCAGCACCACCTACGCCCGCACCGAGAACCGGCTGCAGGCCTCGAACAACCTCACCACCTGGAACTTCAACTACGGCGGCAACACCAAGATTACCTTCCCCTGGGAAACCAACCTGTCGACCGATATCCACATGTACAGCAAACGAGGCTACAGCGACGAGACGCTCAACACCAACGAGATTATCTGGAACGCACAGCTCTCGCACAGCTTCCTGCGCAACAAGCTCACCGTCATGCTGCAGTGGTATGACATCCTGCACCAGCAGTCGAACTTCAGCCGCACCGTCAACGCCAACGGATGGACCGACCGCGAGGTGAACGCCATCACGTCGTACGCTATGCTGCACATCAGCTACCGCCTCAGTTTCTTCGGCGGACGCAACGGCGGCGGCGACGGATTCGGTGAAGGACGCGGAGGGCGCGGAGGGCGCGGAGGACGCGGAGGACGCGGAGGATTTGGCGGCGGCGGATTCCCCGGTGGCGGCGGCGGAGGAGGCGGATTCCCGGGCGGACGATTCTGAAACGAATTACACGATTATCTTGTGTACTTTAACTTCTTTAACTTCTTAACTTCGTTAACTTCTTCGATTTTATGTACTTTTGCAGCATGTAAAAAGTAAGCGAAGGAAATATGTTGAAGTCAATCGACAATACCCGATGGTACGACCGCCTGTGGGCGGCACTCATCTTCTTTACCCGTCTGCCCTTCTGGCGCCTGCGCCAGCCCCCGAAGCAGGCCTATGCCGCTGTGGTGGAATGGTGGCCGCTGACGGGTTGGCTCACCGCTGCCATCATGGCCGCCACACTCTACCTGACGAGTATGGTACTGCCCTACCCCATTGCCGTGCTGCTGGCCATCGTCGCCCGCATGTTGACCACGGGAGCGCTGCACGAAGACGGGCTGGCCGACTTCTTTGACGGCTTCGGCGGCGGAGGCAGCAACCGCGAACGCATACTGACCATCATGAAAGACTCGCACATAGGCACCTACGGCGTGGTGAGCCTCATCTTCTACTTCGCCCTGCTGGCCGTCACCCTGCTGTCGCTGCCGCGGCAAGTGGCCGTATTGGCCATACTGGCCGTCGACCCCTTTGCCAAGATGGTGACCTCGCAGCTCATCCTCATGATGCCCTACGCCCGCACCGAGGAAACCGCCAAGAGCCACACCGTGTACCGCAAGCCCTCGACGGCTGCAGGCATCGGACTGGCCATCCAGGGACTGTTGCCTATGGCCGCCTTCCTGTGGTATCTGCGCGAGACGGTGGCGTGGTCGACGCTCATCTTCGTGCCCTGCCTGGTGATGTATTTCCTCTACCGCTTTATCTGGACGCGCCTGCGCGGATACACGGGCGACTGCTGCGGTGCCGTGTGCCTGATGGTGGAGCTGGCGAGTTACATCGCGCTATGTGGCCAATTTTGGAGATAGAAGGAGATAAAAGGAGCTTTATCTTCTTCTATCTTCCTTTATCTTCTTTTATCTTCTTCTATCTTCCTTTATCTTCTTTTCCTGGTCAAAGAAAAAAAACTTGACCAAAATAGTGGGAGTCTCAAAAAAAATTCGTAACTTTGCAGTAGCAAACAAGAAACACAAGCAGAATACAATGAAAAAGAACGTACTGATCTTACTGATGAACCTGCTCTTCGTCTGCGGCATAGCCAACGCAGAGGAAGCACAGAAAAGCGACCTGCAGCAGCGTGCAGAGTCGGAGATACAGAACAAGCACATGGGTACCGCCCGCTACCTGTATATCCGCGCCTACGAGGACTACGTCAACAAGGGGCAGATGAAGCAGGGCATAGCCTGTGCCGCCAAAGCCACCGAGCTGTATTACAAGGAGAACAGCTACAAGGAGGCCTTCGACCTGCTGCGCAGCGTCGACCAGACCATCCTTGCCAAGGAGAAGCAATCGGACAAGCAGGCCGCCCTGCGCTACATCACCACCAAGGAGCGCTACCAGATGTATATGAAGCTGAAGAAAGGCACCAACGCCAAGGAGCAGCTGAACTATATGGAGAGCCACGCCAACCTGTCGGGCGACGAAGAGGTGAAGAACGATCTGCTCTACACGAAGGCCATCTACTACTACAACTTCGGCATGAACGCCCAGGGCAACGCGGTGTTCAAGGAAATGGCCAGCAAGCTGACGGGCTCGAAGGCCTACGACAAGGTGGACGAGGTGTACCGCACACTCATCGACAACGGACGCCGCTCGGGAAGCGCCAACATGGTGGCACAGTCGTACAGCAGCTACATGGCTTGGAAAGACTCGGTGAGCGCCCTGAAAGTGGCCGACCAGATAGACTCGCTGAAGCAGCACATTGCCAACAACGAGGCATCGATTGCCGAGAAAGACAGCTCGCTGACCGTGCGTCAGGCTATCATCATCGGACTGGCCATACTGGCTGCCGCTCTGGCTGCCGCACTGGTGCTGGGCGCCATCGTGATGCTGCGCTACATCGTGCAGAACCGCAAGCTGAAGAAGAACCTCGACCTGTCGAACGAGAGCAACGCCCTGAAGGCGAAGTTCATCAGCAACATCTCAGCACAGCTGGAACCCACCCTGCAGAAGCTCGACAAGAAGCAGCCTGAGGTGAAGGCACTGCTCGACTTCAGCGACCACATACAGACACTCTCGGAGCTGGAGAACAGCAACGACGAGGTGGAGCTGGAAGAGACACAGGTGGCACCCTTCTGCGAGGAACTGATGAAGCCCATAGAGAACAAGGTGAAGAAGGACGTGAAGCTTACCGTAGAAGCCCCGAAGATGAGCGCCAAGATCAACCGCGAATACGTGTCACACATCCTGTCGCACCTGCTGGAGAACGCTGCCGAACACGCCCCCGAGGACGGCTACGTGAAGCTGGAATTCAAGAAGCGCGGCGCCCACAAGTTCCAGTTCCTGGTTACCGACAACGGCGAGGGCATTGCCTTAGAAGATCGCAGCGACGTGTTCAAGCCCTTCCGCGAGATCAAGGACCTTACCACTGGCGACGGACTGGGGCTGCCTATCTGCAAGCAGATGGCGCTGAAGATGAACGGTGACCTCGACATCGACCCCGAATTCACCAAGGGAACACGCTTCGTGCTGGATCTGCACGCATGATTACTCGTGCAGAATAGAACAAAAAACAAGGCTACGGCATCAGATGTTGATGCCGTAGCTTTGTTTTACCTCGCTCATAACAAAGGTACTCTCGATAGAGGCAAGGCTCTCTATCTCGCCCAACTTGTTGAGGATAAACTCCTGGTACTGTTTCATATCGCGTGCGCGAACCTTTAACAGATAATCGTAGGCACCCGAGGTGTTGTAACACTCCGTCACCTCGGGAATGCGCTGGATGCGGCGCACAAAGGCATCGGCAATCTCGTGATTAATCTGCTTGAGCTTCACCTTACAGTACACCTGCAGCCCCTGTCCCAATTTCTCGGGATTGAGCACCGCCACATACTTCTTGATATACCCCTGCCGCTCCAGGCGCTTCTGGCGCTCGAAGACGGGCGTGGGGGTGAGATGAACGGCATCGGCAAGTTCCTTCGTCGTCAGCTTCGCGTTCTTCTGCAGCGTCTTCAGAATCTGCAGGTCGGTTTCATCCAGTTTTGAGGTCATATCTTCTCGTTGTCTATCGCTGTTCTGCACCTCGGTAATCTGTGCCTATAATCTTCTTCAGGGTGCTATTTTTGACTTTAAATTCTTGATTTTCAGCTGCAAAGATATGGCTTTTTTCCTTTATTCCCAAATTTTATCCCGTTTTTTTGGAGGATTATTCTATAAAAGGCACTTTTGAAGGAGCGAAAAAGAAAAATATATCTGCAAATTTACGGATTTTAGCCATATCTTCTGTATTTGAAAGAAAATTTGGTGGATAATTCTAAATGCAGTACCTTTGCACCGTCAAAACATCGAAATAACGACAAAACAAAAATATTAACAATTAAAAGAAAGGATAAGATTATGAGTAAGAAGAATTACAAGTTTGAGACTTTGCAACTCCATGTAGGCCAAGAACAGGCTGACCCCGCAACCGACGCTCGCGCAGTGCCCATCTACCAGACCACGAGCTATGTGTTCCACAACTCTCAGCACGCTGCCGACCGTTTCGGACTTCGCGATGCAGGTAATATCTACGGTCGCCTGACCAACTCTACCCAGGGAGTGTTCGAGGACCGCGTGGCTGCCCTTGAGGGTGGTGTTGCCGGACTGGCAGTGGCTTCCGGTGCTGCTGCTATCACCTACGCCCTGCAGAACATTGTGCAGGCTGGCGACCATATCGTGGCTGCAGACAACCTCTATGGTGGCTCATACAACCTGATTACCCACACGCTGGCTACGCAGGGCATCACCAACACCATTCTTAACGTGAACGACCTCGACGCCCTCGAAGCTGCTATTCAACCCAACACAAAAGTAGTATATGCCGAGACCTTCGGCAACCCCAACAGCGACGTGCTCGACCTCGAAGGTGTGGCTGCTGTTGCCCACAAGCACGGCATCCCGTTTATTGTTGATAATACGTTTGGCACACCTTATCTGATTCGTCCGTTAGAGCATGGGGCTGACGTCGTGGTCCATTCCGCCACGAAGTTCCTGGGTGGTCACGGTTCTTCACTCGGTGGTGTCATCGTCGACGGTGGCAAGTTCGACTGGAAGCAGAACGACAAGTTCCCCACCCTCTCAAAGCCCGACCCCTCGTATCATGGCATCGTCTTTGCTGACGCTGTTGGTGCTGCTGCTTACGTCACCCGCATCCGTGCCGTCATCCTGCGCGATACTGGTGCTGCCATCTCGCCCTTCAACGCCTTCATCCTGCTGCAGGGTGTCGAGACGCTGAGCCTGCGCGTAGAGCGTCATGTGGAGAACGCCCTGAAGGTGGTCGACTTCCTGGCTAACCATCCGAAGGTGGCTGCTGTTCATCATCCTGCCCTTGAGAATCACCACGACCACAAGCTCTACAAGAAGTACTTCCCCAATGGCGGTGGCAGTATCTTCACCTTCGAGATCAAGGGCGGACAGGAAGAGGCCTGGAAGTTCATCGACGCCCTGCAGATCTTCTCGCTGCTGGCCAACGTGGCTGACGTGAAGAGCCTGGTGATCCACCCCTACACCACCACTCACTCACAGCTCTCGCCCGAGGAACTGGCTGAACAGCACATCACGCCCGCAACCATCCGTCTCTCCATCGGTACCGAGCATATCGACGACATCATCGACGATCTGTCGCAGGCTTTCGACAAGATTTAATTGAAAGAAAGTCAGAATGAAAAATTGAATGAAATTAGAATGAAAGATTAAAAGAAATTAGAATAATTGGAATAATTTGGCTGCGCCATATTGTCCACGATTTGATTGCAAAATAATTATTCTCATTATTCCAATTTCTTTTAAGTTTTTTATTCCGATTTCTTTTAAGTTTTTTATTCCAATTTCTTTTAAGTCTTCAATTCCAGTTTCTTTTAGTTCTTCAATTCCGATTTCTTTAATGATTTGACGTCAATTTCTTTTGTTTCTATTTTTTTTTGTAATTTTGCACGCAAATGGGAACATATATTATAGCAGACAATCAGGAACTGACGCGCCTGGCGCTGATCAGCCTGATCAAGCAGGACGAAACAAATACGCTCTACGTGGCTACCGACAGGGCTGGTCTCGTAGAGTTGTTGAAGGAGCATGAAAATGCTACGGTACTGCTCGACTTCACGCTGTTCGACTTTGCCGATGCTGACCAGTTGCTCATTATCGGAGAGCGTTTTGCGCTGTCGCAGTGGATACTCATCAGCGACGAGCTGACGCCTGCCTTCATGCGCCGTGCTGTCTATGCCTCCCACCAGTTCAGCATTGTATTCAAGGATGGCCCGCTTAGCGAGGTGCGCGAGGCCCTGCAAACCGTCTCCCGTCATCAGCGCTACATCAGTCAGCGGGCACTCGAGGTCATCATCAACCAGCAACAGGTGGAGGAAGAACAACCCAGCATCCTGACGGAGACCGAAACGGAAATCGTGAAGGCCATCGCCCAGGGTAAGTCGACGAAGGAGATAGCTGCCGAACGCTTCTCCAGCGTCCATACCATCACTACCCACCGCAAGAACATCTTCCGCAAGTTGGGTGTCAATACTGCCCATGAGGTCATCAAGTATGCCCTCCGTGCAGGACTCGTCGACTCGTCGGAATTCTACATCTAAGTACAAAAAATCACCATTTTATTTTGCATTTCGCTCACTTATTCGTACCTTTGCCGCAAATTGTAATTTTAGCAAAGAACTATGAATATGATTAGCGATACCATTAAGTATATCGGTGTTGACGACCTCGACATCGATCTCTTCGAGAGTCAGTATGTGGTGCCCGAGGGCATGAGTTATAACTCCTATCTCATCGACGATGAGAAGATTGCTGTGCTGGATACTGCCGACCGTCGTAAGGGTGAAGAGTGGAAAGCCAACCTTACTGCTGCGCTGAACGGACGCCAGCCCGACTACCTGGTGGTTCACCACATGGAGCCCGACCACTCGGCTCTCATCGCCTGGATGCTGGAGACGTATCCTGGCGTGCAGCTGGTTTGCAGCGCTCAGGCAGTTAAAATGCTGACCAACTTCTTCGAGGGCGTCGATTTCACTGGTCGTGTGCTGACTGTCAAGGAGGGTGATACCCTCGCGTTGGGTAAGCACACCCTGCAGTTTATTGGTGCAGCCATGATTCACTGGCCCGAGGTCATCATGAGCTACGACGTCACAGACAAGGTGCTGTTCAGCGCTGATGGCTTTGGTAAGTTTGGTGCTTTAGTCAATGAGACGGAAGATTGGGCTTGCGAGGCACGTCGCTATTACTTTAATATCTGCGGAAAGTATGGCACACAGGTGCAGGGTGTGGTGAAAAAGATGGCTGCGCTCGATGTGCAGGCTATCTGTCCGCTGCATGGTCCTGTGCTGAAGGGAGAACCTTTAGCCACAGCCGTAAAGCTGTATGACACCTGGAGCAAGTACGAACCCGAGAGCGAGGGCATCCTGATTGCCTACGCCAGCATTCATGGTGGAACTGCCGCTGCTGCTGAGCGCTTAGGAGAGATTCTGCGCGAAAAGGGCGCCAAAAAGGTAGTGGTAAGCGATCTGAGTCGTGAGGATATGGCTGAGGTCATTGAGGATGCTTTCCGCTATCCTACCGTGGTGGTAGCTGCCTCCAGCTACGATGCAGGCGTGTTCCCCGTGATGCACGACTTCCTGTATCACCTGCAAATCAAGAACTACCAGAAGCGTAAGTTTGGTATCATCGAGAACGGCAGCTGGGCTCCCACGGCTGGCAAGGTAATGCGCACCATGATTGAGGCCATGAAGGACTGCGAAATCGTAGAGCCTATGGTCACCATCCGTTCGCGCATGAAGGCTGCTGACGAGGCACTGCTGCAGCAGTTGGCTGACAGCCTGCTATAAACCGTTTCTTTACTTTTCAAGGGCATCGAGCGTCGACATCTGCTTCTCATGCAGGTAGATGTCGACGGTATAGCCCATTTTGGCTATCTTCACGAGCAAGTGGCGACGACTGAGCCACGCCTGCTTGAGGTCGGGCAAGGCGTTGTTGAGTCGATGCGAGGCTTGCTTATTGTTTGTTTTCACCTTTGCAGATAGCTCGATGGGCTTGGTGAGTATTTCACGCAACTGGTCAGCGAAATAGGTTGCACTACGCATGACGCGGTTCAGGAATTCCGTGTCGTGCAAGGCTTCGTACGACATCGTCTGAATCATCTGCTGCCACTTTCCCGCAACGTCAACAACGCGCTGGCGAAGGTCGATGAGTGCCTGGTCGTGCAGCTGTTTCAGCGAGGCGTGACTGTGGTAGAAGAACTCGGCAAAGATGCGCACCATCGTCTCTTGCAGGCTATAGATAGAACGGAAATCGAAGAGCTGCAACAACAGGTAGCGCTCGTACTCCTGTTTGAGCATGGGCAACTGCTGGATGCTGCGCTCTGCCTGGTATTCCTGTTGGGCAATATACGAGTCTACGCGTTCATCATTGATAATGGCACGGGCCTCCAAGGGCGAGGCAAGCACCAGCCCTTCGAGGGTGCGACAGCGGCTCAGGGCCACATACACCTGACCAGGGGCGAAGCTCTGGTTGGCGTCGATGATGGCGTGGTCGAAGGTCAGGCCCTGACTCTTGTGGATGGTGATGGCCCACGCCAGTCGCAGGGGCAGCTGTACGAAGGTGCCCTGCACCTCGGCCTCTATCTCGCGCGTCTTCTCGTTCAGCGTATAGCGGGTGTTCTCCCACTCCAGCGGTTCCACCTCGATGGCTTCGCTGTCGCCCTCGCAATACACGGTGAGGTGTTTCTCCGAGGCCTCCATCACGCGCCCGATACGTCCATTATAATAGAGGTGTTTGCCCGAGGGGTCGTTCTTCACGAACATCACCTGCGCACCCACCTTCAGCACCAGCGCCTCAGCCGTAGGATAGGAATACTCAGGAAACGTGCCCTTGATCTTCGCGCGATAGGTATAGGATGGCCCAGCCAGCTTCTGCAGCTCGCTGTCATTGTAGAAGTTAGCAAGGTTATTATGGGTAGTCAGGCGGATGAAAGGAGACCCTCCCCCCATCCCATCCCTTATAGGGAGGGACTGGGGAGAGAGTCGGCTATTCAGCTTCTCCAACACCTCTTCCGACGGATGCCCATTGCGCACCTCGTTCAGGATGTTGATAAACGAGGCATCCTGCTGACGATAGACGTGCTCCAACTGGATGGTCACGTAGTCTATCTGCTGCAGCGCCTTCGACCCAAAGAAGTAAGGGGTGTCGTAGTAGGGCCTCAGCAGGCGCTCGTCTTCTGGCGTTACCACTGGCGTCAACTGTGCCAGGTCGCCAATCATCAGCAGCTGCACACCGCCAAAGGGCTGGTTATGCTCACGGAAACGCCTCAGCACGGCGTCGATGGCATCGAGCAGGTCAGCACGCACCATCGATATCTCGTCGATAATCAGCAGGTCGATCGAGGCAATGATCTTGCGCTTCTCACGACTGAAGTCGAACGTCTTGCGACCAGAAGTCGAGCGACTCTCTACCTTTGCACCAGGCACGTAGGGCGAGAAGGGCAGCTGAAAGAACGAGTGGATGGTCACGCCACCTGCATTGATGGCTGCCACACCCGTTGGCGCCACCACGATGGAGCGCTTCCTCGAGCCAGCCATCACCTCCTTCAGGAACGTCGTCTTGCCCGTTCCCGCCTTTCCTGTCAGGAAAATACTGCGCCCCGTGTTCTCCACAAAGTCCCACGCGGTGCGAAGCACGTTATTCTGTTCCATCATCATTTACTGACCGCAAAAATACGGATAATTTGGCAAAACGCAAAGAATTCTTTGGAAAAAAATTAGATTTGCATTTTTTTCCTTAAAAAGGAATTATCTCAGAAAGTTTTTGTATTTTTGTGGCCAAATAACTGAAAAGAAAGCAACATGACGAATACAGAGGAAAGAAAAGATTTCAACAAAGTTTACTGGCGCTTCTTGTGGTCGTCCATTCTGATAGCCCTGTCGGGCTGTCTGGGCAATGTGGTCGACGCCATTATCGTGGGCAACCTCATTGACGAAAACGGCGTCAGCGCCATCAATATGAGCAAACCCTACGTGCAGTTCATCTTCACCCTGAGCATGCTCCTGTCCACGGGTGCGGGTATGCTGGTAGGCAAGGAACTGGGCAGGAAGGACATCGCTCGTGCAGCTTATATCTACACGCTCTCCATTGCGTTGTGCATGACGTTTGGACTGCTGATGACCCTCTGCGGCATATTCATTCCCGATGCCATCACGGGCATACTTTGCGACCCGACGCACACCTTCCTTTACGAGCCGACGTTTACTTATCTGCGCATCACGCTGCTGGGCACGCCCGTGTTTATGCTGATGTGGGCGCTCTGCACCATGGCTGGTGTCGATGGCAGTCCGCGCCTGGTGTCGTTTGCCATCCTCATCGACAATGCCGTCAACCTGTCGTGCGACATCATTTTCATCAAATTCTTGGATATGGGCATCGCAGGTTCTTCGCTGGCAACAGTCGTAGGTCACCTGGTGGGCATTGCCATCATGTGCTGGCACTTCCATTATAAGGACAACCACCTGCATTTAGGGTTAGGCCATTCGTCATCGCCCCTTTGGAAGGGCATCAAAGACATCCTCTCCGAGGGTGCCCCGCTGGCCATTGCCTCCATCTGCCTCACCCTGCTGCTGTTCAGTTCCAACAGCATCATGCTGTCGTCGCTGGGACGCGTGGGTATCTTCGCCTTCGCCGTCTGCATGAACCTGCTGCAAATCTACAACCTCTTCCTGGCTGGCGTCTGCCGCACCATCCAGTCGCTGGGCTCTGTACAGGTGGGCAAGGGCGACAACGAGGCCTTCTGCCTGGTGCTGCACAAGTCGTTTGTCTTCATCACCTGGGCCATGATCATCACCTGTATCTTCATCTGGATCGACCCCGAGAGCGTTACCCGACTGTTTGGTGCCAAGGAAGACGACCTGATTAGCGAAGGCAGCAAGGCGCTGCGCATCTATGCGCTGAGCCTTATCCCCTTCTGCTACATCTATACGCTCATGGTGGTGTACAAGCTCTACAGCTACCACAAGATGGCACTCTTCCTCTCGTTTGCCCTGTCGCTGACGGTCATTCCCGTGTTGTGGTTAGTGTCGCATCTTGCCCCCAGTCTGCTGTGGTACAGCTTCCTGATCGCCTACGCCATCGAGGCGGTGCTGATTGTCATCTTCCACCGTCTGGGCCACCTGAAGTTTGAATTAGCGGCCCCCAAGAAAGAAGGGGAATAGGTCTATGAAAAAGATTTATTGAGCCCACTTTAAAAAGTGGGCTCAGATATAATATTTCTTAAAATTCACAAGTTGGTGATTCACAAGTTTGTGAAGTCGTGTTTATTTTGCTACCTTTGTCCGCAAAAGCTTACAAATACAACAGGTTATGGAGAAGAGTTTTGTCTATGGAGTAGCTGTAACAGACTACAATTTCACAGGGCGTGTGGAAGAAACCCGTCGATTGAAACAGAATTTTGAGAATGGTATCAACTCTATTCTCATATCACCTCGTCGTTGGGGTAAGACATCTTTGGTGGATCATGTCTGCCGACAGTTGGAAGGAAGCAATATCATTACTGTTCGATTGGACATCTTCGGATGTAAGAGCGAATATGACTTCTATAATGTCATGGCTGCGGCAGTTCTAAAACAGACGGCCACCAAAGTTCAATTATGGATGGATGAAGCCAAAGATTTTCTTGCACGACTCACACCTAGAATCCACTTCCCAATAGATCCGACATCAGATATCAGCGTGTCTCTTGGCATCACTCCTGAAACCCATAGTCCAGAAGAAATACTGAATATGGTTGAGGTAATAGCCAAACGCAAAGACTGTCACATTGTTGTATGCATTGATGAGTTTCAGCAGGTGGGTGAGTTTGAGAATACAAAAACTGTTCAGGCTCGGTTGCGTTCTGTCTGGCAACATCATCACTATACGTCCTATTGTCTTTTCGGCAGTAAACGTCACATGATGAGCAAGATTTTCCTAAATCGCAGCATGCCGTTCTATCAGTTTGGCGACTTGCTGTGGTTGCAGAAGATTCCAATATCTGACTGGACTGGCTACATCGTTAGCCATTTTGAGAGCGCAGGCAGACATATCTCTGAAGAGCTGGTTACGAAAATCTGTGAGTCAGTTGACCTATATCCGTCGTACGTTCAGCATCTGGCTTCCATTGTTCTAAACCATACACCTCTAGGGGAATCTGCAAAGGATGAATTGCTTCCATTGGCCATCAAGGAACTGATAAGTACCAACGAGGCTCTTTATATGCAGCAGATAGAACCTCTTTCTGGCTATCAAATGAATTTGCTGCGTGCCATTGTTACTGGCATACACTCTGGCTACAACGAAAAGAAGGTGCGTAGTCAGTTTGATTTGGGCAGTCCATCCAATATGGTGCGTCTTCGTGATGCCCTTATCGAGCGTGATCTCATCTATTCAGAAATGCGCCAACTCTATATTACAGACCCTGTTTTCTCCCTTTGGTTTAGGCAGCGTTTTTTGTAACATCATGTAACTCGCCCTCGGCATCGTCATCGAGGGCACTCAAAAAGGTAGTTAGAAAATGAAAATTTCGATTAAGAGAGAGCAATGCCAAACTGGTTTGAGCTTTGCTGAGTGTAAGAAATGTCGACCGCAGGTCAATCTGATGAAATTATGGATACTCGCCGCCATCCTGATACTATGCGGCACAGTATCGTTTGCATCATGCACGTCGAATGATGACAATCCCTCGGCGGTGCAGCCCACCATTGAGCGCATCACTGAGCGAGGCAAGTTGCTGGTAGGCACCACGGGCGACTATCGACCTCTCTCATACCGCGAGGACGACGGTAACTACTGGGGCTTCGGCATTGAGATGGCACAGAAGATAGCCGAGCGTATCGGTGTTGGCATTGAATTCGTACAAACCTCATGGCCTACGCTGACTGCCGACGTGCAGGTCGAGCCGCAGACCTTTGACCTCGCTATAGGCGGCATCACCATTACCGACACACGAAAGGAGACGATGCTGATGAGTGACGGCTATCTATGTAATGGCAAGACCATCCTCTGCCGTGCCGACGATGCTGACCGCTACCAGTCGCTGGCCGACATCGACAAGCCAGAAGTACGCGTGATGGTGAACCCCGGTGGGCTGAACGAGAAATTCGCCAACGAGAATCTCACCCATGCAACCATCATCGTCTATCAGAAGAATGAGGAAATTCCCAATCAGGTGGCCGAGGGAAAGGCCGACGTGATGATTACCGAAATCACCGAGGCTCCGTGGTATGTGCAGAATGACCCACGCCTCGCTGCACCGCTTATCGAGAACCCTTTCACCCACGGAGAAATCGGTGTGCTGATGCGCAAGGGGCAAGACGATCTCCTCGTCCTTGTCAACGCCGTCATTGCCCAAAT
>JAEEGH010000894.1_pt1 | contig 91117 bp, 69 predicted proteins | sample 9134181 | NCBI WGS metagenome assembly JAEEGH01 (sample SAMN16246544, study PRJNA631951) | gut metagenome | biome: gut microbiome; feature: rumen; material: DP-attached | host: Bos | place: Iran: Karaj | collected 2018-10 | reverse complement strand
CTGGTGAATTCGGAACTCTTCGGCCATGTGAAGGGGTCCTTCACCGGTGCCACGGACAACCGGAAAGGCTATTTTGAGGATGCCGACGGCGGTACGCTGTTCCTGGACGAGATTGCCGAACTTCCGCCCGAGACGCAGGCCCTCCTGCTGCGGGTACTCCAGAGCGGAGAATTCCGCAAGGTGGGTTCCAATAAGGTGGAACACACGGACGTGCGCGTGGTGGCCGCCACCAATGTGCAGCTGTACGAGGCGGTAAAACGCGGCAAATTCCGCGAAGACCTGTACTTCCGCCTGTCGGCCGCCCAGATCCGCATCCCGCCGCTCCGGGAACGGAAGGGAGACATCTACCTGCTGTTCCGCAAGTTCACGTCGGACTTCTCGGAGGTGTACGGCATGTGCAAGATATCGCTGCGTCCGGACGCCATCCATCTGCTGGAGCATTACCGCTGGCCGGGCAACATCCGCCAGCTGCAGGGCTTTACCCAGTCCCTTACGGCCCAGCTTTCCACCAAGGTTACACCCACGCTGCAGCGCATAGAACTGTCGGCCGCAGACCTGGAACCCTTCATCCCCCGGGAGGAAGGTGAACCCATCCCCATGCTCTACGAGGGACCGCAGCCTTCATCGGCCTTTAATGCCGATGAGCGCCAGGCCATCTTCAAAGCCATCTTCGACCTTAAGCAGGATGTGGACGCCCTCAAGGCGCGCATAGACCGCCGGGAGCTTCCGCCGCCTCCGGCCCGGCCCCTGGAAGAAACGCAGGAGGCCGAATGGCAGGGAGAGGAGACTTTCCCCCAGGACAAGCCCATCTTCCATGTAGAAACGCCCGCACAGGAGCCCCAGGCCCATACGCTGTCCCTCCGCAAGTCGGAGGAGGAGCTCATCCGCGCCGCACTGGAAAAACACGAAGGCAACCGCAAGAAGGCGGCCGAAGAACTGGGCATGAGCGAACGTACGCTTTACCGTAAACTACCTCCGGAATTCCGCAAGAAATGAAACGAGCGTTTGTAATACTGGCCGTTGCCCTTGCGGCGGTTTCCTGTGGAATTTATTCTTTCACAGGTACTTCCATTCAGCCGGATGTGAACACCATCACCATTCCGTATGTGGAGAACAAGGCCGTCCGCATCAATCCTTCCCTGTCCAACGACCTAACGGAAGCCCTGCAGGAAAAGTTCCGCAAGCTCACCCGCCTGGAGCAGGTGGATGTAGACGGAGACCTGGAACTGGTGTGCGAAATAACGGGATATGACGTAAAGGCTACCGCCATAACGGCCGAGGAGCAAGCCGCCCAGAACCGCCTTACCGTACAGGTTAAGATAGAGTTCTCCAACCGGAAATATCCGGAGGACGATGTGAGCAACTCCTTCAGCGCGTACGAGGATTTTGACGCCACCATGTCGCTGGACGCCGTGGAGGGCGGGCTGTGCGAAGCCATCATAGAGAAACTGGTAGAAGATATTTTCAACGCAACCGTAGCACAATGGTAAGAGCATCCCATATGGACATCCACACCCTCACGCTGGACGAACTGGTGGGCGTGGTGAACCTGTATCCCTGGTATGGAGCCGCCCGGGTGGAGCTCTGCTCCCGGATGGCCGAAGTGGGCGGGAGTGACTGGGGAGAGGAACAATACGCCGGCGAGGCCCTGTACGTGGTGGACCGGCGCAAGATAGCCGCCTTTGTGCAGCGCGGCCGGATGGGGGACTATTCCGACAAGGATGTCCAGGCCCTGCTGTCTTCCTACATGGGCCCCACCCCGGAAGAGACTGCGGCCGCGGAGCATCAGGTGCGTGTGGTGGGTGGAGACTATTTCTCCCAGTCCCAGTACGACAACGTGCGCAAGGGGGATGACAACATCTTTACCCGCTTCGCCTCCAAGAACCGTCCGGAAGGGTCTCCGGAGGAAGAGGAAGGCAGCGAAATCGCAGACCGTTTCGCCACCGAAACCCTGGCCCGGATCTTTGCCGAACAGGGCCGTCCGGAGGAAGCAAGACGCATTTATTCGCGTCTGGTTTTGGATATTCCGGAAAAAAGTGCTTACTTTGCATCCCTTATTGACGAATTGGATTAAAAATAGTTAACAATATGAACGCAGCATTCACTGTCCTGGTCGTCCTTATCATCGTTGCGGCCATTCTCCTGATCGCGGTCGTCCTCCTGCAGAATGGCAAGGACGGCGGTCTCGCCACCAATTTCACTTCCGCCAACCAGACGCTTGGCGTACGTCAAACCGCCACCATCCTGGAAAAGGCCACCTGGTATCTGGTCGCCTTCATCCTGGTGGTCTCCGTCATCACCGTTTTCGTGGCCCGCGGCAACACCCAGCGCGGTTCCAATGACGCCGTGAGCACGGAAATCCTCAACCAGATGGATGCCGCCGCTCCGGAAGCTCCCGCCTTCCCGCTCCCTCAGGACAATCCCGAGGCCAGCCCGGAAGCCGAATAAGCACCCGGCAGCAGAAGTTCAGGCCAGCCCTTCGGGGTTGGCTTTTTTTTTGAAATTTTATGCTTATATTTGTGAAATGGACAATAACAATGCTATTTATATGAAGAAGACTCTCAAAACCTTTGCCGCAGCCTTGATGGCCATAGCCGCCGTAGCCTGCGCATCTCCGGAAAAGATGGCCAAGATGGCCGATGCCGTCAAGGTCAGCTGCAACCCCTCTGTACTGGAAGTGGTCAACGACCAAATCTTTGCCACTGTAACGGTGGACTGCCCCAAGGACTACTTCAATCCCAAGGTAATCATGGAGGTCACCCCCGTGATTGTGTACGAAGGCGGAGAGGCCGCCATGAAGCCCTTCAAGTACCAGGGAGACAAGGTGAAAGACAACTACAAGGTTATCTCCTCCCAGGGCCAGAAGGTGACGGAACAGCTTAAGTTCGACTATGTGGAAGGCATGGAAAAGTGCTTCCTGGAGCTCCGCGGCCGCGTGATAGCCGGCAACAAGAGCATCGCCCTCCCGTCCAAGAAGGTGGCCGACGGGGCCAACACCACTTACATGCTGGTGAAGCGCCAGGGAGACGTCTCCTTCAAGCCGGACGCCTATAAGGACATCCTCACCAGCACGGCCGAAGGCCAGATCAAGTACCTGGTGAACAGCTCCGAGGTTCGCAATTCCGAACTCCGGGGAGACTCCGTGAAGGAGTTCCTCTCCGCCCTGGAGGCCATCGAGAAGGACGAGCGCGCTACCATTACCGGAACGGAGATTGTGGCCTATGCCTCCCCGGAAGGAGACGAGGGCCGCAACAACAAGCTCTCCGGAGACCGTTCCGCATCGGGCAAGAAGGCCTGGGACAAGGTAACCCAGGGCTTCGAGACGGCGGATCCGTCCGTCCGCAGCGTGGGTGAAGACTGGGAAGGCTTCCAGCAGCTGGTGGCCGAATCCGACATAGAGGACAAGGACCTCATCCTGCGCGTCCTCTCCATGTATTCGGACCCTGCCGTGCGCGAAAACGAAATCAAGAACATGTCCCAGGTGTACACCGCCCTCAAGGGAGAGGTGCTGCCGGAGCTGCGCCGCGCCCGCCTCATCGCCAACGTGGAGTATAAGAACTACACCAACGAGGAGCTCCTGGAACTGCTGGAGCAGAATGCCGATATCCTGGACGAGGAGGCGCTCCTGCGCGCCGCTTCCGTGGTAAAGGACAACGCCAAGAAGGAGAACATCTACAAGAAGGCCGTAGAGCGCTACGGCAGCGACCGGGCCCAGTACAACCTGGCCGTCACCTACCTGTCCGAAGGTAAGGACGCCCTGGCCGAACAGGCCCTCTCCAAGGTGAAGGCCAACGACGCCGACGTGCTCAACGCCAAGGGTGTGGTAGCCCTCCGCAACAATGACCTGGACACCGCCGAATCCCTCTTCCGCAAGGCCACCGGCAATGCCGATGCCAAAGCCAACCTGGGTATCGTCCAAATCCTCACCGGCCGCTATGAAGAGGCCGCTGAAACCCTCAAGGACAAGAAGGGCTGCTGCAACAACACGGTGCTGGCCTACATCCTCACCGACCAGCTGGACAAGGCTGCCGCCGCCGTGCACTGCAAGGACACCCGCGTACAGTACCTTAAGGCCATCATCGCCGCCCGCCAGGGAGACGCCCAGGGCGTGAAGGACAACCTGGCCAACGCCTTTGCCAGTGACGAGTGGAAAGAGCGTGCCGCCAAGGACGTGGAGTTTGCCGGTTACGAGTTTTAAGCACCCTCGGCCGTGAACAGCGGACGCCTGGTAGACATCATCTTCTGCATCCTTGTGCTGCCGGGGATGATGTTCCTTTTTCCCATCGGGGAATGGGCCCAGTGGCATCCCGGATACATCCTGGGATACGCCGGGTGGCTGTACGGCGTGTATTTCCTGTGCAGGGAAGCCCTGGGGGCCATGCTGCTGAAAGGCGCCAAGGGCATTCTCACGGCGCTGGGCATTCTGTTCCTGGTGTTCGCCGTCACCTTCCTCATGTCCTGGACTCCCGTGGATTTCCCGCGGGATGCCGATACGGTTTCCGGACGCCTGGAGCTGCATCAGCGGGCCATGTGGGTGCTCCTGATCGCCGATGTCACTATCGGCCTGCTGGTTGGGGTCTTCTGCTCCCGCATCAAGGAGCTGTCGGCCGCCCACGAGGTGTCGGCCGCCCTGGACAATGCCCGTTCATCGCTGTACAAGCGCAGCTTTGACGCCGTGGCCGATGAGGAAATCCAGCTCAAGAGCGACTACAAGACCGTGCGGGTGCCGCTGTCGGCCATCCAGTACATTGAATCCCGCAACAATTACTCCTGCGTGCACCTGGACCACCAGGAGGACATTGTTTCCCAGATTACCCTCAAAAAAGTGATGGAACTGCTTCCGGAAGGGAAATTCATCCGGATCCACCGCTCTTATATCGTTCCGGTGTGGCGGATTGAATCCAAATCCCTCACGCAGGTACAGCTGATGGGCGTGAACGACCCGCTTCCGGTGGGCCGCGCCTTCAAAGACAGTATAAAATGAGCAAGAACAAGGATTTCTTTGCCACCCGGTCCACCAGCTGGTGGATGGTTGCCCTGGCTATGATAGGCTCCTGTTTCTCGGGAGTCACCTTCGTGTCCGTGCCGGGCATGGTGGCATCGGCCGGATTCGGCTACCTGCAGATGTGCCTGGGCTTTTTCCTGGGCTATCTGGTGATTGCCTTCGTGCTCACGCCGCTGTATTTCAAACTGGGGGTGGTGTCCATCTACCAGTATCTGGAGCAGCGTTTCGGCCTTTCCTCCTACAAGACCGGCGCCTGGTTCTTCTTCATTTCCAAGATGCTGGGGGCGTCGGTGCGGTTTTTCCTGCTGTGCGCAACCCTGCAGCTGCTGCTGTTCGAAGGCCTGGGTGTTCCGTTCTGGGTAACGGTGGTGGTGGCGGTATTCCTTATCTGGCTGTATACTTTCCGGGGCGGCGTGAAATCCGTCATCTGGGTGGATATGGTCAAGACGCTCTGCATGCTGGTTACCGTGGTGCTGTGCCTGGTGCTTATCGGCCGGGAAGTGGGCGTATTTGACAAATCCATGGCCCGGGTGTTCTGGTTTGACGATGTGAACCACCCGCAGTTCTTCTTCAAACAGCTGCTGGGCGGCCTGTTCACCGTGATTGCCACAACCGGCCTGGACCAGGACATGATGCAGCGCACGCTGGCCTGCAAGAACGTGAAGGACTCCCAGAAAAACCTGGTGGTTTCCAGCGTGCTGCAGATTGTGGCCATCGCCATGTTCCTCATCCTGGGCGTCTATCTGTATCAGTTCGCGGCCCTGCACGGCATCGAGGCCAGGGGGGACGCCCTCTTCCCGGAGGTGGCCTGCTCTTCCTTCCTGCCGCCCATCGTGGGGGTGCTCTTTATCATCGGACTCATCGCCGCCGGTTTTCCGGCGGGGGGATCGGCCCTTACCGCGCTTACAACGTCCTTCACCGTGGACATCCTGGGCGGGCTCAAACGGGCCGATCCGGACAGGCTGCGCAAGTGGGTGCACATTGGGATGGCCGTGCTGATGGCGCTTTGCATAGTGCTTTTCAGCGTGCTCAATTCCACCTCCACCATTGACGCGGTGTACCGCCTGGCCAGCTATACCTACGGCCCGCTCCTGGGCCTGTTCTGCTTTGGCATTTTAAGCAAAAAGGCTGTCCGGGACCGCTGGGTTCCGCTTGTGTGCGTCCTGGCGCCGGCGCTGTGCCTGGTGCTGGACCTCAATTCCCAGGCCTGGTTCGGCGGGTATCATTTCAGTTATGAGCTGCTGCTTTTGAATGCGGGCTTTACAGCCCTGGGTTTACTGTTGCTTCGTAAGAAATGACCAGGTGGATGTGGCTGCTGATGGCGCTCTTTTCCACGAGCGCCTGTGCGCAGGGGCAGGATCTGCCCCGGCCCATCCGGCTTACGGAAATGCCGCAAACGCGGCTGGACGTTCCTGCGGGTCAGTATTCCGGGATCTCCTTCGTCCGGGACAAGCAGTTTGTTGTAGTGGACGACAAAGCCCGCGGCGGCGGCATCCAGTCCTTTGTGGTGCAGGTAGACTCCCTTGGCTATCTGGGGATGGTGTTGGCTTCCGGGCTCAAGACCAACGATTCCGGAGAGAAGGGGCTGGACAACGAGGATATAGTCTATGCCTCCGGGCGCCACACGCTGTTTGTGGCTTCCGAGGCCACCCAGACCATCCGGGAGTATAATCTTTCCGGCAAGCCCACCGGGGCCGGCCTGGCCGTTCCGGAGGAGTTCGGCGTATCCAACATCACCCCCAACCGCGGCTTCGAGACGCTGGCCTATAACGAGGCCACCGGTCTCTTCTGGACCACCACGGAAGTGCCCCTGATTGCCGATTCCCTGTACCGCTTCCAGAGCTTTTCGGCCGAAACCCTGGAATCCGCCCAGCAGTTCCTCTATGCCGCGGAGCTCCCGGCCGTGGAACAATCCCTGATAGCATCGGCCCGGGCCTATGTATTTGGTATTCCGGCTATTACTGCGCTGGACGACGGCCGGCTGCTGGTCCTGGAACGCGAAGTCTATGTTCCACAGGGCGGCCTGGGAACGCTTTTGACGGATTCCTTCACGGCAACGTCCATCTATGAGGTGGACCCGGCCCGCTGCCAGGCGCCCGTGCTGGAAAAGAAGCTGCTGCTCAGCTTCCGGACCGGCGCCCTGAACCTGGCCAACTTTGAAGGCATGTGCCTGGGCCCGGTGCTTCCGGACGGCACGCAGACGCTGTTTCTCATTGCCGATTCCCAGGACGGCGCCTACGGCCTGGTGGGCGAATATATCAAAGTGGTTAAACTGCAGTACGAATAGAACATGAGAACCTGCCTGTCCATACTCGCAGCCCTTTTTATCGGCCTTACCGCTTTTGCCCAAAACGGTAAGATATACTTTGGCCGGTATGGTTCCGTGAGGACGGTGGCCGAATGGAACGGCATCCGAATCCCGGAAAACACGGTCCTGGGAGTAAAGATTATTGCCGATAATGCCAGTTATAACGGACTCTCTTATGACAGCTGGCTTAAAGTGGTCCCCGAACTGGAGTCCTCCCTCCCCGCCCTGGTGGAACGCTGCGTGGAAGGGGCCAACAACCGCTTCAACCGCAGTTTCCAGAATGTCTACTTCTCTTCCGTCACGGAAGGGCGGGACTATCTGGTTACCCTGATCCTCCGACAAGTGTCCAAACAGGGTGACGCCGTGGCCGATGTAACCATAGAAACCCCCGAAGGTCAGAATGCGGTGATCCTTACCCTCAAAGGCGCCGGAGGGCGATATGGCTCGTTTATCAATCTAATGGGCGACGGCATGGAAAGCCTGGGTTACGAACTGGCCAAACGGATGAACAAAGCCCGCTTCCAGAACAAGATTCATCAATAATTATTGAAGAATTACCTGTCCATATTGTTGGCTTTTGCGCTGTTGTTTTCCGGCGCAGCCTGTACTCCAGAGCAGAAAGATCCGGAGGGCCTTACTACTACCGGCGAGGCCTTGGATATAACAGAACATTCTGCCACACTCACGGGCTACCTTAACATTTCTCCGCAAAAGGTGGGGAATACGATGGTGGGTATTATGTATGATAAGGATCCATCATTTGAAAACGGACAAAAGATAAGGGCAAAATGGGTGGATAAGAACAATATGTTTGGCTTTACGGTTATCGGCCTGGACTCCAGTACTACCTATTATTACAAGTCATACGACCAATATGGAGTGGACATTAATTTTGGTGCCGTAAAGTCTTTCACCACCAAAGATTCCCAATGCCCGGAAGGCGCCGTGGACCTTGGCGTAGTAGTGATCCGGGAGGACGGTACCGCCTATACCTTGTATTGGGCCAAGTCTAACCTTTCTGCCGATGGTCTCTGTGCCAATCCGGAGGATGCTGGTGATTACTATGCCTGGGGAGAGACAGAGCCCAAAAGCAGTTATTCGTGGGCAACGTACAAGTTTGGGAATGGTGAAGAGTTCACAAAGTATAATACAACCACCACTTATGGTCCTATTGATCACAGGACCGTCTTGGATTTGTCGGATGATGCAGCCAGGGCAACATTGGGCGGCAAATGGAGAATGCCCACAGAAGAGGAATGGGAGGCTCTCCGCACCCAATGCTCTTCAAGCTGGAGAATACAGAATGGCGTAAAGGGCCAATTGGTAACAGCCTCCAACGGGAACAGTATCTTCCTTCCCGCCGTAGGTTACCGATACGGCTCCAATCTAAACGAGGCGGAGCGCGGGAGCTACTGGTCTTCTTCCCTATATACAGTATACCCGGGCGAAGCCTGGCGCATGTACTTCTATTCCGGCTTTATTTTCACAGACAGCAGTGACCGAGACCGAGGCCTGTTAATCCGTCCCGTTACAGAATAAAAAAGCCCTCCGCGCAACTGTGGAAGGTTTTTTGCGGAGGACGAAAAGCCGGTCAATAGACAATATCGTCTCCTTCGCAGATTTGCACCTGGAGATTCATTTCCTGTAGCCACCCCTTTTCTTCTGCGTAGGTATCCCAGGTGATGCCGGGTGAGTGGTTCCAGGAGATACGGACAATATGGCCTTTCGGCCAGCCTTCCCTTTCTACGTACGTTGCAGTATACAGGACTTTTCCGGTACCGGGATCGGCCAGGGTGAAACCGCTTTCTGTGAAATGACAGGCAAGGCGCTCCTCGTCGGTATCCACATGCTGGTTGTCAATGTATCGGCACATTCCGGAGCGTACCAGGGCGGGTTCCGCTTCGTTTTCGTAGATCCAAATCCACATCTGGAATTGATTGTCCCCCTGCCCCCCGGCATAGAGATATTTGACAGGAGAGAAGTAGCACCCTCCCTGTTTCTGGCAAGCGCAGACAGACAATAGAAGAATTACGGCAGCAAGCAGACTACGTTTCATGGACAAATACTTTCTCCATAAATCCTTCACCTCTCAAAATCTTGCATCGGAAAGTTAAGAAGCGTCAATACGTCTTCCGAGCTCATCATAATTCTTCTTTAAGGCCCTTTCGGTTAGGATGAACGTAGCTAACAATACGTATTTTCATCATTATAGCAAAGTATCTCGATTCCATTTATTGTCTATCTCTTCTAACTTGGAGCGTCGAGGACGAGATTCCGCTGCGCTGCGCTTGCGCTATCTCGATGCCCTCCCGGGGGGTCCTAGCAGAGATTACAGCTCACGGCCTCCGGCCGTTTGGGCCATTTTAGCCTGGCAACAGGCTCAAGCAAGCTTGGCCCATTGCCAAACTAAAACAGCCCAGCGCTAAAGCGCTGAGCTGTAATACTTTGCGGAGGGGACGAGATTCGAACTCGTGGTACAGAATAACCCGTACGGCAGTTTAGCAAACTGCTGGTTTCAGCCACTCACCCACCCCTCCGGGAATGATGTTCCTGAAACACCCGTCAAAAACAGACGGGACTGCAAAGATACCACTTTTTTGTCAATTAGCAAGAGGTGAAGCCATCTTTCCTTCTTAATTACTTGCCGAACACCTGGTCGATGAGCGCCACGAATTCCTGATAGGCGGCGGTGTCCTGCAGTTCGGAAAGGGCGGCGGCCAGGCTGCGGTAGCGCCAGGCGTGTTCCTTGGGGTCCTTGGAATGGAAGAGGTTCCAGAGTTCATCCCCCTTTTCGGCATAGTCCCTGGCGATGGCGCGCATGTTGGAAAGTTTGTCTCCCAGGGTTATCATCTTCAACTCGCGGGAGGCGGAGGCCAGGCGGTCTATGCCGGCCTGCTTGCGGGCGCGCCAGCTTTCCTCCTCGCTCACGCCTTCCGGCATCTCATCGCTCTCCTGGGCCACCAGGGCGGCTATTCTGTCGCCGAACTGCGCCCGGAGCTCCTCCACTGTAACGTCCGTATCCTCAACCGTATCGTGCAGGGCGGCGGCGGAGAGCAGTTCCTGATCGGCCGTCATGGTGGACACTATGGCCATGGCCTCCATGGGATGTACGATGTAGGGGAAGCCTTTGCCGCGGCGCTCCGTACCGGCATGGGCCTGCACCGCAAAGATTATGGCGCGGTCCAGCAGTTCTGTGTTAAGGGGCATGTTTGCCATAAAGGGGATAATTTAGTCGTCTGTATCGCCTATGATAATCATCAGGTGGTCTCCCGGGAATAACTCCATGCTGCCGTGGGGCACCAGGAATTTCTCTTCCCGTTTTACCATCAGCAGGCGGATGCCATGCGGGAAAGACATGTCCCGGACGGTCCTGCCGCCCGCCAGGTCCTCTTCCGTTACCGTATGGTCCCGGAGCATACCCATCTCTTCCGGCAGTTCCAGGCCGAAGGATTCCACCGGCGGATCTTCCTCATAACTGAGTCCCAGCCACTTGGCAACCGGGGCCAGCGTCATTCCCTGGACGAGCAGCGACAGCAGCGAGATAAGGAACACCATATTGAAGATGCCGGAAGCGCCATCCACCTCCTTCACCACCGGATACAGGGCGAACAGGATGGGGCCGGCGCCTTTCAAACCCACCCAGGAAGTGAAAAGTTTGGCCTTGAAAGGCATCTTGCGGAAAGGAAGCAGGCTCACGAGGACGCTCACCGGACGGGCCACGAAAATGAGGAACAGGCCCACCAGCAGGGCCGGGACAATCATGGGTGGCATCTGGGAAGGCCGGGCCAGCAGACCCAGCACCAGGAACATGAGCAGCTGCATAAGCCACGTCATGCCGTCAAAGAACTTAAGGACGTCTTTCTTGCCCGGAATGGGGGCCTGGTTGCCGATGATGATGGCGGCCACGTACAGGGCCAGCAGGCCGTTCCCGAACACGATGGATGCCAGGCCGCTGGCAAAGAAGGCCGAACTGAGCACCAGGATGGAATACAGCGACGACCCGGGCAGATTCACCTTCTTGATAATCCAGACGGTGAGTTTTCCCACCAGCAGGCCCACCAGCAGGCCGATGGCCGTCTGCACCAGGAACACCAGGCTGCCCCGGAGGGAGAGCAGACCCAAAGAAGCATCCGCTTCCCCTTTGGAGAGGAACACACCCGTGATGATGATGGTGAGGGCATAGGCCATAGGGTCGTTGCTGCCGGACTCCAGCTCCAGCAGGGGAGCCAGGTCGTGCCTGAGGTGCAGGCGTTTCCCGTGCAACAGGCCGAAAACCGAGGCCGAATCCGTAGAAGCCATGATGACGGCCACCAGGAAACAGCCCAGGATGGAGCTGCCCAGTGCGCCCACGGCTTCTCCGGCCACCAGGTAGATGAACCAGCCTGTGAGCAGGGATGTGAGCAAGACACCCAGCGAGGACAGGATAATACCCTGCTTGAGAACCGGCCGGGTTTCCCCCATGGAAGTTTGCAGACCACCGGAGAACAGGATGATGGTCATGGCAAAGTGGCCCAGGGATTCGGCCAGTTCATAATCCTGAAATCTTACACCCAGGCCGTCTTCCCCGGCCACCATTCCCAGGATAAGGAACAGCAGCAGGGACGGAACGCCGAAGCGCGCCCCGATCTTGGTGGTCATTATGGCAAAGAACACCAGGATGGAGGCCAGCAGCAGCAGGTTGTCCGACAACAGGTTAATGGAGAGCATTAATCCTCAATCTGGAACAAATTAAGGAAACCGGTCATGATGAAGACCTGGCGGATTTCGTTGGAAATCCCCCTGACAATCACGTTACCGCCTTTGTTTACCGCTGCCTTGCGCAGGGAAAGGAAGAGGCGGAGACCGGAACTGGAGATGTATTCCAGTTTTTCACAGTCCAGCACGATGGTTTTGTCGGCATCGGCCTGAAGGGATTCCATCTGAGGGGCCACCTCCAGGGAGGCCGGAGTATCCAGCCTGCCTTCCAGCCGGGCTGTCACCATTCCGTTTTCTTTTTCAATTAAAATATTCATAGTTTCTTAATAAGTGATAATCTGTTCTTTCCGTCCACCCGGGAGTAGTGTATCTCATCCATGATCTGGCGCACCAGATAGATGCCCAGACCGCCGATGGGACGCTCTTCCACGGACAGGGTTATATCTGCGTCCGGACGGGCTGTGGGGTCGAAGGGGGTACCGCTGTCCGCTATGATGAATTCCAGGGACTTTCCCTGCAGGACGGCATCTATTTCCACCAGGCCGTCGGTTCCCTTGGGATACGCATAGGAGATGACGTTGGTAACCGCTTCCTCCAGCGCCAAATTCAAGTTTAATGCCAAAGCCGGATCCAGGTTCATGTCCTCGGCTATGGCCTCCATGAAGGTTTCCAGCTGGTGGATCTGCTGGATGTCGTTATGCAGAACAAGGTGCCGCACCTGCTGCGCGGCAGGGTCCTGGCCAAGATAATGGATTAATAGCATAGTTAGATCATCGCTTTGAGGTGCGTCCCCCACAAAGGCATCCACGGCCGCCTGCATAGCTGCGAGCTGCTTCTGAGAGTCCCGGTGGGTATGCAGGACCTCTTCTATCCGCTGCAGGCCGAACTGCCCGGACTGGGCATTTTCGGCCTCCGACAGGCCATCGGTATAGAGGAATAGTGCGTCGTTGTAACGGAGGAAGACTTCCTGCTCCTGGTAAGGGAAATCTGCTATCACGCCCAGTGACAGATTGGGCTCTACAGGAAGCTCGCTTACGGTATCGGCAAGGACGAGCGGCGGATTATGGCCTGCGTTGCAATACCTCATCCGGCCGGAAGAGAGGTCCAGTACACCCATGAAGAAGGTGACGAACATCTCGTTCTCGTTGGATTCGGACAGATAATTGTTCATCAGGTACACCAGCCGCGCCGGACTGGATTCGTGGGTAGAGGTGGCACGGAACAGGGTTCTGGTAACGGTCATCACCAGGGCTGCAGGGACGCCCTTGCCGGAAACGTCGCCGATACAGAAATAGAGCTTCCCGTCCCGGACATAGTAGTCGTACAAATCTCCGCCCACATCCTTGGCCGGGACTATGGAGGCGGCGAAATCCAGCGCCTTGGCGTTCGAAAAAGGAGGGATGGTCTTGGGGACCATGGACATCTGGATATCCCGGCCGATGCGGAGTTCGCTCTGCATCCGCTCCTTCTGTTCCCTGAGTTTCTGCAGCCGGCTAAGGTTTTTGAAGACGAACTGCAGGATAACGGCCAGCATCACGAAGCCCAGCAATTGGAGCAGGCGTACGATGAATTCCGTGCGGCTGATGCTCTCGTACAGGTCCTTTTCCGGCACCACAAGGGTTAGCATCCAGCCCGTACGCTCCACCGGGACGGTATATGTCTGGCACTTTTCGGTATCGGAGGGAGGGTCTCCGGCCATCACCAGGGTGTTTCCCTCGCGGCTCATGATGGTACTCATGGCGTGCGGATACAGCTTGATGCTTCCCACCACGGCGGAAAGCCAGTCCAGGGAGATATCGGCCGTGAGGACGGCTGCATTCTTGCCGTCGCGGTCCTTCACGGGCAGCGAAAACGTGGTCATATACTGTTCTCCGCCGCCGATATCAAAATAGGGTTCCGACCAGTACCCGTCGGGGTCTTCGGACGCCATCTCGAACCATTCCTGGGAAGGATAGTCGTACTCTTCCGTGGCCAGGGACAGGATGCGGATATTGCCGTTTACCAGATCCCGCACCGCATAGGGCGCGTGGAGCGGCATACTCTTCTTGTAATTGGGAACGAGCGCAATGGCGGAACCCACCACTACGGGATTGTCCAGGACAACCCGCTGCGGCACGCGGTAAAGACTGTCTGTTCTGTCCAGGCACCACTGTGCAATCCAGAGATTGTTGCGGACGGCGGCTTCGGCCTGGTTCACTATGCCCATGATATCGCTGCAGGCGCCGTCCAGCTCTCCCTGCGCGCGCAGGAAGGCTTCCCGCCTGGTAGCTTCCCGCGAGAAGTATAACTGGACGAAGGATGTTGCCGCCAGTGTGGCCACCGCCACCAGGACCACCAGCAAACCCAGCCGGAGCGATAGACGCTTTTCTGTCGTTACCGTCTTAAGCATACCGCAAAGATAACCAATATTGATTAAAAATCAATAAGGAAACGGGCTCCGGAGAGGGGGGCCGAGCAACTGATTTTCCGGCTCTGGCGGGGCAGCAGGGTAATGAAATTGTCACTCCAGCGGGCGGGGACCACCAGATGGTTTTCCTCATCCACCGCCTTCACTATGACAAGGGGTGCAACAACAGGGGACTGGTTGGTGAGCGTTACCGTGTAGTTTTCTCCCTCCTGCTCAACGTCCATCCGGATGTCCGGCCGCCCCTGCTTAAAGACAAAGCCCATATCGGCATAGCGGGTGATGGGCGTGAGATACCAGTTGGCGCGGCTCCAATTGTATTGGTTCCCCGCAGCGGGGATGCTGTAGAAATTGTCGGCCACGGGGGTCCCTTCCGCATCCGTGAGGGTGAGGGCGACAAAATGGGGCTTTCCCCCGTACGGGGAAAGGTCAAATACCGGCAGGCTTTGCCGATATTCCAGCGTGATGTCCCGGCTTTCCTCTCCTATCGGAAGCGACTGACTGTCAAATACCTGCATGCTTGCCCTCACGGTCTTTGGCTCCAGGCTTTCACTGACGGCATAAACCTTTTCATCGGCATAATTATAAATGAGCTGCAGCGGCTGGCAGGCCTTTTTGGCGGCGTAATAGCCGGCCGTGGGCACGCCGTAGAAGTCGTACAGCTGCCAGTACAACGACGGCCAGGCGGAATTGAGCATCCACTGGACAATCCCCGTGGAGAGCGGCATCCGTACGCGGAAGGCCTCGAACATGGCGCGGGTGCCGTCGTAATCCACGGCATGTGCCTTCCGGACAAAGTCTTCCAGGCCGCTGAAACCGCCATACTGCCCGTTAATCACCGTCTGCAGCATCTGCGTGGAATTCATGGCCGATGAGGAGGCGGTGCAGTGGTAGTCCCAGCTGCCGGAGAGGGGCCAAAGTTCATCGGCCGGAATCATCCTCCGGAGGGACTCCAGCTGCGGCAGGTTGGCGCCGATGCCGGTCTCCGTATTGAAGCCGAAAGCGCCGCCGTGGTCCTTGTCCAGGTACCAGTAGTCCGGCCCCACGTACTCGTACGGCCCTTCCATCTTGGTGCCGGACAAGCCGGAGACGTTGCTCTCCAGGTGCTTGGCGGAGCAGCTATAGGGCCTATAGTCCTCCTGCCGGTAGATTTGCATGTAGCGTTCTTCCAGGCCGGGGTTGGGGGTGCGGTCGCTGCCCGTCATCCAGCCGATGACGGACGGATGGTTGTGGAGGCGCACCACCTGGTCACGGAAGTATCTCACAGCCAGGTCTTCCACCTCTTTTCCGTTGATGCAGCCGTAGCCGTCCACCTCCGGCAGGCCGCAATAGTCTTCCCATTCCCACTGGCAGCTCCAGCCCACCAGGGCCAGGATGCCCATGCGGTCGCAGAGGTCATACACGGTATCGTCCTTGCCCCAGATATTTTCGAAACGGATGGTGTTCAGGTTCATGTCTTTTACGTAAGACACCTGACGCTCTATGGTTTCCGGGGTGTCGCGGAGGAAAATGTCATCTGTCCAGCCGGCCCCTTTGATAAGGACGTCCCTGCCGTTGAGGGCAAACTGGCGCCATCCTTCTTTCGTGAGATAACTTTTAATGCTTCTGACACCGAATACCACTTCTTTTTTGTCGCTCACCCGTGCTTTTTCTTCCACGCTGGCTGTAAGATTATACAGTTCCGGAGAACCCAGATTATGGCTCCACCACACACGCGGACGGTCCAGGTGCAGGAGGGGAGTCTCAGCCGGAGTGAGGGTGACTTCGCGGGTTTCGCCGGCTTTCAGCGAGACGGGTACGCTGCAGCTGCCAACCCCCTCCAGATCCAGCTTCAAAAGGCCTTCAACGGGCCTGTCTTCCAGATTCCGAAGGGCCACGCGGACCTTTAAATCGGCCTTGTCCAGCGTCTCCACGTCCAGCTCCGGGACAACAAAGACATCGCCGATGGCAATGGCGCCGGTGGCACGGAAGGTGACAGGGCGCACGATGCCCATGCTCTCGTCCAGCGGGCGGGGATTCCAGTCTACAAAGCCGATGTTGAGGTCTCCTTTCTGCGCGCGTCTCAGGCGCACCTCAATGTCATCCTTTCCCGTCAAAAGCGGCGTTACGTCGAATTCACGCCGGATGAAAACGCCGAAAGTGGTATCGGCCGATGCAAGCTGCTCCCCGTTGAAGAAGATATCGGCATAATAGTTAAGGCCGTCGAAGGCAAGCAGATAATGCCGGCCCTTTTGCGGCTGCACCGCCAGAGTGGTACTATAGGTCCAGGAGGTGTCGAAGCGGGATCTGTCGGCCTGGGCGTAACGGGTTCCCTCCAGGAGGTTCTCCCCCAGCAAGCCGGCTTCCTCCAGCGCGCCCGCCACGGTGCCGGGCAGCGAAACCGTTAGGGATTCGGAGCCGCCGTCATGGTTTAAAACCCAAGGTGTTGCCAGTTCAAAGCTCTGGCCGCACTCCATCTTATATCCCTGCCGGCAGCCGCAAACCGCCGCCACCGCCAGCAGAATAACAAAGGTCTTTCTCATACAACAAAAATAGGCAATTTTGCGCCGAAATGCAATTTCCGCCCCATCTGGCCGTTATTTGACTATTTCTCAAAATAGTTATAAAAATGAGAACAGGATTCCGGTCCATGAGACAAATGGTCCGGAGGGTTTTGGATATCTTTGGTGTCAACGATTAATCCTTAATTCCTCTATATTATGCAAAAAGTTTTTGTGGAAAGGACGAAAAGACCCATTCCGTATGAGGCCCCGTCCGCACAAGTTATCGAATTCTCCCTTGAAGGGATGGTCGCTCAAAGCGGCGGAACGGAAACGTTCATTCCGGGTGTAGGTTTTGGCGAAGGTGATTTTATTTAGGAGGGCAGCACTATGAAAAAGTATTATCTAATTCTTGCGGCAATGTCCGCGCTTGTTCTTGCCGCTTGTCAGCGTGAAATAGCGCCCCAAAAAGGCCTTGTCTTTACAGCAACAACAGAAAGTTCCGTCACCAAAACCGCATTGAGTGAAAATGGTGGCAATTACGATGTGGTTTGGCGTGCCGGTGACAGAATTACCATAGTGGACGCCGCTTCCAACGTGGGAATCTATGAAACTGAAAGCACAACCACTCATGCCGATTTCTCCCTGTATGGAGGCAGCACTCCTGTTACAACCCCCACCTATAAGGCTTGGTATCCGGCAAACCTTTATAATGGAGGAACCCCCACGCTTCCTGCAACGCAGTCCTATGTGGACGGCAATATCGGCGGATCTCCCATGTACGCAGAGAGTGGCACAAACAGCTTGGCTTTCAAGAATATCTGTGGTATTATCCGATTAAATGTCAGCACCACGCTGGTAGGTAAGACGGTGGCATCCATCGTCTTGAACGCCAACGAAGGGATGAGTGGCGTCATCAGTAATGCAGCTACGCTGGCGGACGACAGTTATGTGGCAGCTGTAACAGGGACTGCCGGCGTTACCCTTAATTGCGGCGCAGGTATTGACATCTCCACAACACCCACCGCATTCCATTTTGCCGTTCCGGAAGGCACTTATACCGGCTTCACTATCACGGTTACCACAACCGATGGATTAACCCAAACCCGCACTGCCAACAAGGGAATCACTGTGGGTCGAAGACAGATTACAGACATCGGCCTGGCTTTCAACAACCTCTCTATGGCCATTAATCTGGCTGAAACAACAGGAACCGTCGATATCCCCTCCGGTGTAAATGCCAGGCTGTACGGCAGCAAGACCGACCGGACCGTCAATGTGGCCGGCGGAGGCTCGGTTGTTACGCTGGAGAATGCCTCCATGTATAAACTAAACCTGAATGGCGACGCTATAATTGTATCTTCAGGAACAAACACCATTGACACCAGCCACGACAATCCCGTCTTCATCAAAGAAGGCAGCACCGCCACCTTCCGCGGAACGGGAACGCTGAATGTGAACGCCTACTATTGCACCGGGCCCATTATATGCGAGAATTATAATGCCGATATCGTGATAGAAAGCGGAACGTACAACCTGAATGCCGGGGCCGGGGCAACCAGATGTATCGGCGCAGGAAATCTGAGCATTACGGGAGGCACCGTGAATGCCGACACGGAGGCTTATGTATCGCTCTATGCAGAAAAGACGCTTTCCATCTCCGGAGGTGAAGTCCTTGCCAGGGGCGATGCCCAGGGTATCTATGCCAATGGCGGCGATGTAGTTATCAGTGGTGGCACTGTTACGGCGGAACAGAGACGAAACAGCACTTTCTGGGGAGGGCCCGAGGCCAATGTCGCAGGCATCGTCGTCCATAGCAAGGATGGAACTACCGGCGGAACTTTAACCATCAGCGGGGGAACCGTCAACGCCATAGGTCATATAGGCCCCGGTATTGGAGCCACCTGGCACAGGAGCGGCTGGTCTTATGCCGTTCATACCAGAAGCATTCTCATTTCCGGCGGTACGGTGACTTCAAGTTCGGATGTGGAGGGACAGGCCGCCATCGGCTTCTCCGGCTTTGGCAATCCCACCGTTTGCGAAAAAATCACCATTTCCCCGGGCATAACCAGCCTTACCCTGATTCAAGGCCCCACCGCCACGCGGATGATCACGTATGGAGACTCCCCTGCAGCATTCACCGTTGACGGTCTGGATATGTCCGGATACTTCTCCGACCCTGCATCCGTAGACTGGAGCACCCTCCCGAATCTCCTGCGGACGGTAACAACCACCACCGCAGCAGACGACACCTGGGTATTTACGCCCAAGCCGTAATAATTTCCTATCTTTGCAGGAGTGAAGCGGCCGATTGTCATATCCCTTGCCATCCTCCTCGCTGCCTGCGCCCCCAAAACAACGGGGGTGCAGGCGGCGGGGGACGTGCTGGAAATGTCCGTTGAGCGGCTGCCGGACCTGAATGTTCCCCGGAATGCACATACGGCTGCGTTTGTGAACGGGGAGCTTATGGTGATTGGCGGACACACGACCGGATTCATCCCCACCAAGACGGCCGAATACTATAGCAACGGGGCCTGGCACCTGATTGACAGTTACTTCCCGCACGACTACGGCTTTGGCGTAGTGCTCTCGCCGGAGGAAATCCTGGTGGGCGGCGGCTGCGCCGAAGCCTTCGGCGAAGGCCAGACCCAGGGCGTAGAACTGTATAGTGCCCTCACCCACAGTTTTACCCCGCTTCCCATCATGGATCAGCGGCGTACCCGTCCCACGGCAGCCCGCCTGACCGACGGAACCGTGCTCATCAGCGGAAACTGGTATTATGCCGACTATACCTCCAGCTATTCCATTTCGAATGGCCCTGAGACCGTTAGGAGATCGGCCCTGCAGCGGACGGCACCCTATATTTTCCAGACTTCCCCGGACAACGCCATCATCTTTAGCAGTGCCGGAACTGAGGACGAAAAGCTGGAGCCCATAGCAGAGCGCCTGCAGGGAGAACCCTTCGAGATTCCGCTGCTGCAGGAATGGGAGGACTGGACTCCGTTGGACGGGGGACAGATGAGCCAGTTCTTCATTGGCGACGAAGCCGTAGGCGGCTACGCCTGGCTCTTCCCCGCCATCCGCAAGGCCGATGGACAGCCGGGGCTCATCAAGGTGATTGGGGAGGATTTCTCCGTTCTGGAAACGGAGCGTCCTCTGTCATTAGAAGGACCTGAGGGAGAGGAACTTACCAACCACCTGGTCTTTTTGGCCGATAGGGAGAACTCCTGCGCCTGGATAGTCCAGAGCATCCTGGGAATGAACCGGATCTACGTTACCAAGGTGGAATACGGGAAGGCTCTCCGCGGCGGAAAAGCCCCCGTTGCGCTGTACCGGGCCGATTTGCCGGAAGACCTCCCGGGGCCCTACACCATGAATCCGGTGCTCCTTCCGGGTGGCCGTATAGCCTTTATGGGCGGCCGGCCGGGGCTGGACGAGTACTATCCCATTGCATCGGCCTTTATCCTTCACACGGAGCCCCTGCCGGCGAAACACAGCAGGTCCTGGTGGCTCGGGCTGATTGCAGGCATCCTTTGCGCTTCCGCTTTGGTATTGATTTCCTGGCGTTTGCAGGTAGTATCGGCCAAAAAGAAAAAGGCCGAGGAGGTGGAACAGGGAGAAGCGCTGTTCACCGATATGATGACGCGCATCCGCGCCCTGATGGAAGAGAAGGAACTCTTCCGGAAGCCGGACCTCAAGGTGGAGGACCTGGCGGCCGAACTGGGCACCAACGCGGCCTATGTCCGCGGCTGCATCGGCGGCGCCTATGGCGGCACTTTCAGCGACTTTGTGAACGAATACCGCATCCGTTACGTCCAGCGGCTCTTGCTGGCCAATCCAACCGCCAAAATCACCGCCCTGGCCGAAGACGCAGGCTTCTCCAGCAATGCCACCTTCTACCGGCACTTCTCCGCCGTAACCGGTCTCTCCCCCGCCGCCTGGCTAAAACAGCAACAGTCCGACAAAACGCGGCAGGTCTAATTGTAGAACGATGCAAATTAATGGGCAAAGTGCTGCAAGTCTGCATTTTTCTTCCGACCTGCAGCAGTAGAAAGCGTCTGTGGCCGATAAGTGCTCCAGGTCGGCCGTTTTTTGCAGACCTGCTACGCTTTGGACAATCACCTGCAACAGTTGAGAAATAGTGACGGCCTTTCTTATGCCGCCAGCCCGGTGAAGGGGACGGGGAACAATAGAGAGGAGCGTTAAATGGCGGCCAACTGGAGGGCGGTCCCGCAGGTGAAGCCGGAGGGATGCCTGTGTCCAGCGAAAGCGGTGCGACGGAGGGATAGGTTTCAACCGACATGCGCACGACGGTGAGTCAGAGGGAAAAAGAGACGTTCGCAGGCAAGCCCTTCCAGTTGGAAATACCGCCATAGCGACGAACGTAGTTCCCCGTCCCCTTCACCAGGCTGGTCCCTGCATCAAGAAAGCCATGGATGTTATAAAAAACGGTCCCCTGGGAACAGGAGACCGTTTTTTCATTTCAGATGTCCGATTACTCGGCCTTCTTCTTGGCGGCGCGCATGGTGGCGTCGTACATGATGGGCGTACCGATCATGATGGAAGCGTAGGTACCGATAATCACACCCAGGCACAGGGCCACGGCCAGACCGCGGATGCTTTCACCGCCGAAGATGGCGATAGCGAGCATAGGCAGCAAGGTGGACACGGAAGTGTTCAAGGTACGGGTGAGGGTGGCATTGAGAGCCGTATTCACCGTGGTACGGAAGTCTTCCTTCGGGTGCAGGCCCTTCTGCTCACGGATACGGTCGAAGATAACCACGTTATCGTTGATGGCGTAACCGATGATGGTAAGGATGGCCGCAATGAACGTCTGGTCCACATCCAGGTTGAACGGCAGGATACCGTTGAACAGGGAGAAGAAGCCGATCACGATGAGGGCCGTGTGAGCCAGGGACACCACGCCGCCGAGACCCCAGGTCCAACCCTTGAAGCGGAAGGCGATGTAGATGAAGATGGCGATGAGGGCCAGGAACACCGCGATGAAGGCGCTGCGGGTGATGTCACGGGCGATGGTAGGACCCACCTTGTCGGAGGAAATGATACCGTTGGGGTTCTCCAGCGTGGAAGTGAAATCGGCCAGCTGGATGTCCTCTGCGTAGAAGCCCTTGAGGGCGTTGAACAGCAGACCTTCAACCTCGGCGTCCACTTCCGTGCTCTCGCTGTCGTTCTTGTACTGGGTGGTGATCTTCATCTGGGAGTCACCGCCGAACTGCTTCACCTCAACGGAGTACTGGTCCAGGCCGGCCTGCTCTGCAGCCAGGCGGAAGGTGTCCTCCACGGAGGAACGCACCTGCTCTGCAGTAACACTCTGGTCGAAACGGACCACGAAGGTACGGCCGCCGGTGAAGTCTACACCATAGCTGAAGCCCTTGAAGGCGATGCTGGCGATAGAGATCACGATAAGGGCGCCGGAGATGATGTAGGACCACTTCTTGAGGCCGATGAAGTCCACGTGCGTATTCTTGAGGATATTGGCAGTGAGCTTGTTGGACATAGCCACGGTCTTGCCCTTGGCGATGCGGTCGTCGAAGATGATGCGGGTTACGAAGATGGAGGTGAGCACCGAAGTGATGATACCGATGATGAGCGTGGTGGCGAAGCCCTGCACAGGACCGGAACCGAAGATGTAGAGGATGATACCGGTGATGAGGGTGGTGAGCTGACCGTCGATGATGGCGCTGTAGGCGTTCTTGTAACCGTCGGCCACAGCCTTGGAGAAGCCCTTGCCGGCGGCAAGTTCCTCCTTGATACGCTCATAGATAATCACGTTGGCATCCACGGCCATACCCAGGGTTAGCACCAGACCGGCGATACCCGGGAGGGTAAGGACGGCGCCGAAGCTAACCAGCACGCCGAACAGCAGCAGCACGTTGCACAGCAGAGCCGCATCGGCAATGAGACCGGCGCCCTGGTAGAAGAATACCATGTAGATGAGCACCAGGCAGAAAGCGATGAGGAAGGAGATGAGACCGGCACGGATGGAAGCGGAACCCAGGGAAGGACCCACAACCTGCTCCTGGATGATGGTGGCAGGGGCGGGGAGCTTACCGGACTTGAGCACGTTGGCCAAGTCTTCGGCTTCCTGCATGTCGAAGTTACCGGTGATTACGGAAGAACCGCCGGTGATTTCCGTCTGAACGGTAGGGTACGAATACACCAGGCCGTCCAGGACGATGGCCACCTGCTTGCCGATGTTGTCCTTGGTGAGGCGGGCCCAGATGGAGGCGCCCTCGGCATTCATGGTCATGTTCACGGAAGGGGCTGCGCTGCCACCGTTCTGGGTACCTTGGAATTCTACGCGCGCGTCCGTGACATAGCCGCCGTCCAGCGGGGCCTTGCCGTCGCGGGAGGTAGCCTTGATGGCAACCAGTTCGTAGAGGTTGCTGCCCTTGACCAGATCCGTGGGTTTAACGGACCACATGGGACGGAAGCCCTGCGGGAGGACATCCTCGGCCATGGCCAGGTAACGGTTCACGGTAACGGTATCCACACCGGCGGCAAAGCCGATGCAGGCGTTGTCCCAACCGGAAGGGGAGAGCACCTGGAACAGCGGATTGGCCACTGCGGTGCTGTCACCCAGGTTGCCAAGGATTTCGGCCACGCGGGCGTCCACGGCATACAGATCCACCTCGTTGCCCTGGTAAGTGGGCCAGAACTCCAGGGAAGCGGTTCCCTGCAGGAGTTTACGCACACGCTCCGGATCCTTCACGCCCGGCAGTTCGATGAGGATCTTGCCGGAGTTGCCCACCTGCTGGATGTTGGGCTGGGTTACGCCGAAACGGTCGATACGGTTGCGGAGCACGTTGAAGGAGTTGTCCACGGCGCTCTTGGCCTCGTTGCGGATCACGTCCACAACTTCCCTGTTGGTGGATTCGGGCTTGATCTTGTCGCGGAGCTCGTAGGTGCCGAACACCTCGGCCATGCGGCGGGCGGGGGCTACCTGGTTCCAGGCTTCCTCGAACAGGCCGATGAAGTCCTGGCTGGAGTTTACGTTATTGGCCTTGGCCTGGGAGAGGGCGGAAACGAAATCCGGGTCCGTGCTGTTGCCGGAAAGGGCCTTTACCAGGTCTTCCAGCTGCACCTGCAGCATGACGTTCATACCACCCTTGAGGTCCAGACCCAAGTTGATTTCCTTCTCCTTCACGCTCTTGTACGTGTATCCGAAGAACACCTTCTCTGCGCTGATGGAGTCTACATAGGCCCTGTTTCTGATGTTGGCCACGGAGTCGGCCACGAATTCGCGGATTTCCGGGGCGATGTTGTTAGCTTCTACAAACTGCTGCGCCTGCTCTTCTGCATACTTGGCAGCCTTTCTCTCCTGCAGACGGGAAATTACCGTGAAGGAGAGCTGCCAAATGCTTGCAATGGCAAGCAGGATAGCAACAAATCTGATCCAACCTTTGCTTTGCATTTTTTTATCGTTTTAAATTATATATTGTCAACGTTTCTCGTGGCATCTAAAGACACCACGGCAAAATAGGTTGCAAATTTACGATTTTTTTCTGATTTACGAACTTTCTCACAACTATTTCTTAATTTTGTAGGCTTTAAGAGGTATGAGAAAGCGGTTTTGGGTCATATTTTTCCTTTTAGCCATCCCGGTATCGGCCCTTTGGGGGCAGGACCTGGGAGACTATGCCGAACGTTGCGCCAATCCCCGCGTGATGGCGCGCGAGCGCTTCTCCCTTGAAGACTTTTTCCTGTATTATCCGCTTCCGGACAGTTCCTGGCACGCTTCCCCCAATGTCTTTGACGCCGAAAAGGGCTTTCCGGTATACCTGCCGAAGGGGGAGGACGTGGTGTATTATTCGGCCCCGGACCTTTCCGGCTCCCTCAGCCTTTTCCTTTCCGAAGAGCGGGCCGATTCCCTGTGGAGGGCCCCCAGGCATCCCGCCGAAGCCCTGATTTCGTCGGGCAGCGAGGTTTTCCCCATGCTGTCCCCCGGCGGCCGCATCCTCTATTTTGCCTCCGACGGCCTTCCCGGCATGGGCGGCTACGACATCTTCTCCAGCACCTGGGATGAAGCCAATGCCATCTGGGGCAAGCCGGAGAACCTGGGCATCCCCTACAATTCCCCGGCCGATGACTTCCTGATGATGGACACGGAGGACGGCAATCTTACCCTGCTTGCCTCCAACCGTTCCTGCGGGAAAGACAGCGTATATGTATATGTGCTTGAATTTGAGGCGTTTCCTTTAAGAACACCCGTCCACGACCCAGAGGTGTTGGAGCAGCTTCTCTCCCTAACCCCCACAGAGAACATTGCCGTCAGCGGGAGGTCGGCCGGTAATGCCGATACGCGCCTGTACATGAGAAGGATGGCCGAGGTCCGCTCGCTCCGGGACTCCCTGGCCCGGCGGGAAAAGGACTCCACCCACCTCCACGCCCTGGATCCCCTCCGCAACCGGATTTCCGTCCTGAATAAAGAGATCCGGCGCATTGAAAACAGTTTTCTCCGCAGGGGCGCCGCTTCCGGACAGGGGGGAGACGTTCCGGAAGACGGACAGAAACCTTTTACCTTTGAAAAGCATTCCATGGGCGGCCCCCTTCCCTTTGCGGTGGGCATCCCGGACGACAACTATTTCTTTGAAGTATCCGAAGCGGGCGCCATGGCCAATGATAATTCTCTCCCGGAAGGGATTATCTATCAGATATTTATGTTCACATCGGCCCAACGTGCGCGGGAAGACCAGTTTGGCGGCATCACGCCCGTTTATGAGCGGATGAACTCCAACCTGCGCTATGCCTACTACGCCGGCCTCTTCCCTACCTACCGGCTGGCCCTGCAGCAGTTGAACGTGGTGCGGAAGCTGGGCTTCCCGGAAGCCCGCATCGTGGCCTACAGCGACGGCCGCCCCATCTCCGTGAACCAGGCCCGCCAGGAAGAATAACTTGCTTTTTTAAATTCTTTTATTTATCTTCACTGCCATAAACAATTAGCTTATGGACAAGAAGATTCTTACCTTATTGGCGGCCGCGCTGATGTGCCTGGGTGCACTGGCCCAGCCCCGCGGACCCCGTCCCGGCGCCGCTCCCGACGCCAAAGACACCCCTGCTGAAAAAGAAAAAGAGGCTCCCGTGCAGCTTTCGTTCAAGCCGGGCCTGTTCGGTGTGGCGCAGAACGAAAAAGACTGGTACCTGGAGATTCCGGACAGCCTGCTGGGCCGGCGTTTCCTCACGGTTACCCGCTACGTGAGCATGACCCCCGGCGCCAGCGAATACGGCGGTGAGGAAGTGAACGAGAATATGCTCTATTGGGAGAAGGCCTCCAACGGCAACCTGCTCCTGAGGGCCGACATTGTGAATATCCAGGCCGATGAAGACCAGGCCATCTACAAGGCCGTGAAGGTGAGTTCGGAGAATCCCATCGTGGCGTCCTTCAAGCCCGAGAAGGGCGGCGAGAAGGCCACCCGCATCAAGGCCAACAGCCTGTTCGAGGGCGACGTGCAGGTGTTCTCATTGGATAATATGTCCAAGCGGCAGTACAACCTGGGCGGAGTAAAGGGCGACGCCTCCTTCATCGAGAGCATCCGCACTTATCCCATCAATACAGAAGTAACTGTCACCAAGACCTTTACATATAACCAGCCGCAGCCTTCCGCCGGCGGCCCTGGTGGCCCGGCCCGCCAGTCTTACCTCCCTGCCGGACGGGAAGCCGGAACCGTGACCATCGTGCTCAACACCTCCATGGTGCTCCTGCCGGAGAAACCCATGCAGGCCCGCTGGTTCGACTCCCGCGTGGGTTACTTCGCCGGTGGCTACAGCCAGTTCTCGGACCAGCAGCAGGGTGTGGAGACCGTTCGTTTCATCACCCGCTGGCGCCTGGAAACCCGTCCCGAAGACCGCGAGAAGCAGCGCCGCGGAGAACTGGTGGAACCCATTAAGCCCATTGTCTATTACATCGATCCCGCTACGCCCAAGCAGTGGCGCCCTTACCTGATTGCCGGTGTGAATGACTGGCAGAAGGCCTTTGAGCAGGCCGGCTGGAAGAACGCCATCCATGCCGAAGAGTGGCCGGAGAATGCCGATGAGCTGGGTATGAGCCTGGAGGACGCCCGGTTCTCCGTCATCCGTTACCTGGCCTCCCCCACGGCCAATGCCTATGGCCCCAACGTGCACGATCCACGCTCCGGAGAAATCCTGGAATCCCATATCGGCTGGTATCACAATGTGATGACCCTGGTGCACGACTGGTACCAGGTGCAGGCCGGCGCCATCGACCCACGCGCACGCAAGATGAAATATGACGACGAGCTCATGGGAGACCTCATCCGCTTCGTCTCCTCGCACGAGGTGGGCCATACCCTGGGCCTCCGGCACAACATGGGCTCCAGCAGCAAGACGCCCGTGGAGAAGCTCCGCGACAAGGAATGGGTGGAGAAGAACGGCCACACGGTGAGCATCATGGACTATGCCCGCTTCAACTATGTGGCCCAGCCGGAAGACAACATCGGCAAGGAGGGCATCTACCCGCGCATCAACGACTACGACAAGTGGGCCATCGAGTTCGGCTACACCCCCACGGACTTCAAGACCGCCAAGGAGGACCATCTGTACTGGAACAAGGTAATCATTGCCCGCCTGGCCGATAACCCGCGCCTGTGGTTCGGCGGCGAAGGCCGTGACGGGGACCCGCGTGCCCTTACGGAGGACCTGAGCGATGATGCCGTGGCCGCCAGCACCTACGGCATCAAGAACCTCAAGCGCATCATCGGCCAGATTCCCGAGTGGAACAAGGAGGAAGGCGACCAGTATGAGAACGTCAGCCGGATGTATTCGGCCATTACCGGCCAGTTCAACCGCTATATGGGCCACGTGGCGGCCAATATCGGCGGGCGCTTCATCACCAACAAGAGCATCGAGGAGGCCGGCCCCAAGTACGAACCCGTTCCCAAGGCCCGGCAGAAGGCGGCCCTTAACTTCCTGAACGATAATTTGTTCAAGAAACCTACCTGGCTGGTGGACGTGCCTTACATCTTCAATATCACCGACCGGCCCGACAACAACCTGTATTCCATTGTGAACAATGTGGTGTCGGCCCTGGTGAGCACCGCCAAACTGGACCGCCTGGAGCAGTTCGCCCTGTACGGTCCCGGCAACTATACGCCGGAAGAGTATCTGGAGGACCTCCGGGGAATGATTTTCACCGAACTGGACAAGAGAGACAGACATGTCGACAGCTACCGCCGCTACCTCCAGCAGCGCTATGTTACCACGGCACTGGAAGTGATAAAGAATAACCAGGTGTCCAGCAGCAAAGCCTTGCTCTTGGCACACCTCACCGACATCCAGCAGAGAGCCGCCAAAGCTAAGAGTGGTGACGACGCCACCAAAGCCCACTGGCTGTCCATTGCCAACCAAATTGAGAAAGGGCTGAAATAGCCCCTACTTTTTGAGCACCTCGTAGCGGTCTATGCCGATCTTGTGGAGATCCTGGATGAGGCCGGAGGTTACACCAACTTGGAACTTCTTGGAAATGAACTGAATACGATAGTGCGTTTCCGGGTCGTACAGATAAAGGGTGAGAGGAATCTTGCCCTTATGTTTTTTTACCACCTTCACCAGGTCTTCCCGGAACTGCGGGGTGAGCATGGGGGTGGTGATGTCCAGGCTGAAGCCGGACAGGATATCGTCTGTTATATTTCCCAGCAGCGTCACTTTCTTCAGGCGGAAGGTGTAGGGGGCCGATTTTCCCTGAGCCTTCTCTTCCGGCTTAAGGAAGAACTTCTCCTCCACCGTGCCTTCCAGGAAGAGCGTATTCTTGGGCGTCATATACTGCATAAACTGCTCGTGATCCTTGCCGAAGAGGGTGAGTTCATAGGAACCGCTATAATCCTCTATGGTGGTGCGGGAATACGGCTTGCCGGTTTTGGTATAGAGCAACTTGTTGTCGGTCACAATACCGGCCACATATACTTTGGCCGTCTGTTTGCGGTTTTCGCAGTCGTTGATAACGGCGGGGAGATCCACCATCTTGCAGGTGGTGAAGTTGCGCATCTCAAAGTCGTAGCGGTCCAGCGGATGGGAACTGAGGTACATGCCCACCAGCTCCTTCTCCTTCTGGAGCTCTTCCAGGATGTCCCCTTCTACCTGGGAATCCGGCATTTCCGGACGCTGCGGCTTCATTTCCTCCATGTCCCCGAACAGGGAAGCGGCCGAATTGACCGTATCGTTCTTATAAAGGTCTCCGTAACGGGACAGTTCGTCCAGGAACGGCTCTCCGCTCTTGCCCGGCTGGTAATAGAGGGCCCGTTTGGCTCCAAAACTGTCCAGCGCACCGGCGTTGAGCAGGCTCTCCAGGCTCTTGCGGTTCACGCTGCCGGCCATTCTTTCCACAAAGTCGTAAACGTCTGTGAACAAGCCGTTTTCTTCCCGCTCCTTGAGGATGGCCTCCACCACGTTGCCGCCAAAGCCCTTGATACCGCCCAGGCCGAAACGGATTTCCCCGTTCTTGTTCACCGTGAACCCGGATTCACTCTCGTTCACATCCGGATTGAGCACACGCACGCCGCCCTTTTTGCAGTCGTCCATGATTTCCATGATTTCCGTCATGTTGGACAGCTGGTTGGACAGGTTGGCCGCCTGGAATTCGGCCGGATAATGGGCCTTGAGCCAGCCCGTCTGGTAACTCACCCAGGCATAGCAGGTGGCGTGGGACTTGTTGAAGGCGTATTCGGCAAAGGCGCGCCAGTCTTTCCAGATCTTGTCCAGCACCTCTTCCGGGTGTCCGTGCTCCAGCCCGCCCTTCTTGAAGTCGTCGTACAGGCCTTCCAGCACGGCCAGCTGTTTCTTACCCATGGCCTTGCGGAGTTTATCGGCCTTGCCGCGGGAGAAGCCGGCCAGCTTGCGGGAGAGCAGCATTACCTGCTCCTGGTACACCGTTACGCCGTAGGTCTCGCTCAGGAACTCCTCCATATCCGGCAGGTCGTAGGAAATGGTTTCCTCCCCGCGCTTGCGCGCCACGAAATTGGGGATATAGTCCATGGGCCCGGGCCGATAAAGGGCATTCATGGCGATGAGGTCCTCGAAACGCTCCGGACGCAGCCGCTGGAGCCATTCCTTCATGCCGGGCGATTCAAACTGGAACACACTCTTGGTGTCTCCCCGGCCATAGAGGGCGTAAGTAGCTGGGTCGTCTATGGGAATTTTCTCTATGTCAATATCTTCTCCCCAACGCTCCTTTACCAGGCGGAGACATTCCTTTATGATGGAGAGGGTCTTGAGGCCCAGGAAGTCCATCTTGAGCATACCCACCTCTTCAATATATGAGCCCTCGTACTGCGACACCCATACGGTTTGCCCGGTGGCCTTATCCGTGCCGGTAGTGATGGGGATATAGTCCGTAAGGTTGCCGCGGCCGATGATCATGGCGCAGGCGTGGATGCCCGTCTGGCGGATACTGCCCTCCAGCTGTTGGGCATATTTGATGGTGTCCCGCACCTTCTCCGGACCGTTTGTGGCCAGTTCTTTTAACTGTGGAACATTTTCGATACAGTTCCTCAGGTTGATTTTATAGGGCGCGCGGTCTGGAATTAGCTTGGTGAGGGCATTGCTTTCGTCCACCGTGAGGCCGGAGATGCGGGCCACGTCCTTGAGGGCCAGCTTGGTGGCCATGGTCCCGAACGTGATAACGTGGGAGATGTGGTCCACGCCGTATTTCTCCTGCACGTACTGGATAACCCTGTATCGGCCTTCGTCGTCGAAGTCCACGTCTATATCCGGCATGGAGATGCGCTCCGGGTTCAGGAAACGCTCGAACAGGAGGTCGTAACGGATGGGGTCCAGGTTGGTGATGCCCAGGCAGTACGCCACCGCACTTCCCGCGGCGCTGCCACGGCCGGGCCCCACGGAGATGCCGTTGTTCTTGGCCCAGTTGATGAAGTCCTGGACAATGAGGAAGTAGTCCGGGAAGCCCATGCGGGAGATGGTCTTGAGCTCGAAGTCCAACCTTTCGGCCTGCACCTCGTCCAACGTATCCCCGTAGCGGATGCGCGCTCCGTCGTAGGCCAGCTTGCACATGTAGGCCACGCTGTTGCAGAATTCGTCTCCCCGGTACGTCTTGGTGCCGTCCTTGGCCACCTCGTACTTGCCTTCCTCGATTACATCCTTATACTGCTCCAGGTAGCTGCCGATATGGGAGAGGAACTCTTCCGGAAGTTCGAACTTGGGCAGCACGTGGCCGCGGTCTATCTCGTAGCGCTCAATTTTATCGACCACCTCCAGCGTATTGGCCAGCGCTTCCGGATGGTCCGGGAACAGCAAGAGCATCTCTTCTTCGCTCTTGAGGTATTCCTGCTGGGTATAGCGCAGGCGGCCCGGGTCGTTGATATCCGAGTTGGTGGTGAGGCAGATGAGGCGGTCGTGGGCCGGGCCGTCCTCCTTGCGCACAAAGTGGGCGTCGTTGGTGGCTATCACCTTTACCCCGTGCTTCTTGGCCAGGCGGAAGATTTCCTCCGTGTAATAGCACTGCTGCTCGTACAGCTCGTTGGAAAGGCCGGGGACCTCCGTCTTGTGCTTCATCACCTCCAGGTAATAGTCTTCCCCGAAGACGCGCTTGTGCCACTGGATGGCCTTGTCCACCGCTTCCTCATCCCGGGCCATGATGGCGCGCGGCACCTCTCCCGCTATGCAGGCCGATGAGCAGATGAGGTCCTGGTGATACTGCTCGATGACCTCGTGGCTCACGCGGGGCCGGTAATACATGCCGTTGATGTGCGCTTCCGAGACAATCTTTACCAGGTTCTTGTAGCCGTTATAGTTCTTAGCCAGCAGGATCAGGTGGTAATACCCCTTCTCCTTTACCCGGTGGTCTCCTTTGGAAACGTATATCTCACAGCCGATTATAGGTTTGACGGAAGGGTGCTTCTTAGCGAATTTGAAGAACTCCTTAACCCCGTACATATTGCCATGGTCCGTGATGGCCAGGGCGGGCATCCCCAGCTCTTCGGCCCGGTTAAAGAGGTTTTCTATGGAAGCTTGCCCATCCAGGATGGAGTACTGGGTGTGGACATGAAGATGCACAAAACTCATGGTATACAAAGATACGTCATTCTTCCCGGATTCACAATAAAGTATCTATGGTATTTCTTATCTATCTCTAGGTCAGTTACTTACAATAATACCCTGCTGCACTTTGACAGCAGGGTATTCTTGGAAATAATTAAGTTTCAGGTGTTTAGTCTTCGCTCCAGCCCTGGGCTTTCACGGGGAATTCCACCCCTTCCGGGGTTACCAGCACGGTGCCGGCCTCCGGCTGGGCCAGATGGCCGATAATGTCGAAGGTCTGGAAATCCCGGCGGAATTTCTCCAGGTACAGGATGGGCACCACAAAGAGGAGGCGGTTATCGTCTCCGCCGTTCATGGCGGCCGATACGGGATCTATGTCCAGCTCCTTGCCCAGCTGGAAGCTGTTGCCTTCAAAGGGGATCTTATCGGCATATACCTTGGCACCCAGGCCGCTGTCGCGCGTGAGACGCTTGAGGGCGTCGGAAAGGCCCCGGGTTACGAAGTAGCCGTAAGGGGGGTAGATCTCCGCATCCTCCAGACGGGAGACGGTGTCGGCCTCCAGCTCCGGACGCAGGTAGTCTCCCACCAGCATCTTATACTGGGTCATGTCCGGCTGGGTGCCTTTTTCGGCAAATTCGCGGGCGCCCCGTTCCAGTACCTGCAGGCCCAGGTAGGCCGCGCCCAGGCTGCCGGAAACGCAGATGAGGTCCTTGCTCTTGGCGGCGCTGCGGCGCTTGTCGGTAAGGAGGGAGGTCTCACCCGTTGCAGCCAGGGAAACGTACAAGCCGTTGTTGGAAGGCTGCAGGTCCAGGTTCACGGCCTCAAAGCCGTGCTCCTTGGCCGCCACGGTGATTCCCATCCAAAGCTCCTTCACCTGCGGGAAATCCAACTTGGCCGATATGCCCAGCACCACGTTTAGGAGTTTGGGGTGTGCCAGGGCGGCATAAAGCTCTCCGGTAACACCCACCACGCATTTATACCCCAGATGCTTGAGCGGGAAGTACACCAGGTTGAAGTCGATGCCTTCCAGATACATCCGGGCGGCCGTGGTCACTTTCCCGCCCTTGTCGGAGCGGTAGGTGAGTCCGGTCACCGGATTATATGCAGAAAGGCGATAGAGCTGGTCTATCGCCTCGATTCTGCCTATGTCGGAAAATGACTCTGCCATTTAGCGGAGCTGGAAGATTACAGGGAAGGTGTAGGTAACCTTCACAGCGCGGTCACGCTGACGGCCCGGCTTCCACTTGGGGGAGCTGGAGACAACGCGGACGGCTTCCTTATCCAGGGACTCGTCCACGCCACGCACAACGCGCACGTTGGTAACGCGGCCGTCGGCCTCCACGGTGAACATGAGGGTGACGCGACCCTGCACACCGTTCTCCTTGGCGATCTCCGGATACACAAGCTTGGAGTTAACCCACTTGGAGAATTCGTTGGCATCGCCGCCGTTGAAGGAAGGCTTCTGTTCCACGAGCTGGAACGGGATGGCCTCTTCTTCCACTTCCTCTTCTTCCACTACGGCTTCACGGTAGTCCTGGATATCCACTGCCAGGTTGGCGTCGTCTTCCAGGTTGATGAACATGTCGTCGTCCAGTTTGATATCATCGTCCACGATATCGATCTGGTCCGACAGGACGGGGATGGACGGAGCCTCGGGCGGGGGCGGCGGAAGCTCGTTCTGGATGGCGATCATTTCATCTTCCACCAGCACCTGGGTGGTGTCTTCCAACACCGCTACCTGGGCCTCGCGGGAAGACCAGTTGAAAGCTCCGTACACGATGGCGAGGGCAACCACCAGGCCGACCTCGGTGAGCAGCAGCTTCTTGTTTTCAAGACTGGCTTTGGCACTCTTTTTAATTTCCATAACGCGATATTTTTATTGTTTTGGTTATTCTCCAATGCAAAGGTCGCACCTTTTTTTGGCAAGAAAAAGATTTTGTGGGATAAAAATCTCGCAGGGGCGTTTTGGAAACGCTTGGAAATCAATTAATTACAAAGGCTCGTTTTTGGCAATTTCTCGCAGCCAAAAGTTACGATGTCGAAAACCCTTAAATTTTCGCCGTTCGTCACTTATTAAATATTTTATTTTTCCAGGCAGTCCAGGAAGAGATCCAGGTGCTCCGGAGCGGCCGATTTGATGCGTTCTTTGAGCCTGTAGAGCCGATTATAGACGTATGGTTTGTCCTTTTCAAGCAGGGTGGAGATGGTGGTAGAGGAGAATCCCGAGGCCGCAAAGAGGTAGAGGAGGAAGTCTTCTTCCTTCCATTTTGGGAAGGCTTCGCGGAGCTTCACCATCACATTATCGGCCGACTCATTGAGCGCCTGCTCCAGGGATTTCTGAGCCGACGGATCGTTCCGGAGACCCTCCACGATGGAGCGGACTTCCTTCAAAATCCGGGGTTGCAAATTGTCCGTTCCCTCGTAAACATAGTACTGTTCGCACAGGCGGTCCAGGGTGTCAAGACCCGACAGGGAAGCCTTGCTTTTTCCCTGCCGGCGCTCCAGGGAACGAAGGCGCGAGCGCAGGTCCTCCGCAGTGGAGAGCATGCGCTCGTTTTCCTCCCGTTCCTCCAGAAGCTGCTTTTCCAACTGGGCTTTCCGGGCCCAGAAGTAGAGCACAAGCGTGGCCAGGACGGCTGTTATGAACAGCGCCAGCGGACCCATAAACTAGAGGTTTCTAAGCAGGTTTGTCAGGGAAACCTTCTTCTCGATCATATCCCGCAGATCCTCGATTTTCACGCGCTCCTGCGTCATGGAGTCGCGGTCACGCACGGTGACACAGCCGTCCTGCAGGGTGTCGTGGTCCACCGTAACGCAGAAAGGAGTGCCGATGGCATCCTGCCGGCGATAACGCTTGCCGATGGAATCCTTTTCGTCGTACTGATAGGAGAAGTCGTATTTGAGCTGGTCCACAACCTTCTGGGCCACTTCCGGCAGACCGTCCTTTTTCACCAGCGGCATCACAGCCACCTTGATGGGGGCCAGCGGGGCCGGAATCTTCATTACAACGCGCTCCTCGCCGTTTTCCAGCTTCTCTACAGTATATGCGTGCGAGAGTACGGCCAGGCACATACGGTCCACGCCGATGGACGTTTCCACGCAGTAGGGGACATAGCTTTCGTTGGTTTCCGGATCGAAGTACTGGATCTTCTTGCCGGAGAGTTTCTGGTGGTTACCCAGGTCGAAGTCCGTGCGGCTGTGGATGCCTTCCAGCTCCTTGAAGCCAAAGGGGAAATTGAACTCGATATCCGTGGCTGCATTGGCATAGTGGGCCAGTTTCTCATGGTCGTGGAAACGGTAATTCTCGGCCCCCATTCCAATGTTCACATGCCATTTCATGCGGTTCTCCTTCCATTTTTTGAACCATTCCATCTCCGTTCCGGGCTTTACGAAGAACTCCATTTCCATCTGCTCGAACTCCCTCATGCGGAAGATGAACTGGCGGGCCACAATCTCGTTACGGAAGGCCTTACCAATCTGCGCGATGCCGAAAGGAATCTTCATCCGGCCGGTTTTCTGGACGTTCAGATACTCCACAAAGATGCCCTGGGCGGTCTCCGGACGCAGATAAATCTTGTCCAGGTCCGGGTTTCCGGTGGAACCCATGGTGGTGGAGAACATAAGGTTGAACTGGCGCACTTCCGTCCAGTTGGCGGTGCCGGAAATGGGGCAGACAATGCCGCAGTCAATGATAATCTGGCGGTATTCGGCCAGGTCATTGGCGTTTTCGGCGGCCAGATACCGGGCGTGGACCTCGTCGTATTTGGCCTTTTCGCGAAGGATGTTGGGGTTGGTGGCGCGGAACTGCTCCTCGTTGAAGGCCTCGCCGAATTTCTTGCGGCCCTTGGCCACCTCCTTGTCCATCTTCTCCTCGATCTTTGCCAGGTAATCCTCTATGAGGACATCGGCACGATAACGCTTCTTGGAGTCCTTATTGTCTATGAGCGGATCGTTAAAAGCGGCCACGTGACCACTTGCAACCCATGTTTTAGGGTGCATGAACACGCAGGAGTCTATGCCCACGATGTTCTCGTTGAGGCGGGTCATGGCCTCCCACCAATAGTTCTTGATATTGTTCTTGAGCTGGACGCCCATCTGGCCATAATCATATACGGCGGCCAGGCCGTCATAGATTTCGCTGGAGGGGAATATGAAGCCATATTCCTTGCAATGGGCAACCAATACCTTGAAAAGTTCTTCTTGTGTCATATACTATTATTATATTAGATTCTTCACTATGTTCAGAATGACAAAGTTACGCAAATATTTCCGGAAATGCCTCTCTTACATTTGGTTTAGATATTTCCAGCAGCGGCTTAAGCACGAAATCCCGTTGGGCAATGAGCGGATGGGGGACGTAAAGTTCCTCTGTATGAATTGTTTCCACTCCAAAGAGCAGGATGTCTATATCAATCGGCCTGTTATGGTAGATGCGATTTCCATCGGCATCAAAAAGGGGTTCTTCCTTCCGGCCCAGCGCTTTTTCCACCTCTTTTACCTGCTGCAAAATCCCCAGGGCCTGCTCCTGCGGCGTGCCCTTGGAGGGCAGACGGTACAGGACGCAAAAGTTGAGGAAAGGCGGCCCGTCAAAGCCCCAGGAGGGCGTTTCCACTATACGGGAAATGCGCTCCGGATGCGTTCCAAAGGCCTGGTCCAGCAGGTTCATGGCCCGGAGAAGATTCAAATCCCGGTCCCCTTCATTGGATCCCAAACCCAGATATACGTCCACCCTTTCCATCAATCTTCCAGTTTTCCGTAGTCGTCCTCCTCATAGTCCAGCCCCAGTTCCACACGGGCTTCTTCGGAGAGCATGCTGCGGTCCCAGACCGGCTCAAAAGTGAGCTCGATTGTGCATTTTGTAACGCCGGGAACGTCTTCCACGCCCTGCTGGACCTCGGCCATAACCTGGTCGGCCATGGGGCAGTTGGGGGCGGTAAAAGTCATTAAAATGGAGACCTCCCTGGCCTTGTTTATAGTAAGTTCGTAGATAAGGCCCAAGTCGTAAATATTTACGGGGATCTCCGGGTCGTAGACCTCCTTCAGCGCAGCGATAACGGCCGCGTAAAGGGGCTGCAACTCTTTCACATCCTCTGCTGTAAGTACTTCTTTATCTGACATTTCCAGCAATTCCTCTAATCTTTTCAATCATGGAAACCAAGCCGTTGGCGCGGGTAGGGGAAAGATTCTCCTTAAGGCCGATTTCCTCAATAAAGCCGAAGTCATCGGCCGCAATTTCCTCCGGCGTACGCCCGGAATACACGCCGATGAGCAGGGAAATGATGCCCTTGGTGATGATAGCGTCACTGTCGGCCTGGAAAAAGAGCTTTCCGTCCTGGAGGGAATAATCCAGCCAAACACGTGACTGACAGCCTTTTATCAGGCGGTCATCGGTCTTTTTCCCTTCCGGATAGGCGTCCAGGTTCTTTCCCAGTTCAATGAGGTATTCGTACTTGTCCAGCCACTCCTCATACAGCGAGAAATCCTCTATTACGGCTTGTTTCTTTTCTTCCAGGGTGAGCATCACTTCTATAGCTAAAACTCTTTAAATAAGCATTTTAATGGCCGTTTCCAGGGCGTTTACAAAGTATTCCGCCTCCTCCATGGTATTATAGGGGGCGAAAGAGGCCCTCAGAAGCCCGGTAACACCCAGGCGGTCCATGAGGGGCTCCGCACACATTTGCCCGGAACGGACGGCAATGCCCAACTTATCCAAAATCAAGGCCAAATCCTCGTGGTGGGCCCCCTTAACGGCAAAAGAAAACAGGGGTATTTTCTGCTCCGGACTGTCCGGCTGGCCATAAAGGGTGATCAAAGGATGATTCTTGAGGGAATTGTAAACAAAGTCAAGAATACCCTTTTGATAGTCAAGCACTTCCGGATTAGAAACGAAACGTTTTTGAAGAGTTAATGCCGGAACAAGAGTGGGAATGGCATTGAAATTCTGCGTCCCGGCCTCGAATTTAGCCGGCAGCGGAGCATAAGTGGTACCGCTAAAACGGACGGTTTCTATCATCTCGCCGCCACCCATGTAAGGGGGCATGGCCTCCAGCCATTTTTTCTTTCCATAGAGCACGCCGGTACCTGTGGCGGCATAAACCTTATGACCGGAAAAGGCGTAAAAATCGCAGTCCAAATCCTGGACGTCCACGGGGGAGTGGACGATTCCCTGGGCGCCGTCAACCAGCACAGGAATACCCTTTTTGTGACAAATGCCAACAATTTCCTTAGCCGGATTTATAACGCCTAACACATTGGAAATGTGCGAGATAGCCACAATCTTAGTGCGCTGGGAAAGGAGTTTTTCCAAACTTTCCACCGCCAGCACACCGTTTTCATCAATGTCAAGGACTTTAAGGCTGGCCTTTTTCCGCTGGCAGAGCATCTGCCAGGGAACTATATTGGAATGATGGTCCGCAACGGTGACAATTACCTCGTCCCCTTCGTGGACAAAAGCTTCGCCAAAAGAGAAGGCCACCAGATTGATGGAAGCCGTAGCGCCGGAGGTGAAAATGATCTCTTCCCTGGCCGATGCATTCAGATATTCCTTAACGAAATTGCGGGTATTTTCGTATGCATCGGTGGCCTGACCGGCCAAAAAATGAACGGCTCTGTGGATGTTGGCATTGGCCTCCCGGGCCAGCTTTTCCCACTCCTCAATCACCGCCAAAGGGCGCTGGGAAGAGGCCGCGTTATCCAAATACACCAACGGTTTGCCATAGACTTTTGTGGCAAGGATGGGAAACTGTCCGCGTATTTCGTTAACGTTCATATGTCTTGTATAAGTGTGCAAATTTACATATTTTTGCAATATGATAGATTATATTAAAGGACAAATTATAGAATTAACGCCCACAGAGTTAATACTGGAAAATGCCGGTATAGGGTACTCCATCCTCATTTCCCTGCAAACCTACGAGGCTTTCCAGCAGAAAACCCAGGCGGTGGCATACATCCATCACTATATCCGGGAAGACGAAGAACTGTACTTCGGCTTTGCCACAAAAGACGAAAGGGAACTGTTCCGGCTGCTGATAAGCGTGTCCGGAATAGGGGTTGCATCGGCCCGGATGATGCTGTCTTCCCTCACCTCGGAAGAGATCCGGCAGGCCATCCTTTCGGAGAATGTAAACAGGATTAAGAGCGTGAAAGGAATCGGCCTCAAGAGCGCCCAGAGACTGGTTTTGGAGCTAAAGGACAAGGTGGTGAAAGGGGAGGGAAGCGAGGCTGCAGCCCTCTTCAAAACAGAAAATTCTGCCCTGGTGGAAGAGGCTACAACCGCCCTTGTCATGCTGGGATTCAGCAAGGCAAATATCAGCAAGGTACTGCCTGGAATCCTCAAAGAGAATCCTACGGCCCGCGTAGAAGACATAATAAAAGCCGCCTTAAAGCGGCTATAGTTTCTGTTCCACGTGGAACAAAACTGGGCTTTATCGCCCAAAATAAACCAATAAAACGGAGATATCGGCCGGAGAAACACCGGAGATTCTGGAAGCCTGAGCAATGGTCTCAGGCTTATATTTTGCCAGTTTCTGCCTGCATTCAATGGTTAAACCCTGGATTTCACTGAAGTCAAAACCCGCAGGAATCTTGATATATTCCAACCTATTATTCTTTTCAGCCTGTTGCTTTTCCCGCTCAATATATCCCGCGTACTTGAGTGAAACCTCCACGGAAGTTATAACTTCTGGTGAAAAAGTTCCACGTGGAACAAAACGCAGCAATTCTCCAAGAGAAAGCTCAGGACGAGAGACAAGATCAACGAGATGTTTAGACTCTGTAATGGGAGTAGAACCTACAGATTCCAGATAAGGATTAATCTCTTCCGGGCGCAGCTTAACCTTATAAGAAAGGCCCTCCAGCGCCCTTGCACTGGCATATTTTTCCTCCAGTAAACGATATCTTTCCTCCGTGGCCAGTCCCATCTTATAGGACAGTTCCGTCAGTCGGAAATCGGCATTATCCTGCCGCAGAAGGATACGGTATTCTGCCCGGGAAGTGAACATACGGTAAGGTTCATCCACACCCTTATTAATCAAATCATCAATGAGAACGCCGATATAAGCCTGGTCCCGGTGCAGGATAAACGGTTCCGATCCCTTCAATTTCAAATGGGCATTTATGCCAGCCACAATACCCTGCGCCGCTGCTTCCTCATAACCCGTTGTACCATTAACCTGACCTGCCAGGAAGAGATTCTCAACCACTTTGGACTCCAGGGAATAATGCAGATACTGCGGGTCAAAGTAATCGTATTCCACCGCGTAGGCCGGCTTGAATACCACAGCATTCTCAAGGCCTTCAATGGCATGAAGGGCATCCAGCTGAACCTCCAGCGGAAGGGAAGAGGAAAAGCCCTGCAGATAATACTCCGGAGAAATATGGCCTTCAGGCTCCAGGAAAAGCTGATGGGAATCTTTGTCGGAGAAGGTCCGAAGCTTATCCTCGATGCTGGGGCAATAGCGAGGACCCCGGCCTTGGATCCGGCCGGTAAACAAAGGGGAGCGGTCAAAGCCGGTCTTTAAAATAGCATGGACCTTCTCATTGGTATGAAGCAGGTAGCAGTCCATTTGCGGACGTCCTTCCTGAACGGAAGAGGGGACATCCAGATAGGAAAAGCGCTCCGGATTCTCGTCTCCCTTCTGGGGCACCAGAGAAGAAAGGTCCAGTGAGCGGATGTCAATCCGGGGAGGAGTGCCGGTCTTCATGCGGGCCGTGGGAATACCCAGGGAAGAGAGCTGATCGGAAACTCCGTACGAGGCCATCTCCCCAATCCGGCCTCCTTCGAAGGTTTGCTCGCCGATATACATCCGCCCGTTAAGGAAAGTGCCGGCGGTCAAAATAAAGGCCCGAGCATGGAAAATTGCACCCGTAACCGTACGTACGCCGCAGATTTTTGAATCCTCAAAGAGAAAACCCGCTGCAAAATCCGCGTAAATACTTAATTTAGAATTACTTAGTAGAAAATTAAGCCATGTGCGGGAAAAGAGTTGTTTATCGCACTGGGCGCGCGGACTCCACATAGCCGGACCCTTGGAACGGTTCAGCATGCGGAACTGGAGCGTGGATGCATCAGTGACCAAACCCATGTATCCGCCCAGCGCATCAATCTCCCGGACAATCTGGCCTTTGGCAATTCCGCCCACCGCCGGGTTGCAGGACATCTTGGCAAGCCCATACAAATCCGGCGTAATGAGCAAAACGGAAGAGCCCATGTTGGCAGCAGCCATGGCGGCTTCACAGCCGGCATGACCACCTCCTATAACAATAATATCAAAGCTTCCCGTCATACAAGTTCACGGAGGGAAAGATAGTAGTTCTCCTTAGCGCGCATGGTGGCAATATCTGCCTTGGTGTGATCGTCATAGCCAATCAGGTGCAACACCCCGTGGACAATGACGCGGTTCAGTTCATCGGCAAACTCAGTCCCATAGGTGAGCGCGTTCTCCCGGACAGAGTCGATGGATATGAAAAGATCTCCGGAGAGACGGTCCCCCTCGCAATAATCGAAGGTAATAATGTCCGTGAAATAGTCGTGCTGGAGATATTTCATATTTACATCCAGAATATAATTATCCGAACAGAAAATAATGGAAATATCGCCCAGTCTGCGGATTTCGCTCTCCGCAACCAATTTAAGCCAGCGGGAAGTACGGCGCTTCTCGGCAAAAGAAAACTTAATGTCTTGGGTAAAATAGGAAACCATAGTCCAAATTTTAATGCAAAAATAGTAAATTTGCGCGATATGAGTGAATTCAAGACCAACAAGGCCGTCTTCGTAGGCGTAATCCTGGAAAAAGGCGGAGAAAGGAAAGTAAAGGAATATCTGGATGAACTGCAGTTTCTGGCCGAGACCGCAGGGGCTATAGGCGACAAAATGTTCACCCAGCGCATGGACCGGCCGGACAAGGCTACCTATATCGGCCCGGGCAAACTGGAGGAAATCAAGGAGTACTGCCAGGAAAACGAGATTGAGTACGTCATCTTCGATGATGAACTCACCGGTATGCAGCAGCGTAACATTGAAAAGGTAATTGCCTGCAGCGATGTCATTGACCGAACCAGCCTCATCTTGGAAATCTTTGCCCAGCGGGCCAAGACTTCCTATGCCAAAATGCAGGTGGAACTGGCCCATTACAATTATATGCTTCCGCGCCTGGCAGGTATGTGGACCCACCTGGAGCGGCAGCGCGGCGGCATGGGAACCCGCGGCGGTATGGGTGAAACCCAGATAGAAATTGACCGCCGTATCGTTAAGCAGCGCATCTCCAAACTGAAGGAAGACCTCAAGAAGGTAGATAAACAGATGGCCACGCAAAGGAGCAACAGGGGTTCCCTGGTGCGCCTGGCGCTGGTGGGTTACACCAACGTGGGAAAAAGCACCCTGATGAACCTGTTGGCCAAATCGGATGTATTTGCCGAGAATAAACTCTTCGCCACCCTCGATACCACCGTAAGGAAGGTTGTCATTGAAAATGTTCCCTTCCTTTTAAGCGATACCGTAGGATTCATCCGGAAACTGCCCACCCAGCTGGTGGAAGCCTTCAAAAGTACGCTGGACGAAACCCGGGAGGCCGATGTCCTCATCCATGTGGTAGACATTTCCCATCCGGATTTTGAAGAGCAGATGCAGGTTGTGGAACAGACGCTCAAGGATATCGGCGCCAGCAACAAACCTGTATATGTAGTATTCAATAAGGTAGATGCTTATACCTACGAACCTTATGACGAATTTTCCCTGGAACCCAAAAAGCCTATCAACCGGACGCTGGAAGAACTTAAGAACAGCTGGATCGCAGAGGAAAAGACGCCTTGTATCTTCATATCGGCCAAGGAGAAAATAGGCATAGAAAAACTCCGCAACGACCTTTATAAGATTGTTGCGGAGATTCATGCAGGAAGATATCCTTTCAATAACTTCCTCTGGTAATTACTCGCTGAAACGGGCCTTTAGATACTCGCGGTTCAGGCGGGCGATGTGGTCGATGGTAACGTGCTTGGGGCACTCCATCTCGCAGGCGCGGGTGTTGGTGCAGTTACCGAAGCCCAGTTCGTCCATCTTGGCCACCATGGCGCGTGCACGGCGGGCTGCTTCCGGCTTACCCTGAGGCAGCAGGGCCAGGGAACTCACACGGGCGGCTACGAACAGCATGGCGGAACCGTTCTTACAAGTAGCCACACAGGCGCCGCAACCTACACAGGCAGCTGCATCCATGGACAGTTCGGCATCATCGTGCGGAATCAGGAGGGTATTACCGTCCTGGGCACTTCCGGCACGTACGGTGATGAAACCACCGGCCTGCAGGATCTTATCGAAGGCTCCACGGTCTACTACCAGGTCCTTGATCACCGGGAAAGCGGCACTGCGCCAGGGCTCCACGGTAATGGTGGCGCCGGGCTTGAAATGACGCATGAACAGCTGGCAGGTGGTAACCTGGTCGTCCGGACCATGGGCGCGGCCGTCTACATACAGGGAGCAGGCTCCGCAGATACCTTCACGGCAGTCGTGGTCGAAAGCGATGGGTTCCACACCTTTGCGGATAAGCTGGTCGTTAAGGATATCAAGCATTTCCAGGAAGGAAGCGTCTTCCTCCACATCCGTAACATGATAGGTCTCGAAATGACCTTTTGCCTTGGCGTTCTTCTGACGCCACACTTTCACATTATATTCCATGGTCTCTTAGTCTTTATAGTTACGGGTGGCAATCTTAATATTCTCATACTTAAGCGGTTCCTTATGGAGTTCCGGCTCCTTGCCCTCACCCTTGTACTCCCAGGCACCCACATACATGAAGTTCTCGTCGTCACGTTTGGTCTCACCTTCTTCGGTCTGCATCTCCTCGCGGAAATGACCGCCGCAGGATTCACGCCTGTTGAGCGCATCGCGGGCCATCAGTTCGCCAATGTCGAAGAAATCTACCAGACGAAGGGCCTTTTCCAGTTCCTGGTTGAACTCTTCGTTGGTTCCCGGAACACGCACGGTCTTCCAGAATTCCTCACGGAGTTTGCCAATCTCTTCAATACCCTTCTTAAGGCCGGCCTCATTACGGGCCATACCCACATACTCCCACATAATGTGGCCCAGTTTCTTATGGATGCTGTCCACGGTCTCCGTACCCTTCACGGCAAAAATCTTTGCTATGCGCTCCTTCACAGCCTTTTCGGCCTCGTCGAATTCGGGAGCGTTCACATCCGTCTTGGGCTCTGAGAACTTGTGGGAAAGATAATCGCCGATGGTGTAAGGCAGGATGAAATAGCCATCGGCCAGGCCCTGCATGAGGGCCGATGCACCCAGACGGTTTCCGCCATGGTCGGAGAAGTTGGCCTCGCCGATGGCATACAGGCCCGGGATGGTGGTCTGCAGGTCGTAGTCTACCCAAAGGCCGCCCATGGTATAGTGGATGGCAGGATAAATCATCATCGGCTCCTCCCAAGGGGAAGAAGAGGTGATCTTCTCGTACATATCGAAGAGGTTGCCGTAGCGCTCCTGTACCCGCTGGTGACCCAGGCGCTTGATGGCATCGGCAAAGTCCAGGAATACGGCCAGACCGGTCTCATTTACGCCAAAACCGGCATCGCAGCGCTCCTTGGCGGCACGGGATGCAACGTCACGCGGAACCAGGTTGCCGAAGGCCGGATATCTGCGCTCCAGATAGTAGTCGCGGTCTTCCTCGGGAATCTGGGAAGGCTTGATTTCGTGCTTACGCAGCTTCATCACGTCTTCCATCTTCTTGGGAACCCAGATGCGGCCGTCGTTACGCAGGGATTCCGACATGAGTGTAAGTTTGCACTGCTGGTCTCCATGGACGGGAATACAGGTGGGATGGATCTGGGCAAAGCAGGGATTGGCAAAGAATGCACCTTTGCGGTATGCCTGCATGGCGGCCGATCCGTTGGAATTCATGGCGTTGGTGGAAAGGAAATACGTATTTCCATAACCGCCGGTTGCCAGAACCACTGCGTGAGCACCAAAGCGCTCAATTTCTCCGGTTACAAGATTACGGGCAATGATACCCTTTGCCTGACCGTTGATAATTACCAGGTCCAGCATCTCGTGACGGGGATAGCTCTTTACGGTGCCGGCTGCAATTTCCTTATTCAGGGAAGCATAGGCACCCAGCAGGAGCTGCTGGCCGGTTTGTCCGCGGGCATAGAAAGTACGGCTCACCTGCACACCGCCGAAGGAACGGTTGGCCAGATAGCCGCCGTATTCACGGGCAAAAGGAACACCCTGTGCAACGCACTGGTCGATGATGGCGGCGCTCACCTCGGCCAGACGGTAGACATTGGCTTCGCGGGAACGGTAGTCACCACCCTTGATGGTGTCGTAGAAAAGACGATAGATGGAGTCGTTGTCGTTCTGATAGTTCTTGGCAGCGTTGATACCACCCTGGGCGGCGATGGAGTGCGCCCGGCGGGGAGAGTCGCTGATGCAGAAGATCTTTACGTTGTATCCCAGCTCACCCAGGGAGGCAGCTGCAGATGCTCCGCCAAGACCAGTTCCTACCACAATTACCTCCAGTTTCCTTTTGTTGTTGGGAGAAACAATCCGGATTTCGGCTTTGCGCTTGGACCATTTTTCGGCAAGCGGCCCGTCCGGAATCTTGGAAATAAGTTTAGAATCGGCCATAAATTATAATTATTGGTATTAATTTTCTTACCGGGCGATGCAAGCATGGCTCACATTCGCACAAATTTAAGCATTTTTAGTGAATATTTTAGGAAAAATAGTGACTCTTCCTTAAAAAAGTGTATTATCGTCCGGACTATACTTCCTTTGGGCCAGATAAGACTCCATTCCCATGTGCTTATAGGCCAGTTCGGTAGCCACCCGGCCCCGCTGCGTACGGATGATGAAACCTTCCTTGATAAGGAAAGGCTCATACACTTCTTCCAGGGTTCCGCTGTCTTCACTGATGGAAGTGGCCAGCGTCCCAACGCCGACCGGACCTCCCTTGAAATTAACAATGAGCGTGCGAAGTATCTTATTGTCAATCCCGTCCAGCCCCCGCTTGTCAATCTTGAGTTTATTGAGGGCGAAACGCGTGATTTCCAGATTGATACGTCCGTCTCCCAGCACCTGGGCAAAATCCCGTACCCGCCGTAACAGGGCATTGGCTATACGGGCGGTTCCCCGGCTTCTGAGCGCTATCTCCAGGGCTGCATCATCGTCTATCTCCAGGGAAAGGATCTTGGCGCTGCGGATAACGATCTGCTTCAGATCGTTTACATCATAGTATTCCAGGGCACAAGTGATTCCGAAACGGGCCCGCAGGGGAGCTGTGAGTAAACCGCTGCGGGTAGTGGCCCCCACCAGCGTAAACGGATTAAGGGCAATCCTCACCGACCGGGCTCCGGGACCTTTATCTATCATTATATCTATCACATAGTCCTCCATGGCCGAATAAAGGTATTCTTCCACTTCCGGAGAAAGCCTATGGATTTCGTCTATGAAAAGCACGTCTCCCGTTTCCAGGGAAGTGAGCAGTCCGGCCAGGTCTCCCGGCTTGTCCAGGACGGGACCGGAGGTTACCTTCATATTCACTCCCATCTCATTGGCGATGATATGGGCCAGGGTGGTCTTGCCCAGTCCGGGAGGGCCATGGAACAGCACATGGTCCAGCGCCTCTTTCCGCTGTTTGGCGGCCTGGATATAAATGCGGAGGTTGGAAACTATTTCACTCTGGCCTGTGAAGTCGTCCAGTTCCTGGGGCCTTATAATTCCGTCAAATTCACTATCTTTGCGGTCAACTGTGTTATGCGGGTTGAATTCGTCCATAGGGGTGTGATTCAATTCAGATACAAATATAGTTTTTATTTTTAAGATTGTTGTTTTTTATACTCCGGTTGAAAAGTTGATAACTATTATTAAGTATTTAAGTATCATTTATTTACATTAATAATAGATTGTTGAAAACATGAGGATGGAGCGTGGATGGACTGTTAAAAAGGAAACCAGCCGTTTTCGTTTGAGTTATTAACAAGGATATTAACAGAGTTATCAACAGCTTATAAACCGGGAAAACAGGCAATATGTTGATAAGTGAAAAATCAACCCAGTTGCTGCGGAACTCTATCAATTCTTGTGATGAATCGTTCTGCAGCGGGCTTTTTTTATCGGCCCGTTGGTTTATCCTTTCCCAGATAGCAGATAAGGATACCCATCTGGTGGTCCTTCCCACGCGGGAGGCGGCGGAGTATTGTTCGGCCGATCTGTATAATCTTATCGAAGGCGACAAAATCTTCTTCCTTCCGGAGTCCGGAAAGGGAGTGGAGAGAAGCAATTACAAATCCTCCCTGGGTGTGCAGCGTACGGCCGCCATAGGAAAACTCCTGCAAGGGACGGATGATCTACTTATAATAGTAACTTATCCGGCTGCCCTGGAAGAGAAGGTTCCCACTCCGGAACGGCTAAAAAACGCCCTGTTCTCCATCCATCCCGGAGACAGGCTTCCTTATGCTGAATTAACGGAAAGACTTATAAATGAGAACTTTGAGAAGGTAGATTTTGTATCCATCCCGGGACAGTTCTCCGTCCGTGGCGCCGTAATAGACATCTTCTCGTATTCAACGGATAAACCTTATCGGCTTTCCTTCTTTGGAAACGAGGTGGAAAAGATCCACCTTTTCGACTGCAACACCCAGCTTTCCATAGAATCCGTGGAAGCGGCCGATATTTATCCGGACATTGCGTCCAGGGAAACCGAAGAAGCGGAAGGGGTTAACCTCACCAGCCTTTTCCCGGCCGATACCCTTGTATGGCTGGATTCGTCCGACATGTACAGGGAAAGTCCCTTCTTCAGCGAACTGCTTTCCAAAAAGCATGTCTATCTGGATATTCCTTTAAGCAAGGCCGATGTAAAGGCTATTCCCTTTTCCATAGCTCCGCAGCCCGTTTTCAACAAAAACTTCGAACTCCTGATTTCCGACATCAAAGAGAAGATGGAGGATAGTTATCAGGTATTTATATACGGGGAGAAGGAGAGCCAGCTGGAGCGGCTCCGTTCCATTATGCTACAGGACCAGCATGCCCTGATGCCGGAGTTTGTAAAAGGGAAAAACATCCATTCCGGTTTCATTGACAGGGAAAACAGGATCTGCTGCTATACGGACCATGAGATTTTCGACCGTTTCCATCGCGTGAGGATGCGCCGGACGGTGGACAAGTCGGAACAACTTACCCTTAATGAATTAAGTGCTTTTAACTTAGGTGATTACATAGTCCACATAGACCATGGGATAGGAGTGTTCGGCGGTCTGGTGAAGATGAAGGACGACCGCGGACGGGTCCATGAAGTGGTAAAACTGATGTATAATGGCGGCGATGTGGTATTTGTTTCCGTCCATTCCCTGCATAAGATTTCCCGTTTCCGTTCCAAGGATGGGGAAATGCCGCGCATAAGCAAATTGGGATCCAAGACCTGGGGTGCCATGAAGACGGCAGCCAAGTCCCGGATGAAGGATATAGCCAAGGACCTCATCCAACTGTATGCCAGCCGGCGCGCCTCCAAGGGTTTTGCCTTTTCGGCCGATACCTACCTTCAGGAAGAACTGGAATCTTCCTTTATGTACGAGGATACCCCGGATCAGGAGAAAGCCACCAAAGCTGTAAAGCAGGACATGGAAGACAACTGCCCCATGGACCGGCTCATCTGCGGCGATGTGGGCTTCGGCAAGACGGAAGTGGCCATCCGGGCTGCTTTCAAGGCTGTTTCGGACTCCAAACAAGTAGCGGTTCTGGTACCCACCACCATCCTGTCCCTGCAGCATTACGAGACCTTCAAATCCCGTCTGAAGGATTTCCCCTGCACGGTGGAATATGTGAGCCGGCTCAAGACTGCAAAACAGATTACAGATATCAAGAAACGCCTGAAAGAAGGCAGTATAGATATCCTGATAGGTACGCACAAGATACTGGGAGCCGGATTTGAGTTTAAGGACCTGGGCCTGCTGGTAATTGACGAAGAGCAGAAATTCGGGGTATCGGCCAAGGAAAAACTGCGGCAGATGAAAAACGCCGTGGATACCCTTACGCTTACGGCAACCCCTATTCCCCGTACGCTGCAATTCTCCCTCCTGGGTGCACGGGACCTTTCCATCATCAATACGCCTCCGCCTAACCGGATTCCCATCCAGACGGAAATCATCCTTTTCAATGAAGAGGAAATTAAGAGCATCATCAGTTATGAACTCAACCGGGGCGGACAAATCTTCTTCCTGCATAACAAAGTGGAGGAACTGCCTGCCATCCATGATATCCTGCACCGGCTGGTACCGGATATGAAAATCTGTGTGGCGCACGGACAGATGGAATCCAAAGACTTGGAAGACAGGATGTTATCCTTCATGCGGGGAGATTACGACCTGCTTCTGTGTACCACCATCATAGAAAACGGCCTGGATATTCCCAATGCCAATACCATCCTGGTGAACCAGGCCCAGAATATCGGCCTAAGTGACCTGCATCAGCTTCGCGGCCGGGTGGGAAGGTCCAACAAGAAGGCTTTCTGCTATCTCATAGTTCCGCCTCTTGCCAGCATCACGGACGATGCCCGCAGAAGGCTCCGCGCCATTGAGGAATTCTCGGACCTGGGCAGCGGTTTCAACATTGCCATGCAGGACCTGGATATCCGCGGCGCCGGCAACCTGCTGGGGGCCGAACAGAGCGGATTCATTGCCGATATGGGATACGAAACCTACCAGAAGATCCTTTCCGAAGCCATGGAGGAACTGGGCGTGGAAACGGGCATCAGCGTGCGTCAGAATCAGGAAACTTACGTGGAAGACTGCACCCTGGAGACGGACCAGCCGGCCCATATTCCGGACGATTACATAGACATATCGGCCGAAAAGATCCGCATCTACAAACAGCTGGATTCCCTTTCCGACGACAGGGAGATAGACCGGCTGGGCCAGCAGCTCACAGACCGCTTCGGTCCGCTGCCCAAGGAGGTGGAAAACCTGCTGTATGTGGTCAAGATAAGGAATCTGGGCATCAAGATGGGATTTGAGAAAATCATCATCAAGAACGGGATGCAGATCATGTTCTTCGTTTCCAATCCCATGTCGGCCTATTACCGTTCCAACCAGTTCGAGAAAATCCTCAGGAAGGTTACGGACAATCCTTCCCTTTATAAGTTCAACCAGGACGGAGGCAAACTCCGCACGGTTTCCCGCGGCGTAACCAGTATGGAAGGGGCCTTCCATATTTTGAAAAAACTGCAATAATGGTTAAATTTGCAGGCTATTCGATTGTATGTCCAATTTAGTCGTAGAAATAGGAAATACAGCACTTAAGGCCGCGTGGAGCGACCGGATGACGCTAGGAAAAACTTTCCGCTACCAGGGAGAGAAAGTGACGGATTTCATTCTGTCGCTCACTACCCGCGAGAAGCCTGCCGTCCTGGTGGTATCTTCCGTTTTTCCTCTTTCAGAGGTAGATATCCAGCGCCTGCTCCCGGAGTGCGGAAAGCTGGTAATATTGGACAAAAATAACAAGGAATTTCTTCTGTCTCAAGGACTTCCCACTTATTTATCCTACGACAGGGCCGCCTCAGTGGTGGCTGTCCGCTATCTTTTCAAAGGCCGCGGATGCACCATCGTGGACTTTGGGACAACCCTTTCCATAGATTTCACTTCGGAAGAGGGCCTGTACCGGGGCGGAAACGTATCGCTGGGATGCCGTACCCGCTTCAAGGCTTTAAGCCGATATTCCCGCGCCCTTCCCCTGGTGGACACCCCGGAGGAGCCGGAAGTTATAGGGCTCTCGGAATCGGCCTCCCTGGAAAGCGGAGTAGTGTCGGGCATCATATTTGAAATTGAGGGCTACCTGGGACTTTATCCCCAAAATATCGCCGTCTTCACGGGTGGAGACGCCAATTATTTTGCAAAACGGATGAAAAGTTCCATATTTGTAATTTGTAACCTCGTGTTGATGGGGTTGGCATTAATAGCTGACGAGTATGCTCAGAAGTTGGAAAAATAGGTTATGTGCCCTGCTTGTTCCCTTGATGGTACCGTTTGTGGCTTCGGCCCAGACGGACGGTACCTACAGTGGATACTCCCCTTATTCCGTGTATGGGATAGGACAGATCCACTCCGGCGGAACAGCCTGGAACAGAAGCATGGGCGGGGTAGGAGTAGCAGCCCGCAACAAGCGTTTCATCAATATAATGAACCCCGCTTCTGTCACTGCCCGGGACTCCCTGTCCTTCATGACGGATTTCGGCCTCACTTCCAAATTCACCCTTTTCACGCAGGATGGCAAGAAGGCTTTGAATAACACGGTGAACATAGAAGACTTCGTGCTTTCCTTCCCGCTTTGGAACCATACGGCCATGATGGTAGGCGTTACTCCGCTCAGTGACGTGGGATACCAGATAACCTCTTCCAACCTGGATCTGTATACCATCCGGAATACTTTCACTTCTTCCGGTAACGGAGGTATTTACCAGGTATTCGCCGCATTCGGCGGCACCCTATGGAACCGCCTCTCCCTGGGTGTGCAGGGCATGTATGTGTTCGGCAACATCAACAAATCGGCCACGCAAAGCTATGCCGATGAATCTTTCCGGACGTATCACAGCGGAGACTCCCTGCAGGTAAACAATTTAGGGGTAAAGTTCGGCCTTCAGTACGAACAGCCCCTCAGCACAACAACCTTCCTAACCCTGGGCGCCACGTATAAACTCTCCACCGGATTAAACGGCCACCACATCCATTATCTGGAAGAAGGTTCGTATTATAGGGAAAGGGAAGAAACGCAGCTCACCAATGCCGGTCTCCGTCTGGGAGACGAACTGGGCGTGGGACTGTCCTTCCGCCAGTCGGATATCTTCATGGTGGAGGTGGATTATACCCGTTCCAACTGGAGCAGGTCCGGATTCGATAACGTTGTGGGCTTCTCCAATGTGGGAGACAGGGTGTTCGCCTCATCGGCGGCCCAGTCGTTCCGGCTGGGAGCGGAATGGACGCCCAACCGCAACGATATCCGCTATTTCCTAAGGCGCTGCACATACAGGCTGGGTGCATATTATGACCAGTCCTATTATACGGTGGACGGAAAACATGTAGATGCGGTGGGTATCACCCTGGGTATGACAATCCCCGTCTTCCGTTACTACAACGGCATTACCGTCGGCCTGGATTTCGGCCAGCGGGGCCTGGCTCCGGGCCAGCTTAAAGAACAGTACATCGGCGTAAATATCGGCTTCAACCTCTTTGATATCTGGTTCGAAAAACCGCTGTACAATTAATTTAGCACGATAGTTGTAAATCATAACCCCAAAACGGAAAAACAAACATAATCTAACGATATGAAAAAATTAGTCCTTACCTTCCTGGCCGCATCGGTCGCCTTCCTTTCCGCAGGGCTTTCCGCCTCCGCACAGGGCAAGTATGGTGCCGACAGCGCCGAGTGCATCAAGTACCTCTCCTATTACCAGGAGTACTACAAGCAGAAGAATTATGATTCCGCTCTTCCCAACTGGAGAAGGGCCTATGCCTTATGCCCTCCTTCGGCATCCCAGAACATGTTCGTGCATGGTACCACCCTCATGACCCAGCAGTACAACAAGGTGAAGGATGTTACCTGGAAGGCCGGTATCGTGGATACCATCCTGGCCCTGCAGGACCAGCGTATGGCCGCCTATCCCAAGAACCGCAGCACCATCCTCAACAACAAGGGTCAGTATATGATCAATTATAAGGGTGATGACGCCGCGTACTTGTACAAGAACCTCAATGAGATCATGGAAGAGCTGGGCGCCGGCACCAAGCGTGATATCCTGGTTAAGGTGCTGCAGGCCTCCATCAGCCTGTACCGCGAGAACCAGCTCCAGGCCGACGAGGTTATCGGCATGTACGACAAGGTTTCGGAGCTCATTGAAAAGGCCGAGGCCAAGAACGAGTCCGACGAGGAGGAGAACCTGAAGGCAAAGGCCACCATCGAGTCCCTGTTTGCCGACAGCAAGGTGGCTTCCTGCGAGAACCTCATCGCCATCTTCGGTCCCCGTTACGAGGCCGATCCGGAGAACCTTACCCTGGTCTCCAACATCGTGAAGCTCATGAACACCGCCGACGACTGCGCCTCCAACGACCTCTATCTCAAGGCTGTTACCTCCATGTATAAGCTGGATCCTTCCTACAAGAGCGCCTACGCCCTGTTCCGCCTCAATTCGGCCCGCGGCAATGTGGCCGATGCCGGCAAGTACATGGAAGAGGCTATCGCCGCTCCGGAGTCCGATCCGGCCACCGACGCCCAGTATTATTATGAACTGGCCCTGTTCTGCTACAAGAACGGCATGCGTTCCAAGGCCTATGAGAGCGCCCGCAAGGCCATCGACATGGACTATGGCTATGCCGGAAAGGCCTATATCATCCTGGGTAACCTCTGGGCTTCCGTAAGCTGCGACGGCGATGTTAACAAGTATGCCCGCTACTGGGCCGCCACGGACTGCTACCAGAAGGCCCGCAGCGCCGATCCTTCCGTTGCCGAAGAAGCTTCCGCCTCCATCTCCAGCGTGAGCCGTTACTATCCGGAGGCCAGCGAAATCTTCATGTACGACCTCAGCGCCGGCCAGAGCTACACCGTTTCCTGCGGCGGCATGTCCGCTTCCACCACTGTACGTGTGAGCGGCAGATAGTGAGTACAAAAGACATATTCAAGACGATGGCAACCGCTCTGGCGGTTGCTTTCGTCGTTTATTCGTGTAAGGGCAATCTGTCCGAGGCGGAGAAGCTGGACCTTACCACCATCCCCATCCAGACAGTGGACGACATGTTCTTTGTCCAGACGGAGAACGGCGTCCTCAAAACGCGGGTGGAATCGCCCAGGATGGAGGTTTATGAGCAGGATACCCTTTCTTTCGACCTGTTTCCGCAGGGAATCCGTTTCTTCGGATATGCCGAAGACGGCTCCGTGGAAACCACTATTGTTTCCGGCAAGGCCCGCCACGACAAGCGGATCGGCGGGAAAGACAAGGAAATCTGGGCCGTCTTCGACCATGTGGTCATCCGCAACGTTGTAAAACAGGAAACCATGGAGACGGACACCCTGTACTGGGACCAGGAGGCCAAGGAAATCTGGACCGACTGTTATATAAAGATGACTTCCCCCAGCGGCCTGCTGCAAGGATACGGGATGCGCTCGGACGAAATGGCGCGCAACGCCATCCTGCTTTCTCCCTTCGACAATGAGTTCGTAGTGGAGCAGGATTCTACGGCCGTTGTCATTGATTCTGTTAATTTTATAGGGCCGATGTTAAAAAAATAGTGGTTAATTGGAAGAAATTTCGTAATTTTGCAGCCCTTATCGAGAAAAAATTAAAAAACAGATAAAAAAATGGCAGCTCTTGAGACCATCAGAACTAAATTCGGCATTGGTGCATCGCTCATCATTGCCTTCGGTCTTTTACTCTTCCTTGTAAACCCGTCCGACATCATCCAGACCATCCAGTCCGCTTCCAGCAAGTACGATGTCGGCAAGATCAACGGTAAATCCATCTCCTATACGGATTTTGACCAGCTGGTAAAGCAGAATGCAGACGTAACCCAAATGCTCACAGGCGTTTCCACCTCCAGTGAAGATGCCCAGCGCCAGATGCGTGAGCAGACTTGGCAGAACCTGGTACAGGAGTACCTGGTAATCCCCACCATCCAGAAGGCTGGTATAAACGTGGGCCAGCAGGAGCAGATAGACCTGTTTGTGGGTGAGAACGTTTCCCCTGTTATCGTAAACAGCGGCCTGTTCCGTGACGAGAACGGCAACGTCTCTTCCGCCATGGTGCGCGACTTCATGGAACTCGCTTCCAGCGATGAGAATCCGCAGTACCGCCAGATCCGCAACTATCTGCAGAACCTGGTGCGCATCAACCGCTACAGCGCCAAGTACAGCAACCTGTTCACCGCTTCTTCCTTCGAGAATGCCCTGCAGCTCAAGAAGTCCATCACGGAGAACAACACGCTGGCCAACGTAGATTTCGTGGTATCCCCCAACACGTATTTCCCCATGGATACCACCATCACCATCTCATCGGCCGATATCAAGAAGTTCTACAACGAGCATAAGGAGAGTTTCCGTCAGGCAGCTTCCCGCGACATCGAATACGCCGTGTTCGAGGTAACTCCTTCCAGCGAGGACGTGACCGCCCAGAACCTGGAGTTCAACGCCCAGTACGAGGAGTTCTCCACCACGGACAACGTGCGTTCCTTCCTGCAGCGCAATTCGGACCGCCAGTGGAGCGAGTACTGGTACAAGAGCGGAGACCTCCGTTCCGTGAATGCCGACCTTGACAACTTCGTAAGCGAAAACGCTTCCGGCGTTTCCCCCGTGACCGTTTCCGGCAATACTTTCTATGCCGCCCGCATCATGGACCAGGCCAACATCCCGGATTCCGTGTACGTGCGTCACATCATGCTTCAGGGTACGGATGCCCGCCACCTGGCCGACAGCCTCCTGGGCGAACTCAAGGGCAACAACTTCTCCGCCCTGGCCGCCCTCTATTCTGTGGACCAGAACAATGCCGTCGACGGGGAACTGGGTTCGCTGGGTTGGATGACCCAGAGCGCCATCATCCCCGGCTTTGAGCCCATCTTCCAGGCCCCCAAGGCCAAGCCGTTCATTGTGAACACCCAGTATGGCACCCACATCGTAGAGGTGGTCAAAACTACCGCTCCGCTGCTGAAGAAGCAGGTGGCTATTTTCGAAAAGGCCACCCTGCCCAGCAAGGAAACCTACGCCCGCATCTACAACCAGGCCAATGTCCTGGCCACCCGCGCCGCCGGCAAGTACAGCAACTACAAGGCTGCCTGTGACTCCACCGGTATCTATTCCCGCAGCTTGACCATCAATGAGGGAACGGACACCTATGGCGCCATCGACCACGCCAAGGAAGTAACCCGCTGGTGCTTCGACAACAAGCCCGGAAAGGCTTCCAACATCATTACCGTAGATAATAACTTCTTCTTCATTGCCGCCGTCAAGGACGCCCACAAGGAAGGTTATGCTACGCTGGAAGAGGCTGCCGAGAACATCCGCACCAACCTCTATTATGAGGCATACGCCCAGAAGCGCCGCGACGACATCGCCGCCCAGCTCCAGGGTGTGAACACGCTGGAAGAGGCCGCCGAAAAGCTGGGTCTCCAGATCAACAGCCTCACGGACGTTACCTTCTCCACCAATTCGGCCGCTACCACGGAGCCTTCTTTCGTGGGTGCCGTATACGCTGCCCCGGAGAATAAGCTTGGCGGTCCCGTCGCCGGCAACATGGGCACTTATGTGTTCCGTGTGAACAGCCGTGAAACCGGTTCCTTCTACACGGAAGACGATGCTCAGAATCTCCAGAACCAGTTCAACAACTACGGCCTGCAGATGCTGCTGCCCGTGATGATGGACAAGACGGTCAAGGACAACCGCGCCCGTTTCTATTAATAGAGCATTATGTCTTTAAAATGTGGAATAGTAGGCTTGCCCAATGTTGGCAAGTCTACTTTGTTTAATTGTATCAGCTCCGGAAAGGCCCAGAGCGCCAATTTCCCGTTTTGCACCATAGACCCCAATGTAGGGTCTACAAATGTGCCGGACAAGCGTCTGGAAGTGCTCACGGAAATCTGCCAGCCCAAGCGCAGCATTCCCGCCACGGTGGAAATCGTGGACATTGCCGGTCTGGTAAAAGGCGCCTCCAAGGGAGAGGGCCTGGGCAACCAGTTCCTGGCCAATATCCGGGAATGTGATGCCATCCTGCACGTGCTCCGCTGCTTTGACGACGGCAATATAGTGCACGTGGACGGTTCTGTGGACCCGGTCCGGGACAAGGAAGTAGTGGATACGGAACTCCAGATCAAGGACCTGGAAACGGTGGAAAACCGCATCAAGAAGGTGGAGAAAATGGCCACTACGGGCGGAGATAAGGAGGCAAAGAAGCTGCTTTCGTTACTCGTTCGTTACCGGGAGGTGCTGCTGCAGGGCAGGAATTGCCGGGAAGTGGTGCCGGAGAATCCGGAAGAGGAGCAGATGGCCAAGGACCTTTACCTCCTTACCAACAAGCGCGTAATGTACGTGTGCAACGTGGACGAGGCATCGGCCGCCACAGGAAACGCCTATGTAGAGGCTGTGCGCAAGGCCGTTTCCGGCGAGGATGCCGAAATCCTGGTGATTGCCGCCAAGACGGAGGCCGAGATTGCCGAAATTGAAGAGTACGAAGACCGCCAGATGTTCCTGGAGGAGATGGGACTGTCCGAAAGCGGCGTAGTGCGCCTCATCCAGGGCGCCTATAAGCTCTTGGGACTCAGGACCTTCTTTACCGCAGGGGCCGACGAATGCCGCGCCTGGACCATCGTGGCCGGGGACAAGGCTCCCCGGGCCGCCGGTGTTATCCATACGGACTTCGAGCGAGGTTTCATCCGCGCGGAAGTAATTAAGTACGAGGACTTTGTGAACTATAAGACGGAAGCCGCCGTACGTGCTGCCGGCAAGATGGGCATCGAAGGAAAAGACTACGTTGTCCAGGACGGCGACATCATGCATTTCCTCTTTAACGTTTAAATTTTAGCGTGTGTCCATAGGAAAACACGCCGGAAACCTTAAGCCGCCGCACATTACCAGTGCGGAGGCCATGCTGGAGACCATACTGGAGCTGGGAATCGTTCCTTTCTTTGAGAACGTCATTCCCGGCTATTCCATTGAAGAAATGACCCCCCGGAGCAACTGGTTCGACGGGCAGGAGAACCTCTGTCTAACGCCCTGGGACTGGAAGATTTCCTGCGTACAGAGCGGCGATGTGGCCTATGGCAAGTTCCTCCTGGGCGGGAAGGCGGCCTTTGCCACCGTGGAATGGTACCGGGAACTGCGGAATTATCGGCAGGCGCAGGCAACTTATCGGCCCGATGCCGTCCAGCAGAAGATTCTGGACTATCTGAAGGAGAACGGCAGCATCGGCATCAAGGAGGTGCGCGGCCTGCTGGGGGTGAAAAAGGGCCAGGCCGATGCCATCATGACGCGCCTCCAGATGCAGTGCCGGGTGGTTACCGGCGACATTACCCGTGTATACCGCGGCGTGGACCTGCATTATAACGGTTGGCAGGTTTCTTCATTCTGTACGCCGGAAGCCCTCTTCGAACCGGCTCCTTTTACCAACATTCCCGGTTTTCCTTTTGCGGAGGATGTTTCCCTGAACGTGGAACACTCTCCGGATGTTTCTTACGCCCTGCTGCAGGAAAAAATCCGCAGCCTCGCTCCCGGGGCCACGGATAAACAAATTGCCAAACTGCTGGGATAAGCGGAATCAATGGCCATCATATACTCCCACAAACAGTATTACCCCGGAGGCTTTTTCTATAATAGTATAGATAAAGGGATGATTGGCAAAGAATGGAATGGGTGTTGGTTGTTGTTCGGTTTCACCGGAAGAACCTGCTGCCTCAACGATGGTTGCCGCAGCCCCCTCCAGCCCGTCGGGATTAATCTGTATTTTAGCTTTATGTGTGATGCTTCCGATAAAAGCAGAATAACCAGGTTGTAACAGATTAGAAAAATCGGCGAGTGAGGCATTAAAAGCGCGTTGAATGCCCAAGGCTTGTAATGCTTTTGGTAATTGATACGTATTCTCTGTCTCAAAGATGGGAATTCTGATGTGTAAAAAAGATCTTTTCAAATCAAGCAAATTACTATCTACACCAGAACGGGACAATTCCTCTATCACCCCCTCTATGGTTCCTCCGTCACCTGGAAGAAATACATTCATAGAAAACAGTCCTTCTTTTCCCAGATTACAACTCAATATCGTAAAGTTATCTTTTGTGGCATATTTGAAATATTCCACTTTTTGCAAATAATCCTTCTTAATAATTGTTCCATTGCTCTTATAGAAATCCCCTTCATAGAGGAAGCGTTTATTAAACGGAACCTCCCATGGCGCTTTCAAGTAAAGTGTATTAATGAGGAATAACAAGGCGTCATAGACATTATTATCATCCAAAATAGTGGGAATTAATCCGTTTGTTACTCTATAACACCAATCATTAATAGTGGATCTGACTTCTTCAAAATGGGAAAAGTCCATATTTCTGGCAATGGCATAATAGAGGCTTTCTATATTTAAAGAATAATCCTCCTTTATCGGCGCGGAAATATCTGCTATAAGAGCATTTGCCATATTCAACTTTACGGTAGTATCAACCGCTGGAAGAAGCTCCAACAACCGATGATTATACTCATTTAACAAATCCGTACTGTATCCGGTTCCCAGAATAGCAGCTATAATTTCCTTGGTGGTTTCTCCTTCTGTACCATTCGCTACCATAGATAGGGCCATCTCTATGCTAAGGGGAGAGAATACCATACTTTCTCCTTTATAGAGTTCCGAAAGAAGGGAGAAAGCAAAACGATTATTAGCCTCTTTTATATTTACTTCCGTCGCATTCAAAACAAGGGATCCCAACGCTTTTTCATTGTTGGGAAGGCCTTGGATAATGGGCTCGATTATTCCTGGAGAACCTGTAGAATCTGATGGGTTATTTGCTGGATCTTGTGTATTATCAGAAGGTTTTTCCTGCTCTTCAGACGTCCCCTCTGCCGGTTTTTCCACGTCTTTGTCATCTTCTTGTTGTTCTATCACTTCATTATGTGGTTCTGTTTTCTTCTCTGATACACACCCGGTGAGTATGCAGAACGAGAGCATACAGCAGATTATATAAAGGTATTTGCTCTTTTTAAACATTATATCAATAGAGATTTTTAATTAGAAGTGCAACAAATATAATATTTTTTTTTATCGGTTGAATTCTTTCGTCACATTTTAACGTTTCAACCGATGAAATCGGCCCGGGTTCCTTATCTTTGGGGCCATGGGAAAGATGGTGCTGGTTTGCCTGCTGGCCCTGTTGCAGCCACAGGAAGATACGCTCCGGGTCATGTTCTGGAACCTGGAGAACTTTTTCGATTACCGGAACGACTCCACTTCCGTCTCCGACGCGGAATTCTCCTCTTTCGGAGAGCGCCGGTGGACGCGGAAACGCTTCAATGCCAAGTGCAACGCCATTGCCAAAGGGATTCTCTGGGCCGGATCGGCCGAAGGGGGACTGCCGGATGTAATTGGCTTTGCCGAGGTGGAAAACGCCTTTGTGCTCAGGCGTTTGCTGCAGGAGACGGCACTGCGGAAGCTGGACTACAAGTACGTGCACTTTGACTCCCCGGATTCCCGGGGGATAGACGTGGCGCTGCTTTACCGCAGTTCCCGCCTTAAACTGGAGGACGCCCGCCCCTGCCACCTCTTCCAGGCCGATACCGTGATGGCCACCCGGGACATTCTTCTTTGCCGCTTTTCCGGCCGTTTCGGGCCCTTTTCCGTGCTGGTTAACCATCACCCCTCCAAGTATGGTGGAACAACCGTTTCCGAACCCCGAAGACGCTTGGCCGTGGAACGTCTTCGCTTCCTGGCCGATTCCCTCACTGCTTTGGGCGAAAACCGCATTATAGCCACCGGAGACTTTAATGATACCCCGGCTAACCCGGTTTATAAACTGCTGGAACCCTGCTTTGTTCCACGCGCCGTGGAACTATTTCAGAGCGGGCGTGGAACCATCAAATACGACGGCGCGTGGAACCTGATTGATATGTTCTACGTTTCCCCGGCCCTTTCATCGGCCCGGATGTCCATCCTATACATCCCCTTCCTGCAAGTTCCCGATGCCGCCCACGGCGGCACCAAACCCCTCCGCACCTACACCGGCCCCCGCTACACCGGCGGCGTCTCCGATCACTGCCCCGTTTGGCTCACCGTTCCCCTCCCGCCCTAACCCCCGTTCCCTCCCATGTACATACCCCGTATGTGCAGCCGAACCACCCTCCAAGGCGCATTCCGTGTACATACCTCCCGAAATCGGCCCGAAACCGGGGAAAACCTGGCGGTATGTACAAAATAATCTCATTTTTAGCCACTTTTAATGTACATATCACTATGATGTCAATGGTTCATTTGTGCTATACATCCCACGATGAAGTGATGTATCGCAGCCCGGCTGACATGAATATAGCTTTTAACTCCTTATGCTCAGCCCTACATAAAACAGAAAGCCGTTGTCTGGCGGAAGCCTTTCTCCCGACGCACCATCACGGTTGTTATTATACAGAAAACCCGGAAGAACTGATAAGGACCAGTCGCAGTTCTTATACTAAACAGTTTAACATAAAGTATGAACGAACCGGCCCCTTGGGAGAAAAAGGTTATTTCCTTGCAGTGCTGGAAGGCACACAGCACCAGGTAACGGCGGTTACATATGTCAACCGGAACGCTGTTCATCATGGAATAGCTCCAACACCGTTTGCCTATCCGTTCTGTTCGGCAAATGCTTTTTTCAGGAAGGAATTGGGCAAAGACTACACGCCGGACATCCTTCTTTCTTTTGAACAGATCAAGGCGGCGCTTCCTCGCCGGGCCACGTTCGATCCCTCTTGGAAAATGGGGCCGGAAGGAGTTTTCCTTCGCGAATCGGTGCTGGAAACGGCTCTGGTTGAAAACCTGTATGTAACCCCTCAGGCGTTTAATTATATGATGTCCCGCAAGAGTGCGGCAGATTGGTACAAGGAGCAGGAACGGGACGGAAACGGGCTTCCACCAATAACGTTGGAAGGAATGGAACAGTTGTATCTGGACAGAGCCGACTCCAGGGAGCAGACCATAATGGAGATGCTGCAAAACGAAAAAGCCCGCTTCAGTCCCTCCCGTATGACGGATTTGCTCCTTTGCGAAATCATAGATCAGGAGTATGTCCCCCGATACGGAAAACGCTCTGTATATCATTTGACCATCCGAGAGAAAAACGCTATAGCCAATCACCTGTACAAACAATATCATTTAAGTGAGAAACAAATACGTCGTTGTTTGGTACTGTGAAGTACATACCCTGTATGTACAGCCAAACTGCCCTCCAGGGCATATTCTGTGTACATACCTCCCGAAATCGGCCCGAAACCGGTCATTGGAGGGAGGTATGTACAAAAAAACGGCCCACTAGGAAGAAAAACGTGTACATACGGTGTATGTACAAAGTGGCGGCAGTACATAAAGCGGAGAACCTGGCCAGCGGGCTTTATGGGATGGGGGGCAGCCAGTTGGCTTTGTGGGGAGAGAATGTGTGCGGCTAGCCTTATAGGGCAGAATATGGCAGGCGGGTCTGGCAGGGCCGATGGCGCAGGATGTGACCGAGAGGGCATTATGGGAAAAGGGGATTGTCTGATGAGGGGAATCCCGCAGAAAATGTGTACATTTGTGAGAAACAATGGTTGATGATAGAAAGAATGAAGACGGTTATTTCAAGAATAACGGAGTGTACGCTGACGGCAATACTGCTGGCGGCCTGTGACATGCTGGTGGAACCGCCTCAGGGACTGGAGATTCCCTCATCGGCGCCGCAGGACAACATTGTCGAATACCAAGGTTATGTGACCTCTTACAATACCCGGACGCTCATTCCCAACTGGGTGGCGTATGAACTGACGGAAGAGGAAACCCACGGAGAGGCCACCCGGGACGAGAAAGAGTTCTCCATGGACTTCAACTTCAAGGGGAAGCAGGCCCGGCGGGAGGACTATTTCCGCAGCGGATGGACCAGGGGGCACATGGCGCCGGCGGGAGACTTTTTCTGGAGCGACGAGGCCATGTCGGAGACTTTCTATTTCCTCAATATCTGCCCGCAGAAAGAGGAACTCAACAACAAGGACTGGCAGTATCTGGAGAAACAGGTACGCCGATGGGCGCGCCAGTATGGCCGCGTGTGGGTGGTTTCCGGGCCCATTATCGGAGACAATAAGTACGGGACCATCGGCCCGGACCATGTGGTGGTGCCGGATGCCTTCTTTAAGGTGGCGCTGGTGCATGACGGCTCCCGCTACCAGGCCGTGGCGTTTGTGATGCAGAACGATGCCAACCGCTACTATCTGGAGAAATGCGCCCTGTCCGTGGACGACTTGGAGCTGCTCACCGGGCTGGATTTTTATCCCGCCCTTCCGGACAATCTGGAAGAATATGTGGAGGCGGCCTATGATCCGTCGGTCTGGGGGCTTCGCCAATAGAGTTTTTTTGACTATCTTTGTAGATACTGACAACTAATAACCCCTTATATGAAAAACAAGATCCTGGAAAAATTCAAAACCCTCTTCGGGGAGGACGGAACGCTCTATATGTCTTCCGGCCGCATCAACCTTATCGGCGAACACACGGACTATAATGGCGGTTATGTGTTCCCGGGTGCCATCAACTTCGGCATCATGGCGGCCATCATGCCCAACGGAACAGATAAAGTGAAGGTCTTTTCCATTGATTTTGACGAATTTGTGGAGTTCGGCCTGCAGGAAGAGGACAAACCTAATCAGCAGTGGGCCCGCTATATCTTCGGCGTCTGCCGGGAAACCATCAAGCGGGGTGGAAAGGTGGGCGGTTTCAACGCCGTCTTTGCCGGTGACGTGCCGCTTGGCGCCGGCCTCAGCTCTTCCGCGGCCCTGGAAAGCGTCTTTGCCTATGCCCTCAATGAAATCAACGGCAACGGCATAGAGAAATTCGAATTGGCCAAGATCGGCCAGAGCACGGAGCACAACTACTGCGGCGTCAAGTGCGGCATCATGGACCAGTTCGCCTCCATTTTCGGCAAGGAGGGGTCCCTGATCCGCCTCAACTGCAAAACCGGTGAGTACAAGTACTTCCCCTTCCATCCCAAGGGTTACAAACTGGTGCTGCTGGACACCTGCGTCAAGCACGAACTGGCTTCCAGCGCGTACAACAAGCGCCGGGAGTCCTGCGAGCGGGCGGCCGCGGCCATCAAGAAGAACCATCCGGAAGTGGACTTCCTCTCCGACGCCAACCGGCTTTGGCTGGACGAGGTCCGGGACCAGATTACCCAGGAGGATTTCCTCCGGGCCGAATACGTAATCGGCGAGGTGCAGCGTGTGCTGGACGTGTGCGACGCCCTGGAGCGGGACGACTATGAGACCGTGGGCGAAATGATGTACCAGACCCATTTCGGCCTCAGCCGCCTGTACGAGGTGTCCTGCGAAGAACTGGATTTCCTTAACAAACTGGCCCGCAAGTGCGATGTAACCGGTTCCCGCGTAATGGGCGGCGGCTTTGGCGGCTGCACCATCAACCTGGTGAAGGAAGAACTGTACGATGGCTTCATCGCCGCGGCCAAGGAGCAGTTTGCCCAGCGCTTCGGCCACGAACCCAAGGTGTATAATGTGGTCATCAGCGATGGTGCCCGCAAGCTGTAGCCATTGCCACCGCACCACGCAGGTGGAAACGGTGGAACGCATCAATACCGTCCAGGATCCGGAACTCAAGGCCCGGGTCCGGGACGGTTCCCTCTTTGTATGGGAGTGCCCGTACTGCGGAACCCGGAACCTCCTGAAATACCAGACTTTATATCACGACCCGGAGGCCCGGCTCATGCTGTGGCTGCTTCCGGACGGGCAGGAGGCGCCCCGGGAGGTGGAGGAGGCCGTGAAAGAGCTGGACGGCTATACCCTCCGCCGTGTAAGGGAAGTGGGAGACCTAGTGGAGAAGGTGAATATCCACGAGGCCGGCCTGGACGACGTGGCCATGGAAATGTGCAAATGGGTAACCTGCCGGGAACTGAGTGCCAAAAACCCGGAGATGATGGATGCCAAACTGCGCTTCCTAAGGATGGAAGGTCCGGATAATGAAATAGTTATGGCTTTCCCGCTAAACGGGCAGATGCAGGTGGTGAACCTGGGATTCAACGTATATGAAGACGCCCGGGGCATCCTGGGCCGGAACCCCTCCATCCGTCCGGAACCGGGCTTTGCCCAGGTGGATGCGGCCTGGCTCAATACCTTCTTCCGCTAAATGTCAAAGCTGAATATCATGCTCACGCTGAAGGGTTTCCCTTCGGCCACCTTGCTGTACCAGGAGCCGCCCAGATAGGAGAAGGACACGCCCACGGAGCCGTCGAAATTGATAAAGAACAGATGGCCGATCCGGGCCGATAAATCCGCGCCGGCGCTCCAGAGGTTGCCAACCTGGAACCCGGTGAAGTCAAAATGCGGCGTGAGCAGGAAATTCTTGATATAGGTCACGGGGCCCAGGGAAAGGTCTCCCACATAGATGGGGATGGCATAATCGGCCGTCACGCGGAACTGCGTGGCGCTTTCGTGGGCAACCAGCGCTGCGGCCGCCCCGGAAAATCCCCGCGGCAGTACGCTCGCGTACATCTCCCCAAACAGGGAATCCTTCCTGTTGATCTGCTGCTGGTAGATACCGGTGAGCCGGAGCCCCTGCGGCAGAGAGAATCCGGGCAGATAGCCGTATCCGTACAGGTAAAAGTTGGGGGAGTACATCTTGGAAAGGCCCGGCCGGAAGCTGAAGCCCGTTTCCAGGCCCACGCCCAGGCGGGGATATATGGCCGATCGGGCCACCGGCAGCATCCAGTAGCCCCGCATGGAAGCCGTCAGGCGCTGGATGGGCGTATTGACACCTTCTTCATGGCCGGACAGGTGATACCAGGTGGGAAGGCCGGAGAAAAACTGTTTCGGAATGCTCCAGATGGCTTTTCTGCTGGAATAAGCGCTGTTGGACAGGGTATAGGACAGCTTGGGAACGAAGCCGGCCAGCAGGCCGCCCTTGTTGAAGCGCAGGGGGATATAGGTACTTAACCGGACCGAATAGAGCGGATCCCGCCTAAGATAGGAATCGGCGGAAAGGCTTGTGGCGGAGGGGCTGTCGTATTGGTTCAGATAGTACTGCCTGGCATAACTGCCGCCCAGGTCAAACATAGCTTCAAAAACGGGATACAGCCCGGTGTAGCTGAGTTTTCCGTGCAGGGAATGCATCCAGGGACCGCCCTTCTCCACGTCCGGATGGGCGCTGTATCCCACATAGCCGGACACGGTGGCCAGGCTGTTCTGGAAGAAGCCCGTAAGGCCCAGGGAAGCCGTTTCGTAGGAGAGGTCCATACTCTCCGATTCAATGGCGTCGTAATTCACATAGAAGGGCAGCCAGGTGTGGAAACGCAGGGGATGGAGCAGCTTGCTGTAAGGTTTGGGGGCCGATATTTCCACCGCCTCGTCCTCCCGCGGAACGGGGCCCAGCGCCCTTTCCTGGGCCGCCAGCGCGTCTTCCATGGGATAGGTGTGGACATCGGCAAACTGCACCTCGCGGGGCTGCAGGGCATCCAGCGGAGTGCGGAACAGCATCGTTCCCTCCAGCGTCTGCGCCACGTAATAGAGGAATCCGTTATCCTCCGCCGCGTCCGTGAGTCCGTATCGGGCCGATGTAATCTGGACCAGCCGTCCGTCTTCCGGGTAATACCGGTACAGCTCATTGGAACCGTCCCGGTCCGAAATCCATTCCAGGCAGGTCTCGTCCCCGCAAAGATTCACCGCCTTCTGGAAGCTGGGCTCCAGGACGGTGCTCCACTGCCCATCGGCCATTTTATACAGGCCGTACCCTTTCTCGGAGATGCCGAAAGTATAAAAGCTCCCTTCCGTCCCCCAGGTGGCCTCCGTGGCCTGTATTCCGTCCGGAACGCGGATCCGCTGCAGCACGGAGCCGTCCATGGCGCTGAGAACCGTAAGATAACTGCCGCCGTCCCAGGGATATTCCACCGTGAGTACGCGGAGCCCGTCGGCCGATGGCCTGGGGTTGTAGAGGCGGCCCTCCCGGCTCAGATCCACTATCTTGTTCCTGGCGGCATCGTAATAGCGGATGAGGGAGCGGTGGGAGAGTTCCCAGCGGATATCGGCCACGGTTTCGGCCCAGTACAGGCGCAGGAAGTTTTCGTCCTTCCACAGGGCCAGGACATTGTTGGCCATGGGGGCGATGATGTCTTCCTTCCCATCCCGGATGGTCACCAGTTCCTTTCCCCTGGCGTCATCGTCCCTCAGGAGGAAGAGGGCCTCTCCCAGGAAGGTGGTGGAGGAATAGGAGCGCGGAAGGCGGCCGGCGCGGGTAAGCTGTTCCTGCGGAATGAAAGGTTTCCGGGCCTCCGCCTCCTGCCGCCATTGCTGGTTCAGGCCCTGTAGAACATCGTTAAATGTTTCCTTAAACGGCTTCCCGGAGCGTTCGGCAGCCGTTTTCATCATGTTCCGCTGCGTAAAGCTGAAAGGCTTTTTGCGGGAGCGCGCCAGAAAATCGGCCGTGAAAAGGGGGTAGTCGTAGAAATACCGGATACCGCCGATGGTGATGTATCCCAGCGTATAATAATCCGGCGTAAAATGCTTGTAGGAACCGTAGCGCCAGCGGTCCCAGGAGCGGAAATCCCCCTGGTCCAGGGCCACGCGGTAGTAGTCCAGGAAATCGGCCGTGCGGGCGCGGGTGCCATAGCCGAAACCCGTTTCCACGGCAACGGCGTCTCCTTCTGCCAGGCCCAGGTCCAGGTAAAAGAGGAAGCCCAGCGGACTGGCCGCCTCCCCGCTCAGGTAACCCAGATACTTGAGCCAGCCGGTGAAACCTATCTGCAGCTGGGCCTGGTGCCGGGGTTCATGCGTCATGAGCTGGAGATCCCAGGGGACGGGGTTGCCGCCCAGGGGCTCCGGAACGGTATAGAGCTCCATCCGGGACGGCGCCCAGCCCACGGAACCGTTGGAATAGCCGTTGAAGGGATGCAGCACAACGGGCATCTTCTTTCGCCACTGCAGGTCTCCCGGAGTGAGGCCGATGCTGTAGCCGGAAGGCACGCGGAAGCGCTCCAGCAGGCGGGCGTAATTCCGGGCCAGGGAGTCTGTTCCTCGGGGGTAAAGTACCTGATAATGAGGCGTTTCTATGCTGTTCCACTTCAAGTGCCCCGGATCTGTCCCGTTGGTGTAAAACTGAGCCCGGGCGCCTGTGGAAACAAGCACTAGCAAGCCGATAAGCGCTAAAAGACGTCTCATGCGTACAAATCTACAAAAAAAAGAGTACTTTTGCAGTTGTATGAGACGGATTCTTTGTATTTTGGGAGCGGGACTGCTGCTGCTCTCCTGCGGAGGACGGACGGCAAAAACGCCCGCGGAACCGGCCAGGAGGGCCTTTCCGGAAGTGAGTATCCCCGCCATGATGTCCGACGGCCAGGACCGGGTGAATTATATGGTAAACCACCTCTGGGACCGCTTCACGGACACATCGGCCGTGTATTACTGCGATTCCGTCACGGTGAACGGGGTGGAACTGGAGGAGGTGGAGCGCCAGATGGGGCTGTTCACCACCCTGTTGCAAAATGTCTCCCTGCCCAAGGCCAAGGATGCTGTCAGCCACTTTTTCGGCAGGGTGGAGGGCTTTGGAAAACGCTATCCGGAGTCCAACCTGTTCCCCAAGATGTCGGAACTGCTGAACAAGTATCTGTACGACCCTAACTCCCCGCTCCGCTGCGACGACATGTACGGCGTGTATGCCTCCCTGCTTGCCCAGTCCTCCCTTGTGGACGAAGCATACAGGTCCAAATACCGCTACGATGCGGAAATGTGCTCCCGGAACCCCATCGGCTCCGTAGCTACGGATTTCCCGTTTACGGACATCCGGGGCAAGGTGCACACCCTCCACGGCATCCAGGCCGATTATACCCTGCTCATCTTCGGCAATCCGGACTGCAACGCCTGCCGGGAACTCATGGAGAACATGCAGGGTATCCCGCAGGTTACATCGGCCATCGTCCAGGGCCGCCTCAAGGTGGTGGACGTGTTCATAGATCCGGAAATCGAGGAATGGAAGGCACGGGCGGCCAATTTTCCCAAAGACTGGATCTGCGGCTACGACCATCGGCTGGCCATTACGGAACAGCGGATCTACAGCGTCCGCGGCATCCCTTCCCTGTATCTGCTGGACAAGGACAAAAAAATTCTCCTGAAGGACGCCCCTCAGGAGAATGTGCTTGCGTTTTTGGAAAGGCTCTAGTCAAAGACCCAGATAATGGCCTCTTCGTATACCTCGCCGGGCCTCAGCTCCGTGGAGGGGAAGTCGGGCCGGTTGGGGGCGTCCGGGCATTTCTGGCACTCGATGGCCACCCCGTCATAATCCTCATACTCCTTGCTCTTGCCCTTGGGACTGCCCTTGAGCCAGTTTCCGGTATATACCTGTACGGCCGGCTGGGTGGAAAGCACCTCCATGTGGCGTCCGGAAAGGTCTCCCCAGAGCTCTGCAACGGGGGACAGCTGGCCGGGCATGGCGCCGTCCACGAGCCAGCAGTTGTCGTACCCCTTGCCGTATTTGAGCGCGGGGAAATCGGCCTTGATATCCTGGCCCAGCGGCTTGGCCTCCACAAAGTCCATGGGCGTTCCGGCCACGTCGGCGGGCTCGCCTTCGGGGATGAGAGTGCTGTCCGTGGGCAGCCACTGGGAGCAGTTGAGCTCCAGTTTGTGGTTGAGCGCGGTGCCTGAACCCTCTCCGTTCAGGTTCACATAGACATGGTTGGTGAGGTTCACCACCGTGGGGGCGTCGCATTCCGCCGTGAGGATGAGTTTGAGGGAGTTGTCCTCGCCCCAGGTGTAGTGGGCCACGGCCTTCAGGTTGCCGGGGTAGCCTTCCTCTCCGTCTTCGGAGAAATACATGAATTCCACCGAGTTACCATCGATACGGCTTTCCCAGACCTGGTTCATGAAGCCCTTGGGGCCGCCGTGCAGGTGGTTGGGGCCGTTGTTGATGGGAAGGGTGTACTCCTTGCCGTCCAGGGTGAACTTGCCCTTGGCTATACGGTTGGCAAAGCGGCCGGGCACCTTGCCCATGCAGGGGCCGTCCCCAAAGTAGTCCAGGGGATTGGCATAACCCAGGACCACGTCCTCCAGCTTGCCGTTTTTGTCCGGAACCACGATGGAAGTGATGGCGGCGCCTATGTTACACAGTTTTACGTACGCGCCAGAGGCGTTCTTGAGGGTATAGGAAAGGATTTCCTTTCCATCCGGGGTTGTTCCCTGCAATTCCTTTTTGATATCCATATGCTTATGTTCGTAAATGACAAATTCGAAGCGGTATCCGGTTTCCGGGTCCGTCTTGGTTTCGGAAGTGCTTATGCGCTCCCACACCTCCGGGTCTATCTCCGGGAAAAAGACATCGGCATCTTTTACCTCCGTGTGCACGTGGGTGATGTACAGGCGGTCCATAAGCGGCAGGGCTGCGCGGTATACGGAGGCGCCGCCCATCACGAAGCACTTTTCCGCCCCGGTGGCTTCGGCCTCCTTGAAGGCCTCTTCAAAGGAATACACGCAGGTGGCTTCCGGGATGTCTTCGCCGCCCAGGTTCAGCACGATGTTCTTGCGCCCGGGAAGCGGATGCCGGGGCAGGGAGAAGTAGGTGGTGCGGCCCATGATCACGGGATAGCCGCGGGTGGTGCGCTTGAAATACTGCAAATCCTCCGAAATGTGCCAGGGGAGGTCGTTCTTTACGCCGATGCCCCAGTTGTCGGCCACGGCTACTATTAGACACTTATCCATTTTAAACGGCAACGGGTGCTTTGATGGCAGGCCAGGGATCATAGCCTTCCAGGGTGAAATCTTCGTACTTGAAATCAAAGATGGACTTGACGTCCGGGTTCAGCTTCATCACGGGCAGGGGGCGCGGTTCCCGGGAGAGTTGCAGGGCCACCTGCTCAAAGTGGTTCCGGTAAAGGTGGGTGTCTCCGGTGGTGTGTACGAACTCGCCGGGCTCCAGGCCGGTTACCTGGGCTATCATGAGGGTGAGCAGGGCATAGGATGCGATATTAAAGGGCACTCCCAGGAATACGTCTGCGCTGCGCTGGTATAGCTGGCAGGAGAGTTTCCCTCCGGCCACGTAAAACTGGAACAGGCAGTGGCAGGGCGGCAGGGCCATTTTCTCCACGTCGGCCGGGTTCCAGGCGGTTACCAGCATCCTTCTGGAGTCCGGATTGCGCTTAATTGTGTCGATGACCATTGAAATCTGGTCGATTACCCGTCCGTCGGGAGCGGGCCAATTGCGCCACTGATAACCGTAGACGGGACCCAGATTCCCGTTCTCGTCGGCCCATTCGTCCCAGATGGTTACCCCGTGATCCTGCAGGTATTTCACGTTGGTGTCCCCGGCCAGGAACCACAGCAGCTCGTAGATGATGGATTTCAGGTGAACTTTCTTGGTGGTGAGGAGCGGGAAACCATCGGCCAGGTTGAAGCGCATCTGGTAGCCGAATACGCTCTGGGTACCGGTGCCAGTACGGTCTTCCTTCATGACGCCGTTGGCGCGGATATGTCTTAGCAGGTCCAGGTATTGTTGCATACGACAAATGTAAGGATTTTTTTAAAGAATTCCTTATCTTTGCGTTGGTAACGAACTTGACCTATGGCAGCAAGAGAGAAATTCGGAAGCCGGGCGGCTGTGATAATGGCAATGGCGGGCTCGGCCATCGGCTTGGGAAACATCTGGCGTTTCCCTTATCTGGCCGGTGAGAACGGCGGAGCGGCTTTCATATTCATTTACATTGTCTTTACCCTGCTGCTGTCTCTTCCCATTTTCCTGGCGGAATCGGTGCTGGGGCGGCGCGCGGGCACCAACAGCCGCATGGCCATCTCCTCCCTCATCCCCGGGAAGGCGGGCAAGTGGCTGGGTATGCTCACCGTGATAACCCCGCTGTGGATCGTCTCCTATTATTCTGTGGTGGGCGGCTGGTCGCTGGACTACCTGTTCCAGGCCTGCAAACTCAGCTTTATCCACACGCCCCCGGAGCAGCTCACGGGCTCTTTCGAAGCTTTTATCGGCCGCACCTGGACCCCCCTGGCCTGTCACCTGGGCTTCCTGCTGGTGACGGTGTTCATCGTGGCCTTCGGGGTAAAGGCGGGCATTGAGAAATTCAGCAAGATCTGCATCCCGGTGCTGTTCCTGCTAATTGTGCTCATTACGGTATATTCCCTCTCATTGCCAGGTGCTTCCAAAGGCGTGGAATATCTGGTGAAGCCGGATTTTTCCAAGGTCACGGGGCATACTTTCCTGGACGCGCTGGGGCAGTCGTTCTATTCCCTTTCGCTGGGAATGGGCATTGTGCTCACCTATTCCTCCTATGTGAGCAAGGAGGAGAATCTGATGGTTACGGGTGCAGGTACATCCATCTGCGACCTTCTCTTTGCCTATCTGGCCGGCTTTGCCATCATGCCGGCGGTATTTGCGGCAGGAATCGCCCCTGGAAGCGGCCCCGGGCTCATTTTCGACACGCTTCCTTTCATCTTCTCGCAGATGGGGCAGCAGATGCCGGTTCTTAGCTCCCTGGCGGCCATCCTGTTCTTCCTCACCATCCTTTTTGCGGCCCTTACCTCGTCGGTCTCGCTCATAGAGGTGGGAATTGCGTATCTTACGGAAACCACGGGCATATCCCGCCGGAAGGCCTGCCTGTACCTCTTCCTCCTGTGCGGCGCTGTGGGGACGCTCTCTTCCCTCTCCTTCGGCCCGCTCAAGGACGTGAGGCTGTTCGGGCTCCAGCTCTTTGACTTTGCCGATTCCTTCGCCTCCAACGTGCTGCTGGTAGCCGGCGGCGTGCTGGTTGTAGTTCTGGCCGGCTGGGTGCTTCCCCGCCAGGCCGTCTTTGACGAACTCACCAATGGCGGCAGCAAAAAAGGCAATGTGAAGCTGTTCCCGGTGGTATATTTCCTCATCAGATATGTTGCGCCGCTGGGTATCGGTGCCATGATCGTTTCGCTTGTGCTATGAACCAACGGGAAAATTTCGGCAGCCGCGCGGCGGTGATCATGGCCATGGCGGGCTCCGCTATCGGCCTTGGGAATATCTGGCGTTTCCCCTACATCCTGGGAGAGTACGGCGGGGCGGCATTTATCCTGCTTTACATAGCCGCCAGCCTGCTGGTGGCCCTTCCCATCTTCTTTGCCGAATCCGTTATCGGCCGTCGGAGCCGCTCCAACGCCTATGGGGCCCTGCAGAAACTGGCACCTGGCACCCGCTGGCGCTGGGCAGGGATCCTTACCATCCTGTCGCCGCTGCTCATCTTAAGCTACTATTCCGTGGTTGGCGGCTGGTCGGTCCAGTACCTGTTCAAGTCCCTGTCTTTCGATTTTACCAGTGCGGCTCCGGAGGCCGTTTCCGGCTTTTTCAGCAGCTTCATCTCTTCCACCTGGCAGCCCATCCTCTCGCATACGGTGTTCATCGCCCTGGTGGCCGGCATCGTGCTGGGCGGTGTGAAAAAGGGGATCGAGAAGTTCTCCAACATAGCCATGCCGGTGCTTTTCGTGCTCATCCTGGTGCTTATCGTCTATTCCCTCACGCTGCCCGGCTCCTCCAAGGGCGTGAGTTATCTGCTGAAGCCGGACTTTTCCAAGCTCAATGCCGATGCCTTCGCGGCGGCGCTGGGTCAGGCCTTCTTCTCCCTCTCGCTGGGGGTGGGCACCATCCTCACCTATTCTTCCTATGTGAAAAAGGAGGAGAACCTCATCGTTTCCGGAATCGGTACGGCGGCGAGCGACCTGGTCTTCGCCATCATGGCCGCCTTTGCCGTGATCCCGGCGGTGTTTGCGGCCGGAATCGAACCGGGAGCGGGCCCCGGCCTGGTGTTCGAGACGCTTCCCTTCATCTTCAACAAAATGGCAGGTGCCGCGCCGGTAGTGAGTTCCATCATCTCCATCGTCTTTTTCGTGGCCATCCTGGCGGCGGCGCTCACATCGGCCATTTCCATGCTGGAGGTGGGGGTGGCCTTCCTCACGGAGGAAAAGGGCTTCAAACGCGTCCCCGCCACGCTCCTGCTGGCCTTTTTCACCTGGCTGGTGGGCATACTCTGCAGCCTTTCCTTCGGGCCGATGAGCGGAGTTAAAATCCTGGGGGACACCTTCTTCGATTTCCTGGACCACCTGTGCTCCAACTGGCTCATGCCCGCCGGCGGCCTGGTGTTCACCCTCTTCGTGGGCTGGAAGATGTCCAAGGCCAGCGTACGGGACGAACTCACCAACGGAGGGAGGTGCAATGCGGTTTCCTACAAGTTTTTCTACTATCTCATCCGCTTTGTTGCCCCCGTGGGCATCGTGGCCGTTTCCCTTACCAATCTGCTGCTGTAAAGGCTCTTAGGCCAGCCTTAAATTCCCAGCTCTTCCTTCATGGTGCGCAGCAGGTCAAAGGCCTGCAGCGGAGTCATGTTGTTGAGGTCGGCCCCTTTGAGGCGGTCGCGGAGGGATTCCAGGAGCGGATCGTCCAGCTGGAACATGGAAAGCTGGATGCTGCCATCCTTCTCCACATGACCTTCCCGCGTGTTATGCGGTTTCACGGGAGTGAGGGCGCCGGCCCTTTCCAGGGCCTGGCTGTTCTCCAGGGCCTTCAGCGTGCGTTCCGCACTTTCCAGGACCGCACCCGGCATGCCGGCCATCCGGGCCACGTGGATACCGAAGCTGTGGGCCGAACCGCCTTCCTTGATCTTCCGCAGGAAAATGACCTCCCGGCCCACTTCTTTCACGGTCACATGGAAGTTCTTCACCCGGGGGAAAATGCCTTCCAGGTCGTTGAGCTCGTGATAATGGGTGGCAAACAGGGTTTTGGCACCCTTGCCATATTCGTGGATGTATTCCACGATGCCGCGGGCTATGGACATGCCGTCGTAGGTGGAGGTTCCCCGGCCTATCTCGTCCAGCAGCACCAGCGAGCGGGCGCTGAGGTTGTGCAGGATCATGGCCGTCTCCAGCATTTCCACCATGAAGGTGGATTCGCCCCGGGAAATATTGTCCGTGGCACCCACGCGGGTGAAAAGCTTGTCAAAGACGCCTATCCGCGCCGAATCGGCCGGGACAAAGGATCCTATCTGGGCCATGAGCACGATGAGGGCTGTCTGCCGCAGCAGGGCGCTCTTACCCGCCATATTGGGACCGGTGAGGATGATAATCTGCTGATTTTCAGAATCCAGGTATACGTCGTTGGGCACGTACTGCTCTCCCGGCGGCATGAGCGTCTCAATGACGGGATGCCGTCCGGCCTTGATATCCAGCACCAGCGAATCGTCCATCTGCGGACGGCAGTAGTTCCGGGCCGATGCCTGCTCCGCGAAACCCGCCAGCACATCCACCTGCGCCATGATGCGGCTGTTGCGCTGGATCTGGGCTATCTGCTGCTGGATTTGGCCGATAAGGGCTGCGTATAGACGAGATTCTATCTCGTAAATGCGGCTTTCGGCCGTAACGATCTTCTCCTCGTATTCCTTGAGTTCCTCCGTGATGTAGCGCTCTGCATTCACCAGGGTCTGCTTCCGGATCCACTCCGGCGGCACCTGGTCCCGGTAGCTGTTCCTCACTTCTATGTAATAGCCGAATACATTGTTATAAGCAATTTTCAGTGAGGAGATTCCAGTGCGTTCGGCCTCCCGCTGCTGCATCTGGAGGAGGTAATCTTTGCCACTGCCGGAGAGATTCCGGAGATCGTCCAGTTCCGGGTCCACGCCCGCTGCGATCACAGGCCCCTTGCCAATTTGGGCGGCCGGTTCCGGGGCCAGTACGCGCTGGATTTCCCCAAGCACCTTTTCACAGCTGGCGAGACCTTTCAGGAGGCCTTCCACCGGACTTCCGGCACAGCGTTCCCGGATGGGCTTCATGAGGGACAGTCCCCGACCCAGCTGGATCACTTCCCGCGGAAGCGCCTTTCCTGTGGCCACACGGCCCAGGATTCTCTCCAGGTCTCCCATCTTGCCGATATCGGCCTGTGTCTCCTGCAAAACCTCCTGGTTTTCAATGAAGTATTGGACTATGTCGTAACGGGCGTCCAGCTCCTTGCGGTCCAGAATGGGCAGGGCCAGCCAATTGCGCAGGAGGCGCGCCCCCATGGGCGAGGAACATTTATCCAGCGTTTCCACAAGCGATACGCCGTCTTCCCCGGCGCTGCTGCGGAACACTTCCAGGTTGCGGAGGGTGAACTTGTCCATCCACACGAATTTCCGCTCGTCTATCCGGCCGATGGAACAGATGTTTTTCAGTTCCACGTGCTGGGTTTGCTCCAGATAGACCAGCAGGGCGCCCGCGGCGGCCACTCCCAGCGGATAGGCCTCGATGCCAAAACCTTTCAGGCTCTCCACGCCCAGCTGCCTTTTCAGGCGTTCCACGGCGGCGTCATAGACAAACGCCCATTCGTCTATGGTGGTGCAGAAATAGTCCCCGAAACGCTCCCGGACGCCTTTTTCATACCCGCGCTGCAGCACCAGTTCCTTGGGATTCAGGGAGCCCAGCAGGGTGCCTATGTATTCCAGCGTCCCCTGCGCCACCTGGAACTGTCCCGTGGAAACATCCAGGAACGCGGCCCCGCACTGATCCTTTTCAAAAACGAGCCCGCAAAGGAAGTTGTTTTCCTTCACTTCCAGCATGTTTTCCCCAAAAGAGATACCCGGGGTTACGATTTCCGTAATGCCGCGCTTGACCAGTTTCTTGGCAAACTTGGGGTCTTCCAGCTGGTCGCACACAGCCACTTTGAATCCGGCCCGCACCAGCTTGGTGAGATAGTTTTCCAGGGCGTGATGCGGAAAACCGGCCATGGCCACCGGCCCCTTTTCCCCGTTGGATTTCTTGGTCTGGACCAGGCCCAGCACCCGGGAAGCCGTAACCGCATCGTCCGAGTAGCACTCATAGAAGTCTCCCACCCGGTACAGGAGGAGAGCTTCGGGGTGTTGTGCCTTCACCTCGAAATAATGACGCAGCATGGGGGTATCTTCCGCTATCTTTGCCATGAACTGCAAATATACAATCTTTTTCTTATCTTTGTAACTCTATGAAAAGAGTACTGGTAATAGCGTACTACTGGCCGCCGTCCGGGGGATCGGGCGTGCAGCGATGGGTGAAGTTCTGCAAATACCTGCCCCAAGAGGGCTGGCAGCCGGTTGTGTTTGCGCCGGAGAATGCCGATTACCCCTCTCTGGACCCTTCTTTGGAGGCCGATTTGCCCAAAGACCTGGAGGTGCTCCGCGGCCGCATCTGGGAGCCGTACGCCGCCTACCGCAAACTCCTGGGCGGGAAAAACGCCAGCACGCAGGTAACGGAAATCTCCTCCGGTAAAAAAACCTGGAAGCAGCGCCTCAGCCTTTGGATCCGGGCCAATCTGTTTGTGCCGGACCCGCGGGTGGGCTGGGTGAAACCCAGTGTGAAAACGTTAAAGGCCTATCTGGCGGAACATCCTGTGGACGTGATAGTTACAACCGGTCCACCCCATTCTGTCCACCTGATCGGCCAGCAGCTTCATAAAGCCCTGGGCATTCCCTGGATTCCGGATTTCCGGGACCCGTGGAGCCGGATGTACTATCTGAAATATCTGCCCATGACGGAGAAGACCTGGAATAAACTCCGCCGGCAGGAGCAGACGGTATTGGACTCCTGCAGCACTGTGCTCGCCTGCACCCCGCTTGTGCAGGAAGAATTTCAGGCTCAAACCCATACGCCTGTAGCCTGCATTACCAACGGATTTGACGAGGCCGATTTTGCCGAAAGGCTGCTGCCTCGCTGGGACGGGCATTTCAACATTACCCACACCGGCCTTTTTGCCGCCGACGGCAATCCCCTCGCCCTCTGGAAGGTCCTGGGAATCCTGGCTGCGTCGGAACCCGGTTTCCGGGAAGACTTGCGCATCCGCCTGGTGGGAAAGGTGGACAAGGAGATCCTGGAGTCCATCAAGGCCGCGGGACTGTCGGCCAATGTGGTGGCCCTGGGACCGCAGAACCACGCTACGGCCATCCTGGAGCAGCGCGCCGCCACAGTCCTCCTCCTTCCCATGCGGAACGATGCGCAGTACAGGCCCATCCTGCCGGGAAAACTGTTCGAGTACCTGGCGGCGCGCAGGCCCATCCTGGGTATCGGCCAGGAAGACGGCGCCATGGCCCGGGTGCTTTTTTCCGCCAAGGCTGGCATCACGGCCGATTGGGAAGATACCGCACCCATGCGTGCTTTTCTGGCCAACGCCTGGCGTCAGCATTGTGAAGGAGGGGTTCCCGCCACCGACGGAGACATCAGCCCCTACACCCGCCGGAATCTCACCCATTCCCTGGCACAGTTGCTGTCGCAGGTTAGCGAACCAAGTGTCGCAGGTTAGATTCTAAACGTCGCAAGTCCAAAAACAACAGGTGTACCTGCGACACTATAATACACAGAAAGCCATTTTGCGTTGCAGGTCCTGGCTATAAAATCAGACCTGCGACGGTATAAGGAAATAGATTATGAATTGGAAGAAAATAGGCATTGCCGTTGGCATCGTGGCCCTGTTCCTGGTGCTCAGTTACGGATTCGTACCGCAGGTGCTGGACGGTAAGATTGTGAACCAGAGCGATATCTCCGGATATGTGGGGATGTCGCACGAGATGACCCAGTGGAACCAGGCACATCCGGACAATCCCACGTACTGGACGGACTCCATGTTTGGCGGTATGCCCACCACGGCCATCTCCACGCAGAACGGCGGAGACTACACGCAAGCGCTTTATAATCTGCTGTTTACGGGAAAGCGTCCGGCCACTTGGCTGTTTGTAGCGCTGCTGGGCGCCTTCCTGCTGTTCCTCTCCTTTGGGGTCAGCTGGCCCGTGGCCGTGGGTGGCGCCGTGGCCATAGCTTTTTGCAGCTACAATTTCCAGATTATCCAGGTGGGCCATAACACCAAGATGCAGGCCATCGCCCTGATGCCCTGGGTGCTGGCGGCGCTGGTCTATACGTACAAGTCAAAGAACTCTTGGAAAACCCTCCTGGGCGCTGCCCTCTTCGGCCTCACGCTCAGTTTCCAGATTAAGGCCAACCATCAGCAAATCTCTTATTACCTGGCCATTATCGTTCTGCTTTACGCGTTGGTAGAATTGATCGGCGCTATCCGGAAAAAGGCCTGGAAGCCGTTCCTGGTGGCATCGGCCCTGCTGCTTGTAGTGGGCGGCGTGGGTATTGCCACCAACGTGAACAAACTGCTGCCCCTGGCCAAATACACGCCCTACACCATGCGCGGCGGCTCCGAACTTTCCAAGGAAGGCGCCAACGGAAGCGGTCTGGACCTGGGCTATGCCACGGCCTGGAGTTACGGCTGGGAAGAATTGCCCAACCTCATGATTCCCAACTTCAACGGCGGTTCTTCGTCCGGGGCTGTGGACCCCGACAAATCGGCCACGGTGAAGCTCCTGAAGCAGGCCGGGCAGAAGAATGTGCGGGAAACCGCCAAGGCCCTGCCCCTGTACTGGGGACCGCAGCCTTTCACCGCCGGCCCCATGTATATGGGAGCCATTACCATCTTCCTATTTGTGTTGGGCCTGGGCCTGTATAAGGGCCGGGAAAAGTGGTGGCTGCTGGCGGCTACTATCCTGGCCATACTGATGGCGGTAGGAAGCCATTTCATGGCCTTTACCAAACTCTGTTTCAACGTATTACCGCTATATAACAAGTTCCGTACGGTGTCCATGGCGCTCATTGTGCTGCAGGTAACCCTGCCCGCGCTGGGTTTCCTTACGCTGGACCGCCTGGTCAAGGGGGAATACGATCTCAAGACCTTCCGGAAGAAGGGTATCATCGCCTTTGCCGTCACCGGCGGCTTCTGCTTCCTGTGCTGGTTGGCCCCGAAGCTTTTCGGCAACTTCACCGGCGGTTCAGACGCCCAGATGCAGGAAGTCCTGGTGGACGCCCTGGTGACGGACCGGATAGCCCTGTTCCGTTCCGACGCCCTCCGTTCGCTGCTGCTCATTTTTGCCACGGTCGGCCTCATTGTCTGGGCCCTCTCACCTAAGGGACAGACGGCGCACGCCAAGGCCTTTGCGGGTGTTGGCCGCCGCTGGATAGCCGCCGCCGGCATCTGCCTGCTAGTCACGATGGACCTGTTCGCCACGGGCAAGCGCTACCTGAACGCCAGTCATTTCACCACGCCCAAGGACTTCAACGCCCCCTTCGCCGAGCGGCCCGTGGACCAGGTGATCAAGGCCGATAAAGACCCGCAGTACCGGGTGCTGGACCTCACGGTGGACGTGTTCAACTCCTCCATCCCGTCCTATCATCACAAGAATGTGGGCGGCTATTCCCCGGCCAAGCTGCAACGCTATCAGGACCTCATAGAGCATTACCTCATTGGGGAGATCAACGGAATCTATAAGCAGCTGAATTCGGCCGAAGGACTGGAGGAAGTGGCTGATTATATGGCGGTTTCAACACCCGTGCTCAATGCCTTGAACACCCGCTATGTGGTGCTGGCCGAGGATTACCCGCCGCTGGTGAACGACGGTGCCTTCGGCCCGGCCTGGTTTGTGGACTCCGTGGTGGAGGCCGCTACCCCCGACGAGGAAATCGCCCTCCTGGGCGCCGTGGACCTGCGGAAACAGGCGGTGGTCACTTCCCCTGTCAATCTGAATGAAGTGAAGAATCTATCGGCCGGAGAGGAAGACTCCATCACCCTCACCTCCTACGCCCCCAACGAGCTGCGCTATCACTACAAAGCCGCCACGGACCGCCTGGCCGTGTTCAGTGAAATCTACTATCCCAATGGTTGGAACGCTACCGTGGACGGGCAACCCCTGGAGCTCTTCCGGGCCGATTGGACCCTCCGCGCCGCTCAGCTTCCCGCCGGTGAGCACGATGTGGTGATGCACTTCCTGCCGGAAAGCTACCGCACAGGTGCCCGCATCTCCACCATCACCTCCATCCTGCTACTCCTGCTCACCCTTGCAGGTTTGATAATAAGCATATTAAACCGCCGCCACCAGCTTGGAAGCTAAATCCAGGAACGCCAGGGCGTCGGAACGGGTGCCCAGGGCGGTGGGCTGGCCGATGTCACCGCCTTCGCGGATGCCCTGCACCAGCGGAATCTGCCCCAGCAGGGGGATGTCCAGTTCGGCCGCCATCCGGGTGCCGCCTTCCTTGCCGAAGAGGTAGTACTTCTCCTGGGGATGGGCCTCCGGGGTGAACCAGGCCATGTTTTCCACCAGGCCATAGATCTTGCGGTTCACGGAAGGGTTCCGGAACATATCCACGCCTTTGCGCACATCGGAGAGGGCCACCTCCTGCGGGGTGGTCACAATGACGGCTCCGGACAGCGGAATGTCGCTCACCAGGGAAATGTGGATGTCGCCGGTTCCCGGGGGCATGTCTATGAGCAGGTAGTCCAGCGGCCCCCACTGGGTTTGCAGCACAATCTGCTTGAGGGCGCTGCAGGCCATGGGACCGCGCCAGATGAGCGCCTGCCCGGCCTGGGCGAAATAGCCGATGGACATCCACTTCACATTGTATTTCTCAATGGGAACGAAGAGCTCCTGGCCTTCTTCCCCCACCATTTCCGGCGCGTATCCTTCGGTGCCTGTCATCAGGGGGACGGAGGGGCCGTAGACATCGGCATCGGCCAGTCCAACCCTGTAGCCCAGACGGGCCAGGGCGATGGCCAGGTTCACCGCAACGGTGCTTTTGCCCACGCCACCCTTGCCGGAAGCTATGCCGATGATGTGGCCCACTTCCCGCACCTGGTCCAGGTTCAACTCATTTACGGTCTTTTTGGCAGGGTCCTTCACGATGGTTTTCACTTCCACCTCTGTTCCGCCGGGGGCGTTCCGGTAGATGGCAGCCTGGGCGGCACCCACCAGATAGTTTTTCAAAGGATCTGGCCGCTTGGGGAAAGCCAGCGTTACAACTATCTTACCATCAGTTATTTCCACATTGGACACCATGCCCAGGGACACAAGGTCCTTGTCTTCCCGGCCGGGATGCTGCACTTCCCGCAGCCACTGCAAAACCAATTCTTCTGTCATTTCATGGAATAATTTCCACAAAATTAGTCAAAATCTACAGGATTTAAAACAGTTGGACGCGGTAGCCGAAGGTGAGTTCAAAGGCAGTGCGCTGCTGCGTGTAGAGGGATTGCGGGGCCTCGGGACCGGGGAAATACCAGGTGACGCCGGGCTGGACAAACAGCGCGCTGTGCCGGAACAGGCGGAGCTGCAGGCCCAGGGCCAGGTCGGCAGACCAGAGGGCGTCCCGCTGCAGCGTTTTGTCTTCCGCAATGGTCTGCGTATTTCCGCCGGAAAGCGGTGTGGTGGTTGTGCGTGCCCGGGTGGCTACGCTAAACTGGTACATGGGCCCGCCGGAGACATACACGCCCAGCCGCCGTCCTTCCCAAACGGAATACTGCAGATGGAGCGGAATACCCAGATAATACTGGTCCGTGCGGGTTTCATAGTGATAGCTGCCCACTTCGGCTGCGGCGGTGGTGCGGAGTGGGGAAAGGACCACGCCGGTCTCCAGGGAGAAGCGGTACGGCAGGCCGATGTTAACGCCTAGCGACCAGCGGGGAAGGCGGGAATAGCGGGTGTCGGCGGTGCTGGGCTTGTTCCGCCCCAGCATCCGGTAGTCCGGTGCATCCTGCTCGTCGGAAGCCTTGGTGATGATGGCGGACGGCAAGCCATAACCCTCCATGGTAGCCGATGCATGTTGCTGCACCCCGGAAGAGGCTAGGGTAACACGAACGCGAAGGGTATGGGATTCCCGCTCGGTTTCGGGAATGATGGGTTCGGCACCGGGAATGACGGTAATCGGAATATCTTCCGGGCCGATAATCTCCGGCTCCAGCACATCTTCCGGGCCGTTTTGTCCGACCTGCCCGTTTATCCCCGGCTCAGGTGATGAAGGTGTCCCATTTTCAGGGACATCTCCGTCATTTTGGCCGGTTTTTGCAGGAGGTGTCCCATTTTCAGGGACATCTTTATCACTTTTTGCAATGGGGGATACCCGCCTGGGGCCGGGAATGACAGGAGCGGTGGGGACGATTTCAGGATCTGGAATAACGGGACCGGGAGTCACCTGGGCCAGGTCACCGGGGACGAGGGTGACGGAAGGGGCCGGGGCGGAAGGCCGAAGGAACAGCAGAAGGGCCACGGCGGCAGCGGCAGCCAGGCCGCCGGCCACATACCATACCACCGCGGGGATGCGGCGTTTGCGGGAAACCATCCCGGAGCTGACTGCGTCCCACAGCCCCTCCGGCGGCGCTTCCTGGTAGTCCTGCAGCAGGTCCGGAAGCCGGTCTGTCCAATTCTTATCCATCATGCTGTTCCTTTAGATAATCCTTTATCTTTTTTGCAAGTGTAGCCCGGGCCCTGAAAAACTGGGAGGCCGACGTATCGGCCTTGATTCCCAGCAGGGCGGCTATTTCCTTGTGGCTTTTCTTCTCAAAAACAAACAGGTTGAAGACGGTCCTGTAACCGTCCGGCAGGGAGCGGATCATCTCCTGAATTACCCCCGGAGGGATGTCCGGCAGAGAAAAGCCCTCCTCTTCTTCCATGTCCGGAAGATCTTCCACATAAGTGAGCCGGCCGCTTTTTCGCAGCGCTTTCAGGGACTGGTTCACCACAATCCGGGAAGCCCAGGCCTTCAGGCTTCCGGCGCCGCGGTATTCAAAGCGGCCCATGTGGTCAATCATCAGGAGGAAAGACTCCTGCAGGGTATCCTCCACATCGGCCTTGCTGGTAAGATAACGGGAACATACCGCAGTAAGATATCCGGCGTACCGGTTGTAGAAACACCGGATTCCGTCGGGGTCTTTACTGCGGACCAGTCTGGAGAGTTCCTGTTCGTCCGGGTTAATCTTCCCGGCCCTTGAAGAGGAATGTTTTTTCAGCAGGCTGTCCTGCACAGGTTTTCCACTTAATTGTTATTGTATTATGTTCTTCGTCAAATATGTCTGCAATGAAATCAAGGTTCAGGCAGTACAGGGCGTCGGTTTTTTCTATTCTTTCATCACCGTTGGCCTCATGTATCAACCGAAAAGTATACAGGCCGTCCCTCTCCAAAAAGATGAAGTGCTTAATATTGCCGCGACCCCACCAGGCAGAATAATGGATGGTGAGAAAACCATCCTCCAGGGAAGTCATCCAGTCGTCCATGATGTCCAGGCCGTCATCTCCGCCGTCCTGTACCATGGTACCGTCCCACATGGCCACGAACTCATACCACTCCATCTCGGCCCAGTAATACTTAACCGCATGTTTTTCAATAAGATGGAATTGGCAATACACCCTTGCCGGCCCACCTGCCTGTTCCCATAAGGGATCCAGTCCGGGGTGCTCGGCCACTATCTTCAGATTCTCATTTACTTGCAGGTAGACCACTCCGTCGGGTGCCCTTTTCAAGGTTGCAATGGCCGTATAGGTCTTTCCCGCCTGAAAGCCGTCCGGATAGGTATAGGATTCCGGGCTGGGCGCAAATTCCCCTTTCATGCAGGAAACCAGCAGGCCCGCCATAAGGCATAGCGATATGAACAGACTCTTTTTCATACTCCGTATATAAATTCATACTCCGTATATAAAAATCCAAGTTTCTTCCAATCTTGCTCTAATATAGGGATTTTTTGTTATTTTTGTCTTCCAAACTTTTAAAAGCATGAAACGATTTTTAGCTATTGTCGCCGCCCTCGCCGTTTCGGTGAGCGCCATGGCCGATGAAGGGATGTGGCTGCTGCCGCTCCTGAACCAGATGAACAAGAAGGACCTCAAGGCAGCGGGCTGCAAGCTCTCTCCGGAGGAAATCTATTCCATTAACAAGTCTTCCCTCAAAGACGCCATCGTCCAGTTCGGCGGCGGCTGCACGGGAGAGATGATATCGGCCCAGGGCCTGGTGATTACCAACCACCACTGCGGCTATAGCAGCATCCAGAGCCTCTCCACCGACGAGCACAATTACCTGATGGACGGCTACTGGGCCAAGAATACCGCCGAGGAAATCCCCGCTCCGGGCCTCAGCGTCACCTTCCTCATCTCCATGGAGGATGTTACCTCCATTATAGAGAAGGCCGAAAACCAGGAGGCCAAGATGGAAGAACTGGTGAAGGCCGCCAACGAGGCCAACCCGCATTGCCAGGCCGAGGTGGAGAGTTTCTACAACGAGAATGTCTTCTATCTCATTGTGTATAAGACCTACCGCGACGTGCGCTTCGTGGCCGCCCCTCCGGCATCCATGGGCAAGTTCGGCGGAGAGACGGACAACTGGATGTGGCCCCGCCATACCTGCGACTTCTCCATGTTCCGCGTATATGCCGGCAAGGACAACCAGCCGGCCGCCTACAGCCCGGACAACGTGCCCTACAAACCCGTCCGCAGCCTGAAGATTGCCACCGGCGGCGTGAAGGAAGGCGACTACGCCATGATCATGGGCTACCCCGGCAGCACCCAGCGTTACCAGACGGCCACCCAGCTGAACCAGATGATGGCCACCCACCGCATCTCCATCGACGCCCGCACCGTGCGCCAGGACCTCATGTGGGAAGCTATGTGCGCAGATCCGTCCGTGCAGCTCAAGTACGCCAACAAGTACGCCGGCAGCGCCAACGGTTGGAAGAAGTGGCAGGGTGAGGAGCTGGCTTTCGCCAACCTGAACATCATCCCGCGCGAAGAGCAGAAAGAGGCCGCCCTTAAGGCCTGGATCGAGGCCGACCCCGCCCGCAAGGCCCTCTACGGGGACCCGGTTGCCGACATCGACGCCTATGTGAAGAAGAATGCGGCCGACAACCAGGCCGTAACCCTCCTGTCGGAAACGGTGAACTCTATCGAAATCCTGGGCATGGCCGCCAACCTGATGAACGCCTATTCCCGCGGCCTGCAGCAGGGCCGGGACAGCGTGTCCGCCCTGGCATCGGCCAAGGAATCCATGCAGCGCCGCTACCGCGACTATGTGGAACCCCTGGACCGCAAGGAAGCCGTGGCCATGCTGGAATTCTACCGGAACCGGGCCAAGGCGGAGGATTATCCCAATGCCGATTTCGCCACCCTGGACATCCCTGCCTATGTGGATAATCTGTTCAATAACAGCGTCTACACTTCTTACGATAAGATGATGGCCGCATCGGCCGACGAGCTCAACAACGACCCTGCCATGGGCCTCTATACTTCCCTGGTGACGGTGGTGATGAAGCATTATATGGCCCTGTACGGTTCTCCGGAAGAGGAGCAGAAATACACCGCCGGCCGCAAGCATTTTGCCGCCGCCCTCATGGAATGGCAGAAAGGACAGGCCATGTATCCGGACGCCAACTTCACCATGCGTCTCACCTACGGCCACGTGCTGCCCTACAGCCCCAAGGATGCCCTCAAGTACCTGCATTACACCACCGCCAAGGGCCTGCTGGAGAAGGAAGACCCCTCCAATCCGGAATTCATCCTGCCCGCCGGCGTGAAGTCTCTCATCCTCGCCGGTGACTACGGCCGCTGGGCCGACAAGGACGGCACCCTGCACACCTGCTTCCTCACCAACAACGACATCACCGGCGGCAACTCCGGTTCCCCGGTCCTGGACGCCAAGGGCAACCTCATCGGCCTGGCCTTCGACGGCAACTGGGAGAGCATGAGCTCGGATGTGATGTTTGAGCCGGACCTCCAGCGCTGCATCTGCGTGGATATCCGTTATGTACTGTGGATGGTTGAGAAGTATGGCAAAGCCACCAACCTCATCAACGAGTTAACTTACGCCAAGTAGTTAGAACAGAGAAGGTTCCAACTCTTTTACGTGAAAGGATTTCCGGTGCCATGGCGAATAGCCGTGGCGCCGGATCGCTTCTATGTGCTCCGCCGTGGGATAGCCCATGTTCCGCTCCCAGCCGTACTGGGGGAATTGGGCCGACAGCTCCCGCATGAAGGCGTCCCGGTAGGTCTTGGCCAGGACGGAAGCGGCGGCGATGGAAGCGTAGGTGGCGTCTCCGTGCACCACGGTCCGGTAGTCCTTGAAACCGTACGGGCCGAAGGGACGGAACTTGTTGCCGTCTATCAGCAGGAACGCCGGTGCGGGCTGGAGCCGCAGCACGGCCCGCTGCATGCCGGTAACGGATGCCCAAAGGATGTTCAATTTGTCAATTTCCTCTGGCTGAACCGCTTCCACAGCCCACGACACGGCTTCGGCCTCTATTATCGGCCTTAATTCCTCCCGGGCCTTTTCCGTCATCTGCTTGGAATCGTTCAGGAGGGGATGGTGGAAATCGGCCGGCAAAATGACGGCGGCGGCATACACCGGCCCCGCCAGCGGACCCCGGCCGGCCTCGTCGCACCCGGCCTCCAGGCGGCCCGGCTCCAAAAAGGGTATTAGCTGTGCTTTAGGCACGTTTGCAAATCTTCCAGACCAGCCAGGCCGATACGGCGGCGCCCACCACCACGGCTATTACAGAGGCCTCTGCACCAAAGGCGCCGCCGGTGAGCCATTCGCTGCCGGAAACCTCGCTGTGCAGCAGGGTTGCGCCCGCGTCCGTTCCGGAAACCGCGAAGCCGAAGATATTGCCCTGGGAGAAGTTCCAGGCCCAGTGGACACCGATGGGCGCCCACAGCGTGCCGGAATACTTGTAGATGGCGCCCAGCAGCAGGCCGGCCTCGATGGCGATGGCCAGGGAAGACCACCAGGAAGCGTTGTCGTTGGTGATATGTACCAGGCCGAAAATCAGGGCCGACAGCAGCAGGGCTACGGCGAAACCCCATTTTTCGTCTATCCAGCGGAAGAACACGCCCCGGAAGATGACTTCCTCGCCTATGGCCACCAGCAGGAAAACGAAGAAGGAGCTTACAACGTCCTTCCAGTCACAGCCGGCGCCCGTAATCTTATACACGCCGAAGGCCATCATGAGGGCTACTACAATCACAAAGTAGCCCAGGCCCACTCCCAGGCCGGCCGCCGTATGGGGCAGGCATTTCTTGAGGGGCAGGTCCTGTGCCCAATGGCCTTCGAACCAGTGGACGAAGAGCGTATACAGGCCCAGCATGCCGGCGGCCACCGCCAGCGTGCACACCCACCGGCCCCAGGCATTGGGGATGAGGGTTGTAAGCGAAGAGAATCCATACAGCAAAAGGGATAGGAAGAGCGCCGCGATAAACAGCAGCACCCACTTCCAGACGGGCATTTCTTTTATGGCCATAGTACTGATTATTTGTACAAAGATAGCGAATTTTGCGAAAAATCATTATATTTGCAGACTGCCTTGAAAAACGCAAAAAATAATTAATACCCAATGAAAACTTACACTACTAAAAACATCCGCAATGTTGTCCTGATCGGTGCTCCCCGCAGCGGTAAAACCACCCTTTCGGAAGCTATGCTCTTCGAGGGTAAGGTTATCGACCGCCGTGGTTCCGTAGAAGAAAAGAACACCGTGTCCGACAACACCGAATTCGAACAGACCAACCAGAAGTCCATCAACGCCACTCCGCTGTATGCGGAATTCGGCGGCTGCAAGATCAACTTCATCGACGCTCCCGGTTCCGACGATTTCTCCGGCGGCGCCCTTTCCGCCTTCAAGGTGGTTGAGGCTGCCATCATGGTCATGAACGGTACCGCCGGCATCGAGGTGGGCACCACCCTGTTCGGCCGTTATGCCGACCAGTACGGCGTTCCCATGATCATCGCCGTGAACCAGATGGACCACGATAAGGCCAACTGGGAGGGCGTGCGCAACGCCATCAGCGAGGAATTCGGCAAGAAGGCCATCCTGTGCCAGTTCCCGGTGAACCCCGGCGTGGGCCTGGAAGGCTTTGTGGATGTAATCACCATGAAGTTCTACAACAAGAAGAACGAGGAGCAGGACATCCCCGCCGCCTATGCCGACGAGGCCGAAGAGCTCCGCGCCGAACTCATGGAGAAGGCTGCCGAAGGTTCCGACGAGCTCATGGAGAAGTTCTTCGAGACCATGGAACTTAGCACCGACGAGATCCGCGAGGGTCTGCGTGCCGGCATCCTCAAGGGAGAGACCATCCCGGTGTTCTGCACCGCCGCCAAGGAAAACATCGGCGTAAAGCGCCTGATGGAATTCATCGTGAACGTGGTTCCTTCTCCGGAAGGCAAGGAAGAGCCCACCGTGGACGGCGGCAGCCTCAAGTGCGACCCTGCAGGTCCCACCGCCCTGTTCATCTTCAAGACCAGCGTGGAGCAGCACCTGGGCGAGGTTTCCTACTTCAAGGTGATGAGCGGTACCCTCAACGAGGGTGCAGACCTGGTGAACCCGGAAACCGGCAACGGTGAGCGCCTGAGCGCCATCTACGCCGTGGCCGGCGCCAAGAAGGAGAAGGTTGCTTCCATCAGCGCCGGTGATATCGGCTGCGTGATGAAGCTCAAGGCCGGCAAGACGGACGTCACCCTGGCCCAGAGCGGTGTGGAGGCCATCAAGCACATGGTGTTCCCGGATGCCAAGTACCGCTGCGCCGTGAAGGCCGTGGACAAGAACGACGAGGCCAAGGTGGGCGACGCCCTCAACAAGGTGGCTGCCCAGGATCCCACCATCACCGTGGAGTATTCCAAGGAACTGCGCCAGACCATCCTTTCCGGTATGGGTGAGCAGCACATCAACTATGTGAAGTGGAGAGTGACCAACGAGTTCAAGCAGAACATCGAACTCTATGCTCCCAAGGTGCCGTACCGCGAGACCATCACCAAGATCGCAACGGCCCAGTACCGTCACAAGAAGCAGTCCGGCGGCGCCGGTCAGTTCGGTGAGGTGCATCTGCTGGTTTGCCCGTACGTGGAAGGCCAGGAAGCTCCCAAGAACTTCAAGATCGACGGCAAGGATGTAGTGTTCAACTTCAAGAGCCAGGACATCACGGACCTGGAGTGGGGCGGCAAGCTGGAATTCTACAACTGCGTTGTGGGTGGTTCCATCGACCTGTCCTTCATGCCCGCCATCCTCAAGGGTATCAAGTCCAAGATGGAGGAAGGCCCTCTCACCGGTTCCTACGCCCGCGACATCCGCGTGTATGTGTACGACGGTAAGATGCACCCGGTAGACTCCAAGGAAATCGCCTTCATCATCGCCGGCCGTAACGCCTTCAAGGAGGCCTTCCGTATCGCCGGTCCGAAGATCCTCGAGCCTATCTACAACGTTGAGGTTACTACCCCCGGAGAGTATCAGGGCGCAGTCATGTCCGACCTCCAGAACCGTCGCGGTATCCTCGGCGACCTCGGTTCCGATGAAGGATTCAGCATCCTCAGGGCCAGGGTTCCGCTCGCAGAGCTCTACCGTTACTCTACCGTTCTGAGCTCGCTGACCTCAGGTTCCGCAAGCTTCACGATGGAGTTCGCCGACTACCAGCCGGTACCGGGAGACATCCAGAACAAGCTCATCGCCGACTACGCCGCATCCGAGAAGGAAGACGAGTAGTTCGCCCGAGATACTTCGCAAAAATCCCTGCAGGTGCTCCTTGCGGGGATTTTTTTGTATATTTACGACACTTATGGAAATCAAGACCTATACCCTTACAAACAAGAGCGGCGCCAGCGTTACGCTCAGCAGCCTCGGCGCGGCGATTCAGAAGATAATCGTCCCGGATAAAGACGGAAAGCTCGCCGATGTAGTAATCGGCTACGATAACCTGGAAAACTACTTCGCAGACGGCCCCTGCGCAGGTAAATGCCCCGGCAGGTACGCCAACCGTATCGCCGAAGGCAGCCTCGAGATAGACGGCAAGATCTACAGCCTTCCTATCAACAACGGGCCCAATCACCTCCACGGAGGACCTGAGGGCTTCCAGAACAAGGTCTGGGAGAGCAGAAAAGACGGAGATGCAGTAGAGTTCATGTACTTCTCCGAAGACGGCGAGATGGGTTATCCCGGCAACCTTAAGGTCGTAGCGCGCTACGAATGGAGCGAGCAGAACGAGCTAAGGCTTACCTTCACTGCCCAGTGTGACGCCCCTACCGTAGTGAACCTTACAAACCACTCATACTTCAACCTGGACGGACACGATTCGGGCAGCGTCCTGGATCATACCCTGAAGCTCAACGCTTCGCTCTACCTGCCGACAGACGAGACCCTCATCCCCCTCGGCGAGCCGGATCCCGTAGCGGGTACCCCCATGGACTTCCTGAAGCCCAAGAAACTCGGCCAGGACATAAAGGAAGACTTCCCCGCCCTTAATTACGGCAAGGGCTACGACGCCTGCTGGATAATAGACGGCTACCAGAAAGGCCAGCTGGCCGAGGCGGCGGAACTCAAAGCAGCAAAGAGCGGCAGAACCCTGAAAGTCTACACTACCCAGCCCGGCGTACAGGTCTATACCGGCAACTGGCTCAAAGGCTGCCCTGAAGGAAAGGGCGGAGCTGTCTACGACGACTATTGCGCCGTAGCCCTCGAGTGCCAGCACTTCCCCGACAGCCCCAACAACCCTGATTATCCCACCACCCTCCTCAAGCCCGGCGAGACTTTCGAAGAGGCTATAATTTTCGCATTCGGATGCAGCAATATCTAGATCTCCTCAAAAAGATAATGGACGAAGGTACGGTCAAGACAGACCGCACCGGGACGGGTACGAAGAGTATCTTCGGATACCAGATGCGCTTCAACCTCGCCGACGGCTTCCCGCTC
>JAEEGH010000893.1_pt1 | contig 91176 bp, 97 predicted proteins | sample 9134181 | NCBI WGS metagenome assembly JAEEGH01 (sample SAMN16246544, study PRJNA631951) | gut metagenome | biome: gut microbiome; feature: rumen; material: DP-attached | host: Bos | place: Iran: Karaj | collected 2018-10 | reverse complement strand
GTCGTAACACATTCAGCTCATGCATAATAATAGATCGAAGGTTTATTCTAAAAGATGTTTAGCGAATAGGATACTAAGTCCTACTGTGTGAAGTTTTGAGGTTGCTATAAAATAAAGGTAGCAAGCATTTATTAACGCTTGCTATTTTTCTTAATAAAGTAACTTATTTGGGGGCGTAGCTCAGTTGGGAGAGCACCTGCCTTGCAAGCAGGGGGTCAAGAGTTCGAATCTCTCCGTCTCCACTAAAGTTCTTGCAGAATTTTGCAAGAACTTTTTTTATGAAAGTCACTTTGAAAAAACTTAAATTAATGTGAAGTTTTTGTGATTTTTCTATTGAAAGCGACTACATATTGTGATATTATCATTGAGTCGCGTGGGTGAAGGACTTAAATTAATTTTAGGTTTTTCGCTTACGATTTAGGGGATTGGTCAAATGGTATGATAGGGGTCTCCAAAACCTTTGGTGGGAGTTCGATTCTCTCATCCCCTGTTTGACTAGAGCTGTAAGCTATTTAGCTTGCAGCTTTTTTATTGCGTTATAAGAAAGTAAAAGTTTCCGATGAGAAACTAATTGTTTATTCTTTTTTTCACAATTATTACATATAATGAAAATGTGCAAACGCATTATATCAGCCAACCCCTACGGCTGATTATGATTAACACCCTATTAATCATTTCTCCCCTATTTTTATAATAGGCCCTTTGTAAAATTCGATTTTACAAAGGGGTTTTTTTTTATATAATAAAATATAAGCTATTTATAGCGAAATATTATAGGGAGAATAATAATAGGGAAATGAATACTAAGAATTTTAAGTGCTTTCAGGTTCTTTATGAAGAAAAGAATCTTGTTCCAGCTGCTAAGAAATTATTCATGTCTCCTCAGGGGTTAGGAAAGTTAATCAAGAATCTTGAGGATGAGCTGGATACACCTTTGTTCATCAGAACCAAGGATGGATTCTTGCCAACTGATGCAGGGATTTTGTTTTACGAAAAATGTCTTGAGCTAGAGAAAAGTTTTCGGGATTTAATGATTAATCTTGAAAATGTTCGCAACCGAGAAAAGCGTTTTCAGATTGGATTTGCGTCTGGCTCAATTAGGGTTATTGATATAAATAAGATTCAGAAGTTCATGGATGAGAATCCAGCAATTGTCGGAGCCTGGTATGAGCAGGATAATGCTATGGTTAAGGAACGAGTTCTTAATGGGGAATTAGGCTTTGGATTTGCTATTGGAGCTCCAGAGGATGATCGTCTCAAGGGGGAGCTTATTAAATCTGAGGATATGGTCTTATATGTATATAGAGGACATCCTCTTTTTGATAAAGAAGAGATTTCCGTAGAGGAAATTAAGGGAGATAAAATTATCTCTATGGCTAGCAGATATAGGATTCATCAGGATTTTCTTACAGCTTGTCATATGAATGGATTCCATCCTAACATAGTGGGCAATGTTAATGAAGGATTCTCTATTTTCAGACTAGTTGAAAATCGTGTTGGTCTTGGTGTTTCTCCAAAGATTTTACCAGACTCTGATGATGTTAGAGCGGTAAAGCTCAAGGGTGAATATTCTTGGGATGTATACGGCATTTATCGCGAGGATGGAGCAGATGTAGAGCTGGCTAAAAAGTTGATTGCGTTTATTAAATAGTGTCTAAAAAGAGACATGATTCATTGAATATAGATAATCTTAGTGATATAATATTTTTAAATATTCAGACAATTTAAAACATTGGCTGAAGGGGATTTTAATAGGTGTTTTTACAGACAAAAGGAGAAGGATTATGCTTGCTACACTAGTACCACTTTTTTTTGAAGACATGTCAGTGGCATCATATTGTTTGTATGCCCAAAAGGAGAACATGTTTGAACATCCTCATTTACTTGGAGCTGGTAAGTATGATGGGGCCGGTTCTATCGTAGGAATCGAAGTATTTGACAGTATTTCAGAGTCGGATTTAATTGATAATTGCAGTATTATTATTCCAATTAATAATATTTCTTTGTTTTCAAATATAGAGCAGCAGCTCACTAGATTTCACGGAAGAATAATGCTTCTTCTTGATCAGTCTATTAAGCCGGAGGATTCTTATAACAAGAGAATTATGGACCTTAAAAACAAGGGATTTAAGCTTGCAATTAAGGATTTGCCACTTGCTAATGTTGAGGACTATAAGACCTTACTTAAGGACTTTGATTTATTCCTTGTTAATAGTGATACAGGTGATGTGGTAGAACAGGCAAAGGCTTTCAGAAAAGTTTTGCCTATTATAGATTTCTGTGCAGAGAATTTACATTCTAAGGAAGAATTCGATGCAGCTAAGGATTCTGGTTTATTTAAGATTTTTGAGGGAACATTCTTTAGAATTCCTATTAATACTCAGGATACAGAGGTTACACCTATCAAGATGAATTACATGAAACTTATGAGTGTGATTAATCGTCCTGACTTTGACCTAGAGGATGTAGCCAATGTAATTGGTCAAGACCCGGCTCTTTCTATAGAGCTTCTAAAAATTGCCAATAAACTAACACTTAATTCAAATATTAGATCTATTCAGCAGGCTACAGCACTTTTAGGTCAGCGAGAGCTTAGACGTTGGTTGAACACTACATTGTTTAACGGACTTGCAGCTGGTAAGCCAAATGAAATCACTCGTCTTTCATTGATTAGAGCTAGATTTGCAGAGAATCTTGCAATGGTATTTGATTATGCAATGCGCAAGGATGAGCTTTTCCTTATGGGATTGTTCTCACTCTTGAATTTGATTCTTGATATGCCAATGGAAGAGGCTCTTACACAGGTAGGTGTTAGCAATGAAATCAAGAAGGCCCTTGTCAGCGGAGATGGTATTTTTGCACCACAGCTAGACTTCTTACTTAGCTATGAAGCTGGTGACTGGCAGGAAGTTTCTAGATTAATGGTGCTTCATGACATAGAAATGCATGTGGTATATGATGCTTATGTAGAGGCATTGAAGTGGTATGGCAATATGTTTATAGAACATTAATTAAATAAAAATGTCTTATTTAGCCTCGTGGGTGCTTCCACGGGGCTTTGTTTTGGATAAAAAACAATTTTTGCGTCTTTTAGTGCACGAATTGATAATTGTGGGCTCGAATTAGATTGACATACTCCTATAATGATGATATAAATTTATAGTGCTTTTTTTAGGTATGTTTTATTGTTTATAGGAGTTGAGTTATTATGAAGTTTAAAATTAGACTTGAGAACACTAAAGATGCTGAAGAGTTTGTAAAAGCAGCATCAGAGTGCGGCGGCGAGGTTGATCTTCATAGTGGCGTTGTATATATCGATGGTAAGTCGCTTCTTGGTGTGCTAGCTATGGGTATTAAGCGCGAGATGGATGTTCATGTTTCTGAGCATGTATATGCATCCTTCAAGAATGAAGTTGAAAAGTTCGTTGTTGCGTAGAATAGAATAATGTATAATAAAGCCTGTGATTATCACAGGCTTTTACTTTGCAAAACTTTATTCGAAATGAAAGTATCTAGATTAGTTACTCCTGAGGGAGAGAAGGCACAAATTAATATTTCCGTTAGAAACTTGGTTGAGTTTCTGCTGAGAGAGGGCGACATTGATAACAGAAGAGGCTCTGTTGACCCATTTGAAGCGATGCAGGAGGGTAGTAGGATCCATAGAAAGATTCAAAATTCTATGGGTCCATTTTATAGTGCAGAAGTTCCTCTCAAATATGCTATAGAGTACGACGACTACATACTAGGACTTGAGGGAAGAGCGGATGGACTAGTATTAGATAGAGATGAAAATGGCGATATAGTCACTGCTACAGTTGATGAGATAAAGGGCATGTATATGGATGTCATGACCTTTGAAAAGCCGGTTCTAGTGCACGAGGCTCAGGCTAAGTGTTATGCCTATATTGTGGCTAAGGAATATGAGCTTGAGACCATAGAGGTTCAGATGACCTATGTGAGTCTTGAGACAGAGGAAATCAAATACTTTAATAAAATATATACATATGAAGAGATAGAAGAATGGTTTTTAACTATAATTGGAATATTTAAAAAGTGGGCAGATTTTCAATTCTATCATAAGAAGGAGCTTATTGATTCTATTCAAGGCTTGCAGTTCCCTTATGATTACAGAGATGGACAAAAGAAGCTTGTTGCTGATGTGTACCGTAGCATTTATAGAAGTAAGACTCTTTTTATGCAAGCTCCAACTGGAACAGGAAAGACTATTGCCAATGTATTTCCGGCTGTGATGGCATTAGGACAGAATTTAGCAGAGAGAGTTTTTTATCTTACGGCCAAGACGGCTACGGCCTTGGCGGCTCGAGATGCATATAGTTTGCTAGTTGAAGGTGGTTACGAGGGTAAGACAATAATGCTTACCGCCAAGGAAAAGATGTGTCTATGTGATGAGGCAGATTGTAATCCTGACTATTGCCCATATGCAAGGGGGCATTTTGACAGAATAAATGATGTAATATATGAGGTTATTACTAAAGAGACAGTAATAACACGAGATATACTCCTGGGATACGCTCAGGAGTACGTGGTGTGTCCTTTTGAGTTGGCACTTGATGTAAGTACATGGTGCGAGGGAATTATTTGCGATTATAATTATGTGTTTGACCCAAATGTTTATCTGAAGAGATTTTTTGCAGAAGGCAAAAGTGGCGAGCATATTTTCCTAGTTGATGAGGCTCATAATATGGTAGATAGAGCTAGAGAGATGTATTCCGAGACTCTAATCAAAGAGGAGATTCTTTCTATTAAAAGATATGCTAAGTCGGTTAGTAGAAAGCTTACCAATGCGCTGGAAAAATGCAATCGTATCATGCTTGAGTATAAAAGACTCTGCGATAGTGACATTACTATCCTAGAAGATATCGATACATTAGTTTATGCATGCGATAATCTTCAGATGATATTTGAGCAGCTATTCAAAAAGGAAATAAAATTTGGCATTTACCAGGATGAGGTCCTTGATTTTTATTTTAGATTGAGAAATTTTACAGCTATAGCTTATCAGCAGGATAGGGCCCACTACAGAATATACTGTGATTTTGACGAGGATAAGAATTTTAATTTACATCTTTATTGTATTGACCCATCTTCACAGCTGCAGGATAGACTTAGACTAGCTAGGGCATCGGTGTATTTTAGTGCCACACTTCTTCCTATAGATTATTACAAGGACTTATTGTGCAACGATAAGGATGTTTACGCTATATATGTAGATTCAGTTTTTGATCAAAAGAATAGACTGTTGTTACTTGGTACTGATGTGACAAGTAAATATACAAGACGAGGCGATGACGAGTATACTAAGTTCGCGAAATATATTCATAGCATTGTAAGTGCAAAGCAAGGCAATTATATGGTCTTTGGACCTTCTTATAAATTCATTGAGGATATTAGACAAAAGTATGTGGAGCTTATGGAAAATGATTTTTCTGAGCAGGGTGATTTTGCATGGGAAAATATATCTGAAATAGAGCGGGAAGATTCAGAAGTTTCATATAAAGAAGAATTTGATAATGTAGAGCTTTTAGTGCAGCGTCAGAAAATGACAGAGCAGGAGCGAGAGGATTTCTTGCTAGAATTTGAAAGGCAAAGGGACAAGTCAATGGTGGCCTTTTGTACCCTTGGTGGCATTTTCTCAGAGGGAATAGATTTAGTCGGTGGTAAGCTTATTGGAGTTATAGTGCTTGGAGCTGGATTGCCACAGGTGGGAAATGAAAGAAAGCTTATGTCAGATTTCTTTGATGAATATGGTAAAAATGGATTTGAATATGCCTATCTTTATCCTGGAATGAACAAGGTAATTCAGGCAGCTGGAAGACTTATTCGTACAAAGGATGATGTAGGAGTAATCGCCCTTTTAGATGAAAGATTCAGATTTTCAAGCTATAGAAAGACTTTTCCCCGAGAATGGAATGATGCAGCATTTACAACTGTAGATGATGTTTCGGTAAAATTGACGAATTTCTGGGAGAAAAAAAGCTAAAATACTATTAGGAGATGTGAATTTTTTGTGTTATACTGTCTACAACTGTGGGATATGAGATGACTAATCAGTCCCAGAGGAGTCTAAATAAATATCACGGAGGTGTAATGTGGGCAAGGTAAGAAGAATTTACGTCGAAAAAAAGCCACAATTCGCAGTATCTGCTAAGTCACTGTTTTCCGAAATAGGAAGCTATTTGGGTATCAAGGGTGTTACAGGAGTCAGGGTTCTGATTCGTTATGACATTCAGGATGTTTCTGATGAGGTCTTTAAGAAGGCTGTTAAGACCGTTTTTTCGGAGCCGCCTGTTGATGATGTTTATGAGGAGTCATTTGACTATAATGGTCGTGTCTTCTCTGTTGAGTTTTTGCCAGGTCAGTTTGATCAGCGTGCTGATTCTGCTGAGCAGTGCATGAAGCTTTTAAATGAAAATGAAAATCCAACTATTCACACAGCAACTACCTATGTTATTGAGGGTAGCATTTCTGACGATGAATTTAATGCTATTAAAGAGCATTGTATTAATCCAGTTGATTCTAGAGAGACTTCACTTGAAAAGCCAGAGTCTCTATCTGATAATTTCGAAGAGCCAGCCGATGTCAATACTTTTGACGGTTTCATTTCTATGGCTGAGAAAGATTTACGCAAGTTATATGATTCCTTAAATCTTGCTATGACATTTAAGGATTTCCTTCACATTCAAAATTATTTTTCCAATGAAGAACATAGAGACCCTACTGTTACTGAAATTAGGGTATTAGATACATATTGGTCTGACCATTGTAGACATACTACTTTCTCTACAGAGCTTAAGAATGTCACATTCGCTGATGGTTACTACAGAGCTCCTATCGAGGATACTTACAATGATTATCTTGATAACTTCAAGGTACTTTACAAGGATAGAGATGACAAGTTCGTATGTCTTATGGACCTTGCACTCCTTGCAATGAAGCGTCTTAAGGCTGATGGCAAGCTTGCAGATCAGGAGGAGTCAGATGAGATTAACGCATGCTCAATTGTTGTACCTATCAACGTAGATGGTACAGAAGAGGAGTGGCTCATCAACTTCAAGAACGAGACACACAATCACCCTACTGAAATTGAGCCATTTGGTGGCGCTGCTACTTGTCTTGGTGGTGCAATCAGAGATCCACTTTCAGGACGTACTTATGTATATCAGGCTATGCGTGTAACTGGTGCCGCTGATCCTACAGTATCTGTTAAGGATACTATGGAAGGAAAGCTTCCACAGAAGAAGCTTGTTCGTGAGGCAGCTCATGGATATAGCTCATATGGTAACCAGATTGGTCTTGCTACTGGATATGTTAAGGAAATCTATCACCCAGATTACGTTGCTAAGCGTATGGAGATTGGTGCTGTAATGGGTGCGGCTCCAAGACGTGCTGTTCAGCGTCTCAACTCTGATCCGGGAGATAGAATCATCCTCCTTGGTGGACGTACAGGTCGTGATGGTATCGGTGGTGCTACTGGTTCTTCTAAGGCTCACAATACAGAGTCTACTGCAGTATGTGGTGCTGAGGTTCAAAAGGGTAATCCACCTACAGAGAGAAAGATTCAGAGACTTTTCAGAAGAGAAGAAGTTTCTTATATAATTAAGAAGTGTAATGACTTTGGTGCAGGTGGTGTTTCAGTTGCCATCGGTGAGCTTGCTCCAGGTCTTCAGGTTAACCTTGATAAGGTGCCTAAGAAATATGCAGGTCTTGATGGTACAGAGCTTGCTATTTCTGAGTCACAGGAGAGAATGGCAGTTGTTGTTGCTCCTGCTGATGTTAACAAGTTCCTTCAGTATGCAGCAGAGGAGAACTTAGAGGCAATCGAGGTTGCTATTGTAACAGAGGAGCCTAGACTTGTGCTTAACTGGAGAGGTAAGGAGATTGTTAATCTTTCTCGTGCTTTCCTTGATACAAACGGTGCACATCAGGAGACAGACGTATTCGTAGAGCTTCCTGATAATCAGAATAAATATACTGACAAGATTGGTATTGAAAAGGTTGCTAAGGATATTGAAAATGGCGACTTTAAGGCTGCTTGGTTAGATACACTTGCTGACTTAAATGTCTGCTCACAGAAGGGTCTCGTAGAGATGTTTGACGGCTCTATCGGAGCAGGTTCGACACTTATGCCTTTCGGTGGTAAGTATCAGCTTACAGAGACACAGGCAATGGTAGCTAAGGTACCAGTTGCTGATGGCAATACAGATGCAGTTACAATGATGGCTTATGGCTTCAATCCATATGTCAGCTCATGGTCACCATACCATGGTTCACAGCTTGCAATTTTAGAGTCAGTTGCTCGTATCGTTGCAACAGGCGGTGATTACAAGAAGATCAGATTTACATTCCAGGAGTACTTCCGCAGAATGAGCGAGGATCCAAAGAGATGGAGCCAGCCATTTGCAGCACTTCTTGGTGCATATAAGGCTCAGATGGAGTTTGGACTTCCATCAATCGGTGGTAAGGATTCAATGTCAGGTACATTCAATGAAATTGATGTTCCACCAACACTTGTTTCATTTGCTGTAGATGTAGCTAAGGAGCAGGATATTGTTACTCCAGAGTTAAAGGAAGCAGGAGATAAGCTTTACTTACTTAGAGTTCTCCGCGATAACTATGATCAGCCTAATTACGATCAGGCAAAACTTATCTTTGAAGTTGTTAGACAGATGGTTGAGCTTGGCAATATTAAGGCAGCTTATGCACTTGATGCATACGGACTTGTACCAGCTGTTTCAAAGATGGCATTTGGTAACAAATTCGGTGTTAAGCTTCATGATGCATGCCAGACAGAGCTTCTCTTTGGTTGTGTCATCGGTGACATTGTCGTAGAAGTTTCTGAGGATGGTGCAATGGCAATTATCCAGGAGCTTGAGAAACGCGGATTATCAGATTGCGGTTATGAAGTTGGCGAAGTTACAGCTGATAGCACATTTACATATAAAGATACAAAGATTTCTATGGATGAGGCCCTTGCTGCTTGGACAGGTACTCTTGAAAAGGTATTTAAGACACGCAGCTACGAGGATACTTCTCTTGTAGATACAGGTGTATATGAGGCTAAGAACTTCTACGTTTGCAAGAACAAGATTGCAAAGCCAAGAGTATTTATTCCAGTATTCCCAGGAACTAACTGCGAATATGACTCTGCTAGAGCATTTGAAAATGCTGGTGCTATTGCAAATGTTAAGGTATTCAAGAACCAGACAGCAGAGGATATCAGAGAATCAGTTGACGAGTTCTCAAGAGCCATTGCTCAGTCGCAGATTGTAATGTTCCCTGGTGGATTCTCAGCTGGTGATGAGCCAGAGGGTTCTGCAAAGTTCTTTGCAACTGCATTCAGAAATGAAAAAATGAAGGAGGCTATTCACGGTCTTCTTGATAATAGAGATGGACTTATGCTTGGTATCTGTAATGGTTTCCAGGCCCTCATCAAGCTTGGTCTCGTACCTTATGGCGAGATTCATACACAGAAAGAGGATGCTCCAACTCTTACATACAACACAATCGGACGTCACATTTCTAAGATTGCTTACACTAAGGTAGTCAGCAACAAGTCTCCATGGCTTGCAGGTGCACAACTTGGCGAGACATACTGTGCTCCAGCTTCTCATGGTGAGGGACGTTTCGTCGCTTCTGATGAGTGGCTTAAGAAGCTATTTGAAAATGGTCAGGTGGCTACACAGTACGTTGATGAAAATGGTAATCCTACAATGGATGAAGAGTGGAATATCAATGGAAGTTACTGTGCTATCGAGGGTATTACTAGCCCAGATGGTAGAGTATTTGGTAAGATGTGCCATGCTGAGCGTAAAGGACAGGGCGTAGCTCTCAACATTTACGGTGAGCAGGATATGAGACTCTTCGAAGCTGGTGTAGCTTACTTTAAGTAAAACGTAAAATCCAAGGTATATTCTACCTTGGATTTTTACAAAACATAGAACCGGTTGGATTCTGTGTAGATGATAGATAGCTTCTGCTTATGAAAATACTAGTCAGAAGCAGGAGAAAATGTAAAAGGGTAGAAAAGAGGAAAGATGAAAGCATTTTTGATTTTGGAAGATGGTACAGTGTTTGAAGGAACAAGTATTGGTTCTACAAGAGAAGTTGTCAGCGAGATAGTATTCAACACATCAATGACAGGTTATCTTGAGGTACTTACAGATCCTTCTTATGCAGGTCAGGCAGTGTGCATGACATACCCACTGATTGGCAACTATGGTATTACTGATGATATGGAAAGTGGCAGACCTTGGCCAGACGGATTTATCGTTAGAGAGTTAAGCAGAATTCCTTCTAACTTCCGTTGCAAGGGAACTATCCAAGATTTTCTAGTAAAGCACGATATTCCAGGTATCGCTGGTATCGATACTAGAGCACTTACAAAGATTCTCAGGGACCGTGGTACAATGAACGGAATGATTACTACAAATGAGAATTTCAATTTTGAAGAAATTAAGCCAAAGCTTCAGGCTTATGCTACAGGTGATGTAGTTTCAAAGGTTACTTGTTCAGAGAAGACAGTTTTAAAGGGAGCAGGTAAAAAGGTTGCACTTTTAGATTTTGGTGCAAAGAAGAACATTGCAAAATCTCTTAATGATAGAGGTTGTGAGGTTACTATTTATCCAGCTCACACAAAGGCTGAGGAAATCCTTAAGACTAATCCAGACGGAATTATGCTTTCAAACGGACCTGGAGATCCAAAGGATTGTGGACCTATCATAGATGAGATTAGAAAGCTTTACGAAAGCGATACACCAATATTTGCAATTTGCCTTGGCCATCAGCTTATGGCACTTGCAACAGGTGCAGATACACACAAGCTTAAATATGGACACAGAGGAGGAAATCACCCTGTTAAGGATTTACAGACAGGTCGAGTATATATTTCCTCTCAGAACCATGGCTATGTTGTAGATACAGACAAGCTTGATCCTAAGGTTGCAACACCAGCATTTGTAAATGTTAATGATGGAACCAACGAGGGTCTTAAGTATACTGGAAAGAACATTTTCACTGTTCAGTTCCATCCTGAGGCATGCCCGGGACCACAGGACAGCGGATACTTGTTTGATAGATTTATTGAAATGATGGGAGGAGCGAAATAATGCCAAAGAGAAGTGACATTAAAAAGGTAATGGTGATTGGCTCAGGTCCTATCGTCATCGGACAGGCAGCAGAGTTTGACTATGCAGGTACTCAGGCTTGCCGTTCACTTAAGGAAGAGGGCATGGAGGTATGCTTGGTTAACTCAAACCCAGCTACAATCATGACAGACAAAGAAATTGCAGATCAGGTTTATATTGAGCCGCTTACTGTAGACGTTTTAAAGCAGATTATTATTAAGGAAAAGCCAGATTCACTTCTTCCTACTCTTGGAGGTCAGGCTGGACTTAACCTTGGTATGGAACTTGCTGAGTCAGGATTTTTGGCTGAGCAGGGAGTTAAGCTTATCGGTACAACTGCTGAGACAATTTTTAGAGCAGAGGATAGACAGGCATTCAAGGATACAATGGAAAAGCTTGGTGAGCCTGTAGCAGCATCCCTTGTAGTAAATACAGTAGAGGATGGTATCAAATTCACAAATACAATTGGCTATCCTGTAGTACTTCGTCCTGCTTACACACTTGGTGGCTCAGGTGGTGGTATTGCTCACAACCAGGCAGAATTGGTAGAGATTCTTACAAACGGACTTAGACTTTCTCGTGTACACGAAGTACTTGTAGAGAGATGTATCGCAGGTTGGAAGGAAATCGAGTACGAGGTAATGCGAGATGCAGCAGGCAACTGCATCACAGTATGTAACATGGAGAACATTGATCCAGTTGGTGTACATACAGGTGATTCTATCGTAGTTGCTCCTTCACAGACACTTGGCGACAAGGAATACCAGATGCTTCGTACATCAGCTCTTCGTATCATCGATGAGCTTGGTATTACAGGTGGATGTAACGTACAGTATGCTCTTCATCCGGAGAGCTTTGAGTACTGCGTAATCGAGGTTAACCCTCGTGTGTCTCGTTCATCAGCGCTTGCTTCAAAGGCAACAGGTTATCCAATTGCTAAGGTAGCTGCAAAGATTGCCCTTGGTTACACACTTGATGAGATTCCAAATGCAATTACTAAGAAGACTTTCGCCAGCTTTGAGCCAATGCTTGACTACTGTGTAGTAAAGATTCCTAGACTTCCATTTGATAAGTTCATTACTGCAACTAGAAAGCTTACAACTCAGATGAAGGCTACTGGTGAGGTAATGTCTATCTGCAACAACTTCGAAGGTGCCCTTATGAAGGCCATCCGTTCACTTGAGCAGCACGTTGACTCTCTTATGAGCTATGACTTCTGCGATATGACAGATGAGGAACTTAATGAGGCACTTACTGTTGTAGATGATAGAAGAATTTACTGTATCGCTGAGGCACTTCGTAGAGGTGTATCATACGAAAAGATTCATGATATTACTCAGATTGATATCTGGTTCATTGATAAGATTAAAATCCTTGTTGAGATGGAGCAGCGTCTTGCTAATGAGGAACTTACAGTAGAGCTCCTTAAGGAAGCTAAGAGAATTGAGTTCCCTGACAATGTCATTGCTGATTTAAATGGCAAGATGACAGAGGAAGAAGTTCGCAAGATGCGTTATGACAATGGTATTGTAGCAGCTTACAAGATGGTTGATACATGTGCAGCAGAGTTTGACGCAATGACTCCTTACTACTACAGCGTTTACGGTAGCGAGAATGAGGCAGCTGAGACTAGCGGTCGCAAGAAGGTACTTGTACTTGGTTCTGGTCCTATCAGAATCGGACAGGGTGTTGAGTTTGACTACTGTTCAGTTCATGCTACATGGGCCTTTGCTAAAGAGGGCTGGGAGACAGTCATCGTAAATAACAACCCAGAGACAGTTTCAACAGACTTTGATATTGCTGATAAGCTTTACTTTGAGCCTCTTACAAATGAGGATGTAGAGTCTATCGTTAATCTTGAAAAGCCAGACGGCGCAATCGTTCAGTTCGGTGGTCAGACAGCTATCAAGCTTACAGAGCACCTTATGAAAATCGGTGTGCCAATCCTTGGTACAAAGGCTGAGGATGTAGATGCAGCAGAGGATAGAGAGCTCTTCGATGAAATCTTAGAGAAGACTCAGATTCCACGTGCAGCCGGCGGAACAGTATTTACAGCTGAGGAAGCTAAGGAAGTTGCAAACAGACTTGGTTACCCAGTACTTGTACGTCCTTCATACGTTCTTGGTGGTCAGGGTATGCAGATTGCATTCAATGACGAGGAAATCGAGAAGTTCATGGACATCATCAATCAGATTGCTCAGGATCACCCAATCCTTGTAGACAAATATTTACAGGGTAAGGAAATCGAGGTTGACGCCATCTGCGATGGTGAGAACATTCTGATTCCTGGTATCATGGAGCATATCGAGCGTACAGGTATCCACTCAGGTGATAGTATTTCAGTATATCCTGCACATACAATCACACAGGATATCAAGGACAAGATTGTAGACTATACAGAGCGACTTGCTAAGGCTCTTCATGTACTTGGTATGATTAACATCCAGTTCATCGCCATGGATGGAGAGGTTTATGTAATCGAGGTTAACCCACGAAGCTCTCGTACAGTTCCATATATCAGTAAGGTAACAGGTATTCCAATTGTAGACCTTGCAGCTAAGGCTATTCTTGGTCACAAGATTACAGATATGGGATACAAGCCAGGTCTTCAGCCAGAGGCAGATTACATTGCAATCAAGATGCCAGTGTTCTCATTCGAAAAGCTTCGCGGTGCTGAGATAAGCCTTGGACCTGAGATGAAATCTACAGGTGAGTGTCTTGGTATTGCTAAGACATTTGAAGAGGCTCTTTACAAAGCATTCCTTGGTGCGGGAGTTGTTCTTCCTAAGCACAAGCAGATGATTATCACTGTTAAGGATGCTGACAAGCCAGAGGCGCTTGAGGTAGCAAAGAGATTTGAGAAGCTTGGTTACAAGATTTACGCTACACGCTCTACAGCTAAGTTCCTTCAGGACGGTGGCGTAGATGCACTTCGTGTCAACAAGATTACACAGGAATCACCAAATGTAATGGACCTTATCCTTGGTCACAAGATCGACCTTGTTATCGACACACCTACTCAGGGACATGGTGACAAGACAAGAGATGGTTTCCTTATCAGAAGAAATGCAATCGAGACAGGTATCAACTGTATCACAGCTATGGATACTGCAGTTGCTCTTGCAACTTCTCTTGAATCTGCAACTACAGAATATACACTTGTAGATGTGGCAACTATATAATTTAATATAATTAATTAAAAAATATTGACCTTCCACTATGTGGAAGGTTTATATTTTATTCAAAGACATGGTCTAGTCTAGGAATAATTACATTGGGAGGTAATAGAGTATAATAACTAACAGGGAGCAGGATTATGGAAGAAAGAGTTTATGAAACTAGATGTGGAGCTATTCACTATTGGATAAATCCATATGGGGATAATAAAGATAAGCAGATAGTATTTCTGCCGGGGCTTACTACTGATCATAGATTGTTTGATAAGCAGATAGAATATTTCGAAAGTAAGTATCCAGTGTTTGTATGGGACCCACCGGCTCATGCATCTTCCTATCCATTTGAGTTGGATTTTTCTTTAGCCGATAAGGCGAGATGGCTAGATGAAATTCTTATGGAAAATGGTTTTGATAAGCCTGTAATTGTTGGACAGTCAATGGGGGGATATTTGGGACAGATGTATATGCAACTTTTCCCAGAAAAGATAGTAGGATTCATTTCTATTGACTCAGCTCCGCTTCAGAAGCAGTATTATACAGGAATTGAGCTTTGGCTTTTACATAGGATGACGCCAGTCTATTGTCATTATCCATGGAAGACTTTGATTAGACAGGGAACAAAGGGCGTTGCTACTTCTGAATATGGGCGTGGGTTAATGAGAAAATTCATGATGACCTATGATGGTAATCAGGAAAGATATGCTAGACTTGCAGGCAGTGGATTTAAGATTTTAGTGGAGGCAGTAGAAGAAGAGCTTCCTTATGAGATAAAGTGTCCGGCGGAACTCATATGCGGCACAAAGGATATGGCTGGGTCCACCAAAAGATATAATAGAGCTTGGCATAAGAAATCGAATCTACCAATTCATTGGATAGAAGGCGCTGGTCATAACGCAAATACGGATTGCCCAGAGGAAGTAAATAAAATAATTGAAGATTTTTTAAAATAAGTGTTGACCTTCCATCTGGTGGAAGCTTTATATTATAGCCATAGACAAGGCCAAGTCGAATAAAAAATCTAGGGAGAAAGCATGAAAATCAATCAAGTTGAAGAGCTAGTTGGAATTACTAAAAAAAATATTCGCTTCTATGAGGAGCAGGGATTGATTAATCCTGAGAGAAATAGAGACAATGGTTATAGAGAATATTCTCTTAAGGATGTGGATCTATTAAATAAGATAAAGCTACTTAGAAGTCTGGATGTTCCAATTGATGAGATTCGGAAATTGGAAGTAGGAGAGATATCCATGGTAGATTGTCTGGATAGGCACATTTCCCATTTTACACATCGCCAAAAGGAACTGGATATTATGAAAGAGATGTGCAGGGAAATAATGGCTGAAAATGTTCAATTTGATGATTTGCAGGCAGACTCTTATCTAGAAAATATGAGAAACCTAGAAAGGGGAGGTGTCAGATTTATGGATGTAAATAAAACAGATATAAAGAAGACCAAAAGAGGCCCAATTATTGCAGCAGGGGTTAGCATCATATTTTTTATCCTTATGATAGTATTTATGTGCTGGACGAAAAGTGCAGATGAGGAGACCCCTATAGGATTAGTTGTAGTTATGGTATTATTGTTTGTGTCTATGATTGTTGGAGTTTTGCTAGCACTTAGACAGAGATTAAAAGAAATTGATGGAGGAGAGATTAATGAAGCTCGTAAGTATTGAGACAATTCCAGGACAGGAATTTGAGGTTATTGGTGTGGTAAAGGGTACTATCGTACAGTCTAAAAACTTTGGTAAGGATTTTATGGCTGGAATGAAGACTCTTGTTGGTGGTGAGATTTCAAGCTATACAGAAATGCTTGTAGAGGCAAGACAGATTGCCACAAAGAGAATGGTTGATGAGGCAGAACAGCTTGGGGCTGATGCTATCGTAGGAGTTAGATATGCATCTTCATCTGTTATGCAGGGTGCAGCAGAGGTGCTTGCATACGGAACTGCAGTAAAGTTTTTATAGAACTAGATAAATAATTAGGGATGGCAAATGCCATCCCTTTGTTGTTCATTAATTAAAATGTAACTGTCTTTGGAGCATCAGTGAATGATGAGAAAGTAGCTGTAGCGTTCTTGAAGTAAAGAACCTCAGTGTTGTCATCTTCAGCTGAATACATAGCCTTGAGATTTGGATAAGCATCAAGCATGCTCTCCTTAGCCTCGATTCTATCATCACGTACAAGCTCGCCTGCAACACGTACCCACTTTCCTTCTGCAAATCCGCAAATCTCTACCTTAGGATTCTTCTGAATCTGCTTTGATACGTCCTTTGACTTTCCAGTCTGGATGTAAAGCTTATCTTCGAAAATATGAATAGTGCCGAAAGGACGTACTCTTGGCTGGTCACCATCAACTGTAGCTAAATAATATGTACCGCATTTCTTTAAAAACTCGCAAACTTCTTGCATAATGAAAACCTCCTTAATGAATAATGCTTAAACACTTATATTATAATTAATTGCATGCAATCTTTTCAACCCTAAAATTCATAGGACGATTATGCAAACATGATAAATTGAAGTGATGATTATTATTCCAACAGAAAAAATTATACAAATAACTTTAAAGTAGTTATGGACAACCATAAAGGAGACTGGTATAATTAATATCGGTGTATGCGTTTATATGATTATAGATTATAAAGCATAGATTTTATGGGAAATTATTGATTAATAGTTAAAGGGAAGGACAGTTATGATGAAGAAAAAAGCGATTTTTGCAGTACTAATTATTGGTGTATTATTATCTGGTTGTGGAAAAACTTCGGCAGTTGATACATCTACTATAGATAATGATGACTCAGTAAGGAAAGAGATAAGTATTGAGCAGCTTGAGGCTAGTGGAAAATATAGTGGAATTAATTATGAGTCAATTTATCTTAAGACAATTGATGTAGGAAGTAGAAATTATAGTTACTTTAATTTAGATGAAGATGATATTCCTGAACTTGCAGTGTTTGGGGATGGAGTAGCTCACAATGATCTTGTGAATGTCTACACCATTATGGAAGGTGATGTAAAGGAGTTAGGCCAGTATGGCCAGTATGGTACTGTGCAATATATCAAGCAAGAAGGAATTATCTACGAGGAGTACGATAGTGCTGAAAGCTTCTATACAAATATTTATAAGATGCAGGATGGAGATGTAACTACTGTAAATAATTTGCAAATGGATTATGGAGAGGATGGAATTGCTTATTTTATAGATTCCCATTCGGCAGATGAAAGTGATTATAGAGAAATGCTTACAGAGTATGACGGTAAGTTGGAAACAGTTGGAGCTGGGAAATAGTAGATGGATGCTAAGCTTGTTCAGAAAATGAAAAAAATTAGAAATGAGATTTTTGATTTAGTTGGCCTAACAATATTGTTATACACGATAGCTTTTATTCCGCTGACGATAGCAGGCCTTCAACTAAGAGCATGGGTTAATGTAGCATGCGCAGTGTTTGTTGGAGTTTGCGTGTTATTGTGGCTGCTTTTAACATTTATTACTGCTGATAGTATAAAAAAGAGAATTACTATGGGAGTAACACTTTTGGGAATAGCATGTTTCTTATGGATTTTTAGATTTCCATTATTTATATTTTGTGCAGCGGTGCCGCATAAAGAGCGAGTAGATACAATTGATGGAAAAACTTTTGTTGGCTATGAAGACAATTTCTGGGATAAATCAATAGACTATTACGAATATAAGAATTTTATTGTATCAGGTGCTAAACGGATTTTTTCATTATATACCGTAGAAGAAAAGCCGGATGGCAGCATAGCATATTATGATATGGATGGAAATAGGATAGATCATCTTCAGGATTTGCATGAATATAGGTATGTGGATGAATTAAAAGAATAAAAGTTATTTTATTCTTCAGATGTTATAAGGGAAGATAATTTATGAAAAAGAAACATTTAGTTATAGGCTTGGTGATAATAATAGTTTTACTATGTGGAGTAATCTGTTTTTTGAATCGAGACTATAGTTTTTCTTTTGTAAGAGACGAAAAGTATGGTTTATCTGTAAAAGTTAATAAATATATTGGAAGAGATTCGGTAATAGTTTTGCCAACTAAAATAGGTATTTGGGATGTAGTGGAATATGATGAATCTTTTTTGAACAACGAAAGAATAAAAGTTGTGACAATTCCAGAGGGCAATATAGCTTATCCTAAATTCCAGGATGATAATTATATACAGGTCGTTTTCTTTGATAATAATTGTACAGCAATACCTGATTCTTTTTTTGAAGGTTGTTGTAATTTGCGTGATGTAAATGGACTATTGCAGGTTAAAACAATCGGTGCAAATGCTTTTCGCGGATGTAGTAAATTAGAAAATGTGGATTTTTCTTATAAATTAGAAGTCATAGGCGAGGGGGCTTTTGAAGGTACAGATATAGTTGATATAGACCATGGTATGACGATTTATTCAGAAGAAGAGAATGATGTTGTAGATAAATATTTTGAATTATGCAAAGTAGAGTCAATAACTGAAGATAAGGTGATTATATATAGTCTAGATTCTGAATGTTATTATGAAATCGATTTAAGTGAAGCGGAAGACTTGATTGAAGGTGAGTATTACAGTGCGGAATTTACTAATAAAAAACAAATTGATGATAATAGATACTCGATCGAAGATGCTACTTTTACAATAGAAACCTTTCAAGTGGAAACAATAAAAAATTATTGAATTTTATCATAGGGGATATGACTTACATGAAAATAAAAAAATATAGATGGTGTATTGCTGGTCTTGCGGTTGCTATGGTTATGTGTTCCTGCGGCAAGTCGACAGATTCAGTTAGCAATAAAAATGAGGAAGTAGTAGAAGAAAAGCAATCAGAAGAAAATAAGGAAGAGACTGTATCTGAAGTAAAAAATAGCTACTTTTTTGATGCATCCCAAGAGAATCCTACATATACAGTAAATGCATTCTTGGAAGAGGATGTGGATGAGGTCAACATGAAAGTTGAGCAGGTGGCTACTTATGATAATGGCGATGTATATACCATTAATATTCAGTATGCTGATTGTCCGGGTAGGTACTATTATGAAAATACAGATAGATTCAACCTAGGTTTCTTCTATGTAACAGATAGCAAGATAATAATGATAAGAGAACACGAAGATGTTCCAACGGAAGATGAGTTTATTTCAGACGGTATCCTAGTATGTGATACAGAAGATTCTACGACAAATAATGATGGAGAAGAAGTTGAAATAACAAATGAGGATGGCACTTGTAGATGTAGTATTTACAACACCCTTATAGAAAGCGGCTTTTATTCTACTTTTGTTTGGACTGAAGGAAAAGGGCTTACTTGTTTCAGATCTGGATATGGAGCAGAGGGAGAGCCAATCGAACTAGTGCTTCAAGACTATAGAGATATCAAAAGCATAAGTTTACTAGATTTATATGATTTTGATGATGATTCTTCTTTAGAAAATGGTATGTATACTCTGGTAACAGATAAAGCATCGGAAGAGGAATTTTTATCATATTTTTATAATGATGATTCTCAGTATGAGGTGATTGAAGACGCTGGTGCTGAGGTTTATGTTGGAACAGTAGAAGATAAAAACGTATTTGTATCATTGGTTAGCAATAGTAAATCAGGGTATCCTAAGGAGGCCTATGGATTTATATATTCACCTAGTGACGCTGTAAAAGAGGCTAAATACATTCCATATCAAGAAGGTATAGAGGTCCTTGATGGAATAAAATCTATAGATGGTAAAGAATACCAGTACATCGATGAGATTAAGCCTCTGCTAGATTACCAAGAAAAAGAATATATAAGAGAAGATGGGAAAATAGTAAAGGTGGAATATAGCTCAGATTCAGAGGAATATGGAACCTATAATTCCTCAGGAACCCTATATTATGACAGTCAAGAACGTCCTTTTTATAAATCATATTATGTCACTAGCGGCTCAAAATATATGTTTTATTTATACGATGAAGAAGGAAAATTGATGCAGATATTTGATTTTGGTGGCATGGCCTATAAAGGGCTAGAAGAAAACCAGGATATTGAAATTGGAGTGGATTTTAAAACATATATCTTTGAAAGATAATGGGGATGGCAAAGGCCATCCCTTTTTTATATAATTTATGCTATGGGAAATAAAGATAATCAGGAATTTAATAAGGCCTTATCTAATTTCATAAATGATACAGCAGCTGGTGGGGCAGTTCGGCATTTGGCAGACAAGGGATATGGCATAAGCGAGATTGGGGAGCAGCTGGATTTTCCTTTGTCAAAGGAGAAGATTGCCAATTTTATGTGGGAACATTTCTTAAATACAGGAAAGATTTCCCTGGAAGAGCCAAGGGACACTTATGAGAAGGCTTCTTTTGTGAAGGAGCAGGATGAATTTGGCAAGATTAGTTTCAGAAGGGTGACAGAAACTGTTGATAACTCAAACCGTAAATACGTATTATGTGAATTCGGCAAGAAGTTATATAGGAAAGATTCTGAGTTTGTGGCGTGGCTAGATAGCTTGGAGGATAGGGATAAGGAATATATTTTACTATTGCCTTGGCCGTTAGAAGCTGTGTACCATGAGCTGGATGAGAGAATGATTAGACTTGGATTTAAAGCATAGGATAGGACAGATTATGAAGACTACAAATCATATTAAAGGTATTATTTTTATTTTGCTGGCTGCATTTGGATTTTCTCTTATGACCTTTTTTGTAAGGATATCAGGAGACCTTCCAACAATGCAAAAGGTGTTTTTCAGAAATAGTGTTGCACTTATAGTAGCGGTGTCAGTAATGATTCGTTCCAAGGAAAAAATTATAGTGGGAAAGGGCAACAGGCTAGGGCTTTTCCTAAGATGTTTCTTTGGTACTACAGGAGTGATTTGTAATTTCTACGCCATAGATAGACTTGGAATAGCAGATGCTAATATGCTAAATAAGCTATCTCCATTTTTTGCCATACTACTTTCGATTGTTATTTTAAAAGAGATACCAAATAAATTTGATATTATAACCACAATTATAGCTTTTATAGGGGCGTTGTTTATCATAAGACCTACAGGAGCTGTCTCATCATTCTTCCCAGCAATTATGGGATTGATAGGAGGATTTGGAGCGGGAGCAGCATACGTATTCGTTAGAAAAATAAGCAATAATGGTGTGAAGACACCTGTTATTGTAGCTGGCTTCTCACTGTTCTCGTGTCTTGTAACTTTACCATTTTTAATTTTTGATTATTCTCCAATGAGTTTAAAGCAACTGGGATTTTTGGTAATGGCTGGAGTGGCAGCATCTCTTGGACAGTTTTCTATTACAACTGCCTATAAGTATGCACCTGCAAAAGAGATATCTGTGTTTGATTACACTCAGGTAATATTTGCTGCATTGCTTGGATTTGCATTCTTTGGAGAGATTCCAGTGGCACTTAGCTTTGTTGGATATGGAATTATCATCACCGTGGCGGTGATTCGTTGGAATAGAAATAGAAAGATAGATTAATGGTAAATCATTATGGCAATAATTAGAATTAATGATATTAATGACGATAGAGTGGAGTTGTTTACAAAATATAATGAGGCTCAGCTTTATCATTATTTTGAGCCAAAGGGTGGAGCATTTATAGCAGAGACACCTGAGGTAATTAAGCGTGCTCTTGATAGAGGGGCGGAGCCTTTGGCGTTTCTTGTAGAAGAAAAGGCTTTTGAAAGTGATGTGGTACAGAGTCTGCTTAGAGACTATTTAGAAGAAATTGATGTATTTATAGCACAGCTTAATGTGATTAATAAAATCACAGGTTTTAATCTGACCAGAGGTGTGCTTGCAGCATGTAAGCGTCCTAATCTTCCAGAGGCAGGAGATCTTTTAGCAGGGGCTAGACGAGTTGCTATTTTGGAGGATGTGATGAATCCTACCAATGTGGGCGCAATTTTTAGAAGTGCAGCAGCCCTTGGAATAGAGGCGATTTTTCTTACCCATCCCAGTGCAGATCCTTTCTACAGAAGAGCTGCTAGAGTTTCTATGGGGACGGTATTTCAGGTGCCATGGACATATTTTATAAAGGATTCAGACTATATTAATTCTCTTCATGAGGCGGGATTTTCTGTTGTTTCTATGGCTCTTAAAGAAGGTGCTATACCACTTTCTGCGCCAGAGTTGAAGGCACAGGAGAAGCTTGCAGTGGTATTTGGAACAGAGAGCACTGGAATAAAGGATGAGACAATAGCAAAGTCTGATTTTGTTTCTATTATTCCAATGCACAATGAGGTGGATTCTTTAAATGTTGCAGCAGCAAGTGCAGTGACATTTTGGGAGCTTTGTAAATAATCATTATTTATTAATAAATATAAGGATTATTATTTGTAAGTAATATTCATAGGGAGGCGTTATAATGGATGAGCGATTGAAAAGGCAGATGGATTTTGCCCTTGAGATAGATAAAGAGAAAAACATTTTCAGACAGACTCATATATCAGGTCATGGTCGAAATGAGAATGATGCAGAGCACGCTTGGCACATGGCCATTATGGCTTATCTATTGCAGGAGTATTCCAACGAGAAAATAGATGTGGCAAAGGTAATGCTCATGTGTTTGATTCATGATATAGTGGAAATCGATGCAGGGGATACCTATGCATACGATGAAGAGGGGCTTAAGACCCAGAAGGCTAGGGAGGATGCTGCCAAAGAGCGCATTTTTTCTATTTTGCCAGATGACCAAAAGGAAAAGCTTATGGGGCTTTTTGATGAGTTTGAAGCTTATGAGACTGCTGAGGCAAAATTTGCTCACGCCATGGACAATATACAGCCACTTATGCTTAATGACAGCAATGGTGGAGCTGACTGGAGAGAGCATCAGGCTAAGGCATCTTTAGTTTATGGGCGTCAGGGCAAGACTGCACTTGGTTCTCAGAAATTGTTTGATGAAGTGGTGGATGTGCTTATCAAGCGTAACATTGAAAATGGAAATATTAAGCCAGAATAAGTAAAGGATTTTTATGAAAGCACTTATTGCAATGAGCGGCGGCGTAGATAGTAGTGTGGCTGCTCTTTTAATGAAAGAAAAAGGATATGATTGTATTGGTTGCACCATGAAGCTCTATGCCAACGAGGATATTAATGTGTGCGCCACTAACACTTGCTGTTCTTTAGATGATGTAGAGGATGCTAAATCAGTGGCAAGACGACTTTCCATGCCTCATTACACATTTAATTTTCAAGATAGATTTAGAGAGACAGTTATAAACGATTTTATTAATTGCTATGAAAATGGCATGACACCTAATCCATGTATTCAGTGTAACAAGCACATGAAGTTCTCTGAGCTTTATAGGAGGGCATTGGAGCTTGGTTGCGACAAGGTAGTTACAGGTCACTATGTAAGAATCCGTAAATGCGATAATGGGTATCAGCTTTTAAAGGGACTTGATGACAACAAGGATCAGTCTTATGTTCTCTATAACATGACACAGGAGGAGCTTGCACACACAGATTTTCCTCTTGGTGAATTGACTAAGGATGAGGTTAGAAAAATCGCTGAGAGCAATGACTTCATCAATGCCAACAAGCCTGACAGTCAGGATATTTGTTTTGTACCAGATGGAGATTATGTGTCTGCGCTTAAGAGATTTACTGGCAAGGAATATGAGGCAGGTGAATTTGTGGACGCCGATGGCAATGTGCTTGGTCAGCACAAGGGAATAGTAGGATATACAATTGGTCAGAGAAAGGGGCTTGGTATTTCTGCTGCTCATCCACTTTATGTGACAAAGCTTGACGTTCCTAATAATAAGGTTGTGTTAGGAAAGAATGAAGATCTTTTTACAAGAGACGTGTATGTTAAGGATATAAATTGGATTGGTCCAGATGAGACTCCAGAGAGATTTTCTTGCAAGGCTAAGGTTCGCTATAGAATGGCAGAGCAGCCATGTCAGGTAGAAAAAACTGGTCCTACTTCTGCAAAGATTATTTTTGATGAGCCACAGAGGGCAATTACACCGGGACAATCTGCTGTATTTTATGATGGAGAGGTTGTTCTCGGAGGAGGAATAATATATAATTAAACACTGTGATAAATTTGGGTTTTAGTAAAGCTATAAGGAATATTTTGTAATGAAAGGTTCTCAAAAGAAAAAAATATTTTGGATGATTTTTTCTTTGGCCTTGGCGCTTTTAACCATATGGGCGGTGCTAAAGCAGAGTGAGGACATGTCTATAAAAAAGCTCCTTACTATTATTGAGGGAGCAGATAAAAAATGGATTATTGTCTCCATGATTTCGGCTGCTTTATTTGTTTTTTTCGAAGCGGTAGCGATTTGCTCGATTTTAAAGGAAATCTCATACAAAAAAAGTATAGGTAAAGGCATTCTTTACAGTACATCAGATATTTATTTTTCGGCTATTACGCCATCAGCTACAGGTGGTCAGCCTGCCAGCGCATTTTTCATGTTGAGAGATGGCATACCAGTTGGCGTAGCATCAGCTACATTGGTTGTGAATTTAATGATGTACACGGCGGCTATTATTTTTCTTGGTTTAATAGCTGTGATTGTATCACCTAAGCTATATTTTGAATTTAATTTTTGGTCTAGGGTTTTTATAGGAGCTGGAGCTATAGGGCTTACGGTTCTAGTGATTTTCTTCTTGGCAGTTTTGCGAAGAGGTGAAAAGGTATTTACCGCACTGGCAAATCTTCTTCGATTCCTGCATAAGAAAAAGATTATTCACAAGCTGGACAGTAGATTACTGAGGCTTAACAAAATACAGATTGATTATGAGAATTGTTCTAGTCTTATTGCTGGCAAGTCTTCAATTATGTTTAAGGCGTTCTTTTGGAATGTGATTCAGCGAAGTTGCCAGATTGTAGTACCTTCAATGGTATATATGGCATTGGGCGGTCAGAGACATCAATCTGTTTTGCTGTTTTTTAAACAGTGCCTAATTACAATAGGTTACAACTTTGTTCCTATTCCTGGTGCTATGGGAATTGCTGATTATCTTATGATTGATGGATTCTCTAGTTTTATGACAAAGAATGCGGCTTTTGAGTTGGATATGATTAGCCGCGGTATTACATTTTATATTTGCGTTACTATCAGTGGATTAGTCACACTGATAGGATATATGAAAGGGAAGAAGAGATATGATAGGAGTTTATGATTACACGGTTATTTTGACTTATCTTTCCACTTGCTCAGGCTTGCTTGGAATTATTTTTACAATGACAGAGGTGGGACATCCATATTGTGGCACACTGTTTCTTATGATTTCAGGATTGCTTGATGGATTTGATGGCAAGGTTGCTAGAACAAAACAAAACAGAACTGATTTGGAGAAGCGTTTTGGAATTCAAATCGATTCACTTTCAGATTTAATATGCTTTGGTATTCTTCCAGCAACTATCGGTATTGCACAGCTTAGAGTAAATGGACGCCTTCCAGAGCTTTCACTTACTGATAAGCAGATTCCAAACCACATGGGACTTTTAGTGCTTCTTATTTCTATTGCTGTATTTTATGTACTTTCAGCACTTATTAGACTTGCTTATTTCAACTCTACAACAGAGGAGAGAGCAGAAGAGGCTAAAATCAAGGGTAAGGAATACTTTACAGGTATGCCAGTTACTGTAGCAGCACTTGTATTTCCACTTACTCTTGTAGTTCATTGGTTTGTTAGAGCGGATCTTACAATGTTCTATTTCTGGGTATTGTTTATTATGAGCCTTCTCTTTATAGGCAATTTCAAGGTACCAAAGCCTAACATTAAGCAGTTTATCGGTATTTTCTTTGTGGGATTAGTTGAGTTTGTAGCAGTTATTTTTATTTTATTCTTTTCGTAGATGAGTACATTAAATTTTTTATATGAAACAAAATTGGGGCGAATACTACTTCGCCCCTTAATATCAAAACCAATTTCTGATTTTTCAGGATTTCTTTTAGATTCCAAAATTTCCAAGGCATTAATTCGCCCTTTTGCAAAAAATAATAATATTAATTTAGATGACTATATTTTAGATGATATAGGTTCTTTTAATGACTTCTTCTGTAGAAGAATTAAGCCAGAACTCAGACCGATTGATGGTGAGCCTAGTCATCTTATTACTCCATGCGATGGTTTACTTAAGGTAATTCCTATTAAAAATGGCGAGGTTTTCCCTGTAAAGCAGAGCATTTTTACAATAGGAGATTTGCTTAAGGACAAGGAGCTGGCAGACAGTTTTGAAGGTGGCTATTGTCTGGTATATCGTCTATGCGTTAATCATTATCATAGATATAGCTATTTTGAATCTGGTGTGAAAGGTGTGGATGTAGTTATCCCTGGTGTATATCACACAGTTCGTCCTATAGCCCTTGAGGCAGGTCCTGTTTTTGTACAAAACGCAAGGGAGTATACAGTTATCGAAACTGAGAATTTCGGCAAGTGCGTACAGATGGAAGTTGGTGCTATGCTTGTAGGACGTATAGTTAACGATGAGCCTATGGCAAAAGAGGTGATTCGCGGCAGCGAGAAAGGCCACTTTGAATATGGCGGCTCTACTATCATAGTGCTTGTTCCACCGGGGAGAGCAGTAATTGATGAGCAATTGCTTGATGCCTCTGCTAAGGGAGAGGAGACTCCTGTTGTTTTAGGTCAACAAATAGGTGCCATAAAAAATTAAATTATGTTTACATAAGCAATTTAGTATGCTAAAGTAATAAAGTAGTTTTTAAATCGAAATATTAAGGAGAAAATAGATGAAGAAGAGATTACTTGCTGCTTTATTAACTGTTGCAATGGTTGCATCTTTTGGTGCTTGCGGTGCGAAAAAAGAAGAGGCTACAACAGGTGAGGCTACAGAAGAGACAGTAGATAGCGATGTTGCTTATATTCAGGAGAAGGGTACATTAGTTGTTGGTATCACTGATTTTGCTCCTATGGATTATAAGGATGACGATGGCAACTGGATTGGTTTTGATGCTGATATGGCGAAAAAGGTTGCTGAGTCACTTGGCGTAGATGTTGAGTTTGTTGAGATTGATTGGGACAACAAGATTCTTGAGCTTGATAACAAATCAATCGATGTGGTTTGGAATGGTATGACTCTTACATCAGAAGTTACTAATGCAATGGAGTGCACTAATGCATATCTTAACAATGCGCAGGTTGTTGTAGTATCTAAGGACAAGGCTGAGGATATTACTACAGCAGAGGCTGCATCTTCACTTTCATTTGCAGTAGAGTCTGGTTCTGCTGGTGAGGCAGCAGCTTCAGAGAACGGATTTGACTATGTAGCTGTTAAGTCACAGGCTGATGCAGTTATGGAAGTTGCAGCTGGTACTTCAGATGCATGTATCATCGACCTGTTAATGGCAGGTGCTATGGTAGGCGAGGGCACAAGCTATCCAGATCTTACATATACAGTTGAGCTTACAAGCGAGGAGTACGGAATCGGATGTCGTAAGGGTTCAGACCTTGCAGCATATATTAATGATGAGCTCAAGGCACTTTACGAAGATGGCACTATGAACGCAATTGGCGAAGAGTACGGAGTTCAGGCAGCTATCGTAAAACAGTAGGACGGTATTTAAGATGTTTGCAAACGTAACATTATCACTACTTGAGGGTTTCTTGGGAACCCTCAAGTTATTTATTTTAACACTTTTATTATCACTTCCATTGGGACTTCTTATTAGCTTTGGCTCTATGAACAAGAATCCTATAGTGAGACTTCCAATCAGATTTATAATTTGGGTTGTCCGTGGTACGCCACTTATGTTACAGCTTCTCATTATTTTCTATGGACCGGGTATATTTTTCGGGATGAATTTCTGGGGCTCTGGTGACACTGGTAGATTTACAGCAGCACTTGTTGCATTTGTAATTAACTACGCTTGTTATTTCAGTGAGATTTTCAGAGGTGGTATCCAGTCTATTCCAAAGGGACAGTATGAGGCGGCCGCAGTTCTTGGACTTACTAAGGGGCAGACTTTCTTTAAAATAGTACTTCTGCAGGTAGTAAAGAGAATTGTTCCACCTATTTCAAATGAAGTTATCACACTTGTTAAGGATACTTCTCTTGCGAGAGTTATCGCCTTCTATGAAATCATCTGGGAGGGCGAGAGATTTATTAAGAGTGCAGGAATCATTTGGCCACTGTTCTATACAGGTGCATTTTATCTTGTATTCAGTGGAGTTTTGACTCTTTTATTTGGCTATATTGAAAAGAAATTGGATTATTTCAAATAGGATAATTCATAAGGACGAGAGATAGACTATGGCGATTTTAGAAGTTAAGGATTTAAAAAAGAGCTTTGACAATCAGGAGATTTTAAAGGGAATTAGTTTTGAAATGGAAAAGGGGCAGACTCTTTCTATTCTAGGAAGTTCTGGTTCTGGTAAGACTACCCTTTTAAGATGTCTTAATTTTTTAGAGACACCAGATGCTGGAACAATTTCTGTTAATGGAAATCTACTTTTTGATGGTGCGATAGGACATGAAAAGGGAGTTGATTTAAGAGAAAAGCGACTCCACTTTGGAATGGTTTTCCAGCAGTTTAATTTATTTCCACAGTATACTGCTCTTGAAAATGTGACTCTTGCTCCAAAGCTTGAGGCTAATGGTAAGAGCGATGAGGAGATTATGGAGCTTGGCAAGGAGCTTCTTGTTAAGATGGGACTTGAGGATAGGATGAACAATTACCCTCACCAGTTATCTGGAGGTCAGCAGCAGAGAGTGGCTATCGCAAGAGCGCTAGCACTTAAGCCGGATATTTTGTGCTTTGATGAGCCTACAAGTGCTCTTGATCCAGAGCTTACAGGAGAAGTACTTAAGGTAATCAAGGAGCTAGCTGATCAGCATACCACCATGATTATAGTTACTCATGAGATTGGATTTGCTAGAGATGTTTCTGATGAGATTATCTTCATGGACAATGGTGTGATAGCAGACAAGGGAACACCGAGTCAGCTTATTGATAATCCATCTAACGAGAGAACGAGACAGTTTTTGGCTAACTATTTAAAATAAATTTTCATAGAGAAGGGAGAAAAAATGGCTACACTAGGTATTGTTATTGCAATCGTAGTTTATTTGGCAGCGTTGCTTATTATGGGGGCTTCATTTGCCAAGGAGAATCACACTGTAGGTGATTATTATTTAGGAGGAAGAAAGTTAGGTCCTTTTGTTACAGCTATGAGTGCTGAGGCATCAGATATGTCTTCTTGGCTTCTTATGGGACTTCCAGGAGTTGCTTTTGCTACTGGTATTTGCGATGCATTCTGGACAGCTTTTGGACTTGGTATTGGAACTTATCTTAACTGGCTTTTGGTTGCTAAGCGTCTTCGCAAGTATTCTGAGAAAAATGATTCAGTGACCATTCCAGATTTCTTCGAGCACAGATTTAGAGATAAGAGCCATATACTTATGCTTTTATCATCACTTATTATTGTAGTGTTCTTTGTTCCTTATGTAGGTTCTGGATTTGCTGCATGTGGTAAGCTTTTTTCATCACTTTTTGGACTTGATTATACAGTAGCAATGATTGCATCAGCAGCGGTTATTATCGGATACACAGCTACAGGCGGATTTATGGCTGCATCTGTAACAGACTTTATCCAGTCAATCATTATGACTATTGCTCTTATTGCAGTTGTTTGCTTTGGCCTTTCTACTGTGGATGGCCTTCAGACAGTAAGCACATATTCCACATCACTTGATGGATTTATTAGCTTACTTTCAACACATGATTTTGATACAGCATCAAGAGTTTCTTACGGTGGTATCATTACTATTATTTCAACAATGGCATGGGGACTTGGTTACTTTGGTATGCCTCATATTCTTCTTAGATTTATGGCTATCGAGAAGCCAGAGAAGATCAAGCTCAGCCGTCGTATATCTACTGTTTGGGTATTTATCGCCATGGGCGTAGCTATATTTATCGGTGTTATGGCAAGAACTATGGTTAGCAAGGGCGCTTTGGCAGAACTTCAGGACCCAGAGAGAGCAATCATCGTAATTGCTCAGACTCTTGCAGAGCACAGTTTTATAGCATCACTTTTAGCAGGTGTTATCTTAGCTGGAATTTTAGCATGTACAATGTCTACTTGCGATTCACAGATGCTTGCGGCTTCATCATCAGTGTCTGAGAATATTATCCATGAGACATTTGGAATTGAGCTTTCTGAGCATATGCAGATGGTAATGGCAAGAGTAGTTCTTGTTATTATCGCAGCTATTGGTGTTATCATTGCTAGAGACCCTAACAGTTCAGTATTCGGTATTGTGTCATTTGCATGGGCAGGATTTGGAGCTGCATTTGGACCTATTATGCTTCTTGCACTTTTCTGGAAGAGAGCTAATAGATATGGTGCTATCGCTGGTATGCTTGGTGGCGGTGTTATGATTTTTGTTTGGAAGTTTTTAATCAAGCCACTTGGCGGTGTCTTTGGTATCTATGAGTTGCTTCCAGCATTTATCGTTGCCCTTATCCTTTGCGTGGTAGTGAGCCTTGCTACTGAAGCACCTAGCAAAGAGATTGTTGAGGAGTTTGAATCAATCAAGTAAAATAGTCATAATTAGTAATCGAAAGATGCATAATAACTATGATTGATAAAAGAGTTTGTGTGCGATGTCTGCTTCGCGATATGGTTGATGCAGATATGGCTATGATAGAAAAATATAAAAGTGCACTAAAAGAGGCGGATATGGTATCTGACGAGGAATACGAAAGACGCCTTGATATATGTGGTGAATGCGACAAGCTTAATGCAGGTACTTGTATGTCCTGTGGATGTTATGTTGAAATTCGCGCAGCAGCTAAAATATCAAAATGTCCTACCAAAAAATGGTAGGGCATTTTTTAGTGATATTTTTACCTTTTTTTATCAATTTTTTGCTTATTAAAAGATATGTTATTGACGGAGGAAATTAGGTATTGTAAAAAGAAAATAATAAGGGAAAAAAGGAGAAGAATAATGTCAAAATTAGTTATCAATAACGAAAACAAAAAGAGCACCATAGCTCCAGAAATTTACGGACATTTTTCAGAGCATTTGGGACGCTGTATCTACGAGGGGCTTTATGTAGGTGAGAACAGCGATATTCCTAATGTAAATGGAATGAGAACTGATGTAGTAGAGGCCTTAAAGGAGATGAAGATACCTGTTCTTCGTTGGCCAGGTGGATGCTTTGCGGATGAGTATCACTGGATGGATGGTATTGGACCAAAGGAATCTCGCAAGAAGATGATCAACACTCATTGGGGTGGAGTTGTTGAGGATAATAGCTTTGGTACACATGAGTTTTTTGAACTTTGTAGACAGCTTGGATGTAAGACATACGTAAATGCGAATATGGGCTCAGGCACTGTGAGAGAAATGAGTGAGTGGGTTGAGTACATGACATTTAACGGAGTTTCTCCAATGGCTGATCTTAGAAAAGCTAATGGTCATGAGGAGCCATGGACAGTTGATTATCTTGGAGTAGGTAATGAAAACTGGGGATGTGGCGGTAATATGCGCCCACAATTTTATGCTGATGAATACAGACGATATCAGACATATGTTAGAAATTATGATGGCAACAAGCCAATCGCAAAAATAGCTTGTGGTGCCAATGTAGATGATTATCACTGGACCAAGGTTGTGCTTGATACATGCTTCGATGGTACTCCTGAGAAAGAACATGGATTAATGGATGGTCTTTCACTTCATCACTATACTCTTCCAGAGATGGATGGAGATTGGAACTACAAGGGAAGTGCTACTGATTTTACAGAGGAAATATTCTACAAGACTCTTAAGAGATCATATTACATGGAAGAGCTCATTACAAAGCATGGTGCAATCATGGATCAGTATGACCCAGAGAAGAAAATCGGCATGATGGTAGATGAGTGGGGTATCTGGACAGATGTAGAGCCAGGTACAAATCCAGGATTTCTTTATCAGCAGAATACAATGCGTGATGCACTTGTAGCTGGTATGAATCTTAATATTTTCAACAAGCATTCAGATAGAGTAAAGCTTGCATGTATAGCTCAGATGGTTAACGTACTTCAGTCTGTTGTTCTCACAGAAGGTGAGAAGATGATAAAGACACCTACATACTATGTATTCAAGATGTATCGTCATCATCAGGGGGCTACACTTTTAGGAAGCGACTTGCTTAACTCCAGCAAAGTGGGTTCTGGAGAAAATGAAGTTCCTAAGATATTTGAGTCAGTTTCTGAGGATGAAAATGGAGTAATCAATATTACTCTTACAAACAACTCTCTTAAGGATACAGAGAATATAGAGATTCAATTAACAAAGGATGGAGATGCATACTCAGTATGTGAGGCATCTTACGTTACAGGTGCTATGAATGCACACAATACATTTGAAAATCCTGAGGTAATAAAGGAGCAGGAGTTTACAGATTACTCTAAGGCTGCAAATGGAATCAATGTTACTATTCCAGCTTGCTCGGTAGTAAGCATCAGAATTAAGAAATAGCCTAAATTTAGGAAAATAATAGTGTTTTAGATATAGCTAGTTATCAATTTGATTGATAGCTAGCTATAATTTTTGCCTATTTGATTTCGCAGCAGGAGGAGACTATTATATTCCTATAACAAATACATATGATTATTTAATTGTTATTTAATATTCAAGAAAGGAGCAAGGCAAATGAGAACTATAAATTGTACATCAATGATGAATATGTGCATGCGTCGAATGCTGTTCTCCCAGGTGATTAAGGGCCGAGGGTGCATGGCTTATTGTCTTGCGCCAATATCTTAAGAAGCCATTGCCTGGGAGTTTATGAAACGGCAATGGTTTTTTTATTGCCAGGTTATGGTACAAGGAGATTTATAGATGAGAGCAATAGAAATTAAAAACTTATCAAAAAGCTTTGAAAGCAAGGACAGCAGAGTTGAGGCGCTTAGAAATATCAACTTGAATGTTGAAAGCGGAGATATCTGCGGAATCATCGGAATGTCTGGAGCCGGTAAGAGCACATTGATTCGATGTTTGAACTATCTTGAGAAACCAACTAGTGGTCAGGTTATAGTTTACGGAAAGGAGTTAGGACAGCTTAATGAGGCTGAGCTTAGAGCACAGCGTCAGGAGATATCAATGATTTTCCAGCACTTTAACTTACTTCAGCAGAAGAATGTCATTGATAATGTTATATTTCCACTTACACTTCAGGGTGTGAAAAAGAAAGAAGCCAGAGCAAAGGCATTTGAGCTTCTTGCAAAAGTAGGGCTTGAGGATAAGGCTAAATCATATCCTTCGCAGCTTTCAGGTGGACAGCAGCAGAGAGTTGCAATAGCAAGAGCCCTTGCTTCCAATCCAAAGATTCTTCTTTGCGATGAGGCAACAAGTGCACTTGATCCACAGACAACAGCATCAATTCTTACACTTCTTAAGGAGATTAATAGAGAGTATGGAATCACAATAGTTCTTATTACTCACCAGATGTCAGTAGTAAAGGCTATCTGTAATAAGGTGGCAATCATCGAGGACGGCGAGCTTATCGAAAGCGGAAGAATCGATGAGGTTAATCTTCCAGAAGACAAATTTTTTTGGTTGAACAAGGAAAATGAGTTAAAGAATAGAGAACAAAGAGAAGGAAAGGAGGCAAAGGATTATGTGGGATAGTGTTACAACAAATATGATATTAAACGGAATACTTGAGACAGTCTACATGACAGTGGTTTCCACATTCTTTGGATACCTTCTTGGACTTCCAATGGGAATTTTACTTACTACTTCAGATAAAAACGGATTAAAGCCTAATCCATTTTTATATAAAGTGTTGGATGCAATTTCAAATGTAGTGCGAAGCGTACCATTTTTGATTTTACTTATTTTACTGATTCCTGTTACAAGACAGATTGTAGGTAAGTCATACGGCACTACAGCAACAATCGTTCCGCTTGTTATTTCAGCAGCTCCATATATTGCAAGAATGGTGGAGTCATCACTTAAGGAAGTGGACGCAGGAGTTATAGAGGCAGCCAAATCAATGGGCGCATCTAGAATCCAAATCGTATTTAAGGTGCTTCTTGTTGAGGCAAGAACATCTCTTATCACCAACGCGACAATAGCCTTAGGTACTGTACTTGGTTATTCAGCTATGGCGGGTACCGTAGGCGGTGGTGGACTGGGAAATATAGCAGTCCAGTACGGATACTATAGATATCAGACAGATATCATGATAGTTACAGTAATCTTGCTTATTATTTTGTTCCAGGTATTTACAAACTCTGGAATGTTCATAGCAAGAATACTGAATCACAAGCAAGCATAAGGGTATATTAGGGGAGATAATATATTACTTAAAATTTTACACACAAAGGAGAGAAAGACATGAGAAAGAAAATTTTAGCAAGCATTTTAGGGGCAACATTTGTAATAGGTGCATTAGTAGGTTGCGGAAGCAGCGACGCTACAGCGGATGCACAGCCAAAGGCAGATGAGGCAACAGAGGCAAAAGAGGAGAACAAGGAGCTTACAACAATTACAGTAGCAGCATCAGCTACACCACACGCAGAGATTTTAGAGTATGCAGCTCCACTTTTAGAGGAGAAGGGCTACAAGCTTGAGGTTACAGTATTTGATGATTATGTTCAGCCAAACCTTGTAGTAGATTCAGGAGAGTTTGATGCAAACTACTTCCAACACGTACCATATCTTGATAGCTTCAACGAGGAGAAGGGTACACACCTTGTAAATGCAGGTGGCATCCACTATGAGCCATTTGGTATCTACCCAGGACAGAAGGCATCTCTTGAGGATATCGAAGATGGTGACACAATTGCTATTCCAAACGACACAACAAACGAGGCTAGAGCACTCCTTCTTCTTCAGGACAATGGTCTTCTTACATTAAAGGATGGTGCAGGTCTTACAGCTACAGTTAATGACATTACAGAGAATCCAAAGAACATCAAGTTTGAGGAGCTTGAGGCAGCTCAGGTAGCTCGTGTAAAGGACGAGGTAGCATTTGTTGTATTAAATGGTAACTATGCACTTGAGGCAGGATATTCTGTATCAAAGGATTCTATCGCTTACGAGTCTGCAGATTCAGAGGCTGCTAAGACATACGTAAACATCATTGCTGTTGCAGAAGGTCACGAGAATGATGAGGGAATCAAAGCACTTGTTGAGGTTCTCACATCTGACGATGTTAAGAGCTATATTGAGTCAACTTATGACGGTGCAGTTGTTCCATTTTAATTAGTGAAATTGCAGCTTATAATTGACAAATCACTGCAAAGAAAATAATATATAATTACCTATTGTTTAGATAGGAGATTAAAAGCAGATGGTAGTTATCATCTGCTTTTGCATTGTAGGATAGGATAATAAAATGTTAAATCAGTTTTCGAGAACAGAACTCCTTTTAGGTAAAGATGCAATGGAGGAGTTGAAAAATAAAAGAGTGGCCATCTTTGGTATTGGTGGCGTAGGGGGCTATGTATGTGAGGCCCTAGTTCGTACTGGAGTTGGTCATTTTGATTTGGTGGATGATGACAAGGTATGTCTGACTAATCTCAATCGACAGATCATTGCCACTAGAAGTACCGTTGGTAAGCACAAGGTAGACGTCATGAAGGAGAGGATGTTAGACATCAATCCAAAGGCTGATATTACAGTTCATAAGTGCTTCTTCCTTCCTGAGAATGCAGATACATTTGATTTTAAGTCATATGATTACGTAGTAGATGCTGTTGATACAGTTACTGCCAAAATAGAAATTATCATGCGTTGCAAGGAGCTTGATGTTCCTGTAATTAGCTGCATGGGCGCAGGCAACAAGCTTGACCCTAGCAGATTTAGAGTGGCCGACATTTACAAGACTACCATGTGTCCACTGGCAAAGGTAATGAGACGTGAGATGAAAAAGCGTGGAGTTAAGAGTCTTAAGGTAGTATTTTCCGATGAAAAGCCAACACGTCCTGTTGAGGATATGGCTATTAGCTGCAGGACTAATTGTATTTGTCCACCAGGCGCAGAGCACAAGTGTACAGATAGACGAGATATACCAGGCTCTATTGCATTTACACCTGCTGTGGCAGGACTTGTTTTAGCAAGTGAGGTTATTAAGGATTTGTCTAACGGTTTTGGAGGGAGAGTTTAATTATGACATTACAGCAGGTTTTATACGCTCTTACAATTCAAGAGTGCGGTTCAATGAACAAGGCAGCTGAAAAGCTTTATATCGTTCAGCCTACTTTGACTTCTGCAATTCAGGAGCTTGAAAATGAAGTAGGCATCACTATTTTCATGCGTACCAATAAGGGCGTTATTGTAACACCTGAGGGCGAGGAGTTTCTTAACGACATTAGAGGCTTTTATCGTCAATACGATATTGTAATGCAGAAATACAGTGGAGAGGGTAATTACAAGAGAAAGTTTGGTGTTTCCACACAGCACTATACATTTGCAGTACGTGCTTTTGTTGATATGGCAAAGCAGTACGATATGAATGATTTCGATTTTGCTCTTAGAGAGACTACCACTATGGATATTATCAATGACGTTAGTTCTCTAAAGAGTGAGGTGGGAATTCTCTATATCAATGAGAGAAATAAGAGAGCCATGAACAAGCTTTTTGTGGAGCATGGACTGGAGTTTCACACACTTATAAAATGCCGTGCCTTCGTTTATTTATGGAAGGACCATCCACTTGCAAGCCAGGATTCTATTAGCATTGAGGATTTGCAGGAATATCCATGTATGTTCTTTGAACAGAGAGATCAGAATGAATTTTTGGCAGAGGAGATTTTGAGCGAGAACTTTTATCCAAAGACATTGAGAGTCACAGACAGATCGACAATGCTTAATCTTATCCGGGCTCTCAATGGTTATACACTATGCTCAGGAATCATCTGGGGCGATTTAAATGGCGACGGTTATATCGTTGTGCCATATCGCGGAGATGAGGAAAATCCTAACAGCGTAATGGAAATTGGATATGTAACTAAAAAGAATAGTGTAATGAGTAAAATGGGAGAGCAGTTTATCCAGGAGATCCACAAAGCCTTGGAGCAAATCGATAAATCTGTTATCTACGAAGGATAATTACTCATTTATAAAAGGGGCTATGGTAGTTCTTACTTCTGTAAGACTAAGCCCTTTTTCTTTTGCAATTTTTGATAAATCATCAAACTCTACTTTAGATTTTTGGACTCCATAGCCACTTGAGTTTTTAACACGAACAGGGCCTAGTGGAGTATCAATAGTTTCTATTTTTCTATCAAGAATAAAGCGATTACATGCTTTTTCTCTGATGCCAATAGTGGTAGTGTTGGCAAAAATAGCTTTTACCACAGTATCTTTTTCTGCAGCAGTTGTGATAATTGTAAGCAATACGCCAGGACGATTTTTCTTCATCTGGACAGGTGTGAAGAATGCTTCCCTAGCTCCGGCTTCATAGATGGCATCAAGAGCAAATCCCAAATCTTCTCCAGTCATATCATCTATATTGCAGTTTAATTCTATTATTTCATCTGTTGAGCCTATGGTCTCACCTAGGAAAATGCGGACACAGTTAGCCACAGGGAAATCTTTCTTGCCCATACCGTAGCCAATTTTTTCAGTAGTCATGGTAGGCATAGATTTAAATTCCTTGCCGAAATGCTTGAGAATTGCAGCGCCAGTTGGAGTGCATAGTTCGCTTTCTACTGTGCCGCTGTATGTTGGCAGGCCCTTTAGTAGTAGTGCAGTGGCAGGTGCAGGTACAGGTAAAATGCCATGGGCACACTTGACAGTACCGCTTCCTACATTGATAGGAGATACGATGATATTCTCCACTTGAAGCTTATTTATCAGGTAGCATACAGCAATTACATCAGCTATGGCATCTATAGAGCCTACCTCATGGAAATGAATTTCACTGACAGGCTCACCGTGGACAGTTGATTCAGCCTCTGCTATAGAATTATAGATCTCGATTCCATGCTTTTTTACTTCATCATTGATAGCAAGATGCTCTATGATATGGGTAATGTCTGCTAGGCTGCTTTGAGAATGATGATGCTCATGATTATGGTTATGTTCGTCGTGATGGCTGTGTTCTATTTCTTCCTCTACACCATTTATTGACACAGTAACATGAGTTCCATTGATACCACATTTTTCCGCAGAAGAAGCTGTATATGTAACTCCTGGAATGCCTATTTTATTAAGCTCATTAAGGGCAGCATCTTTGTCATCTACTAGTTCAAGTAGAGCAGCTGTAAGCATATCCCCAGCAGCTCCCATTTTACATTCAATATAGAGAGTCTTCATAGTTCCTCCTATAAGTTTAACGATGGTTGATTAGGCTGGCCTGGTAGGCAGCGCCAAAACCATTATCAATATTTACCACCGAAATTCCGTTGGCACAGGAATTTAGCATGGATAAAAGTGCTGATATTCCACCAAATGATGCACCGTATCCTACGGAGGTAGGAACGGCAATTACAGGACATTCTGCAAGTCCGCCAAGTACGCTGGCAAGAGCGCCCTCCATGCCTGCGATGGCAATTATTACATTGGCATCCACAATATCATCAAGGTGGGAAAGTGTGCGATGTATACCGGCAACTCCCACATCGTATATACGTTTTACATTGTTGCCAAGAAACTCTGCTGTAAGTGCAGCTTCTTCTGCAACAGGAATATCGCTAGTGCCGCCTGTGGCTACTACAATTGTGCCCTTGCCATTAGCCTTTGGCATGCCGCCTATGATGGCAATTTTTGCATCTTCGTAGTAGGTAAGGTCGTGAGCTTTTTTGACTTCATCAGCCTTTTCTGGTGAAATGCGAGTAATGAGGATTCTATCTTGATTTGATTCCTTCAAGGTATCAATAATGCCAATGATTTGTGCTGGTGTTTTGCCTGCGCCATAGATGATTTCTCCTACACCATTTCTCAGGGCTCTGTGAGTATCAAGCTTAGCGTAGCCGATGTCCTTAAAAGGCTTTGTTTTTAATTGGTGCATGGCATCATCAACAGAAATATTTCCGTTTTTAACACCTTCTAATAATTCTTTGATTTCATCATTCATGGTCTAATTATCCTTTTTTGATGATAGAACTTCGTTAAGACTGCCTGTACGATATCCTTGTAAATCCAGTGATATATATTTGAATCCAAAGCTTTTGAATTCAGTAATTATTCTGTTTCGATTATCATCCTGAAGGAGAATAGGAAAATCCTCAGGAAGAGTCTCTATGCGAGCTGTGACCTTTTGCATGCGTACACGAAACTGCTTAATCCCAAGTGAGGAGATAAGCTCCTCAGCTTTTTCAATCATTGCAAGCTTTTCTGGAGTGATTCGCTCGCCGTATGGAATTCTCGATGAAAGACAGGCAAATGATGGCTTGTCCCATGTAGGAAGACCTAGCTCCTTGGAATACTGACGGATTTCTGCCTTTGTCAATCCCAGTTCTCTAAGAGGACTTAAAATCTCTAATTCCTTTATGGCCTGAAGACCTGGACGATAGTCACCTAGGTCATCTAAGTTAGAGCCCTCTGCAATATATGCAATGCCATTTTCTGCAGCCATCTTTTTCATACGAGAGAAGAGAATGTGCTTGCAGATGTAACAGCGGTTAGAAGGATTCTTGGCAAATTCTTCATCCTCCACCTCGTGGGGATAGAGGATGAGCTGGCGGATGCCTTCTTTTTTGCAGAATTCAGAAGCTTCATCCTGCTCCTTGTGAGGGAAGACTTCGCTGATTCCTGTGATTGCTATGCAGGAATCCCCTAGGGTATCGTGGGCTACCTTAAGAAGAAAAGTAGAATCCACCCCAGCTGAATAGGCGATGGCAATACTGCCTTTCTCCTTTAGGTATGCTTTTAAGTCATTTAGTTTATTGTCGCTCATGTTTGTAATCCTTTTTATTCGAATGCAGCAGCACAATCCTGTAGTCTGTTAATAATATCAATATGCTGAGGACATACACCCTCACACTGACCACACTGAATACATGCGCTGGCCATTCCTTTATCAGCTACAGCCTTGTCGTAGTCAGCCTGACCTGCCTCTTTTTGCTCCCAGATAAGCTGCTTATTTCTTGCAGAGAAAATCTCTGGAATAGGAATCTGCATAGGGCATCCGTCTGTACAGTAGTGACAAGAAGTACAAGGGATAGAATCGATGCCATCTAAGATATCCTGAGCCTGCTTAATAACTTTCTTTTCATCTTCTGAAAGTGGCTTAAAGTCTGCCATATAAGAAAGATTGTCAGCCATCTGCTCCTCAGTAGACATACCTGAAAGTACAGTGATAATGCCATCAAGTGATGCCACGAATCTAATTGCCCATGAAGCCACGCTTAAATCTGGCCTTGCACTTGTAAGCAAATCTCTAACTGCTTTTGGAGGATTGGCCAGTGTGCCACCCTTAATAGGTTCCATTACTACAATTGATTTGCCATGCTTTCTGGCAACTTCGTAGCAAGCTCTTGACTGAACATCTGGATTGTTCCAGTCAGCATAGTTGATCTGAAGCTGAACAAACTCAGCATCTGGGTGTGCTGTAAGAATCTCATCAAGTCGCTCTGGAGTAGAGTGGAATGAGAATCCCCAATGCTTGATCAGGCCTTTTTCCTTCATTTCCTTTACATAATCCCAAAGATGCCATTCGTCGTATTTTTTATAGTTGCCATCCTGAAGAGCGTGGAGAAGATAGTAGTCGATGTAACCTGCTCCAGTGCGCTCAAGACTAGTAAGAAGCTCCTGCTTTGCGCTAGCCTCATCTGTTGCAGCAAATGAAGCAAGCTTTGTTGCTAAGGTGTAGCTCTCACGTGGATATCTATCTACGAGAGCAAGCTTTGCTGCCTTCTCTGATTCGCCGCCATCATATACAAAAGCGGTGTCAAAATAAGTAAGACCTGCCTTCATAAACATGTCTACCATTTCCTTAGTACGTTCTATATCAATCTTTGTTGGATTGTCCTTTTCCTTTGGAAGGCGCATTAAGCCAAATCCAAGCTTTGGTGTGTTCTCACCGAAATATCTTTCTGCCATAGTGACCCCCTTTTACTTAAATACAATAGTCTTATGGGCATTTGTATTTGCCAGTTTACTGCCCAGATATGTTTTAAGTATAACATATAGGAAATTTAAATAAGAATTCAATTATTGTCAGCATGTTTATTATTTTTTGCGGTTGAAGATATGGACAGCGAGGTCTTCTGTCGCGTGTTTTCTATATGGTGAATTGTTTTTACTGCCTAGTGGTTGTTTTTTTGTTTAGGCAGTAGAAAAAGATACTTTACATGTCAAATTGAAAGTATTATTATACTACCGAGGCTTAAATTGATATAATTGGCATATGAAATATGCAGAAGAATAGACGAGGACAATGCTATGAATAAAGAGACAAAAAATAACGTGACTTTTATGACATTTGATTTGTTTAAGAACGCAGGTGTGAAGCATGGCTTTTCTACAAGGATTGGTGGAGTGAGTGATGGTGTTTTTGATTCACTTAATTTGGGATTCAATCGTGGAGATGAGGATGCCAATGTACACGAGAATTTTAAGCGAATTGCAAATGCACTTGATATGAATTATGAGCGTATGTGCCTTTCAAAGCAAACTCACACAACCAATGTAATTGTGGTGGATGAAAAGGATGCAGGAAATGGAATAGTTAGGCCGCTTCCTTATGATGATGTAGATGGGCTTATTACAAATGTAAAGGACATGCCACTGGTTACTTTTTATGCGGATTGTGTTCCTCTTTTTATGTATGATCCTGTTCATGAAGTGGTGGCCCTTTCACATTCTGGATGGAGAGGAACAGTTGGGAAAATTGGCAAGGTGACTATTGAAAAAATGGCTGAGCATTTTGGCACAGTTCCAGCTGATGTAATCTGTGGTATAGCTCCTAGCATATGCAGAAATTGCTACGAGGTAAGTGCTGATGTGGCAGATGCTTTTGTAGGTGCATTTGGAGAAGAAAATAGAGATGTGATTTTAAAACCATCGGTTTTTAATCCAGATGATTCAGATAAATTCATGCTTGATTTGTGGGCTGCATGCAAGCTTGTTTTTCTTGAAGCAGGAGTGCCGGAGGTGAATATCGAAATTACGGATTACTGCACTCGGTGCAATCCAGATTTGTTCTACTCACACAGAATTATGGGAGCAAATCGAGGCAGCCTAGCTGCGTTTATTTCATTGTAGTTTAGTTTATTTGGGAGAATGTTGTTTATGAATTGTAAAAATTGCGGAGCGCCTGTAGATGGACATATTGCCTGCCCTAAGTGCGGACAGCTTGTTGATTTTACAGGGGGTATTTCAAATACACCTGCTAGAACTAGTTATGGAATTAATTGGGGCACAGCGGATACACCTGCAGCTACGGCAGGGGTGGAGTTGGCAAAAGAGAATAAAGCAGAAGCTACATCAGTATCAAAGCAGGTATTTGAGCCTGCAAATAATACCAAGGTTGAGCCTGTGACAGGAAAGCCAATAGTGGAGACGAAGGCTAAAACAGAAGATAAGCCAGTTATAGAAACTACAGTTAAGACAGAGCTAGAAAAGCCAGTAGCAGAAAATAGTGTAAAGACAGCTCCTGTTGTAACTGAGTCTAGAACAGATACATCAGAAGATGAATCTGAGGATATCTCTATTTTTGATACATTCAGCGAAGCCATGAAGGATATTGCTGAGGACGTGTTAGAGGTTGGGGATGATATGAAAGAGGATATAGCTGATGTTGTTGCAAATATTTCTGATGCAATTGCTTCAGCCTATCCAGAGGAGGACAATGATGAAGAAAATAATTCGGCTGCTGTCACTTCAAGTTCTATAGCTGCAGAAGATAAAGAAGATGAGCCATACAGATATAAGGAAAATAAATATGAGTTTAGTGGCTCGGCAAAGTCTTCTGGAACATACAATTCTGGAACTTACAATAATTCAAAGAAAAATAATGATGTTGATTCTAAACCGGCCGGATTTTCACTGTTTTTATTTTTTGCATTTATAATTATGGCCTTAGTAATAAGTGGCACAAGAAATAATAAAGAAGATGAATACGAGAGAGCTAAGCAGGAATTATATGATAATATTGATCTTGAGTCATTACAGAATATGTATGGTTTAAATTTGCATAGTTCCAGCTCGCCATCAACAGTTGAAGAAGAGCCAGTTGTATATGTCTACGCTGACTTAGGCAAGATTTATAACACAGATGGGGAAAGCATTGAAATTAATGAAGATGCCGTTGTGAAATCGGACATAAATCACCAAAGGATTGCTTATTATCAAGATGGAGAGTTGTATCTGGTAGATGGGTATTTAGAACCACAAAAGGTGACTAGTAATGTAAAGGATTTCCAGATTTTGTCAGATGGAAATGACCTTGCATATATAAGTGAAAACGGTTATTTAACATATCGTAAATACGATAAAGATGACTATGATGTATATATGGTGGTTTCTAAAGTTGATTCCTTTGTTTTTTCTGCTTTAGGCAATGAGGCTGGCTTTTTATATGTATCAGAAACTGAAGAAGGAAAAGTGCTTTGTCAGTGTGATAAAGATGGAAAAAATAGATCAACAATAGCTTCAGGGGAGTGTAAGCCACTTTCTGTTTCCCATGATTTAGATTGTACATTCTATTTGGATGAGAATAATCACTTGCATAGATATTATGATGGAAGAGATGAAGATATAGCATATGATGTGACAATAAATGATAATTCTGAGTATATTGTTGCCAATGATAGGAGCGCTATATTAGTTAACAATGTTGCTGTGGATGGTAAAATCTACTGTGCTAACAAATATACAAAAGAACTGTTTGTTATAGATAAGCCAGGATTATCTGAGGTTGAGATTTATGAGACTCAAAATTCTGGGGAAGAATTATATGCTACATATCAGTCTGATGAGGGGCTTGTAGAAGTGAAATTTGTCACAAGCGGATCTATCGAAAATGTGATTACAGAAAGTACAAATGTAGATTACTTTGCGGTTAATGCCAAAGAGGATGTAGTACTGTACAAGCTTGATAACCAGTTGTACAAATGGTCTAGAACAGAAACTACAGATGAAGTTATAGATGAAGATGCTTCAGCCATTGATAACATATCTGTCTCAAGTCCTGGAGAATTCTATTATCTAAAGGGAAGTGAATTGTATTATTATAGTACTATTACCCATACACATGAACCGGTTTTATTATCAGATGAGGTAGACAGGATAGATAAATACACTGATAATACAGGTCATGTTACAATCGGATTTGTTAAAACTGATTTAATAACCCGATATATGTTGACAAAAAACGGACAATATATTCAGGAGTAAAGGGCCTTTACAGCCGCTGGAATATCTTCCATTGGGATTCTACTGAAGGACAAAAGAAGAGTTTCCTCATCTTCAGTAGAGTTGATAGTAGTTACCTTGATGCCTTTTTTTAGAAGCGTATCTGATAGGTTTTTACCTTTTAAATTTAAGGCGATTTCCATTCCGCTATCGCCAAATAATAATTGATCAGAAGAGAAATGTTTACTTAGTTCACTAAGAGCTAGTTCACGTTTCTCTTCTTGTAGTTTACGGATTTTTTTTATGTGCCTGTTAAGATGGCCATCACGAAGAAACTGGGCAAGTGCAATTTGCTCAGCCTTTGAGGTAGTTTGGTTGAAATATTTTTTTATGTCCTGGTACTGGTTCTTGGTGTCCTTTGGAAGAATAATATAACTGATTCTGACACTTGGAAGAAGGACACTTGAAAAGGAGCCAAGGAATGCCACTCGCTCGCCGCCAGTCATGGCATATAGACTAGGGGTAGGGGTGGTTGAAAATACAAACTCATTTTGATAGTCATCCTCTATAATAAGGTGGTCATTGGTGAAGGCGTGGTCGATAAGCTCGCGGCGTCTCTTCATAGTCATGACCTGGCCCCATTTGGTCATGTAGGATGGGGTGACATATATGAGGGCACTGTTTTTATCTCTATAATTTACCTGATAGCCAGCCATCTCAAATGTCTTGGCACCATCAGAAAATTCTCTTGTAGGAAACGAGATAGTTTTATCAGTTGGATTTAAAGCAATTAATATTGTAAGCAAACTTTGAAATCCGGCGCCGATTACCACGTCATCTGCGCTGCAAATGATATTTCTTTTTTTTCTAACATATTTTGCAATTTCTGCTCTAAGATCTTCTTCACCTTGATTGTCGGAATAGGATAGTAAACGTTCCTCTTGTCTGAGGGCGGATTTCATATATCTAGTCCAAAGCGGAAGGCAAGAAGCCTGCTTATCTTCACCGATTGTAGCTAAGTCATAGCGGATTTTGGCAGTATCTTTTTTGATAGTTTCAATTTCTTTTTCCTGAACGCGGTCCTTCATGGTGGCTGAAAGACCTGTTACAAAATAGCCAACCTTCTCCACTGAGTAAATATATCCATCGGCAGACAGCTGCAAGTATGCTGTTTCTACAGAGGTGCGGCTAACACTAAGAAGCTGCTCCGTCTCCCTGAGAGATGGCATTCTATCCCCTTTGTTTAGGGCTCCTTCGTTCATTTGCTTAACATAATAGTCATAGATTTTCTCGTATACCTTCATATCTGTCCCCTAAAAATTAATTAATATTGAGTATTTTTTAAGTATCAGTTTGGTGGTATTATACCGCTAACATAAATGATTAGGAAGTGCTTTTGAATAAAAAGTTTAATGGAGGACATCATGAAAAACACATCTATCAGCACAAAAACTAACGCAACTGAAACCACTCATACTTTGATTATTGCTTCTTTGATGGCTGCACTTACATGTGTGGGCACTATGATTATAAAAGTTCCAACACCGACAAATGGATATATTCATCCAGGCGACGGATTTGTTTTGTTATCGGGTCTTTTACTAGGGCCTATTTGGGGAGGCTTGGCAGCAGGCATTGGTTCAGCTCTTTCTGATTTAATTGGCGGATATTTTATTTATGTTCCTGCCACTTTTATCATTAAGGCACTGACTGCGGTTGTAGGGTATTTTGTTTTTGTTTTTATGAAAAAGGTTATTTCTTCAAGAACCAATCCTGCGCCAGTGATTATTTCTGGAATAACAGGAGAGGCTGTGATGGTGTTTGGATATTTCCTTTTTGAAATTTTCATGCTTGCCACTGTAAATGGCTCCTCAGTACAAGCAGGATTTGTGGCTGCTGCAGCTGGCTTGATTCCAAATATTATACAGGGAGTTTTTGGAGTAATTATTTCCACAGTTCTTTATCCTTTGCTTACTAAACTTTCTCGATAAGAGCCCATTATTGATAAAATATTTCATCTATTGAAAAAAGTGAAATCGCCTATTGACTATATAGGCGATTCTTTTTATAGTAATCACATATTTAACCAGTAGGTAAATATATTTAAGATAAAAAATGTGAAAGGAACAGGAGATAATGTTTGTTTATGCAGATAATGCGGCTACAACAGCCGTTAGTAAAAATGTATTAGATGCAATGGTTCCAATATACACAGAAGTATATGGAAATCCATCTAGCTTATATTCAGTAGGACAGAAGGCTAAGGAGATTCTTGAGGAATCAAGAGAGAGAATTGCAAAAATCTTAGGAGCTAAGCCACGTGAGATTTATTTTACATCGGGTGGTAGCGAGGCTGACAATCAGGCTATCGTATCAGCTGCCAGATTTGGAGAGAAGAAGGGCAAGAAGCATATTATCTCAACAAAGTTTGAGCACCATGCAGTACTTCATACTCTTCAGGCTCTTGAGAAGGAAGGCTTTGAAGTAACACTTCTTGATGTACATGAGAATGGTGTTGTTACACCTGAGGAGGTAGCAGATGCTATTCGTGAGGATACAGCACTTGTAACAATCATGTATGCTAACAACGAAATCGGAACAGTTCAGCCAATCGCTGAAATCGGTGCTGTCTGCAAGGAGAAGGGAGTTCTTTTCCACACAGATGCAGTTCAGGCAGTTAGCCATATTCATATTAATGTAGTAGAGCAGAATATTGATATGCTCTCAATCTCAGCTCACAAGTTCCACGGACCAAAGGGCGTTGGTGTGCTTTATGCTAGAGGCGGTGTTGCTCTTACTAACATCATCAATGGTGGTGCACAGGAGAGAGGTAAGAGAGCAGGTACAGAAAATCTTGCAGGCATCGTTGGTATGACAGTAGCTCTTGAGGATGCTGTTGAGCAAATGGATGAGAACAATGCAAAATTCGAGAAGCTTCAGGACAGACTTATTGAGGGACTTTCAAAGATTCCATATTCTGAGCTCAATGGTGATAGACATCAGAGAGTAAAGTCAAATGTCAACTTCTGCTTTGAGGGAATTGAGGGAGAGTCATTACTTCTTCTTTTAGATGACAAGGGAATTGCAGTATCATCAGGCTCAGCTTGTACATCAGGCTCACTTGATCCTAGCCATGTACTTCTTGCTATCGGAAGACCACATGAGGTGGCTCATGGTTCTCTTAGAATTTCTCTTGGAGAGGATGCAGATGAGGAGCAGGTAGACTACATCATCAAATCTGTAACAGAGGTTGTGGAGTATCTTAGAAGCTTTTCACCATTCTGGGGTGATTTAACAACTGGCAAGAGACCACACGTTTTTTCAGAGCATAAAGCAGTATAAGGAGGAAATGAAAAATGGCACTTTATAGTGAAAAGGTTATGGACCATTTTAGAAACCCAAGAAATGTGGGAGTTATAGAGGATGCTGATGGAGTTGGAGAAGTAGGAAATCCAGTCTGCGGCGATATTATGAAAATCTATTTAAAGATTAACGACGAGCAGGTCATCAACGACGTAAAGTTTGAGACATTTGGTTGCGGTAGCGCCATTGCATCTAGCTCAATGGCTACAGAGCTCATTAAGGGCAAGCCACTTTCTGAGGCATTACAGCTTACAAACAAGGCTGTTACAGAGGCGTTAGATGGACTTCCACCTCACAAGCTTCACTGTTCAGTACTTGCTGAGGAGGCAATCAAGTCAGCAGTAAAGGATTACTATGACAAGAATGGAATCGAATATGATCCAGCTGATTTCCCAGAGGATCATGACTGCGAAGCATGTCATTTACAGTAACTAAAGGGTGTGGTCAGGAGATAATACCTCCTGACCTTTTTATTGCAATAGAATAGAGGACACCATATAATTAATTCAATTGAATTATAAGGTGGGGGACAATAATGGAAAGACCAATACTAAAAAATAAAATTTACCTGTATTTGACAGAGTTTTTCGCAGGAATGTCAGTTATGGCTGTAGAGCTAGGTGCCAGCAGACTATTGGCGCCTTATTTTAGTTCATCACAAATAGTGTGGACCATTATAATAGGAACAATCATGATAGCCATGGCACTTGGAAATCTTTATGGTGGCAGGATGGCAGACAAGGATCCCAATCCAGATAAGCTTTATAAGAGGATTGTGATAGCAGCCATTTGGATAGGACTTATTCCTGTTGTTGGAAAATATATAATTATTGGAATATCGGCGCTTCTGATTTTTGCAGTCAGCAATCATTTCCTTGTTATTGCTGGATTTGTTGCCTGCATGGTGCTATTCGTATTTCCGTTATTTCTTCTGGGAACAGTTACACCTTCCCTTGTAAAGTTTTCTGTGGATAGCTTGGATGACAGCGGAAGTGTAGTTGGAAAGCTTAATGCCAGCAACACAATCGGAAGTATCATAGGTACATTCGTGCCTACATTTATAAGTATTCCTGCAGTGGGGACAGCAGTTACATTCTTGATTTTTGCCGGAATACTTTTAGTGCTTTGCATTGTATATTTTGTAAGTTCAAAGATAAATTTTTCACAGGCCAAGAGGGTTCCTATTAGCATAGTGCTATTTTTAGTCTGCTGCCTACTTGGCCATAGCAATAGCTTTGCTTTTTGGCAGACTAATCTTAACTATGAGGGTGAATCTATTTATAACTACCTGCAGGTGTATGAGGACGATAAACAGGTGACACTTTCTACCAATGTGTTGTTTGGCGTACAGTCGGTATACCAAAAGGAAAAGGGGCCTACCGGCTTGTACTACGACTATGCCATGGCGTCACTTTATATGGCAAATGAAGAGGCGAAGGAGACACCTTTAAAGATACTTATCCTTGGAAATGGCAGTGGAACATTTGCTACTCAGTGTGAGAGATATTTTGACAATGTAGATATTACCGGTGTTGAGATTGATGGAAAAATCACCGATTTGGCCACAAAGTATTTTGAACTGCCAGAGGATGTTCCTGTTGTTACATACGATGGCAGGGCATATCTTAATGCTATTGATGAAAAATACGATGTGATTATGGTGGATGCCTATCAGGACATTACCATTCCATTTCAGATGTCATCCCAGGAGTTCTTTCAGTTGGTAGCAGACCATCTCGATGAAAATGGAGTGATGGTAGTCAATCTTAATATGAGAAGTGATACCCCAGGAAATATTAATGATTACCTTTCTGATACTATAGGCAGTGTATTTCCATGCATTTACACAGCAGATGTTAGTGGATGGAGCAATAGAGTTTTATACGCTAGCTTTAATTCGGAGATAGTGGCTAATCTAGAAGGGGCTATTAATAGAGAGACTGATTCGGATTTACGATATATGATGGGTAAGTCCTATGAGGGGTTGCAAGCGTACAATCCAGGTGATTTGATTATGACTGATGACAAAGCTCCGGTTGAGCTTCTAGGTATGCAAATAATTGACGAAATTATCGTGGATGAAGTAAATTATTATAAAAGAATATATAAGGATAAGGGTCTTTCGGGACTTTTGGAATTGATATAAGAGAGGGGATTTTATGGCTTATTTTCCAATGTTTGTTGATTTGACAGACGCCAATTGTCTGGTCATAGGCGGAGGCTCTGTAGCCCTTAGAAAGGTTAACGTTCTTCTGGATTTTGGCGCAAAGGTCCACGTTATTGCAAAAGAGATTTCCATGGATTTGGCAGCTCTTTCAGAGGAGACGGATCACTTACTTCTTGAGCAGAGAGAGTTTACGCCATTTGATTTGCAAGATAGAAAATTGGTTATTGTTGCCACAAGCGACAATGAATTAAATGGGCAGATTTATATGATGTGCTCAGAGGGTGGAATACCTGTAAATGTAGTTGACGACCAGGAAAAATGCAGCTTTATTTTTCCTTCTTATATCAAGGAGCAGAATCTTGTAGGTGCATTTTCAAGTGGAGGCAATAGCCCTGCCCTTACTCAATATCTTAGAAATAAAGAAAAAGAAATACTTACACCTAGGCTTGGTGAGCTTAATGAAGTTCTTGGTCGTTGGCGTCAGCCAATCAAGGAGCTTTTTCCACTGGAGTCTAGTCGCAAGAGTGCATTCGAGCAGCTTATTGACTATGCCCTTTGCTATGATGGCATCCCAACAGACGAGGAGATAGAAGAGTTGCTTGGGGCCATTAGTATGACTTTGTAGAGGAATATAATGAAAGAAATATCTTATAAGGAATTAACAGAATTAGCAGAAGGGAGTTATGTATTAGTCGACATTCGAAATGAAGGCAGTCTCAAATATGGAATGATTCCAAATGCCATCAGCATTACTCACGAGCTTTTTGAGACGGATTTTGATGATGTCGTAGCTAGACTTGATAAATCGAAAAAGATTGTTTTGTACTGTACAAGAGGTCAGATTTCAGTGGATGATGCTGAGCTTCTTTGCGATGAGGGATTTGATGCTGTTAGCTTAAAGGGTGGATATAATAGCTACCTTTCAGCACTTATGGAGCAGCAGGAATCAGAGGGAGAGGCAGAGCTTTCTGAGAAGACAGCTGAGATAGAAAAAAGCATTCGAAAGAAATTCCACAAGACTCTTTTTTCACCATTTGCCAGAGCTTGCAAGCAGTATGAGCTTATCAAAGAGGGAGACCATATCTGCGTGTGTATTTCCGGTGGCAAGGACTCCATGCTTATGGCAAAGCTTTTTCAGGAGATTAAGCGCCACCAGAAGGTGAATTTTGAGCTGACATTTCTTGTAATGGACCCTGGATATAGCCAGGTAAATAGACAGCTTATAGAGAGCAATGCCAAGCTTATGGGCATTCCTATTGTTGTGTATGAAAGCGATATATTTGATGCGGTTGATACAGTAGATAAGAACCCATGTTATCTTTGCGCCAGAATGAGAAGAGGACATCTGTATTCCAAGGCCAAGGAATTGGGCTGCAACAAAATAGCTTTAGGCCATCATTATGACGATGTTATCGAGACTATTCTTATGGGAATGCTTTACGGTGCCCAGGTGCAGACTATGATGCCAAAGCTTCATTCCACTAATTTCGAGGGCATGGAGCTGATTAGACCACTTTATCTCATTCGTCAGGATGATATTATTGCATGGCAGAGATACAATGGTCTTCATTTCCTGCAGTGCGCTTGTCACTTTACTGAGACTTGCGACAGCTGCTCAGTTGATGGTACCAGCGCTTCAAAGAGACTTGAGACTAGAAATCTCATTGCTGAGCTTAAAAAGGTTAATCCTTATGTGGAATCCAATATTTTCCGCAGCGTGGAAAATGTTAATCTAGCTACAGTTATTGCCTACAAGCAAGATGGAGTTAAGCATCATTTCCTTGATACCTATGATGAATAGTTACTCTTAAGTTATGATAAAAAATATGGAGAACCATCCTTTTGGTGGTTCTCTTTTTTTGTCTAATTCTCTTACAATATTTAACATTTAGATGGCAAAAATTGACAATATATTGCAAAAAAAATACAATTAAGAGCAATATATCTATTATGTGGGGTTTATGGGATGGACTTTAGCCAGTATGAAATGCAAGGCTTACATGATGTAGGCGCTATTAATGTTTTCATGGGAAATCAAGGTCGCAATTATAAGAGGCATTGGCATTCCTATGGAGAGATTATTTTAGTAGGGCCAGGAGATAGGCATATTTTTATGGTCAATCAAAACACCTACGATTTAGTGTCAGGTGATTTTGTATTGGTTTGGCCTAGAGAGATGCATGAGGTAGTAGATACGAATTTGGAGGAGGCATTAATTATCCAATTTAGCAATGCCTTTATGAATTCATTGTTTGATCTTCAGCGTATCATGCATTTTTATAGAAATCTTCATGTACTTTGCGTGAACAATCATAGGCAGTTAGTTTTAAAACTACAGGATATTGCTCATAAGATGCGAGACATTTTCTTTTCAGATTCAACTGACAAAGAGCTGAGATGTTGCATGCTTCTTATGGAATTTATGCTTACACTAGATGAGCATAAAAATGAGTTTGTCCCAGAAATTAATTCTCTAGATAATAATGGATATAATGAAGATATCATGCGACGTATGATATCGGTCACTGATTACATTAAAAATAACCTTACTGCTGACGATTTGTCACAGGCGACTATGGCAAAGATGGCCGGCATTAGTAAGGATTATTTTTCCAGATTATTCAAGACAGTTACTGGCACTAATTATAGCAAATGGCTAAACATGATTAGAATGGAAAAGGCTACAGAGCTGTTAAGTCTGGACAATAGACCACTTACCGAGGTTGCGATGCTTGCGGGATTTCAAAGTATCCCCAGCTTTAATAGAGTATTTCGCGCCGAAAAAGGTATGTCTCCAGGGGAGTATAGGAGCTTACGTGTAAAGGAAAAGGAGGTATTATGACTAGATTAACTAGACATGGAAGAACTATTGTTAAGGCACTATCTATGGTAGCACTTGCTGCAGTATTGTTAGCAAGCGTAGGTACTAGTGCTGTTCATGCTGAGGTAGCTACAGAGAGTTCAGTTACACAGGAAATGTGTAATCCTACATATTGGAATAATTTATATGGCGATACAAATGGCACAGTTTTAATGGATGCCAATCAAATAAATTCTTTTAATAGTGCAGCATTAAAGGCAGCTGATTGTCATATGAACGATTTGACTGCTATGGATGCTAGTTTTGACAGCACAGAGCTTAAAGGCAATCTTGCTAGCGCTATTATTTCTGAGATGCCTGAGAAACCTATTTTTGTAAATGGCGTTCAAACAGACACAGCTACATATTATGGGGCTATTTCTCAGTTGGTTTCAGCTACAGGCTGGGACGGAGTAATTGGGCCTAAATATGCTCTTGCTGTTAGTCAGACTCAAATCAAATCAATCCCTACAGCTGATTATATTGGATATGATGAAACAGACTCAGACGACGAGGTTACTTTATCTAGCCTTAGAGTAAATGAGCCATTTGTTGTAAAGCAGACAGCTGTTGTAAATGATAAGGTTTTCTATTGGGGATATTCTAATAGCGTATCTGGTTGGGTACTTGCAAGCGATTTAGCTTTTTGCGGTAGCAAGGCTGAGTGGCTTAATATGTGGCAGACAGGTGTATCCAATAAGGATTTTATTGTGGTAACAACAGACTATTTCACACTTTCTGAGTCACACTATGCACCTAGTGTATCTGGTGTTAAGTTGACTATGGGAACCACTCTTAAATTAGTTCCAGAATCAGAGATTCCTAGAAATATTTCAATGCGAGGCACTTGGAATAATTACGTTGTATATATTCCAACTAGAGGTGTAGATGGAAGCTGTGTTAAGGAGATTGCATTAATTGCGCAGAACAAAGATGTAAACGAGGGATATTTACCTATGACATCAGCTAATACAGTTGATTTAGCATTTAAATATCTTGGAGATACATACGGATGGGGCGGTATGCTTGATTCTGTAGACTGTTCCGCATTTGTTAGAAATGTTTATAAGTGCTTTGGATTAGAAATGCCTAGAAATACTAACTGGCAGAAGGAAGTGCCTGGCACTTGCGTAAATGTTGGCGAGTACGATAGTGCAAGCAAGGCAGCATTAATTTCTGGTTGTACGCCAGGAACTCCTCTATATTTTTCAGGTCATACTATGATTTATCTTGGCACTGTAAATGGCACATCTTATGTAATAAGTGCATTAGGCTCAACAGCTGACAGTGAAGGATATCTTGATGTTCGAGTTCAAAATACAGTAGCAGTAACACCACTTACTGTTAGAAGGAAAAACGGAACTACATGGCTTGAAAACATTAATGGTGTAGTTATGCCATGGGCGATTGCAAACAACTAGAGGGGTAGTTAATAGTAACATACGTATATGCGTATGTAATAAACTAGAAATAAAGGCAAAAGGAGAATGGTGGTAATGAAGGAATTTTACATTGATTGTGACGGGATTAAGTTGCATGCCAAATTGGATTTCCCGGAGGGGTTTGAAAAGGGGCCTCTTTGTATTCTGATCCATGGCTTTACTGGTCACATGGAAGAGGACCATATTGTAGCTGTTCAAAAGGCTATCAATAAGGCTGGGGTTGCTGTGCTTCGCGCAGAAATGTATGGTCATGGCAAAAGCGATGGGCAGTTTGAAAATCACACACTTTATAAATGGGTGACAAACGCTCTTGCTGTAGTTGATTATGCTAAGACTTTAGATTTTGTAACAGACTTATATTTGTGCGGACACTCTCAGGGCGGACTTCTGACAATGCTTATAGGTGGTATGTGCAACACTGCTTTTAAGGCGATTATTCCATTATCACCAGCTTGGATGATTCCTGAAATCTGTCGAGAAGGCACTGTTTTAGGTCAGACTTTCGATGTGAACAATATTCCGGAGACTGTATCATCCGGTGATTGGAATCTGTCGGGAAATTATATTAGAGTAGCTCAGACAATTCATGTGGAGGATGAGATTGCAAGATATAATGGCCCAGTTTTAATTGTTCACGGAGAAGCAGATGATGTTGTTCCATTTTATTATGGTGAGAAGGCTGCAAAGCTTTATAAAAACGCAAAGCTTGTTCCAATAAAAGATGATGATCATTGCTACGGACTCCATATGGATGAGATGGCAGATGCGGTATATCAGTTTTTTGCTGAGGATATGAAGTAATACATGGGGTTATATAATGTATGTTGTAAGTTAATGTTTCAATAAATAACAAAAGTTGAGGGTAAAAAATGAAAATGCTTAAGTTTACAATGGATTTGTTGTGAAATTAAGCGAAGGAGAATATAGAAGTGAAAAATACTAGCACAAAAAAGATTGCTATCTCAGCCATAGTTTTAGCGGTGCTCATTGCAGCATTTGCACTTTTATATGGCCAGTTTTCAGCTAAGAGTACAGCCGGTGACAAGGCTATTGTTATTGAGGTTGTAGATGAAAGTGGAAACCGTACAGAATATGATGTTGATACAGATGCTGAGTATTTGAAGGACGCCATGGATGATTTGGCTGAGGCAGATGATAGCTTTTCTTTCAGTGGTAAGGATGGTGGCTACGGCCTCATGGTACAGGTAATTAATGACAAGCAGGCTATCTATGAAGAAGATGGTGCCTACTGGGCTTTATATGTAAATGGTGAGTATGGTCAGTATGGTGTGACAGAGCAGCCAGTTACTGATGGAGATACTTATACATGGACATATGAGCAGGCAGAATAGTATGGAAGACAAGTTTCGTTTTTCTGCCAAAGACATTGCACTAATCGGTGCCATGATTGCAGTAATAGAAGTATGTAAGGCAGTTCTTAGCTTTATGCCAAATGTAGAGTTGACCACATTTTGGCTAATTATGTTTACCCTATATTTTGGAAGAAAGGTTATAGCGGTAGTGCCAGCGTTTATTTTAGTAGAGGGCATTATCTACGGCATGAATACCTGGTGGATAATGTATCTATACATCTGGCCGTTGCTTGTGCTTTTGACCTGGCTTTTCAGAAAAGAAGATTCAGCATTATTTTGGGCAATTTTTTCAGGAATATTTGGCCTGTGTTTTGGAGCTCTTTGTTCCATAACCTATTTTTTCATAGGATTTAGCTCAGGTGGAATTGCAGCAGGATTTAACACCGCCTTTCCTTGGTGGATTGCAGGAATAATGTGGGATATGATTCACTGCGTAGGAAATTTTGTTTTAATGCTATTTCTGTACAAGCCAATACGAAATGTAATGAAACGGTTTTAATTTTAGGACTTTATGATTAGAAAAATTCTAGTCATAGAGTCCTTTATTTTGTTGCAGAACTTTCCCCAAAAATAGGCTTGCAAAAATAGGTGGTAGGAGTTATTATAAAGAAAATAGATTGCGCACAATATAATGATACAAAATCTAAAAGGAGGGCTAATCATGAAATGCGCTGTTAGATATTACACAAAGACAGGAAATACTAAGAGACTTGCTGAGGCTATTGCTAATGTAGTTGGAGTTGAGGCTTTGCCAATTAGTGAGCCAATTACTGAGCAGGTAGATATTCTTTTCCTTGGAAACTCTTACTATGCTTTTAGCATTGATCCAGAGGTTAAGAGCTTTGTAGCTTCACTAGATAAGAATCTTGTTGGCAAGATTGTTAACTTTGGCTCAGCAGCAATGCTTAATTCTACATACAAGAAGGTTAAGGCTGAGGCTGACAAGGTAGGCATTCCAATGGATGAGAGAGAGTTCCATTGCAAGGGTGAGTTCAAGGGACTTCACAAGGGCAGACCAAATGCTGAGGATGCAAATGCAGCAGCTGAGTTTGCGAAAAAGATTATTGGATAAATAGACAACAGGCTGTCACAAAAGTGGCAGCCTATTATATTGCTAATTTCCAGCGATTATCTATTTTAGGACTGTAGTAGAGTCGCACAGTTCGCTCCATTCCAAAAATCACAACTCGACACTCGAATATCTCAGTGCTATTACTAACATAGATGCCATCCTTAGTGGTGCGAGTGCCCTGCTTAGGCACGGGCTTATATGTCTTGATGGAGTAGGTTTCAAATAGGCCGTCTTCATTTTGAAGGCGAAATTTAAGAGGGATGGCAGAGCCATCTGATTTTATCTGACAGATGACATCTATATTGTCAAAAACATTTTTCATTTTGTAGTACATGTATGGTCACTTCCATTCTTGTAAAAATAGTATCGAAACTATAGAAGATATGTAGCCGTCATGCTGTGCTCGCCAAAAAGCAGCTAGCACACTGCCTCTGGCAGCATATTCCTATCGTCTATATAAATATCACAGGTTATTTTTCTGGAATTGTTCCCGTAGAGCTCTACAATCTCAGGTAGATTGTCATTAATAGCATCAAAACAAAGCCCCTGCTCAACACACCAATCAAGAGCAGAAGACAGGGCCTCTCCAGCTCGACATGTCCATAGGATGATTTTATTGCCAGCGGCCTGCTGAGCCTGAAGATACTGAATCAACCTAGTATTAGGCTCCCCAAGCTCTGGCCAGTTACTAAAGCAGAGAGTACCATCGAAATCCACAGCTATTATCTTGTAATCCATAGGCAACCTCCTGAAATCTCGAATATTAGTTCCGAAAATATGTTCTGTATCTGTATCAATAATATACACCCTGCTTTCTCTTTTTTCAATCGAACAGAAAATAAATTTTCAACCAATTACTCGAACTAATAATAATTGGGAATTTAATCTTTATTTTAGTAGGTGGAAAGTATACAATTAGCATAATTAATTAGTTGATAGTATGACTATTCACTTGCAAGGAGAGGAAAAATGAATATTGAATATCGCTTAGGAACAAAGAGTGATCTGGACAATATTTGTGTATTGATAAGGGATGCAGTTAAGGAAATGGAAAGACATGAAATCTATCAGTGGGATGATGTCTATCCTGCTAGAGGGGATTTTGAATCTGATATAGAAAAACAGACACTATACGTAGCATATGAAGAGGATAACTTAGTTGCTTTATATGTTATTAGCGGAGAGTGTGACGAGCAGTATGGCAATGCAAATTGGAAATACGATGATAACTCAGCCTATGTATTGCATAGATTTTGCGTTTCACCACGTTTCCAGAATAAGGGCATAGGAAAGGCAGCTCTTATTCACATCGAGAACCAGATAAAGGATATGGGATATGAATCTGTTAGACTAGATACTTTTACAGAAAATCCATTTGCGCAAAACTTGTATCGCCACAATGGCTATGAGGCCAGGGGTTTTGCTGATTGGCGCAAGGGTCGATTCGATTTGATGGAGAAGAAATTGTAGGGAATAGAAGATGAAAACAGAAATTACAATTATAGTTGACAATATAGCAAGTGAAAATTTATGCGGTGAATGGGGACTGAGCCTTCTTGTTAAATATAATGGAAAGAAGATTCTTGTGGATGCCGGCGGTTCCAATCTTTTCCTTGAGAATATGAAAGGACTGGGAGAAGATGTTGCAGAGGTAGATTATGCAGTCCTTAGTCATGCTCACTATGATCACGCCAACGGCATGCCTGGTTTTTTTGATAACAATTCAAAGGCAAAACTTTTTATTAGAGAAAATACAGCTGCAAATTGTTATGATAAGAAATTCATTTTTATGAAATATATTGGCATACCTAAGAGAATGCTCGAGGACTATGCAGATAGAATAGAGAGGATAGAAGGGTTATACGAAATTACAGATGGAGTATATCTAGTTCCACATACTACAGCGGGGCTTTCTAACATTGGAAAACGAGAAAAAATGTATAGGAGGACTGGCTGGAAATGGAGCTTTGATGATTTTGACCATGAGCAAAGTCTTGTAGTTGATACAGATAAAGGATTATTGATTATTAATTCTTGTTCACATGGAGGGGTTATAAATATCATTAACGAAGTGAAAACGGCATTTCCTGAGAAGAAAATCTATGGATATATTGGCGGTTTTCATTTGTTTAACAAGACTGATGAAGAAATATTAGATGTAGCGACTGCAATCAAAGAAACATCTATAGAATATATTTGTACAGGACACTGTACTAGAGGAAGAGCCTTTAAAATTTTAAAGGAGCAGCTTGGGGATAGAATTGAACAGATGAAAGTGGGACTGCAGATAGAGATTTAAGGGGAATGTATGGGAGAGGTTTTATCATCAGCACATGTGCATACAACTTTTTGTGATGGAAAGTCTACGGCGGAGGAACTAGCTGTAAGGGCATGTGAATTGGGATTTGTTTCTCTTGGTTTTACATCTCATGCACCGCAGACTTTTGATGAGGCACATTGTATTAATCCAGCAAACGAAAATGAATATAAAACGGAAATACGAAGTATTCAGAATGAATACAAGGGAAAGATGGCTGTGTATCTTGGGATAGAGCGAGATTTGTTTAGTTGCTCAAGTCCAGAGGATTATGATTATTTTATTGCATCAGTTCATTATTTTATGAAACCTGATGGGAGTTATGTTGGGGTTGATGGAGCAGCTGAGGAGCTTCAGAAATATATTGATGAATACTGCGGTGGAAGTGGGCTAGAAATGGCTAAGCAATATTTTTCATTGTTTAGAGATTATGTGCTTGATTTTAAGCCTGCGATAATAGGGCATTTTGATTTATTAAGATACAACAATTCCATATTGCATCTATATGATGAAGAGTCTTTGACCTATAGAAAAATGGCTCTTGATGCGCTGAGAGATATGTATGAAACAAGTGCTTTTCTTGAGGTAAATACCGGTGGCGTGGCAAGAGGGTATATGAAAGCTCCATATCCTGCGCCATTTTTGCTTAAGGAATGGAAAGAATGGGGAGGAGAAGTGATTATCAATTCTGATTGTCATGATGCTAAGCTGCTAGACGCTGGGTATTCACAGGCCAAAGATATTTTATTATCTTTAGGTTATGATCATGTTGTGCGACTTAGCTCAAATCCACGAGAGGGTATGTGGGAGCAAGTTGGGTTGCTTTAAAATATAATGGTTTTTAAATGGGAGGTTTTATGGGTATTGAATATAGGAGACTCAGCAAGGAATATTTAGAAACATTTATTCAAATGAGAATCACACAGCTTAGAGAGGAGGGGGCGAAGGAAGAGATTGATTTGGCACCTGCTCTTAGAGATTATTATGATAGACATATGGCAGAGGGGACATTTGTATCTTGGCTAGCTTTTGATGGAGAAAAAATCATCGGAACAAGCGGAATGTCATTTGTAGAGAAGCCTCCATATTTTGGCTGTCCCTCTGGAAAGATGGGATTACTTTCCAGTATGTACACAGACCCAGAGTACAGGAGACGAGGAATAGCAAAGGAGTTACTTGATAGAGTGGTTAAAGAGGCGAGAAACTATGGCTGCGGAACAGTACAGATTACTGCCTCAGATATGGGTGTGAAGCTGTACGCGGCATATGGATTTATACATAACGGAAATTTTATGCAGTACAAGCTTTAGCATGAGTTTTTTATCACAGAATGGGGTTGTTACAAAATAATATGTAAGAGGAAATAGATTTTTAGAGGAGGGTTTTTACATGTTTGATTTCAATTATTTTACACCTACAAAGGTGGTATTCGGAAAGAATACTGAAGCAAAGGTTGCTGATTTAGTAAAGGAGTTCGGAGGCACAAAGCTTTTAATTCATTATGGTGGAGGAAGTGTAGTACGCTCTGGACTTTTAAAGAGGGTGACAGATACTTTGGATGGGGCAGGAATTAGCTATGTAACATTAGGTGGAGCAGTTCCAAACCCTCATCTTGGCTTGGTATACGAGGGAATAGAACTTTGCAAGAAGGAAGGCGTTGATTTCCTTTTGGCAGTTGGTGGAGGAAGCGCCATCGATTCAGCTAAGGCAATCGGATATGGCGTAGCCAACGAAGGGGATGTATGGGATTTTTATGATTATAAAAGACAGGCAAAAGGCTGTCTCCCAGTAGGAGTAATCCTTACAATTGCGGCTACTGGTAGCGAGATGAGTGATTCTTCAGTAATTACTAAAGAGGATGGTCTTGTTAAGCGTGGATACAGCAGTGATTTTGGGCGTCCAAAATTTGCAATCATGAATCCAGAGTTGACTATGACATTGCCAGACTATCAGACAGCATGTGGATGTACTGATATTATGATGCACACCATGGAGAGATATTTTTCAAATGGTGGCAATATGGAAATCACTGATTCTTTGGCAGAGGGGCTTCTTCGCACCGTCAAGAAAAATGCCCTTATTTTATACAAAGATCCAAAGAACTATGATGCTAGAGCAGAAGTTATGTGGGCGGGAAGTCTTGCTCATAATGGACTTACAGGCTGTGGTAATGATGGTGGCGATTGGATGACTCACAAGCTGGAGCATGAGCTGGGTGGTCTTTACGATGTGGCCCATGGTGCAGGTCTTGCTGCTATCTGGGGCAGTTGGGCTAGATATGTATATAAGAACTGTTTGCATAGATTCAAGAAGTTTGCATTAAATGTCATGGAGGTAGAAAACAGCGGCTCAGATGAGGAAATTGCACTTCGTGGAATCGAAGCAGTAGAGGATTTCTACAGACAAATTGAGATGCCTACAAATCTACGTGAGTTAGGCATTAATCCTACAGAAGATGAGCTTGCCCTTATGGCAAAGAAATGCGCTATAGGAGTTGGCGGAGAAAAAGGCTCTGCAAAGGTGCTTAATGAAGCGGATATGCTTGCAATTTATAAGGCAAGTATGTAGGAGCGATAATACATGGGGAAAAGAGATCTAAAATAGTGGAATTTTGTTGCTTGTGGTAGACAAAGTTTATATCTATATATGAAAATTTGAAGATAAGTGTTGACCCTCACGTTACGTCATAAGATAGGATAGCTATATCAAGAGATAGGAGGACGACATAATGAAAACAGTAAAGGAAGTTTCAGAGCTTACGGGTATCTCAGTGCGCACACTTCATTATTATGATGAAATTGGACTATTTAAGCCAACGGAAGTAAATGAAGCGGGATACAGGCTTTATGACGATAAGGCTATAGATAAGCTTGGACAGATTCTTGTATTCAAAGAATTGGATATTCCGCTTGCTGACATTAAACTTATTATGGAAAGTCCTGATCTTGATAGTAGCAGTGTATTAGCGAAACAGCGTAAGATGCTCTGCTTAAAGAAGCAGAGGATTGAACGTATTATCGCTGGAATTGACGAAATGTTGAAAGGGGATAACATGGACTTTAAAGTATTTGATGAGACAGAACTTCAAGATATGTTTAGTGATATGCTTGAAAACATGACCGAATCACAGCAACAGATTTTTATCGACCAATATGGAAGTATTGAAAATTGGAAGAATCAATTAATAGAAAGGGCTTCCGACGAAAAGGTACAAAAGAATTATTCCAAGCTAGTGGAATGGTATGGAGACAAGGATGCAGTGAAGGAAAGCATGAAAAGTGCACCTAAATCCGATGTATTTGCTTCATATCAAAAGCGCATGGGAGACATTCAGCAAAGAATTGCCGACATGAAAGGAACTGATGTTAATTCATTTGAGGTTCGTCAGCTAGTCGGTGAGTATGATTTCGTGGCGAAACAACTATATCAATTGGAGAATCCAAAGGCATTTTTGCTTGATATGGCAAAAGGGTATCAAGAAAATGAAGAACTGGCCAAAGGAATAGATATGGTATATGGAAGTGGTGCTGCAAAGTACATTGGGGAAGCAATCGAATGGTTTTATCTTAGAGGTTAGAGGCACAAATTGTAGGAATTAGTGCAGCAGTTACGGGTGTAATTGAGATTCTTGTTTTTTTACCGTAATGGGCTGGCTTTAAAAATTTTCAGAATTGAAAACCTACGGGGATTTTTGGTTTTTGAAGTTTTGTACCGTAGGGGAAAATTTGAAACTACGGGTGAAATGACGATTTGTTGTTTTCACCCGTAAATTTATTTTTGTATGGTAGAGTGAGTTACGGTGTTTATTGATTTTTTTATAGAAAACCCGTAAATGGAAAATTGGCGGGCTGAAATACTACGGTAAAAAAATAAAAAGAGCAATTAAACCCGTAGTTTTTGAAATCCAGCACTATTTTTCACATGGGAAATAGACTAAAATAGTGGTACGTGTATTAAATAGTGAGATTTGAATGGCACACAGAGAAAAATAGCACTGGCAGGCTATACAGGAATCAAAAAAATAAAAGGAATAGAGAATATGGATTACATAAAGGACTTAAGAAAAGTAATAGGTCATGATTTAATTGTAGGTGTGGGCTGCGGCTTGCTCCTAGAGAATGAAAAAGGTGAACTGCTTTTACAGAAGAGAAGTGATAATGGTCAGTGGTGTATACCAGGCGGAGCACTGGAGCCTTGTGAGACATATGTTGAAGCCGTAAAGCGAGAAATCCGTGAAGAAGTTGGAATAAATGTGCTTAACCCAGAGCTTTTCGGATTGTACTCAGGGGAGGATCGTGTCATACATTATCCTAATGACGATGTGGTGTATTCGTTAGCTGTTATTTTTAGAGCCACTGAATATGAAGGCGTGATTTCAGATGAGGACTCTGAAGTATTAGAGCATCGCTTCTTCGCACGAAATGAAATTCCAGATGAACTGTTTTATCCTGATGCTCGCCCAATCCGAGACTGGGCCGCTGGCGGAAATGATTGTATTGTTAAATAAGAGCTTTTTAGGGGAAAGTTTAATATGTTAGCGTGGATTAGAAAATTCAATTTAAAAAAGGCAGGATATATTTCTGTTGCTATAGGTCTATTTACAATAATTGTGCATATTTTAGTGATTACAGGAGTTTTACCATATCTTTGGGTAAATGGTGGACGGTCAGAATCTTTTGAAGTTGCTAAGCAGACTTCAATTTCATCAATTATAATTTTACTTATCAGTATCGTAATTACGTTAATTGCAAGTCAGATTATCCCAATCAAGTTTAATAAGTTTTGGGGAATTGTTGTATCAGTGTTCTTGATTGCCTTGTTGCCATTATCTTTTATTGGAATTATTCAGCAGTTACTAGGTACTGTTTTTGAAAAATGTGTTATGTCACTCGTGACAATAATTGGTTTTATTGCTGCGGTAAGAATTGCCTTTGAAAAGAGATGGTAGAGCGTCTGGGATTTGAAGGAAGCTAGAATTTAATGAGTTATAGGATCAAAAAAATGAAAATTAGTAGAGCAGAATTACAGGATTTAGATGAGATATTAAAGTTGCAGTACTTGGCATATCAAAGCGAGGCTGCACTATTTGGAACAGATGATATCCCACCACTTAAGCAGACTATTGAAGAGGTTGAGGATGAATATAGCAATGGCATATTCTTGAAGATGTACACAGATGATAATGTTATTGTAGGCTCTGTTAGAGCAAAAAAGGAGAAAGACACTGCATATATCGGTAAATTAATGGTGCATCCTGATTATCAATGTCAGGGATATGGAAGCAAATTATTATCGGAAATAGAAAAAAGTTTTCCCGATAGTAGATACGAGTTATTTACCAGCACAAGGAGTGTTGATAATATTAGGCTTTACAAGAAGCTAGGTTATAAAGAATTTGATGAAAAGAAGATTGATGATGAATTAGTCTTTGTATATATGGAAAAGTAATTATATAAAAGGAGAAGAATATGGAAACTTGGTACTACACCGTCGTATCTATTGACGGGGATTATGCTAATTTAAAAAGAACAGATATTGATTCAGATGAATTAAAACTTGTAGCTAGAGCACTTCTTCCTGCGGACATAGAAGAAGGAACTAATCTGAAGTACGAGTTAATGCAATATTTTATTGTATAAGCGTTTTTATGGAAATAATATGGAAAAATTAGACGGTAAAATTGCCATAGTAACTGGAGCAAATTCGGGAATGGGAATGGCTACGGTAGAGGCATTAAGTGACGAAGGCGCGAATGTGATTATGCTTTGCAGAAATGAGAAGCGAGGCAAAGAGGCCTTTGAAAAGTTGATGTTAAATAAAAATCGCAAGATAGAGCTTATGTTGTGTGATTTGGAGGATTTTTCATCAATCAATTCATTCGTAGAAGCAATAAAAGAAAAATATGAGAAAATTGATATTTTAGTAAACAACGCTGGATTTATTTCTCTAGATAGACAAATTACAAAAGAAGGATTTGAAAAACAATTTGGCATCAATCACCTGGGGCATTTTTTACTGACTACTAAGTTGATTGATATGATGCATGAAGGGTCGAGAATCGTCAATGTTGCATCAGGTGCTCATAAGGTTGGAAGGATTCATTTTAATGACATTAATCTAGAAAAGGGATACAACGTTATAAAGGCATATTCTCAAAGCAAACTTGCAAATGTACTTTTTACCAGAGAATTAGCCCGTCGCTTAAAGAATCGGGGAATCACTGTCAATTGCTGTCATCCAGGTGCAGTTGCGACTAATATTGGAATAGATAGAAATACTGGATTTGGAAAGACTATTACAAGTTTGCTAAAGCCATTTTTCCAAACACCTGCCGAGGGGGCGCGTACAGCAATTTTCCTTGCAACGGATGATTCTGTTGAGAATATTTCGGGAGAATATTTTTATAAATGTAAGATTGCATCGTCTTCAAAGCGCTCAAAGGATATGGAGTTAGCAAGAAGATTGTATGAGCTCAGTGAGGAATTGGTACAAAAGGACGAAGACAAGGTATAAAAACATCAAAATGACGGACTGGAGGAAATGTAATTGAAAGAGTATTTATCTGCAACAACTGGGGATTTACAGAGAGTTTATGACATTGTTCAATCTTCAATTCGAAGTACATACCCTAAGTATTATCCTAAAGAAGTTGTAGATTTTTTTAGTGATTTACATAGCAAAGAAAACATTTTAAAAGATATTGAGGATGAGCTAGTTGGGATTCTTCAGGTAGATGGAGAGTGTGTTGGAACTGGCTGCTATAAGGATAATCATATTACTAGAGTATATATTGAACCGGCCTATCAGAAAAAAGGGTATGGTTCATACATTATGGATTGTTTGGAAAAGAATATTTCATTGAATTATTCGTCGGCAGTTTTGGATGCATCTTTGCCAGCAAGTCACTTATATTCAAGTCGTGGATATGAAACAATTGAACACTGCAAATATTCAGTGGAAAACGACGTGATTCTTGTGTATGAAGTAATGGAAAAGGCACTGTCTAAGAATGAGACAAGGATAGATTACAATGGGAAAAAATTTGTGCCATTAATCAATACTGAAAATGGTGAGGTTGATGGTAATACAGTGTTTATCTATCACCAAAGTGGAACAGATTTTTCTGCTGAATATTCTGGCGGGGAAGTGAAGACTGGTTTTATGGTTGGAAAAGTTGATGCAGCAGGAAAGCTTGATTTCTATTACGAGCATCTGAACTTGGATGACGAGATTCGAGCTGGAAAATGCCATAGTGTTCCAACTATAAAAGATAATGGAAAAATTGAATTACATGAAAAATGGCAATGGCTTAATGGAGATTGTTCCAAAGGAGAATCAGTTGTAGTCGAGCTATAAAAATATAAATAGAAAAGATTGTAGGCAACAAGGAGGAGGCTAAAAATGGATAAAGAATTGGTGGAGTTTTTGATTAGGGCGAAGAAGGCTACATATGCGGGAAAAGGTGCAGAGACAACATCATCTCGTGAGAAATCCCATGATTTGATTTATAGAGATGGTGATTATATGTATTATGACACCTATCTTGGAACAGGAAAATTCGCCGGTGAGGAAGCCCTTTGGATTAAGGATATTCCATATTGGAGTATGAATTATATTGGAAGAGTTACTGGGGATAATTTCAGTGGAGACTTTTTGAAGGAGGCGCTGCTTTTAGTTCCGGAGGATAAGCCTTTTAGAGGGCCGGAGAAATATATCAATGGGGACTATACTTATGATTGCGAAATCGATGGAGATTATAATTGGTTCATGGGTAGAGAAACTATTTCCTATAAGGGCGCAGAGATTTATGAGTGTGTTTTCCATGGTGGACTTGTGGAATAACTTAGAGATTGGTGAGGGCTATGAGTAGATTAAAAACATTGAGAGAGGATGTGGATAATGAGCTTTTGACGCTAGCTGAGGATAAGCAGATTAGTGCAACTGCACATCTTTATGGTGTGTCCCTTGCTGCTACAATTCTAGCAAAAAAGCGTGGGATGAATGAAGAACTGGCAGCTATGGCAGCCATGCTTCATGATATGCATGCATACAAAAGTGGTTCATATGATGACCATGCGCATCTAGGAGCGGATTTGGCTAGGGATGTTCTAGGCAAGCTTAACATAACAACAGAGGAAGAGACAGATATAATATGCTCTGCTATATATCATCATGATGATAAACTGGTAGTTGACTCACCGATGGATGAATTGTTAAAAGATGCGGATGTTATTGACCATTGTTTTAAAGACTCATCAAAGCCGGTGAAGGAAAAAGAGCAGGTACGTTATGCGAATCTCTGTAAGGAATTGGGATTAAAATAGAGGCTATAAGATGAAAGTAATAAAGCATATTTTTGATGGGGATTTTGGTTGTGAGGAAAGTACAAAGAATAAGCCGACAGTATCAGTAACTCTGGTGGATGAGTTAGGGAATGAATCTTATGTAACAGTGGAAGATCAGTGGCTTGTGGAAAATGGTCTAGATGTGGGCGATAAATGGCCTGAGGATTTAGACTAAATATATACATCATAAAAAGGAGAGGACTAGAATAATGAAAATTGAACACATTGCAATGTATGTAAATGACTTGGAGGGGGCTAGAGATTTCTTTGTAAAGTATTTAGATGGCAAGTCAAATGATGGCTATCATAATAAGAATACTGATTTTAGATCATTTTTTATAAGCTTTGATGATGGGGCAAGACTTGAGATTATGCAGAAGCCTCAGATGGAAGAAGCAGAGAAAACTCTTAATAGAACTGGCTATATTCATATTGCATTTTCGCTGGGAAGTGCTGAGGCAGTAGATAGTCTTACAGCACGTTTCAAGGAAGATGGCTATGAAGTAGTAAGCGGACCAAGAACAACTGGAGACGGTTACTATGAAAGCTGTATTGTAGGCATTGAAGGCAATCAGATAGAGATTACAGTTTAGGGGCTGTGCAGCAGAATTGAGCGCATGGCTACTGCCTAGAAAAGAAAAAGCTATACGGGCAGTAGTAGATTTTGGATGCGTTACTGCCTAGGATGGTAAAAGTCATTTAGACAGTAGCGACTTTGGGAAAGATTACTGCTTAGAATGAAAAAATAAATCTAGGCAGTAGGGAATTTCTGGAGAGTTACTGCCTAAAATAGAAAAAGCCATTTAGGCAGTAATGAATTTTGAAAAAGGTACTGCCTAAAAAGGAAAATTCCATCAAGGCAGTAGAAAAAATTAAAAAGACTACTGCCTAAATTGAAAAAAGAGATTTAAGCAGTAAAGAATTAGAAAAATGCTACTGCCTAGAAAAGAAAAAGCTAGTTAAGCAGTACAAAATGACAGAAAGGCTACTGCCTAGAATTAAAAATCCTGTATAGGCAGTAACGAATGAAAGATTTGGTATGAAAAATAGGTATAAGAAGCTTATAGTCCCAATGCTAGTGGCTACAATTCTAATGGGATGTGCTTCAGATAAGGGGATAATCTCGGAAGTAAATGTTTCTCCAACAGGATTGTATCAAGTGGATGAAATCAATTGGAGTGGAGGGGCTACTGCTGGTGAAAGCTATTTGTTTATAGAATCTAGCCAATCAAAAGATGGTTCTTTTTATAGTGTTGGAGATGAAGAAAGTAACAAGGGTTATAGACTACGTGAGCAGACCCTGGCTCCATATGGGACTGATTATAGAGTGACTTGGGATGATGAAGACAGCTTTTTTGTTTCTTGGAACACATGGAAAGATTTAGGTTGCGCAAAAATAGATTTAACAGAGGATAGTTACTTTTGTTCCAAAGGTCGTGTGAGTATAAATGATGATAAATCATTTTTTCAAGATTATGAAATAAAAGATGATAAAGTCTATTTCACGTGTGAGATATATATAGAAAATACCTTCAGAGAGGATCTTAAGATAACAATATCTGCTTATTCATCTGAAGATAACGCTATGATAGATGAGAAGGGGAAACTACTTAAAGATGGCAAATTGGTAGCTGTTGATGATAATGGTGCTAGAAAAGAATTTTCAATTCCAGCTGATAGTAGCGAGCTTGTAGAAGTAGTCTTTTGTGGTGAAAAAGGAGAGTCAGAGGAAAAATATAGCAGAAATCTACCGGGAGTAATTACTTTGGATGGAGTGGATTTCTAAATATAGAATAAATTCACTAGTATATGTATTGATAGAAAGGAGTTGTGGATGATCAAACTCAATGATATTGATGCGGGGCGGCCTTTTGATTGGGGGAATACGTCAAAAGACTATGCCAAATATAGGGATATTTATCCGGAGGCATTTTATAAGTGCATATTGGATTTGGGATTGTGCAAGGATGGACAGCGTGTACTTGATATAGGTACAGGTACGGGAGTGCTGCCTAGGAACATGTACAAATATGGTGCAAATTGGACTGGAACAGATATTTCTGAGAATCAGATAGAGCAGGCGAAGCTGCTTGCAGCAGAGCATAATATGGATATTGAATTTTATGCTTGTCCTGCAGAGGAAGTAGAGTATCCGCAAGGTACATTTGATGTTATTACAGTGTGCCAATGCATATGGTATTTAAATGCAAAAGTATTTCCTGAAAATTTTGCCAAGATGCTAAAGCCAGGTGGCAAGCTGCTGATTTTGTACATGGGTTGGCTTCCATACGAGGATGAAATAGCAGGTATAAGTGAAGAGATAATTTTAAAGTATAATCCTGCATGGACGGGCTGCGGTGATAGAGTTCAACCTGTTTTTGTTCCTGAGGAAGTGTATTCGTATTTTGATTTAGTAAAAAGAGAAGAATTCAGAGTGGACGTGCCATTTACAAGGGAAGGCTGGCATGGGAGAATGCGGGCGTGTCGTGGCGTGGGAGCATCTATGGATGAGAAAAGTCTTGTGGCTTGGGACAAGGAACATATAGAAATGCTTCAAAATAATGCTCCTGAAAGATTCAATGTTAAGCACTATATTTCCTATGCAGAATTACAAGTAAAATAGCAATTACAGTTGTTAAATCGAAAGTAAGATGCTAATAGTCAAAAAGTTCTATATCTGTAAGGACAAATATGAGCTAGGCAGAAAGTAATAGCTATTAAACAATAGAGTTATCGCAAATGCGATAGCTCTTTTTTATGTTAAGTGCTTTAGAACTGAGATAGAAGACTGACAGATGTCCATATATGAATGAGGGGGAGGAACTGTGAATAGTAACTATTTACACTCAAAAAAAGTAAATTCAAGAGTGCTTGTTGATATGATTTCTCAAAAGAAAAAAAGTTGTTGACTTGCAACTGATGTTAGATTATCATAACAGCAGTTAGTAAGAGCTAACGAAATACAAATGACGAGAGTAGATTATGAGCGAAGAAGTATTTGAGATAGTCTGTTCCATGGATAGGCGCAAGGTTGAACTTCAGATTGTACTACAGTGTGCACCTACACTAGCGGGACTTAAGACATCGAATCTTCTTATTCTCCCAAAGGACTTAGAAGAGCAGGCTAGAGTGATACTACGTCACACCGGTTTAGTGGGGTATCGGTTAGTGTACGATAGGCACAGAGTTGTGTTTCTTGTTTTCAAGAGGGATATGCTTATAAGCTACTTGAAATCAGATGAGGTCAAAAGTTTTCTTGCTTCTTATGAGTACGACATTGATTGCTTTGGTGCTTGTCTTAAGACATTCCAAAGGAGATATGAGGATTATGTAAAAAGCAGAAAGAACTTTCCGCACGAGATGGGCGCATTTTTGGGATACCCAATGTGTGATGTAAAGGGCTTCATCGAAAATGAAGGCGATGGGTTCTTAATAGCTGGTTACTGGAAGGTATACGGGGACGCTAATAGGACAAAGCAGCTGTTTGAACTTTTCGACGAAACAAAAGATGATATGGTTTGCATGCTTTCAAAGGGATATACATTAAATCAGATTATTAGTGAACAGTCCCGTGCATCATTAGCAAGCTAAACAAAGACAAAGGAGAAACATGTCATGAGTAAAGTAAATGTAGTTTTTTGGTCACAGTCAGGTAATACAGAGAGCATGGCCAATGCAGTAGGTGCTGGTGTTACAGCAGCTGGTGGAGAGGCAAATGTTGTTTACGTTGGCGATGCTTCAATAGATGAGTTAAAGAATGCAAAGGCATTCGCACTTGGTTGCCCAGCAATGGGAGCTGAGGTTCTTGAAGAAGGTGAGATGGAGCCTTTCGTAACAGATTTGGAAGGTTTTGTTTCAGGTAAAACAATCGGTCTTTTCGGCTCTTATGGTTGGGGAGACGGACAGTGGATGCGCGACTGGGTTGATCGTATGACAGCAGCAGGCGCAACAGTAGTTGGCGGCGAAGGCGTTATCTGCCAGGAAGCTCCAGATGGAGCAGCTGAGGAAGCTTGCAAAGAGCTTGGTAGAGCATTAGCTGCAATTTAATAAAAGCTTATTTCCTTTCCCTGAGTTTCTAACCGGGTTTCTTAGGGAAGTTATTAGACTCCTTTTACAGCCTCCAGGTATGCCAGTGCCTGGAGGAATTTTTTTGCAAAAAAAGAGAAGCTATAACAGCTTCTCAATTAGAAAATCTATTTATCCTGTATCAATTGATTGATTTCGTTTATCTCACCGTTGATGCTTAAGGTATCAAGAAATGTACATATCAAAAGTATGGCCAGTGACATGATTGTCAAAACTGTAACTGAAAGACTACTATACCAACCAAAAATCATCCCCAAGACCAGTATGAGCCCAATTGAATAAATGAGTTTTATTGTGGTTTCCAAAAGAAAATATGGTATCTCAAATTTGTTAATGATATATACTCCAAAATAGATAAGTGCATTAACGCCTAGCGCTTGGAAAACTGTATCAAGACAGAGGAAAGAAGCCTTGTAGCAAAGGGCCACAAGAGAAAGTACAACCAATGTGACTCCGGTCATGGCAAATATATTAAGGATATTTTTTCGCATTATCGGTTCCTCCTTATAAGCACTTCTCTAATGTCCTTGAGATACTTTCTGCTTACACAGATTCGCTCACCGTTTGTAAGCACCGCTTCAAGCTTTGAGTTGGCTAGATTCTTGACGCTAGAAAGTGTTTCTACATTGAGGATGGTTGATTTGCTAACTCTTACAAACCCGACATTAGAAAGCATTTCCTCTAATTCGATTAGACGAAGACTAGTCTGATAGACATCTGATTTGTCGTATATAAATGTCTTCTTGTCTACACTTTCTATGTAATAGATATCACCGGCAGAAATAGAGTAGGATTGTCCTTCCTTTTTGCAGAGGATGGTCTTGTCAATTCCACGGACAAAGTCGCAGACTCTTTTAACATTTTCTGTCAGTTCGCGATACTCAATTGTAACTGCAGGATTCTCGATATCCTGTCTGTTTTTCATTGTAAGTTGCATTTTGTCGGCTCCACATGAAATACCATATGAGTACCAACAGGAAGGAGACAGTCTGCGCAATGCAAACTCGTACTGTCATCAGCTCATCGGCACCGGTATTTGTAACAACGTGTAAAATATTAACGATGGTGTTGTTGACAAAATGGTCGCTCATAGACATATATAGGCTTCCAGTAATCCTTGTCAACATAGTAAATTTTAAACCAACCAGTGCACTTACCACAAGCATAAAAAGTGAGGTTATAATCATTCCCCTAAGGCTTTGTCTTCCATCAACATAGTTTCTAATAGGCCCGGCAACATGCCAAAATCCAAATAGGATAGCAGAAATGACGGTGGACTTTAAAAATGAATATTTAGTCTCGAGAATTCTAAGAAAAAGTCCTCTGAAATTTCCTTCCTCCATAATTACGTTGACTATATTTCCAATGATGCAAATCAAAAAGAAGATTAGTTCAGTTCTATTGCCAATATTTGAATCGATTGCATAGGCACTCACATACAATTCCAATGATTTAAAATTTCCACTATTTAGTGAAAGTAAAAATTCAGCCCCATATGCGATAAAAAATACGCCCAACCCAAAAGCTAAACCTAGTAAAATATATAGTAAATGTTTACCGTTTTTAAATCCGATTTCATTTTTTGAAATCCTTAGCTTGCAGGCGATTATGGCCATTATAATGATGCCCAGCAGCTTGTGAATGATAGCTTCGCCAACCCAGGTTTGGTCTGTTCTTAGAACAAAATATTCAAGAATGTGTAATAGATAGTAAAAAATGTAAATGGTAAATACCATAAATAAGGGGTTTTTAATTGTTTTGTGGTTCATTTTTCTACCTCGTTTCTTTTTTTGAATGTCTGTTTTCTCGAAGTTATCATAGGAAAAATATGTCATCAAGAGCTCTACTACCAAGATGCAAAATAGCTATACCAAGATACAATTTTTCTAGAGCAACCATGGGAGATGCCATACTTTTTCCTGTTAATATTTAAATTTTGTCGGTAGATATGAGAGGGAAATTTTTTTATCCTTAGGATAAAGTGGGAGGTAGTATGCTATGGGAGTTTTCAGTCCAGATAGTGAATTGATGGAGTTTTTGGGGAAGGTTACAGATTATATAATCATCAATCTGCTCACTCTATTTTTATCTATACCTATAATCACAATGGGGGCAGCCCATACTGCAAAATTTTATACATCAATGAAAATTGCCAGAGGGGAAGAACCAAGCGCAGTAAAAAGTTATTTCAAGTCATTTAGGGAAAACTTTTCTCAGGTTACAGCAGCCTGGCTGGTATTTCTTGTGCTAGGAGTAATCCTGGTGTTTGACTGGTACAACGTACTTTACGGCAAAGGCCAGAGTATGCCATTTCCATTAAAAGTCATGCTTGGCATCATCAGCTTTGTTGTCTGGGCTAGCTGCTATTGTATGTTTGTATTTGAAGCCAGATTCAAGGTGACTTTAAGGGAACTATTTAAAGCATCTATTTTGATGGCACTTGTGAACCTTCCTAGGATGGTTTTAATTGCTATTTTTGTGGTTTTGCCATATTTAATTTGCGCGTGGTATATACAGTGGGGGCTTGCAATATGGCTTTTTGCAACTACAGTGACCTTGTACTACATAAGCAAAGAATTTAACGGGCAACTGGAGATGTTATATAAGGACAGCGAACAATGAATCTAATTAGTTCTTTATTTGGAAAAATAATAAACCGCGCCAGCACAAAAAAGCTCTTTATCTTTTACACATTATTTATTATTTTGCCAATGCTTTTAGTGGACGGCATGTTTGTATCTAGTGCATACAGGTATGAGAAGACAGCGCAGGAACACTTGCTAGAGAACCAAGCTAATGCCATTCATTATACTTTTTTTAATCAGGTGGATCAGGCAGCCAAGCTTGGCAATGCCATATACACCAGCATGTATGTGGACAATTTTTTGACTAAGGAATATACATCCAATTTGGACTTTTATAATTCCAGAAAAAGTTTTTTCGACAACACACTTTTGCAGATGGTTGAGAGCCAATCAGGACTTACATTTACTTTCTATATAGACAATGACACTATTACAAATGGTGCTGAGCTTCAGAAAATAGATCAGGCTTATGACATGGATTGGTACAAGTGGATGAAAAAAACAGAGCTAAATAAGGGCCTTGTTTTTGGAAGTCACATGACACCTGAGGGGAATGATCAGAGAAAAATTTATTATTATCAAAGGCTAAATTACTACGGAAAAGATCCTGACAATTTTGTTGTTATCACGATAGATTATAGCAAGTGCAACAATGATATTGCCAATCTGAACTACGGAAATCCTGCATATATATGCGATGATAAAAGAATTCTTTTGACAAATGGAAAATACAGTAACGTCAACAAGAAGTACAGTTTAAAGGCAGGGCTTAATCCATCCTATGTGGATCAGGTGGAAGTCTATGGCCAGACACTATACATTGAAATTGTAAATAATAACAAGGACTTTGTCAGTGTAATGATGGCGAGATGGTATCAGTTTTTACTTCTTGCTGTTGTAAATATCATTTTACCATTTTTCGTTGCAGGAATAATATATGCTGCTTATCAGGCCAAGCTGAAAGAGCAGGAAAATGTCATGGCAAAGAAAAATGCAGAGCTACTTGCACTTCATAGCCAGATTAATCCACATTTCTTGTTCAATGCATTAGAAAGCATAAGGATGCATGCGCTGATTAAGCAGGAAAATGAAACATCAGAAATGGTGGGACATTTGGCTAAGCTCCAGCGACAGTACACTGAGTGGAGCGAGGACAGTATCACAATCGAAAAAGAGATAGAGTTTGTCGATTCGTATTTACGGTTACAGAAATATCGATTTGGAGACAGGCTTTCATTTGAAATAGATGTTGCTGATGAATGCAAAAACTTATTTATACCAAAGCTGTCATTGGTTACATTTGTGGAGAATGCTTGTGTTCATGGCATTGAAAGTAAGATAGCACCTGGGTGGATATTTGTCAGAAGTTATATTGACAGAGATACACTCATCATGGAGGTTGAGGATACAGGAAATGGTATTGATGAGAGCATTAGATTGGACCTTTTAAATAAGATGCGCTCATCTAGTATTAGCACACTGAAAGATTCAGGCAGAGTGGGGATTGTAAATGCCTGTCTTAGATTGAAAATGATTTCAGATGATGAGGTGTTATTTGATTTAGATTCGGAGGTAGGTACTGGAACGCTAGTACAGATTTGTATTCCAGTTAAGTATGTAAAGTCAAGGGGGAATAGGGTTGTTAAAAGCATTGTTGGTAGATGACGAACCGTTTATTTTGCAGGGGTTACAGCTTCTTATTGATTGGGACAAGGCAGGATTTGAAGTTCATACTGCCTCAAATGGTGAGGAAGCATACGAGTATTTACAGTCAAATTCTGTAGATTTAATAATTGCAGATATTAAAATGCCTGTAATGACAGGAATTGAGTTGTTGAAAAAAATCCGGGAGGATTTAAACTTGGATACCTACTTTATTATCTTAAGTGGATATGCAGAGTTTGAGTATGCCAGACAGGCCCTTCATTACCATTGTACGGACTATATTTTAAAGCCTGTTGAAAAGGACCAACTGAAATCCCTGTTAAAGAAAATTACAGATTTGGCGCAACAAAAAACATCCAAGGAGAAAAATGGTATCAAGCGGGAAAAGGCATTGATGGAGCGCACATTGATGCACCTTCTCAGTGGCAAATATGACGTAAATGACCTGGAGTACTTAGAAGATAAAGTCCCTGCGGATGATGAAAAATGCTATGTGGAAATACAGTTAAATGATAGTGGCTGCCTAGAGGAGTGCTCTGACGAGGACAAGAGAACGCGACTGGACAAGATATATCAGGCAGTGATCGATTATCTGAAGCAGGATGCCATGTATTGCATTCGAGATGTCTCTGATAATAGCCAGATATATGATATAGGCTTTGTATATAGTAGCTTTATGGCACAAAAGATTAAGTCGACCAGGGAGGACTACCTGAGGGGCTTTTATAACTATATTGTTTCTAACACCAATTTATCTATCACCATGCTGGTGGGAAAGATGGTGTCTGGAATCAGAAATATTTCAAAATCCTATGGCACAGCAAATATGCTTCGTTCTCTTCAGGGATTTAGAGCTAAAAAAGATATTTATTTTTATGAAGAAGAATATAAGGTGAATGAAGCTGGACTTGTAATATGTAAAAAGCAGCTTGATATGTTAATAAACGCAATTGAAACAGGAGAGCATGTTAATATTCGTAAATGCGTAGATGATTTTTACGAAGAAATGCAAAAGATGGGAGTGACAGGCTCTACAATCGATTTGAATGTTAACTATCTGCTGTTCCAACTTATTCATCTGGCCAGCGAGCTAGATAGTGAGGTAAATCAGGAGGAGATTCTTCGAATTATATCGGAGAGTACCTCTGAAGAAGACATTAGCCGAAGCAGTAAGACTCATCTTTGCAGGATGGCATATGCCTATAGTGAGTACCTGTGCCAGCTTCGTAAAAACGTATCATGTAGTGTCTTAGTAAAAATAGAAGACGAGATAAAAAAGAATTATTCGTCCAATTTAACACTTAAGGATTTGAGCGAAAAATATTATGTTAATTCCGCTTATCTTGGTCAGTTATTTAGAAAAAAATGCGGCTGTTCTTTTAAAGACTATTTAAACCGAACCCGAATTGAGGCGGCTGCAAAATTGCTTAGAAAAACTGACATGAAGGTATATGAGATAGCAGAATCAGTAGGTTACAAGGATGCAGATTACTTTGTAAATAAATTTATTGAGGCAAAGGGCTGTACACCTACAAAATACAAGAAAAATATTGGATAATTATAAAAATTCGGGGAGAAAATATAAAATTTCTCCCCTTTTTTTCTATAGTTTATCGGATGTTTTGTTTGAAGATTAAAAATACAATATTGACATAGGTTAGGGAGAGGGCTCCCGATTATAACAGGAGGGTTTTGTATGAAGAAAAAAATAGTTAGTGCTTTATTAATCACTGGCATGCTTTCATCTATGTTTGCCGGATGTGGCAAATCAGCAGGTGGCGGCGGTGCAGTAAATGAAGACGGTATCAAGGAGTTTACCGCCTTTTTTGCTGTTCCAGGAAACGAGATTAATAATGACAATGAGATCCAAGGTCTCATTGCAGAAAAGACAGGCTGCAAGGTAAAAGAGTCATGGCTTACAGGTCAGTCTGCTGAGGAAGCAGTTGGTACATTTATTGCCGGTGGCGAGTATCCAGACTTTATCGATGGTGGAAATAGTTCAGTTCAGCTTTATGAAGCTGGTGCTCTTATTCCAATCGATGAGTACTATGATGATTATCCAAATATCAGAAATTACTTTACTGATCAGGAATGGGATATGCTCCGTCAGAGCGATGGACATATTTACTGGATTCCACAGTTCTCCAAGATTAATGGAGAGGAAAGAGTTTGTCAGCACAATGACGAGGCTTTCTGGATTCAGACAAGAGTATTAGAGTGGGCAGGATATCCAGAAGTTCACACAATGGATCAGTATTTTGATTTGATTGAATCTTACAATGAGGCTAATCCAACAATGGAGGATGGCACAGCAAATATCCCTTACACAATTCTTTGTGATGACTGGAGATATTTCTGCTTGGAGAATGCTCCACAGTTCCTTGATGGATATCCAAATGATGGTTCAGTAATTGTTGACCCTGAAACACTTACAGTAATTGACTACAATACAACTCCAACAGCTAAGAAGTATTTTGAGAAGCTTAATGAGGAGTACAAGAAGGGTATCGTAGATCAGGAGTCATTTACTCAGACATATGATGAGTACATTGCTAAGCTTTCTACTGGTCGTGTACTTGGTATGATTGATCAGTGGTGGGATTTCTACAATACAGCAGGCGATGCTATCAAGTCAGCAGGTCTTGATAAGCAGGGTTGCGAGTATGTTCCACTTCCAATCACTATTGAAGAGGGCATGACAAACCAGTGGCACAACTCAGGCGGAGCATTCAATGCTTCTTCAGGTCTTGCAATTACAACAAGCTGTCCTGACGTTGAGGGTGCTTTACAGTTTGTAAATGATTTGCTTGCTCAGGATGTTCATGATCTTAGATTCTGGGGTGTTGAAGGTGTTGATTATGAAGTAGGCGATGATGGCTTATATTATAGAACACCTGAGATGAGAACAAATTGTGCAGATTCTTCTTACAAGGCTGCTCACCTTTGCTTCTATTCATACTTCCCACAGTTTAATGGTACAAGCCAGGATGGAAAGAATGCAATGAAGCCAGAGAATCAGGAAAATGAATTCTATGATGGACTTTCAGATAATTTAAAGAAGTGCTTCGATGCATATGGTGTTAAGACTTATGTTGAGATGCTTGGTACATCTCCAGCACCAGGTCCATGGTATCCAATGTATTCATACTCTCAGACTCTTACAACATCAACACCAGGTGGTGTTGCTTGGAACAAGATCGGTGAGGTTAAGCATGAGTATCTTCCAAAGGTAGTTATGGCTGAGAATTTTGAGGCAGGCTGGGAAGACTATATGAAGGTATATAACGAGTGCAAGCCTGAGGACTTCCTCTCTGAAATGCAGACAGAGCTTGAGCGAAGAGTAGAAATGGCAGCTAAATATCAATAAAAGGTGTAATAGGTTATAAAACCCATGGCGGGCATAATCCTTTTGTGCCCGCCATTATTATACCTATTTATAGGCTAAAATCAGGATTTTTAGCTATAAAAGATGGGAGTTTAAATCATGAAAACCAAAAAATTAAGTAAAATTGAATTCAAGCATCAAAGAGTTCTAATCGTATGGGCTGCCATTATTTGTTTATACGGATTTATTTTCTACTATGTGCCACTTGTAGGGTGGTTAATGGCGTTTCAGAATTATAAGCCAGTGCTTGGAGTTTTTAAATCAGAGTTTATTGGACTAGATAAATTTAAATTTTTATTTGAAGATGAGAGTTTTATTCGTGTAATTAGAAACACTTTCGCAATGGGTATTATCAACTTGGTTTGTACTTTTGTTATGGCAATCCTATTTGCGATTCTTTTAAATGAAATAAAAACAAAAGGCAGCAAAAAGGTAGTTCAGACAATATCTTATTTGCCTCATTTCTTATCATGGATTATTGTTACTGGTATTTTACATGATGCACTTTCTGGTTCTGGAATTATAAATGAATTGTTAATGAATTTTCATATTATAAGCAAACCTATTGATTTTTTTGCACATGAAGGATATTTCTGGCCTATAGTTGCTTTCGCAAATGTTTGGAAGGAAACTGGCTGGAATGCAATTATATATTTAGCAGCGATTACTTCTATTGATCCATCACTTTATGAAGCTGCTGCTATAGATGGAGCTGGAAGATGGGCAAAAATTAAGCATGTTACACTTCCAGGAATCAAGCCTACTATTATGATTCTACTTCTTATGAATGTAGGAAATATCTTAAATGCAGGTTTTGAAATTCAGTACTTGCTGGGTAATGGACTTGTTCAAAAGGTATCACAGACAATTGATATCTATGTACTTAAATGGGGTATTAGTCAGGCTGACTATTCTTTAGGTACAGCAGCTGGTATCTTCAAGAGTGTGGTAAGTATTGGTTTGATTTTGGTATTTAATAATATCGCTAAAAGACATGGCGAAGAAAGATTATTCTAAGGAGGCAAAGGAATGGAACAGAAGAGAAGACGTAAAAAAATTTCCGGCGCTGATTTAGCATTTAGAATTTGCAATGGCATTTTTATGATAGCCTTTGTAATAGTTACTTTATATCCGGTTTTAAATACACTTGCTATTTCTTTTAACGAAGGAACAGACGCCCTTAGAGGCGGAATATATCTATGGCCTAGAGTATTTACTCTGAAAAATTATACTACTGTTTTGCAGAAGGATAATTTGATTACAGGTGCTTATATTACAGTTCTGCGAACAATAATTGGAACATTACTTGCGCTTGTTACTAATGCAATTTTGGCATTTATCGTAAGTAGAAAGAATTTCATTTTCGCAAAATCAGTATCACTATTTTGGGTTATAACAATGTATGTTAATGGTGGATTAATTCCGACCTTTCTCCTCTATAAATCTTTAGGACTTACAAATAGCTTTGCTGTGTATGTAATTCCAGGAATGATATCTGCTTTTAACATGTTAGTAATAAGGACCTACATGAGGGGCATACCTGATAGCTTGGAAGAGTCTGCCCAGTTGGATGGAGCAGGTTACACAACAATCTTCCTAAAAATTATATCACCGCTTTGCAAGCCTGTTTATGCAACAGTGGCACTCTTCGTAGCTGTCTTTCAGTGGAACTCTTGGTTTGATGCAATGCTTTACAACAGAATGTCAACACAGTATACAACATTGCAGTACGAATTGATGAAGCTTCTTTCATCAGTTTCAAATCAAAGCTCCTCAGCTGAGGCTATGAAAAATTCAGAAGGTTCTATTACACCTACATCTATTAGAGCAGCAGCGACAATTGTTACTATGCTCCCTATAGTTTGTATTTATCCATTTTTACAGAAATACTTTGTAACAGGACTCACCCTTGGTGGTGTTAAGGAGTAATAATTTATGAGAAATTATAGAAATGTCTTTTTGGAAATCGGTAAGAATCAGGAAGAGATAGAAAAACGTCTATACGATATTTTTGAAGAAATATTTTATGGACCAGACAAGTTTTACGAGACAACAGCAGATGGAAAAATGGGCTATCTTGTGGACACTGGAAATGTGGATACGAGAACCGAGGGCATTTCTTACGGAATGATGATGTCTGTACAGCTTGATAAGAAAAAAGAATTTGACCAGCTTTGGAACTGGGCCATGACAAATATGTACATGGACTATGGTGAAAATAAGGGATATTTTGCCTGGTCAGTAGACCCAAGCGGCAGGAAGAATGCAGATGGTCCAGCTCCAGATGGCGAAGAATTTTTTGCAATGGCACTTATTTTTGCCAGCCATAGATGGGGTGATGGTCAGGGCATTTACAACTACAGCCATATGGCAAAGGAGTTGTTAAAAGTCTGTATACATCATGAAGAGCTGTATGGCGGTCATAATATGTGGACAGATGATGGCCTTATTAAATTTGTCCCTGGACTTGATTTTACTGACGCTTCATATCATCTTCCTCATTTTTACACCTTGTTTGCAGACAACTGCTATGAGGAAGATAGAAGCTTTTGGCTTAAGGCAGCAGAGGCTAGTAGACAGTATCTGAAAAAATCATGCCATCCAAAGACAGGATTATCGCCAGAATATGGAAACTATGACGGTACTCCTCACGTAGTTGAGCCAGGTACATTTGGCGGGCGACATGATTGGTTCTATAGCGATGCATACAGGACTATTGCAAATATAGGGCTGAGTTATGAGTGGTTTGATAAGGATACAGAATTTGGAAAATGGTCTAGGGAGACTGCCAACAATCTACAGAGATTTTTCTATTCCCTTCCAGAAAAAGATGCTAGAGGAATCTATGAAATAGACGGAACTATTGTAGAGGGAAAGGCACTACATCCAGTTGGACTTACAGCCACAATAGCCCAGGCTTCACTGGCATCAGACAACGAATATTCACTTAAGGCGGTGGAGGATTTTTACAACACACCACTTAGAACAGGTGATAGACGCTACTATGACAATTGCCTGTATCTATTTGCATTTATGGCTTTAAGCGGAAACTATAAGATTTGGTAATAAATATTTTTTAATATTTATCCATAACAAAGAAAAACCACTATCTTACATGGGGGTAGATAGTGGTTTTTCGTCGTTTATGTTATGGTAGGAACTTTCCTGAAGCAAGATACAAGTCGTACCATTCCTTGTGAGTCAAATCTACTTTTGCAGCATCACAGAATTCCTTAAGGTGAGCTGGATTCATAGTGCCGGCAATGGCTTGCATTTTAGCTGGATGTCTTAAAATCCATGCGATAGCAATGGCAGTTTTAGATACACCATATTTAGCGCCGATTTCTGCAAGAACATCATTGAGCTCCTTGTAGTCAGGATGGTCTATGAAGCAACCCTGGAACATGCCAATCTGAAGTGGAGACCAGGCCTGGATTGTTATGTCATTAAGGCGGCAATAATCAAGGATTCCATTGTCTCTATTTGTTGAGCGGTCTGTTGTAAGGTTGTTTAAATAAAGAGCCGCATCGATAAGCTGTGACTGGTCAAGTGAGAACTGAAGCTGATTAAATACCAGTGGCTGCTTAACATATTTCTTTAATAACTCTAACTGACCAGGTGTTACGTTGCTTACACCAAAATGCTTTACCTTTCCTGAGGTGTAGAGCTTGTCAAAAGCCTCGGCAACTTCTTCTGGATCAAATAGTAAATCAGGGCGATGTAAGAGAAGTGCATCCAGATAATCCATTTTTAATCGAGAAAGGATTTCGTCTGTGCTTTTTAAAATGTCTTCCTTTGTCCAGTTAAATTCTTTTGTATCAAAGTGTAGGCCGCACTTGCTTTGGATGATAACATCCTCTCGCTTTAAACCTGTAAGAGGAAAAGCATCACCGAATCTTTTCTCGGCCTCACCATCTCCATAGCATGTGGCATGGTCAAAGAAATTGATGCCGTTCTCAGCTGCAGTAGAAATGATTTTTGCTGCCTCATCCACATTGAGTGCAGGCATTCTCATACAGCCTAGGATGATTCTCGATGCATTCTTTGGGCCATTAACTACATCCAACATTTTCATATATATTGCCTCCTTAAATATTTCAAACATTTACCTAATTATACAAATACCAAGTAATCAAATTCTTCTTAATATTTGATTTGCCATGTATCAATTTTTGCTATGTCAAAAATTGATAAAGCCATAGTCAATTTTTAATGAGAAATAAGGGCGGATACTAAATATACTCTTTTTATGATTATCTTTTTGGGGAAAGGGGATACTAATGAATAATTTTCAATTTTACTCACCAACTTGTTTTGTTTTTGGTAAGGACACAGAGAGCCAGGCAGGCGAATTAGTAAAGCGTTTTGGAGGAACTAAGGTACTTATCCACTTTGGTGGAGGAAGTGTGGTTCGCTCAGGTCTATTAGATAGAGTTAAAAAGTCTCTTGATGCAGAGAGCATCTCTTATGTTGAATTAGGCGGAGTTAAGCCTAATCCAAGAAGCGGACTTGTATATGAGGGCATTGACCTATGCAAAAAGGAGAATGTTGATTTCATTCTTGCAGTTGGTGGCGGAAGCGTTATTGACTCTTCTAAGGCCATTGCAGCTGGTACTGTATATGATGGAGATTTCTGGGACTTTTACCAGGGCAAGAGAATCGAAAAGGCTCTTAGCGTAGGAACAGTTCTTACTATCGCAGCGGCTGGTAGTGAGGGCAGCCCTGATTCGGTTATCACAAAGGAAGAGGGTATGTTCAAAAGAGGTGCCAGCGGAGATGCTATTCGTCCAAAGTTTAGTATTTTAAATCCTGCACTTACTCAGACATTACCACCATATCAGAGTGCGGCTGGAATTACAGATATTATGGCTCACCTTTACGAGCGTTACCTTACAAATACAAAAGAGGTAGAGGTTACAGATAGACTTATTGAGGCACTGCTTCTTACAATGGTTCATGAGGGACCTCGAGTTATTGCAGATCCTAACAACTACGAGGCAAGAGCTAATATTATGTGGGCAGGTACACTTGCACATAACAATATGTGTGGTGTGGGCCGTAGCCAGGATTGGATTAGCCACTCTGTAGAGCATGAGCTTTCAGCTCTTTATGACTGTGCTCACGGTGCTGGTCTTGCAGTTACAATGCCTGCAGTATTTAAATACGAAATGTCTCACAATGTTATGAGATTTGCTCAGGTGGCAGTTAGAGTATGGGGATGCCAGATGGATTTCGAGCATCCAGAGGTTACAGCTCTTGCAGGAATTAATGCTCTCCAGAAGTTCCTTATTTCTATTGGAATGCCATCAAATTTTGCAGAGCTTGGAGCAAAGGAAGAGGATATTCCAAAGCTTGTAAACGTCCTTTGCAGAGGCGATGGAAGAGATGGTACAATCGAAGGCTTCATAAAGCTTAATGAAGAGGATTGCACAAAGATTTATAAGATGATGGTTTAATAATAAAACGGTTAATAATAAAAGGCAGGTGCGTTTAGCACCTGCCTTTTACGTTGTTTATCACAAAAATAACGTTGTTCATCACATTTGTGTATTGCATAGATGATACACATGTTATAATGAATGAGTAAGATTTTGGAAGAGAAATTAAAGAAAAAGATATCAAATGCATTGATATATATATGGAGTAATTTTAGTCGCGAATGAGATTATTTAAAAAGGTTAAAAAAGGAGAAAAAAATGGAAAAAATTTATTCAACATTATTAACGATGCCATCTAATTATGTGGCTATGGACGAGAATACTATGGAATATGTAGAAGGAGGTAAAGGCATCAATCTTGCAAATTCGGTAACATATTTAAGTAGAAGCGCTTGTTTAACAAAGGCAAAGAGCCTTAAGGAGCAGGGATATTGTATAAATATGTCCCAGACAGATGTTGCAAAGGAAATTCATGCTCATGCAGTTATATTGTATCTGGGTGTTCCGGTAGCTCTTGCAGCGGTTGTGGCAGGAGCAGGAGCTGCTGCAAAGGGAATTTTGGATATTGCTAATCATGGAGCAGACGGAATTGATTTAGATGACAACTTAGATTCAGGACGTGTGGAAGCATATAATATTGTTTGGTATTTAGGAGTAGCATAATAATTTATGAAGAAGGGGAGGGTTACTATGGGTAAAGAAAAAAATTTTTTTTCAAATAAATCACTACCAGCTAAAGTTGGAATAATTATAGTGGGTATCATATCCTTATTTATACTCTTTCAAATAGTCGGTTATTTCATTGCAATGTTTATTTTGATTGGTGATGCAATGTTCTCAAGAAAACACACATATACCGATGTTGAAAACTATACAAACTATATTGGTGTAAATTGTGAAGATGAATATTCTAATAAAAGGGGAATGGATGAAAGTATATTTCCAGAACAAATTACAGATTCAATGAATGTAGATGAGTTTAGTTTTACATATTACAATCCTAGGGACGCACAATATGTTGGGTATCTTACTGTAACTTATTCGCAAGAAGAATATGAAACAGAATTGGAGCGACTATATCAAAAAGAACATGATCAATATAAAGGCCTGTTTAATGTGTCAGGAGAACCAGAGAATTATTCAATTCTTGCAATCGACGCAGATAAAGATTTTGGATTAGTATATGCTATTAAACCGGATTCAGAAGGAACTTCTATTACATATGTAGAAGTTATAATACCGGGAAATTTGGGAATGATACTTGGTAAATATTTGCCTGAAAAATATCAGTTGAAAGATATGAATATGTCAAATGTGAATAAAATATTCTAAGTAAATGAAAAAGCTAAGGACCTCTTTTGGGGTCCTTAATTTATTATGGAATGCTATTAATAATATCTAAACAATGTTGTTTATCACAAAAATAACGTTGTTCATCACATTTATATATTGTATAGATGATGCACATGTTATAGTAAATGAGTAGGACATTGAAAGAGAGGTTAAAGAGCTAGATATCAAATGCATTGATATAGATATATGTATTGGGAGTAATTTTAGTCGCGAATGAAATCACCCCAAAAGATTATTAAAAAAGGAGAAAAAATGGATATTTGTTTACAAGCTAATCTACTTATGCCATCTAATTATGCGCTGCATGTCTTATATGAGGTGAAAAAATGCAAGAAAAAGTAGAAGAAAAAATGATTGATGCGTTGCAAGAGGATACAAAAATCAAAGAGAACAATCGTGGAATTATTTTCTTTTTATATCTTTTAGTACCTTTTTTGTTTTATTCATTTGGAATGAGTTTATTTAGAAGCAATCCATTTTATCACGTGGCATTTGTGTTTTTTGCATACTTTTGGATTGATTTATGGAATAAACTACATAGGTTTGTAAAGAAGGACTCCAAATAGTAGGAGCCTTTTTTGTTTTGATATTTTCTTGATATATGTGGAAGAAGGTAAAGGCATCAATCTTGCAAATTCGGTATCATATTTAAGTAGAAACGCTTGTTTAACAAAGGCAAAGAGCCTTAAGGAACAGGGATATTGTATAAATATGTCCTTGATGGATGTTGCTATGGAAATTCATGCACACGCAGTTATATTGTACCTGGGTGTTCCAGTTGCTATCGCTTCTCTTGCAGTGGGGGCGGAAAATGTTGCGAGTGCAATTTTTGATATTGCTAAGCATGGTGCAGACGGAATTGATTTAGGTGACAATAATGATTCTTTCGCTCGAGTGGCAGCATATAATGCTGTTTGGATTTTAGGAGTACATTAATAATTTATTAGCCAATACAAACTTGCTAGCAATGTTTTTGCTAGCAAGTATTATTAAAAAGGGGAGGATTACTATGGGTAAAGTAAAAAGTTTTTTTTCGAATAAATCACTACCAGATAAAATTGGAATAATTATAGTTGGTATCTTGTTCTTATATATCCTTTTTCAAATAGGAAGTTTTTTCTTTGCAATGTTTATTTTTTGGGCTGATTTGAATTTTTCAAAAAAGTACACATATACCGATGTTGAAAACTATACAAAATATATTGGTGCAAATTCTGAAGAAGAATATTCTAATAAATGGAATATGGATGAAAGTATATTTCCAGAAAAAATTACAGATTCAATGAAAGTAGATGAGTTTAGTTTTACATGTTACAATCCTTGGGATGTAGAATATGTTGGATATCTTACTGTGACTTATCCTCAGGACGAATATAAAACTGAATTGGAGAGACTATATCAAAAAGAACAGGATCAATATAAAGGCCTGTTTAATGTGTCAGGAGAACCAGAAAATTATTCGATTCTTGCAATCGATTCAGATAGAGATTTTGGATTAGTTTATGCTATTAAACCTGATTCAAATGGAACTTCTATTACATATGTAGAAGTTATTGTACCCGGTAAATTAGAAATGGAGCTTGATGAATATCTTCCTGAAAAATATCAGTTGAAGGATATGGATATGTCAAAGGCTAATAAAAGAATCGAAGTAAATGAAAAAAGCTAAGGACTTCTTTTGGGGTCCTTAATTTATTGTGGAATTCTATTGATAAGTTCTAATAAACGCTGTTTATCACAAAAACAACGTTGTTCATCACATTTGTATTTATGTATATTTACTGCTTTGCTAGAATGAAAATAGATAATAATTTCATGTGAATTTATTATATTGATTGAAAAAAGCGCGTATATATCAATCTGAATCTACAAAAAGAGGAGGAAAAATTATGAAAGAATTACAATTACCAAAGCAGTTTGTAGTATTAAATGAAGAAGAGCAAGTAATCACATATGGTGGAGAAACAATTTCTTACAATCCAGCATTAGCTACAAAAGCCGGAGCTTTAGCATTCGCTGGCGTATATAAGAGTCAGAAAGGTTGGAGTAATATCTCGCTTTATGATTTGGCAGCAGAGATTTTCTTTCACGCTGCATTATATTATAGAGGCGTAGGAGCTGTAGCTAAATTATTATCTTTAGCAGGTGGAACTGTTGGAAGTAAGGCAAATCAAATTGCAAATTCATTAAACAACGGAATTGATGTAGAAAATCATAAGGATACAGCTACAGTTGCTGGTGTTGAAAGATGGGTTGTTTATGATGCATTTTATGTAGTAGCTCCATCTATAATTTAATTCTAGGGGTAGACAATTATGGGAAAAAGAATAATATCATTGATAATGAGTATTTTATGCATATTATTGTTGACTGCATGTGGAAATAATAGTTCAACGAACGAGCCTTATACAACTAATGATCCAAAAGCTGTATATAAAATAGTATCTGATGTAAGGGAAGATATGCGAGAAGCTCATACGGGGATGCTCATTTTTCCTGACAGAGATGATTATTATTCTGATGTTTATGCCAAAGAAGAGATATATGGTTTTTCCACATCTCATCAGATATATAATGTTAAAACATATGAAAAGGACGAGTATGAGTCTGAAGTTGCGAGACTGAAAGAAGTAGCTAATAATGGTGAAAAAGTATATTACACTGAGGATTTATTTTCGTTACCTGCAATTGTAGCGGCATATAGTTACCAAAATAGATATGAGTATGCTTTACTAGATGTGTATAATTTGCAGATAATATATGTTTGTAATACATTTTTGGATGATTGGAGTTTTTTAGAAGAATCATATAGACCAAATAACTATGATGATGCAAAGGAATTAGAAAAATTCGATTATAGTATCTATTAGTTTTTAGGGGAACCTTCTAAGAGGAAGGTTCCCTTTTTTGAAAAGCTAGTTTTATTAATAAGAGAATATAGAATTGAAAAATTTTTAAAAAACTTTGTAACGAAAATTATATTAAAGAGTCTTATTAGTATAAAAACGAAAGGAGGGTAATTGTGGCTGACTTTGAAGAAATATATAAAGAGTATTATCCGCAAATCTATTATTACTTGTTAAAACTCTCTTCGGATAAAGATTGTGCAGAAGAATTGACACAAGAAACTTTTTTCAGAGCGTTAAAGAGTATAGATTCATTTAGAGGTGATTGTGAAATTAGCACCTGGTTATGTCAAATTGCAAAAAACTGTTTTTATACTTATGCGAGAAGAGAAAAGATTACGGTTAATTCGGATTTATTGCTTAATGAGGAGATTACTGGAAAAAGTGTAGAAGAAGTAGTCTCTGATAAGGAGGCATATATAAAAATTCAAGAGATTCTTCATAAGATTGGAGATCCATATAAAGAAGTTTTTTGGATGAGAGCATTTGCGGAGCTTTCATTTGCACAGATAGCATCAATCCACGGTAAAACAGAGGGGTGGGCGAGAGTGACATATCACAGAGCAAAGATGATGGTAAAGGAGGGATTAGAATGAAATATTCATGTAACGTAATTAAAGATTTAATACCATTGTATTATGATTCCGCTTGTAGTCAGGAGAGCAAGGAAATAGTTGAACAGCATATAGAAGAATGCCAAGAGTGCAGAAAATATTTAGAGGATTTAAAAGAATCTAATGATGTAGAAAAAGTATATTTCAACAAAGAATTGGAATTGCAAAAAGCAAAGTCTTTTAAAAATTTTTCAAAAAAAATGTTATATAAATCTATACAGTTAGTTGCCACTGTAATGATGGTTATTTTTATTATTGTTGTGTTACTACTATTATTGTTGGTTCACTATCAAAAAAATAATAAAAATAGTTATACTGATTTATCTACATATGAGAATACAAGAAGCGAATTATTTACTGACAGGATGAAGGAAATTTGGCCTGAAACAATATCATCCGATTCTAGTGTTAATGGCTACAAAATAGTAACCTACTATGATGATGCTACAGCATATACAGGTTACATGATTGTTGAATACAAAGAAGAAGATTACAACAGGGAAGTCAATAGACTTGAGAAAATAGAGTCTGTAGATTCTTACAATATCGTAGACAACTCAGGAATAGATGGATGGGAGGTATTGGCGGTGAAGTCTTCTAGTCCTGAAGTTAATTATACAACTCAGCTAAATGGTTTGACTTACGCATTAACAGATGGAAATAATCAGATTATATTTGTGGAATTAGAGTTTCCTAGGTCTTCCCCTAGAGAAGATTACAAAAAAATAATTCCTAGTGAGTATTTACCAGAAGATATTTCTTTTGGAGCTAAAACACAGACACCAATTATTGATAGAGTAATATGGGGCGGCGGTCCAATAGTAGCTGCTGCAATATTTATATGGAGAGGGATTATAAATATTAGTAAGAAAATGAAACGCGGATATTTGCAGTGCGCCTTTTCATTGATGCTGATTATATTTGGAATTCTTAATTTAACGGTTTAATAATTCGTTGCACGAAAGAGGTACAAACAGGCATATTTTGGCTGTTTGTACTTCTTTTTTTATGAAGAAAACGTTGTTCATCACAAAAAGAACGTTGTTCGTCACATTTATATTGTTGTGGAAAAATGCTTTAGATAAAATGAAGAAAGTTAATAGATAATAATTTCATGTGAATTTATTATATGGATTTAAAAGTGCGCACGTAATAATCAAAAAAATAAAAGGAGAAAACAAATGAAACAAATTAATTCAATTGAACTACCTAGCAAGTTTTATTCACTTGACAAAGAAGCTATGGAAAGAATTTGTGGTGGTGTTAACCTCGGAATGTTTCCAGGCTATTTAGACAAGACTAAAGCTACAGAAAAGGCAAAAGATGTAATAAGAAATTATGGTTGGACAAAGGTAACAGTCGATCAGTTGGCTAAAGAAATTTACGGTCATGCAGCTGTATATTATAAAGCTGCATTTTTAAGTAAGGTCCCACTATTAAATGATGCGGTGTATTCACATGTCGCAAATGGTGTTGATGTAGATAATGCTGTAGATAGATACCAGATAGTATGGAATACAATTTGGGCATTGTCATAGAAATAATAGTAATAGTTACTGTAGTAGCATCCGCTCTTTTATTGGGCGGATGTTTTATATTTTATGGAATAAATATATCAAGAACGTTGTTCATCACAAAAAGAACGTTGTT